>JRHI01002597.1_pt1 | contig 12108 bp, 11 predicted proteins | sample 215371 | NCBI WGS metagenome assembly JRHI01 (sample SAMN02929681, study PRJNA255918) | sediment metagenome | biome: cave system; feature: Ice Cave; material: Sediment; isolation source: sediment from deep within a dark volcanic ice cave with no known source of... ...
GCCTCGAAGTCGCCCTCGCAGCCTGATCACATTAACCACCAGGGTCGTCGGAATGGACCCGGTGATAGCGACAGTAATGGCCGCAGGCGTGGCCATTGCGCCTCCTCTCCTTGTGCAGCTAGCATTGCGCAGCTGTGACCCCGGGGCCACAGTGACAGGGGTTGTAGCCAGTGGATTTCGTGCATGACGCACCTGCCTCCAGGGTTGTTTTCGGCACTGGTCGGATACGGCAGGTGCCTGATGAGGTCGAGCGGCTCGGGGCGCAGCGCGCCCTACTCATCGCCGGTGCCCGGCAGAAGAAGGATGCCGATGAGCTGGCGACCGCGCTCGGGTCTCGCGTGGTTGACCGCATTGGTGAGGTCGTCATGCACGTCCCGGCGGCCCTGGCCACGGCCGCATACGAGCGGGCCGAGCAATCCGGCGCGGATCTGCTGGTCTGCCTGGGCGGGGGCTCGGCGATCGGGCTGGCCAAGGCAGTAGCGCTGCGAACCGGGTTGCCCATCCTCGCGGTTCCCACCACCTACGCCGGCAGCGAGATGACGCCGATCTGGGGACTGACTGACGGCGGTCGCAAGACCACCGGCCGCGACCGCATCGTGCTGCCCGCAACGGTGGTCTACGACCCCGCGCTCACCACGTCGTTACCGACCGACATCTCCGCCGCGAGCGGGATGAACGCGCTAGCTCACCTCATCGAGGGCCTCTACGCTCCCGACGCGTCACCGGTCACAGCCATGCTCGCCGAGGAAGGAATCCGCGTCCTGGTCGACGCGCTGCCGCGGGTGGTCGTTGCACCTGGTGATCTCGACGCCCGTGCCGGCGCCCTCTACGGCGCGTGGTTGGCTGGCTGTGTGGTAGGAACCGCCACAATGGGCCTGCACCACAAGATCTGTCATGTGCTCGGCGGGGCCTACAACCTGCCGCATGCTGGCACCCATTCCGCGGTGCTGCCCTTCGTCATCGCCTACAACGCTCCTGCGGCGCCAGCGGCCATGGCCCGCGCAGCCCGAGCGCTCGGTGCGCAGGATCCGGCCCGTGCGCTGTGGGAGTTGGCCGGGCGGATCGGGGCGCCGGCATCGCTCGCGCAGGTCGGCTTGGATCCCGGCCGAATTCCGGAGGCCGCCCGGCTGATTGTCGAGACTCCCCCAGCCAATCCCCGCCCGGTCGACCGAGCAGCGGTGCACGAGCTGCTCCGCGCGGCACACGCCGGCATCCAATGGTAATCCCCACACACTCCCTCTGTCGGTGATCGTCCACGCCGCGCTGGCCGTCCAGGACGCTGTGCCGTTGCTGCGCCATGCCAGCTGGCACCACCGACCGCTACGACGAGCAAGGCGGCCCGGGTAAGGGAACGCAGTCGAGCCGGTGGTGCCGTCGGCCGCTTCGCCGCTTCTGGAGGTTGTTCATGTTGCTGACCAGCTCGTACGCTGGTCAACTCCGCCGGGTGGCGAGCAGATGAAAGCGTCGCCGGCAAGGGAAATCCTCGATGAATCGCAGGAGCCAACCATGGACCACGACGCGATGTTGCGCCTGTTCCGCTCACATCGTGACGCCGAGGCAGCCAGAGATTTCGACGCAATCTTGGCGACTTTCGTCGAAGACTGTTACCTCGATACCGTGGCTCTAGGTTTGCGGAGCGAAGGCCGGGCGGCGGCTCGAGCAGCGTACGAGGCCTACTTCACCGCATTTCCCGATCTCGCACCCGATGACGAGGGATACGCGTTCAGCGAGAACACGGTCGTCAGCTGGGGGACCCTTCGCGGAACCAGCGGCGGAGACTGGCTCGGTATCCCTCCCTCCGGCCGCTCCTTTGCGGTCCGGTTCGTCAATGTCGCGCCGATGCGAAGCGAGCTCATGGCGGGGGAAAGCATCTACTTCGACCTCGCGACACTCTGCGAGCAAGCCGGCTTGCCACTCGACGAACTCAGGGTCGCAGCGAAAGGAAGGGTCCAAGCATTGGGGTCAGCGAGCGACGACTAGCCAAGCGACACTCTCTAGCTAGCTCACATCCATAGCCAGCTCATCCCTTCGGCCACCGGCGTCCCTCTCTCGGTCGCTGCTCGTCCATGCCGCGCCGTCGGCGTCCAGGGCGCCCGCGGCGTCGCTGTGCGATGTCTGCGCAACGGCCTGACGGCCCCTTGAGCCCGCCACCGCGACGAGCAAGGCGGCCTATGTCCCGTGGCCCCAACCGTGCCCGATCCGTGTCCGTACGCTCAGGTTGTCTGCGGGGACTCAGCGGTGCTCAATGGCGGAGGTCGTGGTCGGCTGCAGCCCCGGAGCGGAGATCCCACGGTTTGGCGTGGCTAGTCGGCCGCCGCCAGCGGGCGTTTGACAGGCTGGTGGACTATAATTCTAGTCCATGAGTACGATCCCCCTATCCGAAGCGAAGGCCCGACTCTCCGAAATCGCTGACGAGGTCGGGCGCACCCACGAGCGCGTCCACATCACCCGCAACGGCCGTGAATACGTCGTGCTGCTCGCAGCGGAAGATCTCGAGTCAATCGAGGCGACCCTGGAACTGCTCGCCGAGACGCAGGCCCAGGAGCGCATCGCCGCTGGCGAAGCCGACTTCGCTGTGGGTGATGTGCTCGACGAGCGCCAGGTGCGAGCCCTGATCGACGAGCGACACCGGACCCAACCCGAGTGACCTACCGGGTGTGCGTCGCCAGTACCGCGGCGCGCCAACTCACCGAACAACTTCCGGAGACCGTCGCCGTGGCATGCGTGGAGTTTCTCTACGGGCCGCTGGCCGAGAACCCATATCGCGTGGGAGCTCCGCTGCGTAAGCCGTTCGAGGGCTACTGGCGCGCTCGGCGTGGGGAGTACCGAGTCCGGTACACCATCGACGACAGCACCGAGACCGTCCGGGTCCTCGACATCAGCCACCGGCGGGATGCCTACCGCTGATCGCGGCTGCGGCCGGCCCCGCCGTGCTGACGAACAGCGGCAGCGAACGGCGCAGCAGGCTGCGCCGGGCGATCGGGAGTGAGCCGGCGATCCTTGCCAGCTCGACAGCCAGCGCGACGATCGCGAGTCCGGCGATGGCGAGTATCGCCGCCAACCTGACTGCCTGGGTGATCATGAGTTTGTCTCTCTCGCTTGGATATCGGTCGGTGAGCGGTCGTGCTGTAGCCGGGAGACAAGCGCGCGCCCGCCAAGACCGGCGGCGAACATCACCAGCCCGGCGAGTACGGAGCCCAGCGGCAGGGTCGCCACGAGCACCGCGCAGCCGGTCAGGCCGAGCAGGTTCAGCGCGCGGGGCCAGCGCCGGTCGGTCGCGGGTTGGGTGAATGCGGCGGCGTTGGCGATGCCGTAGTAGACCAGCACCCCGACCGAGGAGAACCCGATCACACCGCGCAGGTCGGTGGTGACGACCAGCACGCACACGATCACCGCGAGCCCCAGTTCGGCGTGATGGGGCACCCGGTGCCGGGGGTGCACCGCGGCCAGCCACCGGGGTAGGTCGCGGTTGCGGGCCATGGCCAGGCTGGTGCGCCCGATCCCGGCGATCAGCGCCAGCAACGCCCCCAGGCTGGCCAGCGCACCCCCGATACGCACCACCGGGGCCAGCGCGCCAGCGCCGGCGGCGCGCACCGCCGTGGCCAGCGGAGCCGTCGCCTCGGCCAGCCGGGCCGGTCCGGCCGCGAGCAGCGCGGCGAGGCCGACCACGAGATACACCCCAACGACGAGGAACAGCGCGATCGGGATGGCCCGGGGGATGGTGCGGGCCGGATCACGGACTTCCTCACCGAGCGTGGCGATGCGGGCGTAGCCGGCGAATGCGAAAAACAGCAGGCCCGCAGCCTGCAACACACCGTAGACACCGCCGCTTCCGAGGGCGGCCAGTCCGCCCAGCTTGGCCGGTTCGGCGTACCCGCCGACGGCGATGCCGATCACCACGACGGTCAGCGCGACCAGGGTGGCCCCGACCAGAACCCGGGTCAGCAGCGCGGTCTTGGCGATCCCGCGATAGTTCAACGCGGTCAACCCCGCCACCCCGGCCACCGCCACCAGCCGCTGCGCCCACGACCCCGGCCCGGGCAGCGCGTAGGAGGCAAACGTCAGCGCCATCGCCGCGCACGAGGCGGTCTTGCCGATCACGAACCCCCACCCGGCGGTGAACCCCCACCACGGCCCGAGCCGCTCCCGGCCGTAGATGTAGGTACCACCCGAGGTCGGATACACCGCGGCCAGCTGCGCAGAGGCGACCGCGTTGCAATAGGCGATCACCGCCGCCACCAGCAACCCGATCAGCAGACCGGTGCCGGCCGCGGCCGCGGCCGGGCCGAACGCGGCGAACACCCCGGCCCCGATCATCGAACCGAGCCCGATCACCACCGCGTCGGCGGTGCCCAACCGTCGCGCCAGCCCCGCCCCGGGATCGGGGATGGATCCGCTCACCCGTACCCCCTCCGTGAGTGGCCCCGACTCCAGCGGCCTCATTGCCCCGCCCGATCACCGAGCAACTTCCTGGGGCGTGATACAATTGCTATTGGTTGACGATATCGCTGCACGATAGCCGTGTCGTCGATGAGGGGATCCTGTGAGTCTTTCAAGTGATCGAAGCGCTGGTGGGGCACCGCGCTTGCCGGCAGCAGCGTCCGCTCGAGTGTGGCCGTGGCTGCGCAGCCCGAGGCAGTCTCTGTCGTGGATCACCGCGCTGGCGCTGCTGCTGCTGGACCTTCGTGATGCTGGTGCATGTTGATCTTTTCACCGCAGATGGCGGTTGATCGACGCCGGTTCCTGGCAGTCGGTGGTGTGACGGCGCTGGCCGCCGCTGCCGGGGCTGCCACGGTGGCCGGCTGCTCGGAGCCGACACCGGCGACATCAGCTCCCACCGGTAATGCGGATTACACGCTGCGTATCGGCAGCGGTCTGGTCGAGTTGGCGCCGGATCGCATCATCTCCACCACGAGCTACAACGGGCAGTTCCCCGGCCCATTGCTGCGTTTCACCGAAGGCAAACCGACGATCGTCGATGTCTATAACGACACCGACACCCCGGAGCAGCTGCACTGGCACGGTCAAACTGTGCCGGCGGAGGTGGATGGCGCGGCGGAGGAACGTACCCCGTTCATCCCCGCCCACGGGATGCGGCGGCTGTCTTTTGTCCCCGGCCCCTCGGGATTCCGCTTCTATCACACACACTTGACGGCCGGTGATGACCTGAGCAGAGGTCAATACAGTGGCCAGGTGGGGCCGGTATACATAGAACCGAAAAACAACCTTGGCGCCTATGATCAAGAAGTGTTCCTGGTTCTGAAAGAGTTCGAACCCACGTTCAGTCGTGCCGGGGACATGGCGGCCGATTTCCTGGCCGGCCGCTCGGTCGCCGAGCTACAGCATATGGGTGAGACGAGCATGGCCGCATCGCTGGCCCGCGGCATGCGACACGGCTACGAGGTGGGCTACAACGCATTTGCCATCAACGGCCGTATTCTCGGCAACGGAGGGCCGATCAAGGTCAAAGCCGGCCAGCGGGTACTGTTTCACGTGCTCAACGGCAGTGCCACCGAAATCCGCAGCCTGGCCCTGCCTGGCCACACCTTCACCGTCACCGCGTTGGACGGCAACCCGGTGCCCCGACCGGCGCCTGTACCGGTGCTGTGGATCGGGACCGCCGAGCGCGTGTCGGCGATCGTGGAGATGACCAAGCCGGGCGTGTGGATTCTGGGGGATCTCTCCGACGACGACCGGCAAGCTGGTATGGGAACCGTCGTGGAATACGCGTGGCAAGCGCTATCGGCTGCGCTTTCGCAATGCCACCGACGACATCCATCCCATGCATCTGCACCGCCACACCTTTGAGATCACCAATATCGCCGGTACGCCCACGTCCGGGCTGCGCAAGGACGTGGCGATGCTGGGCGGCTACCAAACGATGGAGGTCGACTTCGTCGCTGACCAACCCAACTTGTCACTGTTGCACTGCCACATGCAACTGCACATGGATTACGGATTCATGACCCTGTTCAACTGCACCTGACCGAACTCACCGGCACTCACCGCCGCCGACGTCGGCGAGCACCTCGCGAGCGAGTTCGGCCAGCGCGGCACGGTCTTCGGCCAGCGCGGCACGCCCCTCCTCGGTGACCCGGTAGACCCTTCGGGTGCGCCCGTCCACCACGGTCTGTTCAGAAACCAGCAGGCCATCGGCTTCCATTCGGTGCAGCGTCGGGTACAAGGTGCCCGGGCTGATCTGATAGCCATGCTCGGCGAGTTCACGGGTCATCCACGCGCCGTGAATGGGGTGTTCGGCGGAGTGATGCAAGATGTGCAACCGCACCGCGCCTCGCTGAAACTCCCGCACGCCCACTTCCTCCGGCCTGCTCAGGTAGTGACGAAACCGATATCGGCTACGCATAGTGTACCGGTCTCCGCCGCCGATCGACTCACCTGTGCGCTGGTGCTCGGCTCACGTTAAGCCTCAGCCTGGCTGGCTTCTCGCCGATCGGATGCCGGGCGCTTCCCTGCACGGTGTGCCGCTACCGTCGATGTCCTCCGAGGTAGGTCGATTCCCGGACCAGGTCGTCAAGCCCGTCCCGGTATTCCAGGCGGGGTGTCATGTTCGATCGTTCGACATGCGCTGGATTCGTGCTCGCGTATGCAAGCGTGACACTCCGGCGCGCCAGACGTTGTGCGCCACCAGGACCGAGCCGGGATGCAGCCGGGCGCGCTCGAGGATCCGGCAAGGTCGGTCCGGTAGTGCTGCTTGTGGTGGTCGGGGAACACGAAATCCAGGCCGCCAGCGATGAAGCCATCCTCGGTCACCAACCGTCGCAGCGTGGCGTTGGGATCACGCAACCAGCCGTTGTAGGTGCCTAGCTCCTGCTCGCTGGCGTGCTGATGAACAGCGGCAGCGAGCGGCGCAGCAGGCTGCGGCGGGCCGTCGGGAGTGAGCTGGCGATCCGGGCTAGCTCGATGGCCGACGCAGCGGTGGGCGAGGTGGCGACGACCGGGACGCCGCGGTCGCCGGCGTCGCGGAGCTCGATGTCCAGCGGGATCTGGCCGAGTAGCGGGGCGCCGGTCTGTTGGGCCAGGGTGGCACCGCCGCCGGAGCCGAACAGCGCGGTGGTGTCCCCGCAGCCGGCGCATACCGCGGCGGTCATGTTCTCCACCACGCCGGCCACTGGCATGTCGCTGTCGCGGGCCATCGTGGCCACCCGGGAGGCGACGGTGCGGGCGGCCAGTTGCGGGGTGGTGACCGCGAGCAGCGCGGCGTCGGGCACCAGTTCGAGCAGCGACAGGGTGATGTCGCCGGTGCCGGGTGGTAGGTCGAGCAGCAGCACGTCCAGCTCGCCCCAGTAGACGTCGGACAGGAATTGCTGCAGGGCCTTGTGCAGCATCGGCCCGCGCCAGACGATCGGCGTGTCCTGGGCGACGAAGAAGCCGGTGGACATCAGCGCGACGCCGTGCGCGCGCACCGGCAGCATCAGGCCGCCCAACGCCACGGGAGCGCGGCGCACTCCGAACAGCTGCGGCATCGAGTAGCCCCACACGTCGGCGTCGAGCACGCCGACCCGCTGCCCCGTGGCAGCGAGCGCGACGGCCAGGTTGGCGGTGATGGTGGACTTGCCGACGCCTCCCTTGCCGCTGGCTACCGCATAGATCCGGGGGGTGGCCCCGACCGGGCGGGTGCCGCCTCGCAGCTTGTCGACCAGCTCGACGCGGGCCCGCTGACCCAGACCGTTGAGCTCGACCTCGACGCGACGCACCCCGTCCACGGTGGAGGCCGCGACGCTCACTGTGCTGCGCAGCAACTCAGCCGAGGGGTGATCGGAGGTGACCAGCGCAACCGGCACCCGGACCCGGCCACCGGATCCAACCGAGACGTCACCCACCAAGCCCAGCTCGGCCAGAGGGCGGCCGATCTCCGGTTCGAGGACGGCGCCGACCGCGGCGCGGACATCGTCCAGGTCGACGGCACCGCCGCGGCGCAATGCGTTATTTAGCATGGTCTGCCTCCAGTGCGGTGTGTCATCGGTTACTCCGGCACCCGGAACGCGCGGCGGGTTGGCTTGACCGGGCGCATCAGGAACTCCGGGCGTCGTTGCCCGCCGGGCCCGAGGGTGGTGCGGGCCTTGGCCAGCCACTCCCGGTAGACCTCGGTGGCGCGGCGGCCGTCGACGTAGACGTCGCCGTACTGGTCGCCGGGCTCGGCCCGCGACATCCGCACCTTCTGCAGCCAGCAGTGCATCCCCGACCACGGGTCGGGCTGCACGCCGAAGGCGAGGTTCTGGTGCACGCCGGGGTCGGTCCACCAGATCCGGGAGCTGTCCGGGTCGGCGGAGTCGAACGGGGCGACGCCGCCGCGGTAGCGCAGCAGCCAGGAGTCCTCGCCGTCGGGATGGGTGATGTCAACCAGCCCGGACACCCACCGGCTGCCCTCGGCCTCGTGCAGCCGCCAGCGCCCCATGTGGTGCGACAGCGCGCACACCCCGGGCCGGATGCCCTCGGTGACCCAGACCCGGCCGACCAGGTACCCGATCGAGGTGGTCAACCGGACGAGGTCGTCGGTGTGCACCCCGTGCCGGGCGGCGTCGCGGGAGTTGCACCACAGCGGGTGGGAGTTGGAGATCTCGTTGAGGTATTTGGCGTTGCCGGACCGGGTGTGGATCAGCGTCGGCAGCCGGAAGGTGGGCATCAGGACCAGGTCACCGGCGTCGAGGTTGATCTCGCTGCGGGCGACGTGGGAGCGGATGTAGCCGGGGGTGGCGTGCTGCTCCCAGCCCCAGTCCCGCATCGAGGTCGAGTACACCTCCAGCTTGCGTGACGGGGTGAGCCAGCCGGCGCTGACCGTCCCGTCGTCGTGCCGTACGCCGACGGCACCGGCCTCGCCGATCAGCGGCGGGACCGAGTCCAGCGTCACCGGCTTGCGCAGCACACCGTGCTCGTCGGGCTCGGCGCCCTGGAGCTCGGTGGGGGTCAACGCCCGTTCGTCGGCCCGGTAGACGTCGGTGTCGACCTCGACCACGCCGTATTTGCGCATGTACTGCAATGGGGTCATGCCCTGCGCCGCGGCCTTCTCCGGCAGCCCGGGAACCTGGTTCTCGAACACCCACCGGTAGTACTCGTCGACGGTGATCTTCTCGCCGGGCCGGTAGGGGGACTCGAAGTAGCGCCGGATGCCCAGCGAGCCGTCGGGGTCGATCCGCCAGGACAGCTCGAACCAGAACTCGTTCTCCTCCCACACCTCACCGGGGTTGGCGTCGCGGGTGTCGGTGACCGGCTGGCCGAGCTTGTCCATCGCCACCCGGCGCACCGGCTGGCGAAAACCTAGCCACCGGCCGGCGTGGGTCTCATAGGACTGGGTGTCGTGGCGCTCGGCGGAGTGTCCCATCGGGAGCACGTAGTCAGCGAACTCCGCGGTCTCCGACCAGTTCGGGGTCAGCGCGACGTGCAGGCCCACCTTGTCCTCGTCGGACAGTGCCCGCATCCAGGAGAACCCGTCCGGGCAGGTCCAGATCGGGTTCCAGACCCGGGAGAAGTACACCGACAGCCGCCCGCGGCCCTCGGCCAGGAAATGCGGCAGCAGCATCGACATCTCATTGGTGGACAGCGGGTACTCGGCCGGCCAGATCAGCTCGTTCCAGTGGTCGTGCGTCGGGGGCATGTTCGGGCCGTGCGGGATGAACTTGTTCCACCCGTTGGGGCTGGTGCCGCCGACGGTGCCGATCGAGCCGGTCAGCGCCAGGACGAACCACAACGACCGCGCCACCTGCCAACCGCCGTAGTTACCGGCGCACGCTGAGCGCCAGACGTGCGCGGCCAGCCGATGATCGCACTGCGCCACCAGCGTCGCCAGCTCCTCGATCTTCGCTGCCGGGACCTGGGCCTCGTCGGCGGCGAAGTCGAACGTGTAGCCGGCGTAGTCGGCTTCCAACCGGTCCAGGAACGCCTCGAACGTCAACTCTGTGTCCGGGTGGCGTGCCTGCAGGTAGGTGGGCCAGTTAAACCAGCGGCGCAGGTAGGGCGCGTCGATCTGCCGGGTCCGCAGCAGGTGGGAGGCGATCGACAGCAGGATGGCCGCCTCGCTGCCCGGCCACGGCGCCAGCCACAGGTCGGCGTGGCTGGCGGTGTTGGACATCCGCGGGTCGATCACCACCAGCTTCGCGCCGGCCAGCTTGCCCTCCATGATCCGCTGGGCGTGCGGGTTGAAGTAGTGCCCGGTCTCCAGGTGGCTGGACAGCAGCAGGATCACCTTGGCGTTGGCGTGGTCCGGTGAGGGCCGGTCGTAGCCGCCCCACAGGGTCTGGCCCAGCCGGGCACCCGCGGAGCAGATGTTGGTGTGGCTGTTGTGCCCGTCGACTCCCCACGCGGCCAGGAACCGCTCGGCGAAGCCGTCTTCGCCGGGGCGCCCGACGTGGTACATGACCTCCTCGTGTCGACCGTCCACGATGGACGCCCGGATCCGGCCGGCGATGTCATCCAGCGCGTCGTCCCAACTGACCCGCGCCCAACCGCCGCCGCCCCGTTTGCCGGTACGCCGCAGTGGGTGCAGGATTCGTTCCGGATCGTTGAGCTGGTTGACCGTCGCCGGGCCCTTGGCGCAGTTGCGGCCCCTCGAACCCGGGTGCGCCGGGTTGCCTTCCAGCTTCTTGATCGACAGATCGTCTTTGTCCACATAGGCCAGCAACCCGCAGGCCGACTCGCAGTTGAAGCAGGTGGTCGGCACCAGCATGTAGTGGTGCGGCACCTTGCGTGGGTGCGCCTTCGCGTCGTACTCGACGTGGTCATCCCACCGCTCGGGCGGCGGGTAATTGCGCAGATTCTCGTGAGTGCGCGCCCCCGGTAGCAGTTCCGTCATTAGGTCTCCTCCCTGCCGCTCCCTGCCTCCCGAACTCAACAGGAGAGCTGTTCGGCGTGCTCCCAACAGCTCTCCTGTTGAGTTCGGGAACCGCAGGGTTGTCGGGATACGGATTAGGACAGCGGGACGTCTTGGCCGGCGCGGACGAAGACGCTTTCGTAGGCCAGCATCGCGGGCTGCACGAGCACCGCGCCGGCGACGGCGACGGCCAGCGGGCCGGCCCAGCCGAGGCCGGCCAGCGCCACGGCCAGCGCGGCGACCGCGATCCCACCACCCCAGAACGTCGCGGCGTAACGGCCGTAGAGCGCCAGGTGTACCGCCGCGGCCGCATTCGCGGTGGGATGGCGACCGAGGTACTCGAACAGCACCATCACGATGTGCACCCCGGTCGCCACCGTCAGCGCGCCCACCAGCAGGGTGCGGGCCGGACCGTCCACACCGGACACGGCGGCGGCGATCACCATCGCGCCGCCGCCGACCATGACGGCCTGCACGATCAGGTGCCAGAACAGCAGCGGTGACTGCCACAGGTCACGGCCCTCGGCCTGCCCGAACAGAAACGCGGTGTAGCCGGTGGTCAGCACCGCCGCCAGCAACGTCGGAACCGCCAGGCCGAACAGGATCGACCCCGCGGTCGCCGCGGACAGCACCCCGACGGCGCCGAGGGTGCCGACCAGCAGCCACAGGGCGAACAACCCCGCACCGGCCGTGAGCGCGACCGACCCCCAGAACAGCCACGACCGCGGGTTGGGCTTGGCGAAGATGAACCAGAACCGCTCCGGACGCTTGAGATCCCAGACCAGCAGCGCCCCGGTGATCGCGACCCCGGCCACCCCGATCACCGGTGCGACCACGTTGCCCAGCGCGCCCAGTTCGATCCCGAGCAGCCGGGCCAGCGCCGCCAGCAGCATCGCACCGGCCGCGACGGCCTTGGTCCACAGGTAGGTGGTGACCCGCCACCCCCAGGGCCGGGGATGGGCGGTGTTCAGCGTGGTGCGGGCGTGGGTGATTGGGTCGGTGGGCAGGTCGCTCGACACCTGGCGGCGGTGCTCGTCGGGCCGGGAGTACAGGTAGGAATCACCCACCGGCGCCAGCAACGGGTCGAGCACCGCCCGATCGGCGCCGAGGTAGAACACGTTGGGCCCGGTGTTCTGCTCCGGTGCGCGCACCGACACCGGGTTGGTGGTGATCAGCTTCGAGATACCGCTGGTCGGATCCTCCAGGTCACCCACCCAGATCGAATGCGTCGGGCAGACCACCACGCAGGCGGGCTCGATGTTCTCGTCGATGCGGTGGGCGCA
>JRHI01002598.1_pt1 | contig 12095 bp, 12 predicted proteins | sample 215371 | NCBI WGS metagenome assembly JRHI01 (sample SAMN02929681, study PRJNA255918) | sediment metagenome | biome: cave system; feature: Ice Cave; material: Sediment; isolation source: sediment from deep within a dark volcanic ice cave with no known source of... ...
GGCCTCAGCCATCAACTGCTGTTTCTAGGATTATAGGCCTTGTGAAGGTTGGTGTAATACTCTTCCCAAAGTTCGCTCTTGGATAGTTCACCAGCGGTCATCGCGTTTCTCCGCATTACTCGGGATATACTCGTGCAGGTCATCTTGCACACAGGGGTGTCGACCGGGGAAGAGATCGGCCCATATTCCGAGTGCTTTATCGATCTCGGCATGCCACGCTGCATCCGTCGTGAGCACATCTCTGTATTGAAAATTGAGGATCACGAACCAGCCGGTGATCGCAAACAGACCAAAAAACCTGAGCTGCGGTTTGAACCTTGGGCTGATGGACCAAACGCCGTCAGTGAACGTCGGCGGCCTTATCCTCCTGTTCTCTACTCTCTTCATGAAATCCAGATCGTCGACAGGTTCCCCGCGCACAAACTCGGCCAAATGCGCCCTGACTGCATCCTTCGTTCGCATCGTTGGTGGTGGGTTGTCCTGGCGCAGCCAACTATGTAACTCACTGACGATGCTCAATTTTCGCACTTCGCTTTCCCGTCCTCGGAACCGGGGCAGGAATCTGCAAAGGCGCCCACCCGGACGCTCATGCTGCAGAATCAATAGGCACAGTTGACATATTTGTCAACTAACGTAGGTTGATAAAGAGGTCAACATGATGAACAACTACCCATACAAGATCGAACTCTTCTCTTGACGCTAAACATAAGGGCCAAACGCGTCCGATCTTCTTGGTGCATTGCGAAGGCGTGAGCTTGCGGTCCATTTTCGCGCGCGACTTGCGCGGTTCCAACCGAAGAAAAACGCGCTAGCTTGAGGGCCGGAGCCGCCCTGGCCCGCGATGCGTAGAGGGGACCTGCATGAACGACAATCCGGCCTCACCTGCCGCGCTGACCGCCACGGCGCTCATCGAGCACTACCGCCGCAAGACGCTCTCGCCCGTCGAGGCGACCAAGGCGGTGCTGGCGCGCATCGCCGCGCTCAACCCCTCGCTCAACGCCTTCCTGCTGGTCGACGAGGAGGCAGCCCTCGGCGCCGCGCGGGCGTCGGAGGCGCGCTGGATGAAGGGTGCGCCGCAGGGCCTGGTGGACGGCGTGCCGGCCACGGTCAAGGACATCATGATCTCCCGCGGCTGGCCGACGCTGCGCGGCTCCAAGACGGTGCGCCGCGACCAGCCTTGGGACGAGGACGCGCCGATGGTGGCGCGCCTGCGCGAGCACGGCGCCGTGCTGATCGGCAAGACCACCACGCCCGAATTCGGCTGGAAGGCGATCGGCGACAGCCCCCTCACCGGCATCACGCGCAACCCGTGGAACCGGGAGCGCACACCGGGCGGCAGCAGCGCCGGCGCGGCGGTGGCGGCGGCGACCGGCATGGGCCCTCTGCATCTGGCCTCCGACGGCGGCGGCTCGATCCGCATCCCCAGCTCGTTCACCGGCGTGTTCGGCATCAAGCCGACCTATGGCCTCGTGGCGACGTCGCCGCCGAGCCCATTTGCGGTCGTCTCGCACGTCGGACCGATGACGCGCACGGTGGCAGACGCGGCCCTGATGCTCTCGGTCATCGCCGCCTGGGATCCCCGCGATCCCTACGCATTGCCGCCCGCCAAACGCGACTATGGCGGCATAATTGACGGCGGCATCAAGGGCTTGCGTTGCGCCTACAGCCCGACGCTCGGCTACGCCAAGGTCGACCCCGAGGTAGCGCGCCTGGTCGAGGCCGCCGTGCGCGCGCTGGAGGCGCTGGGGGCCCACGTGGAGCGCGCCGATCCGGGCTTTGCCTCCCCGCGCGACACGTTCTGGACGCTATGGAGCGCCAGCTGCGCCAAGGTCGCCGCCGGCATGGACACCGCGCAGCGCGCCGGGCTCGATCCGGGACTGCAGGTGGCGGCCGAGCGCGGCGCACGCTACAGCGCCGTTGACCTGATCAACGCGGAGGGCGAGCGCGCCCAGCTCATGCAGAAGACCAACGCCTTCCTCGCCCGCTACGACGTGCTGCTCACGCCAACCGTGGCGGTGCCGGCGCTGCCGGTCGGGCAGGACCTCAACGATCCCAAGACCGAGGAGATCTGGATAGACTGGACGCCCTTCAGCTACCCCTTCAACATGTCGCACCAGCCGGCCGCCAACATCCCCTGCGGCTTCACCAGTGCCGGCCTCCCCGTCGGCCTGCAGGCCGTCGCCGCGCTGGACCGCGACGATGTCGTCCTGCGCGTGGCCCGCGCCTACGAGGCCGCCCACCCGTTCGCGATGCCGTCCATCGGCTGACGAACGTCATCCCCGCGTAGGCGGGGACCCAGTGCACTTGGCCCCAGGGGATTTGCAATCCGCCGTACGGCGACCGCGCAGCCGGAGGCGTAGCGACAAAGGCGAAAGGTCCCATCTGGAGATCTTTGCGAAGGCGTCTGCCGACCCCCCGCGGAGGCGTGAACTGGGCCCACGTTTGTGCTCAATCCCTGAGCAGCGCGGCGAGGCGCTTGATGGCCTCGCGGATATTGTCGACGGAGTTGGCGTAGGAGAAGCGGATGTAGCCTTCGCCGTGGATGCCGAAGCTGGTGCCGGCGATGGTGGCGACGCCGGCCGTCTCCAGCATCTTGTTCTGCAGCTCGCGCGCGTCCATGCCGGTGCCGGTGATGTTGGGGAACACGTAGAACGCTCCGCCCGGATCGAGGCAGCGGAATCCCGGCAGCTGGTTGAGCAGAGGCACGATGACGCGGCGGCGCTCGTCGAACGCCGCCACCATGTTGCGGGCCTCGTCCTGCGGGCCTTCGAGAGCGGCGATGCCGGCATACTGCGCCGGCGCGTTGACGCAGGAATGGCAGTTCACCGCCAGGCGCACGACGTGGTCGACGAGCGAGCGCGGCCAAACCGAGAAGCCGAGCCGCCAGCCGGTCATGGCGTAGGTCTTGGACCAGCCGTCGAGGATGATGAGCCGGTCGCGGATCTCGGGGTAGCGCAGGAAGCTCTCGTGCTTGCGATTGCCGTAGAGCATCTGGCTGTAGATCTCGTCCGACAGCACGGCGACGCTGGGGTGCCGCTCCAGGCCGGCGACGAGGCGCTTCACCTCCTCGGCGGACACGGCGCCGCCGCAGGGGTTGTTCGGGCTGTTGAGGATGATCAGGCTCGTCTTGGGCGTGATGTGGGACAGCACTTGGTCGGCGGTGAAGGCGAACTCGTTCTCCTCCAGCAGTGCGATCGGCACCGGCTTGGCTCCGGTGTACTGGATCATCGAGCGGTAGATGGGAAAGCCGGGATCGGGATACAGGATCTCGGCGCCGGGCTGGCCGAACATCAGGATCGAGAAGAACATTGTGGGCTTGCCGCCCGGCATGATGACGATGTCGTCAGGGCTCACCTCCACGTCGTGGCGACGCTTCAGGTCCTTGGCCACCGACTCGCGCAAGGGCAGGATGCCCTGGGCCGGCGTGTAGCCGTGATGGCCATCGCGCAGCGCCTTGATGGCGGCCTCGACGATGTGCTGCGGCGTCTTGAAGTCGGGCTGGCCGATGCCGAGGTTGATGATGGACTTGCCCTTGCGCTCCAGCTCGGCGGCGCGCGCCAGCACCTCGAACGCCGTCTCCGTCCCCAAACGTTGCAGGTTCGACACGAGCTGCAGCATGGCATTTCCCCCATTTGCGGCGCGTGCTGCGTAGGTTGGGTCGAGCGTCAGCGATGACCCAACACAAACTCGGGTACGCGCGGTGGTGTTGGGTCTTCGCTTCGCTTGACCCAACCTACGCTTGCTTTGCTTGGCCGCCAGCAATAGCCGATCTGGCCGCAGCCGCAAGGCCTTGCGGGAGAGCCCGCCTTGAACCTTGTTGTAGCCACTGTTCCGTGCTGCAATCCGTCAGCCCCATGACAGGGAGAGACCTCAATGAAATCGAGATATCTCGGAGCCTTAGGCGGGATTGCGGTGCTGTTTGCGACCGCGTCACTTGCCGGGTCGGACCCCACACAGCGCATCGAGGGAGCCCAGCTGCCGCCGCCCTTTGGCGCACCCCGGCCGATCATTCCCGGACAGAGCTGCTCACCGCAATATCAGCGCCTATTGAAGCTCCAGGCCGAAGGAATGCGGCAGCTCCAGCGCCTCAGTCGCAGCGAGGGCGAGAAGCTCTGTGCCACGCTCGAGAGCGCCGACCTGCAGGGCATCGACAAGCTCCTCGATCCCAAGGCCCTGGAACCTTTGCTCACGCCCGATCAACGCGACCTGTTGGGCGCGTTCGGCATCGACCTGGGCAAAGTGGACGTGGCGAAGATCATGCAGCGCCTCGGCATTGATCTGTCGCGGGTCGATCTGCGGCAGCTCACGCAGCAGTGCCGCCAGTCCCAAGGCGGACTCGATCGCTTTGCGGCCAGCGAGCTCGCGAGAGTGGAGCGCGAGATCACCCGATGCGATGATCGCATTTAGCCGGACAGCCGAGAGTCGATGGCTTTTGAGCGCGACCTGATGAGCAAACGAGAGCCATCGACGCCCGCTCACGGACCCAGTGCTATGTAGGTTGGGTCGAGCGTCAGCGATGACCCAACACAAACTCGGGTACGCGCCGTTGTGTTGGGTCTTCGCTTCGCTTGACCCAGCCTACCCTTGCTTTGCTTGGCACGCATCAATAGCGGATCGACGCGCGGCCGCAAGGGCCACTTCAATCGGCAGTTGCCAGCCGCTTGTCGAGCCAGAGCGCGGTGCGCAGCAGGCGGCCGTCGTCGCGCCGCGCGCCGATGAGCTGCACGCCCATGGGCAGGCCTTCGACCTCCAGCAGCGGTAACGTCACCGCCGGCACGCCCAGGTAGGTCCAGAAGCCGCAGAAGACCGGGTTGCCGGTGGACCCCAGGCCCTTGGGAGCGGGCCCGAGCGCGGCGGGCGTGAGGATCGTGCCGTAGTTGAGCAGGAGGTCCTCGACGGTGGCGTAATATTCTTCCCGGGCATTGAGCGCGGCGATGTACTCGACGCCCGTCACGCGCCGGCCGTCCTCCAGCTGCTGGCGCAGGTTGTCGCTCAGCAGCTGCGGCGCCCGGTCGAGGAGGGGACCGAAGTGCACCGCCATCTCCACCTTCTGCACCAGCCTGTTGGCGGCATAGCCGCGCTCGGTCGTGTGGTCGAGAGAGATCTCGGTGACCTGGCCGCCCAGCTCCTCGACCAGCTCGCCGAAAGCCTCGTGCGTGGCCGCATCGGCATCCTTCCAGGCGTGCGTCTTGATGAACGCGAACATGGGGGCGAGCGGCCAGTCCTCGGTGGCGGTCGCCAGCAGACGCGGGCGGCTCGAGACCAGGCTGGCAGAGTCGCGCTCGTCATGGCCCTGCAGCACGTCGGCGATAAGAGCCAGGTCCTGCACCGAGCGGCCGTACACCCCGACCGTGTCGAGCGAATGTGCCTGTGTGAGCACGCCGGCGCGGGGAATGACGCCGAAGGTGGGCTTGAAAGCGTAGACGCCGCAGAAGGCTCCCGGGCGGATGACGGAGCCTACCGTCTGCGTGCCGAGCGCGCCGGGCACCATGCCGGCGGCGACGGCGGCGGCCGAGCCGGAAGAGGAGCCGCCGGGCGTGTGCTCGAGGTTGCGGGGATTGTGCGTCTTGCCCGGCGTGAAGGTGGCAAGCTCGGTCGTCACCGTCTTGCCCATGATGACGGCGCCGGCGCGGCGCAGCGCCGTGACGCAGGCGGCATCCGCAATGGGCTGTCGCCCCTTGTGGGCGCGGCAGCCGTTCTCGGTCGGCATGTCTGAAGTATCGATGATGTCCTTGATGCCGACGGGAACCCCGTGCAGGGGGCCGACGCCCTTGCCCTCCTTGCGCACGCCATCGGCGGCCCGCGCCTGCTCGAGCGCGCGCTCGCGGTCGAGGAAGGTCCAGGCCTGCACCTGCGGCTCGAGCGCGGCGATGCGGTCGAGGCAGGCGCCGACCAGCTCCTCCGAGCTCGTTTCGCTGCGGGCGATCCGCGCAGCCGCCGCGGTCACGGTCAGGTTGGTATCGGTCAAATTCGGATTTCCTCAAGCACCCGCGCCGCTAACTCAGATAGTTGAGCATGCCGGACAGGATCATCGTGAAGGAGAGCGCCACAAGCGACGTCAGCAGGACGGCAACATAAGGCTCCAGCTCGGTATCGACAAAGCGGTGCGTCTTGCCGTGGCGCGGCAGCAGCATGACGAACAGGACGACGGTGAGCGCCAATGTCACCAAGCCGGCCACCATGAGCTGCATCGCTGTACCTCGCCGGTCTCGCTATTTGTAGATGTAGTTCGGCAACCACAGGCCGATCTGCGGGAACGTGTAGAGCATGATCATCGAGATGATGACGATGATCATGTAGGGCATCACGCCCCGGAAGATGTCGTTGATGTTGACCCAGCTGGGCGCCACCCCCTTCAGATAGAACGGCGCCATGGCCACCGGCGGGGACAGGAACGACGTTTGGATATTGAGCGCGACCAGCAGGCCGAAGAACAGCGGGTCGATGTTGAAGAGCTTCAAGAGCGGCAGGAAGATCGGCATGAAGATGACGATGATCTCCGTCCACTCCAGTGGCCAGCCGAGGATGAAGATGATGACCTGGGCGAGGATCATGAAGCCGGTCGGCGACAGGTTCATCGCCAGCACGAACCTCTCGATCGGCTCATGGCCGCCGAGGTAGGCGAACACCGCCGAGAACGTGAACGAGCCGATGAACAGCCAGCACACCATGGCGGTCGTCCGCGAGGTGAGGAACACCGACTCCTTGAGCTGGGCGAACTTGAACGAGTTTCCAGGCACCATGATCGCCATGACGATGGCCGTCAGGATCATGCCAGCGACGAGAAACGAGCGCGGGGGCGCGGGGATATCCACCAACGGAAGAAGATCCGGCATCGAAGGCGCTATCACCCAGGCCAGGAGAGCCCCCATGACGATGCCGTAGGCGCTCATGACCATCACCCGCCAACTCTTGGTGTAGTCGGCGCCGTAGCCGACCGCCAGGAGCAGCGCGCCGAGTGAGCCCATGGCGGCAGCCTCCGAGGGCGTCGCGAGCCCGAAGATGATCGAACCCAGCGCCGCAGCGATCAGCGCCGATAACGGCAGGAAGGAGGTCACCAGCGCTTGCACGATTTGCAGAAAGGGAACGTTGCGCTCTTCCAGCGGCAGTCTCGGCGCGAGCTTGGGATTCAGCAGCGCCATGATAGCCGTGTAGAGAATGTAGAGCCCGGCCAGCATGATACCGGGGAAGAAGGCGCCCGCGTAGAGCTTGACCACGGAGACGCCTGCAGTCGCTCCGTAGAGAATCAGCATCACGCTCGGCGGAATGAGGATGCCGAGGCACCCGCCGGCGCACACGGCTCCCGCGGCGATCTTCACGTCGTAGCCGGCGCGCAGCATGGCCGGAAAGGCCAACAGCCCCATGAGCGTCACGCAGGCGCCGACGATGCCGGTGGCCGTGGCGAAGATGGCGCAGGTGGCGATGGTAGCGAGCGCGAGCGAGGCTGGGATGGGGCCGGCGGCGAGCTGCAGGGATCGGAACAGCCGATCGAGGATATTCGCCCGCTCGATGATGTAGCCCATGAAGACGAACAGCGGGATGGAGATCAGGACGTCGTTGGTCATCACCGAATAGGAGCGCTGGACCAGCAGCGAGAATATGAGGTCGCCCATCGCCCAGTAGCCGAAGAAGACGCCGAGTGCCATCAGCGTGAAAGCGATCGGGAAGCCGAACATGATGAAGACGACGAACAGCGCCAGCATCAGCACGCCGAGCTCGGGATTGCCCATGCCGAACATCAGATGTCCCCCTTGCGCAGGCCTGCGTCCTCTGCCTTCGACACCTCGGCGGCCTTCTGTTGCTCAGCGTCTTGCAGCATGACCTTCTCCAGCTCCTCCACGTCATGCAGGCGCTGCGGCCATTCGCCGGTCCTGATCGCCATGATGCAGCGGATGACCTCGACGATGCCCTGCAGCACCATCAAGCCGCCGACGACCGAGATCATCCATTTGAACGGCCACACGATGGGGCCGTCGGGGCTGGCCGAGGAGTGCTCGTTCATCCGCCGCGACAGCTCGGCGAAGCCGAAGCCCGCGTAAATGAAGGCCAGCATGCCGGGGAAGAAGAACAGGAAGTAGAGCACCAGATCCATCATTGCCTGCCGGCGCGCAGACCAGGCCCGGTAGAGAAAATCGCCGCGCACATGCCCGTTGCGCGACAGGGCGTAGGCCCCCCCCATCATGAAGAGCGTCCCGTAGAGCATGTAGCTCGCGTCGAATGCCCAGTCGGTGGGCGCACCGAACATGTAGCGCGCGAACACCTCGTAGCTGGTGGTGAAGGTGAGGACGAGGATGGCCCAGCCGAAGGTCTTGCCGACCGCGGAGCTGAGCCCATCGACGAAATAGAGAAAGCGCTCTGCGCCCATGGCAACCGTCGTGCCACGGATCGCTGACCGGACCTCGGCTGCGAACACCCAAAGCACGATTGGGATCGGCAAGAGGAAGGCATAAAGCGGCAGCTGCTTGGGCCCCCCGATGAGGGCAAACAGTTGATCCATTGCTTCGACCCGGAGGGAGGGCTGGCGCCGCCGCGAAGTGAGTTCCGCGGCGGCGGCGTTTGCGGAAGAGGTTTAGCCGTGGAAGTGCTTGTAGGCCTTCTCGAGCGCAGCGGTGTCGAGATTGTTGATGAGGAGATAGGCGCTCGTACGCTTCACCCAAGCCTTTTGCGAGTCGATCACCTTCTTGAAGAACGGCTCCTGCGACTGCGCCGCGATCACACGGTCCCATGCCGCAAGCTGATCTTCGAGCACCTTGTCCCCGGTCTTGATGACGTTGACGCCGCGCGACCTGATCACCTCGAGATCCTTCGAATAGCGGTCGTAGGCCTGGCCGAGCTGGTCAGCCGAAGCGGCGAACGCCGCGTATCTCAGGATCGACTTGACCTCCGTCGGCTGGGCATCGAACTTGGCCTTGTTGAAGATGATCTCGAAGGCTTCCATCTGCTGGTGATGGCTGCCGACCATGAAGAACTTCGACACGTCGGGGAAGCCGAGCAGCAGATCCGAGGACGGGTTGTTGAACTCGGCCGCATCGAGCAGGCCACGATCCATAGCGGGGACAATTTCGCCACCGGGCAGGATGGTGACGGCTGCACCCATCTCCTTGAAAACGTCGGCCGAAAGACCGACGGTGCGGTATTTCATGCCCTTGAAGTCGTCGCCACTCTTGATCTCCTTCTTGAACCAGCCGAGCGGCTGGGTCGGCATCGGGAAATAGAGCAAGCCTTCCAAATTGAGCTTGAGTGTCTGCTGCACCAGCTCCTTGTAGAGCGCCTCGCCGCCGCCGTAGTAAAACCAGGCGAGGAAACCGTGCGCGTCCCAGCCGAACGACGGCGGGGTGCCGAACAGCGAATAGGCCTTGTGCTTGCCGTACCAGTAGGCGCACACGCCGTGACCGGCATCGAGAATGCCGGAATGCACCGCGTCGGACATCTGGAAGGCCGGCACGACGGCGCCGGCGGCGAGCACGTCGAGCTTGAGGCGCCCGCCCGACATGTCGTTGACCTTCTTGGCGTAATCGACCGCGAACTCGTGGAAGATGTCCTTGGTCGGCCAGGTCGACTGGTATTTCCAGGTCACCGTCTGCGCGCGCGACACTTGCGGCATGGCGATCGTGCCAGCGGTTGCCGCGCCGGCAGCGACCGCGCCGGCTTTCAGAAATTTGCGACGGGTTACGCTTGCTGCTTTCTCACTCATCGTTTCCTCCTCCTTCGGACGCTTCCTCGGCGTCTTGATCTGGCTGGTATACCACGGTGGGCTCCAGCAAGAAATGGGTAGTCTGGCGCACCCGCCGCCGCGGCGGCGCAACTGTGGAGAGACCCCGTATGCCAGCCTGAAACCAGCGGGCGGCGTCTCATGCACGCAACCACTACTTGGAGACCTCCGTGGGGGCTGCCTTATTCCGCTGGCTTTTTGGCACGCGAGTTCGGCCGTCAGTCGCCACCCACGAACACCTCGTCGCGGCTCTTGCGGATGGAGGGGAGGACGGCGATCACGACAAGCACCAGCGACAGGGCCAGCAGGCCGCCGCTGAGCGGCCGATCGATGAAGGTCATGAAGCTGCCGCGCGAGATCACCAGGGCCTGGCGTAGCTTCTCCTCCATCAGCTTGCCGAGCACGAAGCCGAGCAGCAGCGGAGCGGGCTCGAAGCCGAACTTGATGAGCGCATAGCCGAAGAGCCCGAAGCCTGCCGTCATGATGACGTCGGCCGGCGAGTTGTTGACCGAGTAGATGCCGATGCAGCACAGCACGACGATGGCGGGGAACATCAGCCGGTAGGGCACCTTGAGGARGCGCACCCAYARGCCGATCAGCGGCAGGTTGATGACGAGCAGCATCAGATTGCCGATCCACATCGACGCGATCATGCCCCAGAACAGCTGGGGCTGCTTGGTCATGATCTGCGGGCCCGGGATGATGCCGTGAATGGTCATGGCACCGACCATCAGGGCCATCACGGCGTTGGGCGGAATGCCCAGCGTGAGCAGCGGAATGAAGGCCGTCTGCGCGCCGGCATTGTTGGCCGACTCCGGTCCCGCAACGCCCTCGATGGCACCGCGCCCGAAGCGTGAGGGGTCCTTGGCGAGCTTCTTCTCCAGCGTGTAGGAGGCGAAGGGACCGAGCACGGCGCCGTTGCCGGGCAGCAACCCCAAGAGCCCACCGAGGAAGGTTCCGCGCGCGATCGGCCATGCCGAATCGGAAAAATCCTTGCGGTTGGGCAGGAGATTGCCGATGGCAGCATGCACCACGTCTCGGGTCTGCGTCATCTCGAGGTTGCGCATGATCTCGGCGAAGCCGAACATGCCCATGGCGATGACGGCGACGTCGATGCCGTCGGCGATCTCGTTCCAGCCGAACGTCAAGCGCTCCTCGCCGCTCTCGAGGTCCGTGCCGACGGTCGACAGCAGGATGCCGACCAGGATGACGGCGATCGCCTTGGCCACCGAGCCGCGGGCCAGCACCACGGCAAACATGAGGCCCAGCACCATCAGGGCGAAGTAGTCGGCCGGCCCGAACAGCAGCGCCATGCGCGTCAGCGGGGCGGCGAGCGCGGCGATGACGAGCGTGGAGACGCAGCCGGCGATGAACGAGCCGATGGCGGCAATGCCGAGCGCCACGCCGGCGCGCCCCTGCTTGGCCATCTGATGACCGTCGAGCGTGGTGACCACCGATGTCGCCTCGCCGGGGATGTTTACGAGGATCGCCGTGGTCGAGCCGCCGTACTGGGCGCCGTAGTAGATGCCGGCCAGCATGATGAGCGCGCCGGTCGGATCGATGCCGAAGGTGATCGGCAGCAGCATGGTGATGGTGGCGATCGGGCCGACGCCCGGGAGCACGCCGATCAGCGTGCCGATGAGGCAACCGATGAAGCACAGCGCCAGGTTCTTGAGCGACAGCGCAACCGCCATCCCCAGCGCCAGGTTGTTGAAGAGATCGACCATGGAGCAGCAATCCTCGCAGCCTGGTTAGCGACCACCCATCACGAGTCCCTTGAGGGCCACCTTCAGCGCGTCATAGGGGCCGTGCAGCGGCCAAAGGATGCTCATCGGGTCGAACGGGATCGGCAGGTTGAGCAGGTCCTTGAACAGGAAGCCGCAGGCCAGCGTCGCCACGGTCGCCGAGACGATGACCTCGACGGGGCGCGTGTCGCGGTCGGCCAGCGCGGATACGATGAAGCAGAGCGGGCCGGCGACGACGAGACCCAGCAGGCGGATGGTGAAGGCGAACACCAGAACGGCGGCCAGCACCAGGAGCGGACCGCGCACCGCCCATCGCTCCAGCCGATCGCCGCCGATCGCGAGCCCCTGGAGCACGAGCGCGACGCCGAAAGTCGCAACCAAGACGGCCACGACCTTGGGCATCAGGCCCGAACCGATGCCCGAGAGCTGGCCGAAGGGTAGCGTGAATGCCCCAGCGTACCCAACCGCGGCGATGGCCAGCAGAAACAGCCCGCCGGCAAAATCCAGAGGCGATCGTATTGTCGAGCTTCTCTGAGCGCGATCGGGGGGCGCGTCAGTCATTACACACCCTCACTGCGTATCCTCCCTGGATGCTTACACGCATCATCCTAGAAACAGCAGTTGATGGCTGAGGCCCA
>JRHI01002599.1_pt1 | contig 12094 bp, 10 predicted proteins | sample 215371 | NCBI WGS metagenome assembly JRHI01 (sample SAMN02929681, study PRJNA255918) | sediment metagenome | biome: cave system; feature: Ice Cave; material: Sediment; isolation source: sediment from deep within a dark volcanic ice cave with no known source of... ...
GGGCTCGCCCTGATCAATGGGACGCAGCCGTCGACTGCGGTTCTGGCGCTGGCGCTGGCCGGCGCCGAGCAGGCGGCGCGCGCGGCGGACATCGCCGCGGCGCTGTCGATCGACGCGCTGCGCGGCTCGATCCACCCGTTCGAGGCGCGCATTCACGACGCGCGCCCGTTCGGCGGCCAGCGGACGTCGGCGGCCAACATCGAGGCGCTAATGCGCGGGAGCGGCATCAACCATTCGCACGAGCGCTGCGGGAAGGTGCAGGACGCCTATTCGCTGCGCTGCGCCGCGCAGGTGCACGGCGCCACGCGGGAGGCGCTGCGTTTCGTGCGCGACACGGTGACCGTCGAAGCCAACAGCGCCACCGACAACCCGATGGTGTTCGCCGACACGGGCGACATCGTGTCGGGCGGCAACTTCCACGGCGCGCCGATCGCCATCGCCGCCGATCTGCTGGCTGCCGCCCTTGTCCCGCTGGCGACGATCAGCGAGCGGCGGACGGATCGGCTGGTCGATCCGACGCTCAGCGGCCTGCCGGCGTTCCTGACGCGCGAGGGCGGGCTCACGTCCGGCTACATGATGGCGCAGGTGACGGCGGCGGCGGTGGCGTCGGAGATGAAATCGCTCGCGCATCCGGCCGGCGTCGACACGATCCCGACGTCGGCGAACAAGGAAGACCACGTCAGCATGAGCATGACCGCCGCGCTGAAGGCCGCGACGAGCGTCGAGCGCGCGCGCGAAGTGATCGCCATCGAAATTTTATGCGCGTGCCAGGCGATCGACCTGCTCGCGCCGCTCGCCTCGTCGCCCGCCCTGCAGCGGGTCCACCAACTGGTGCGATCGCGTGTGCCGATGCTCGACAGCGACCGCGTACCGTCGCCCGATATCGTCGCGATCACGGAATTGATCGCCGCCCACGCGCTGGAAGACGCGTGCGGCGGACTAGTCAAGTGAAAAATTTTTTATTTTCAAATTGACAACGTTCGCGGCGCTTCTTAAGGTCTATCTTTCTCGTTCGCACCTTCATGGCCACTGCAACCCGCACCATCCGATCGCCGCGAGGCGCCACGCTGACCTGCAAAGGCTGGCCGCAGGAAGCCGCGATGCGGATGTTGATGAACAATCTCGATCCCGACGTCGCCGAACGGCCCGACGACCTGGTCGTGTACGGCGGATCCGGGAAGGCGGCGCGCAACTGGGAATCGTTCGACGCGATCGTGCGGTCGCTCCGGGCGCTCGAGCACGACGAAACGCTGCTCGTCCAGTCCGGCAAGCCGGTCGGCGTCTTCCACACGCATCCCGCCGCCCCGCGCGTGCTCATCGCGAACGCCCTGCTCGTCCCGGCGTGGGCGACGTGGGAGAATTTCCGCGACCTCGAGCAGCGCGGCCTGACCATGTACGGGCAGATGACCGCCGGGAGCTGGATCTACATCGGCAGTCAGGGCATCCTGCAGGGGACGTACGAGACGCTGGCGGCCGTCGCCCGCCGCCACTTCGGCGGCACGCTCTCCGGGCGCTTGGTGGTCACCGCCGGCCTGGGCGGCATGGGTGGCGCCCAGCCTCTCGCCGCCACCATGAATGGCGCCGTGGCCCTGGTCGTCGAGGTCGACCCGCAGCGGATCGCCCGCCGGATGGCCACCCGTTATCTGGATGAAACGACCAGCAGCCTCGACGAGGCGCTGGAGCGCGTCGGCCGCTGGACGCGCCAAGGCGTGGCGCGGTCGATCGGGCTGCGCGCGAACGCCGCCGACGTGCTGCCGGCGCTCGTGGCGCGCGGCGTCACGCCCGACGTGGTCACCGACCAGACATCGGCGCACGACGCGCTGAACGGCTACGTGCCCAACGGCGTGTCGCTGGACGAAGCGAACCGGCTGCGCGATCGGGACCCGGCAGACTACGTCGCGCGATCGATGGCCGCGATGGCCGGCCATGTGCGCGCGATGCTCGCGCTGCGGGAGCGGGGCGCCGTCACATTCGACTACGGCAACAACATCCGCGCGCAGGCGAAACAGGCGGGGGTCGCCAACGCGTTCGACATTCCCGGCTTCGTGCCCGAGTACATCCGCCCGCTGTTCTGCGAAGGCAAGGGCCCGTTCCGGTGGGCGGCGCTCTCGGGCGATCCGGCCGACATCCGCGTCACCGATCAAGCGGCGCTCGAGCTGTTCCCGCACAACGAGGCGCTGGTGCGGTGGATCCACCTCGCGCGCGAGCGCGTGGCGTTCCAGGGGCTGCCCGCGCGCATCTTGTGGCTTGGCTACGGCGAGCGCGCGCGCTTCGGGCTGCGCATCAACGAGCTCGTGCGCGAAGGACGGATTACGGCGCCGATCGTCATCGGCCGCGATCACCTCGACACCGGGTCGGTCGCCTCGCCGACCCGCGAGACGGAAGGCATGCTCGACGGCAGCGACGCGATTGCCGACTGGCCGGTGCTCAACGCGCTCCTGAATGCCTCGAGCGGCGCCACGTGGGTGTCGGTGCACCACGGCGGCGGCGTCGGCATCGGCTACTCGCTCCACGCCGGGATGGTGATCGTCGCCGACGGCACGACCGACGCGGACGAGAAGCTCGAGCGCGTCCTGACGTGTGACCCGGGCATCGGCGTGGCGCGCCACGCGGACGCCGGGTATCCCAGCGCCATAGCCACCGCCGAGCGCGAAGGCGTGCGAATTCCTATGCGTGAGGAGCGCGAATGCTGACCCCTCGTACTACTCTGGCGCGCCGCGTGACCGCGGCGCTCGATGCGTCGCCGTCGCGCATTCCCGTGCTCGTCGGCGGATGCGGCAGCGGGCGAACGACCGTGCTCCGCCAGTTGCGCGAACGGCTCGGCCGGACGGCGGCCCAGCAGATCGACGTCGAGCGCACCGCCACGACGCCGGAGCGGTTTCGTCACGCCGTCACCGCCGTATCGCCGTTCCCGCCCAGCGATCCGTCGGCGCAGAGTGCGGACGGCGCGCGCGCGGCATTCGATGCGACGCTCGCCTTCCTCACGCGCGCACGCACCGCGGCCAGCGAGCCGGCGACGTTCCTGCTGGACGAGTTCCTCGAGCTCCGCACGTTCGAGAGCTTCCCGGGCCTGCGCCGCGTGCTGCACGAGGGCATCGACGGCCTCGCCTCGAGCCACAACCGCTTCGTGCTCACCAGCCGCTACGTCGCGCGAACGCTGCGGCTGCTGCGCGATCACTCGGCGCGGTTCGAAGTGATTCACATGCCGGGGCTCACCGTCGAGGACACGATCGACATCCTCGGCCCGACCGCCGCGCCCGGCGGCGGCGACAACGACGCGCACGACGCCGACTACCTGGCGCGCACGGTGCAGGCGCTCGCCGACGGCCGCCCGGCGTACGTCCGCGCGCTCGCCGACGAGCTCGCCTCGCTGCGCGAGCATGGAGGCCCCGGCGGCGGAGACGCCATCAGCGCGCTGGCCGGCCTGCTCGCCACCGAGGGGCGGCTGGCGAGGCACTGCGAGTTCTGCTACGAGCTGCGGCTGCACCGCGCCCGCGGGTACGGCGCGCTCAAAGCGATCCTCGAAATCCTCGGCGACGAGGAAGGGCTGACGCTCACCGAAATCTCGCTCCGCCTGCAGCGCACGCCGGGCTCAACGAAGGATTACCTCTCGTGGCTCGAAGACGTCGACCTCGTGACGTCGCGGCAGAAGCGGTACACGTTCACCGATCCGCTCCTGCGCGTGTGGGTGCGCCTGCACTGCCGCGCGTCGGCGCCGACCGACGACGACGTCGCGCGCGAAGTGCACCGCTACGCGGTACCGCGCCTGCCGCCCCAAGCCGAGCCGGCGCCGGCGCCGCAGGCGGAACCGGCATTCGCGATGACCGGGGGGCCGGCGTCAGGAATCATCGAGATCGATTAGCGCCCTTCGCACGACGCGGCGCGCGATGGCCACGGTCGACGCGATCACGGGGACGGTCGGCGCAGTCACGCGCGCGGAGCCCCGACCGAGTCCTCAGTTGTCCGTTCTCAGTTTCTCGAGAGCGGCCCGCGCAGCCTCCTGCTCCGCTTCCTTCTTGCTCGCGCCCGTGGCTGAGGCGAGCGGCTCGCCTCGCACGCTCACCTCGATCTCGAACAGCTTGCGGTGATCCGGTCCGGCCGTGCCGACGAGGCGGTACTCCGGCAGCGGCAGGGCGCGCGACTGCACGAGCTCCTGAAGCGCCGACTTGTAATCCTGACCCGTGACGCCGTCGCGCTGCACCTCGTCGAGCAGCGGGGCGAGCTCGCGGACGATGAACGCGCGCGCGTGCTCGATACCGCCGTCGAGGTACACCGCGGCGATCAGCGCTTCGTAGGTGTCGGCCAGCAGCGCCTGTTTCCGGCGGCCGCCGGTCTTCTCCTCGCCGTGTCCCAGCAGCAGATGATCCCCGAGCCCGAGCCGCTCGGCCTGCTTCGCGAGCGTCGCGGTCGACACCACGGCCGCCTTTGTCTTCGACTTCTGCCCTTCGTCGAACTGCGGAAAATCGCGGAACAGCATGTCCGCGACGACGAACCCGAGCAGCGCGTCGCCGAGAAACTCCATCGACTCGTTGTCGACGACGCCGTCGCTGACGTCCTCGTTGGCGCGCGACGTGTGGGTCATCGCGTGCTCGAGCAGGCCGCGATCGCGAAACCGGTAGCCGATCGCCCGCTGCAGCGACTCGAACTCGTCGCGCAGCCGCACGACCTGCCCGTTCTTCAGCTCCGTCCGGTGCGCCTCGATGATCTGCTGCGCCTCGTCCGCGTCGCCCGCGTGCACCGCGATCCGCACCTCGCCCAGCCCGTCGACCGACAGCGGGAAGATCGAGTGCAGCACGTCGGAAGAGACGACCGACATCATGCCGTGCGTTTCCAGCAGGCCCCGCACAATCCGGGCTTCGATGTCGGAGTGCGTCCGGAAGATGACGATGAGATCTGTCACAGCGGGGAACCGCAACGCCGGCTGCGCCTGCAGAGGACCGGGCCCATGTTATTTCGCGGGCTCCGCGAGCTCTGCGTCGATCGTCGTGGCGCGTAGGACATCGTCCACCTTCAGCAGAATCATCGTCATGTCGTCGTGCTGCGGCGCGTCGCCGACAAACGCCGCGATCTCGCGCAGGACGCGCTCGCGCAGCTCCTCCGGGGGGAGGTGCGCGTGGGTCTCGACCAGGCGTCCCAGCCGCGCCTCGCCGAACAGATCGTCGCGCGCGTTCATCGCTTCGCCGATCCCGTCGGTGAACAGCAGATAGAGGTCGCCCGGCTGCAGCGGGATCGTCTCCTCGACGAGGTGCCGCTCGAACATTTCCCCGTGGTCGAGCTTCAGGCCGACGACCATGCCGTCGGGCGCCAGAATCTGCACCTGGCGGGCGCCGCCATCGCTGCAATGGCCGGCGACGTAGATGAGCGGCGTATGCCCCGCACGGGCGTAGGTCATCGTCCGCGCGCGCAGATCGAGGACCGCGTAGGTCATCGTGATGAAGCTGCGCGCGTCGAGATGGTTCGCGATGAGGCGGTTGGCGGCGATCAGCATCGCGCGGGGCGACGTGTGGATCTCGCTCAAGGAGAGGACGAGCCCCTTCAGCTCCGCCATGTAGAGCGCCGCCGAGGTCCCCTTGCCCGACACGTCGGCGATGAGCACGCCCACGCGGTGATCGTCGAGCGGCAGGAAGTCGTAGTAGTCGCCGCCGACTTCGCGCGCCGGGACGCAGAGCGCGGTCACCGACAGGCCCGCCATCACCAGCGGCCCCTGCGGCAGCAGCGACATCTGGATCTCGTGCGCGATGCGCAGCTCCTCCTCCAGCCGCTTCTTTTCCGCCGCCTGCCGCAGCAGATCCTCGATGCTCGCGGTCATCGAGTTGAACGAGACGGCGAGCTCGCCCAGCTGGTCTTCGCTCTTCACCGCTATCTTGTGCGTGAAGTCACCCTGCCGCACGCGCTCGGTGCCGGCAAACAGCTGGTGCACCGATCCGGTCAGCGACTTGGCCAGCGCGAAGCCGGCCATCAGCGCCATCGCCTCGATGATCAGGAACAGCGCGCCGATCACCCACAGCACGAGCAGCAGCCGCTGTCCGAACGCCTGGCCGACACTGCCTTCGGCCGCCGAGATGCGGTCGTACAACTCGGAGACGCTGATGCCGCTGACGACCATCAGCGTGCCCGAATGCCCGCGCGTCCACTCGCGGTACTCCATCAAGCTCCGAAGGCTGTTCAGCACGCCGGAGGGGATCGGCGAGGTGCCTGCGCGCTCCTCGCCACCGTCGCGCGCGGCGATCGGCCGCGCATCGTCGTCCGTGATCGGCGGAAGGGCCGTCACGCGCTTCAGCTCGACGCCTGTCTCCTTCCGCAGCTGCTCCCGGACGGTGTCGTTGACCAGCAGGTCGACGACGACGGCGTAGCTGGACCGCGGCGCGTCGGGAAACGCCACGCTGCGCACGAGCAGGTGCGTGTCGTCGTCGGGACCGGAGACCGTCCGCCGGTGCGAGTACGCGAGCACGCCGGAGAACCCCGGACAATCGATCCACACGGGCACCGTGCGCGGCGGATCGAGATGGGCCCATGGACCAGAGGTGAGAAGTCCGACGTCAGACGGCGGAACGATCAGCGAGGGCGAGCCGCACTCGTGATCCACGGGCACGACCGCGATCGAAATATCCGGCGCCTGCGAGAACACGTTGGCCTGGGCGAGCGCGACCGCGCGCCGGCGCGCCAGGATGCCCGCGACGTCGCGGCCGCCGCCGCGCTGGATTTCGAGCGCCGTGCCCTGCGCGAGGAAGCGCGCCTGCTCGCTGAGCGCATGCAGCCGGCTCTGCACGAGGTACGAACTCAGGTTGTAGGCGACCAGGAAACCGCACAGCAGCGCGAACGCCACCAGCAGCAGCGCGGGCACGAACCCGATGAAGATGTACGACACGATCAGCTTGCGCCGCACGCGCCACAGCAGGCGGCGCCGGGCCGCCGCGATCAGCCGCAGCAAAAAATAGACGAGGCCCACCGCCGCCGCCAGGCCGGCCACGGTGTCGACGACGCTGAAGAACGCCGGCACGCGGCCCGCCGCCACGCCGACGAAGTACACGGCGAGTTTGATGGCCAGCCCGATCACGATCGCCCGCCCGGGCAGCGTGTGCAGCAGCGCGCCGCGAACGCCGGCGCGCCGATCGATTTCCGGGAGTGGCAGCGCCCGCCTGTTCATCGGGGGTTCATGTTATCGTAGTTGGATCGTGAAGCTCACGTCCCGCGCCCGTTTCAGCACCATCTGTCTGCACGCCGGCCAGGAGCCGGATCCGTCCACCGGCGCCATCATCACGCCGATCTATCAGACGTCCACCTACGTGCAGGAGGCGCTCGGCCAACACAAGGGCTACGAGTACGCCCGCACGCAGAACCCGACGCGCATGGCGCTCGAACGTAATCTGGCCGCCATCGAAGGCGGCTCGGAAGGCTTCGCGTTCGCCTCGGGCATGGCCGCCATCGGCGCGATCGCGACGATGCTGCAGTCCGGCGATCACGTCGTGGTGTCCGACAACACGTACGGCGGCACCTTCCGGCTGTTCGACAAGGTCCTGCGCCGCTACCAGCTGTCGTTCACCTACGTCGACACGTCGAACCTCGACGAGGTCGAGCGGGCGATGACGCCGGCGACCAGGATGCTGTTCGTCGAGACGCCGACCAATCCGGTCATGCGCCTCACGGATCTGCGCGCGGCCGCCGAGCTCGCCCACCGCCATACCGCCCGGCTGGTCGTCGACAACACGTTCGCGAGCCCCTACCTCCAGCAGCCGATCGCGTTTGGCGCCGATCTCGTCACGCACAGCACCACCAAATACCTGAACGGCCACAGCGACAGCGTGGGCGGCATCGTGGTCGCCGTGCGAGACGACGACGTCGAGTGGCTGAAGTTCGTGCAGAACGCCGAGGGCGCCATCCTGAGCCCGTTCGATTCGTTTCTCGTGCTCAGGGGGACCAAGACGCTGCCGATCCGCATGCAGGCGCACAACGCGAACGGGCTCGCGCTCGCCGAGTTTCTGAGCGCGCATCCGAAGGTCGAGCACGTCTATTACCCGGGGCTCCCGTCGCACCCGCAATACGAGCTGGCGAAGCGGCAGATGCGCGGCTTCGGCGGCATGATCGCGTTCGAGCTCGGATCGCTCGAGGCGGCGCGCCGGCTGCTGAACGGTGTCCGCCTGCACGCGCTCGCCGAAAGCCTCGGCGGCGTGGAATCGCTCATTTCGCATCCGGCGACCATGACGCACGCATCGGTGCCCGCGGAGCGGCGCGCGGCGATCGGGATCACCGACGGCCTGGTCCGAATCTCGGCCGGCATCGAGGACATCGACGACCTGAAGGAAGACCTGATCCAGGCGCTCGACAACGTGTAGCCCCCAGCGCCGGGTCCTGGGTCCCGGTCCCGGGACGGACGGACCAAGAACCAAGAATTAAGAACCAAGGACCAATTTTGATCGACTTCGTCCTGCACTTCGACAAGCACCTGCTCGATTTCGTCCGCGATTACGGATCGTGGGTCTACGCCATTCTGTTCACGATCGTGTTCGCCGAGACCGGCTTCGTGGTGACGCCGTTTCTGCCCGGCGATTCGTTGTTGTTCGCGGCGGGGGCCTTGTGCGCCGCCGGCGAGATGAGTCTCGCGGCGATGCTGGGCCTGCTCGTGTTCGCGGCGTTCGCGGGCAATACGGTCAACTACGCGGTCGGCCGCTTCATCGGACCGCGAGTGTTCACGGCGTCCGACCCCAAGACGGGATCGGCCCCCGGGTTTCGCCTGCTGAACAAAGCGTATCTCGACCGCGCTCACGCATTTTTCGAGCAGTACGGCGGGAAGGCCATCATCCTCGGCCGATTCGTGCCGATCGTCCGCACATTCGTCCCGTTCGTCGCGGGCGCCGCGCAGATGACCACCACGTCCTTCATCGCCTACAACGCCGTGGGGGCGGTCGCCTGGGTGTCGCTGTGTCTGCTCGCGGGCTGGTTCTTCGGGAACATCCCGATCATCAAGAACAACTTCTCGCTCGTGACGATCGGGATCGTCGTCGTGTCGGTGCTGCCGATGCTGTTCGAGCTCATCGCTCACCGACGGCGTCGTTAGCCCAGGTCACGTAGGCATCGCTGCCGCCGGCGGCGAGAATCACGAATTCCGGCAGCTCGTACGGGTGCAGCGCCCGGACCCGCGCTTCGAGGGCGGCGAGCCGGGCGCGCGTCGTCTTGATGACGATCTGCCGTTCGGGCTCGATTTCGACCTGCCCCTGCCAGCGGTAGGTCGACGTCATCGGCCCGTGCACGCTCACGCAGGCCGCCAGCCGCTCTTCCACGAGCGTGCGCGCGAGGCCGGCCGCGCGGTCGTCGTCGGGCATCGTGGTCAGGATAAGGATGAGATCGTTCATCGCGCTTGTACTTTCGCCCGAGTTGTTGTACTGTTTTTCCCGCGTGCCGAAGAAGGATCAGACGAAACCGACGCCGCGACGCCGCGCTTCCGCGCCCAAACGTCCGACGCGCAGCCGCCGAATCGTGCAGCTGTTGGTGGTCCTCGTCGGCGCGCTGATTATCGCCGACGGCCTCGTCGGCGAGCGCGGGCTGCTGGCGATGCGGCGCGCCCGCCACGAGTACGACGATCTGGCGGCCTCGATCTCCCGTCAGCGGGTGGAGAACGCCCGGCTGCGCGACATGGCGCGCCGCCTGCGCGAAGATCCGGCCGCCATCGAGGAAATCGCGCGCCGCGAGCTCGGGTTGATCAAGCCCGGCGAGCGCGTGTTCATCGTCAAAGACGTCCAGCCGGCGAAGCCGCCGCATTGAACCGCCCCGATCGCAGCACCACTGCCATCAGCAGGGTCAGCGCCGCGCTGCCCACGCTGAGGAGCGCGCCGATCTTCGTTTCGTCCAGCATCGGTCCCTGGGAGAACGCCGCCGTGGCGAAAAACAGCGCGACCGTGAACCCGATCCCGCTGGCGCAGCCGACGACGATCACATCGCGCCAGTCCACGCGGGCCGGCAGCCGGAGCCCGGCCGCGATGCCGAGGGCGGCGGCCGCACCGATTCCAAGCGGCTTGCCCGCCACGAGCGCGACAAGCACCGCCCAGGTGCCGGTCCCGTACTCGTGGAGCGGCACGCCCGCATTCGCGAGCCCGAACAGGAACAGCACGACCTGCACCGGCACCTTCCACCAGCGCTCGAACCGGCTGAGGGCATCGGGCGCGTCGGCCGCAGCCGGCGCGAAGACGCCGGCGTCATGCGCCGCGCGCGGCAGAAACGGGACGATGGGCACGAGCGCCAACGCCGGGTGCAGTCCGCCGTAGTACAGCCCGCTCCACGACAGGCTTCCGGCGATGAGCACGTAGGGCCAGAACGATCGGACGCGCGCGCGCCGCAGACCAAAGGCTGCGAGGAGCGCGACGCCGACCAGCAGCGTCCCGACCAGCAGGTGCAGCTCTCGCGCCGGGTAGAACAGCGCCAGCACCACCAGCCCCAGTGCATCGTCCACAATCGCGAGAAGCAGCAGGAACGGGATCGCCGGGTGGCGGCGGAACACCGCCTTCGCGACGAGATAGCTGAAGGCGATGTCGGTCGCGGACGGAATCGCCCAGCCACGCGACAGTCCGGTCTCGTTTGCCAGGCGCACGTACACCACGTAGATCAGCGCGGGTACGACCATCCCGCCGACCGCGGCGAGGACCGGGAGCGCCGCGCGGCGCCACGTGTGCAGCGCGCCGCCGGGTGCCGTCGCCTCCACCACTTCCTTCGCCGCGAGCGCGAAGAAAAACACCATCCCGACATCGTTGACGGGAAACAGCACCGCGTGCGCGAAGCGGAAATAGCTGACGTTGAGCGTGTTCGCCCAGACGAGCGCGATGACCGCGCCGACCGGCAGACCCAGGGAGTACTCGAGCGCGAGCGAGAGCGAGGGGTGGCGGGCGCGCACGCCCCTATTGGACCACAATCACTGCTCAGCCAAGAGCCAGTGAGGGGAGCGGACGGTCGGTCCGCGGAACTCCTTCGGTGACGGCTCGGCAGCGATATGGGAGCTCTCCTGTCAGCCCTCCTCGATCTCGCCGCCGAGCGCGCGCGGCTATCTGATTGTCCACAGGTAGATCATGAGACCGTTGACGTCCTGCGCCTTCTCCGGCGGCCACGGCTCGCCCATGCCGAATTGGTGCGAGACGATCCGCGCCCCCGGGCGCAGCTGCTGCTTCAGCTTCGGGATCAGCTCCTGGTTGATGCGCGGCAGCAGGAACAGCGTCACGACGGTCGCCTGGCCGATGTCCGCGTCGAACAGATCCTGTGTGACGAACCGCACGCGATCGGTCACGCCCGCTTTCCGCGCGTTGTCGGACGCCTGGCGATTGAGCTTCGCGTCGATCTCGATGCCGACCCCGAATGCGCCATACCGTTTCGCCGCGGCGATCGGGATGCGGCCGTCGCCGGACCCGAGGTCGTACACGACGTCGGCCGCCGTGACGTGCGCCAGCTCCAGCATCGCGTCGACGACGCTGTCGGGCGACGGGACGTAGCGGACATCTGGCGGCCTGACGCCTTTGAACGGCTGCGCGCCCGCGGGCGCGGCGAGCGGCAGCATGACAAGGAGGGCCGCGGCGCGCATCATTTCCCGTGAAGTGTGCCGTAGAATCGGCAGGATGACACCAGAAGAATTTCGCGCGGCCGGCCACCAGATCGTGGACTGGATCGCCGACTACCGCGCCGGCGTCGAATCGCGCCCGGTGATGGCACGCACCGAGCCGGGAGACGTGAAGAAACAGCTGCCGGCCCGGCCGCCCGACCGTCCCGAGCCGTTCGACGCCATCGTCCGCGATCTCGATCGGATCATCGTGCCCGGCCTGTCGCACTGGCAGCACCCGCAGTTCTACGGCTACTTTCCCTGCAACGGCACGCTGGCCAGCGTGCTCGGCGACTACGTGAGCACGGGCCTCGGCGTGCTGGGGCTGGCGTGGCAGTCGAGCCCGGCGCTCACCGAGCTCGAGGAAGTGGTCACCGACTGGATGTGCGCGATGCTCGGGCTGTCGGAGGGCTGGAGCGGGGTGATTCAGGACACCGCCTCGACGAGCACGCTCATCGCGCTGATGTGCGCGCGCGAGCGTACGACCGGCTACAGCTCGAGCCGCGGAGGTTTACAGGC
>JRHI01002600.1_pt1 | contig 12093 bp, 10 predicted proteins | sample 215371 | NCBI WGS metagenome assembly JRHI01 (sample SAMN02929681, study PRJNA255918) | sediment metagenome | biome: cave system; feature: Ice Cave; material: Sediment; isolation source: sediment from deep within a dark volcanic ice cave with no known source of... ...
CGCAGTTGCCGGCTCCGAACGGGCTTACGATTGTACGTAATCAGGAACCGCAATGCAGCAACCAGGACCGGCCCCGCAGGCCAACTAATGACGATCTCGAAGCGCTCTCCATCAGGCAATCGTCGCTGACAGTCAGCGCTTCGAGATTTCCCACCTCCGTGCCAAGGCGCGTCTGCCCACAACGTAGACCGTAGAAAATACGCCAAATAATTCTTGCAGAGATTACGCCACATGGGCGTGCGCGGGGCACAAACTGTGCTCTTTCTCCCAAGCTCTATTCGGGCGTTGGCCGGTGCGAGGCGGCAGCGTTCGCCGTAATCGACGCAAAATCGGCCCGCTGGCTCCCGAAGGGTCGCCCGGCCTCGTTGCATTCCACCGTCATCTCCGCGAAGGCGGAGATCCACGCAACTGGCATATTGCAACGGCGACTTGCGTGGGTGCCCGCCTACGCGAGGGATGGCGTCGTGCGGATGGGTCGAGTTTAGGCGGCGCGGAAGAGGCGGACGGCTTCGTCGCACTCCGCCGTCATTCCCGCGCAGGCGGGAATCCAGGACACCGCGCAGCAGAAGTGTGGCGCATTGCCGGACGGTACGCTTGTGGGGCCGCCGGCTTCTGCGGACACCCCACCCCCGTTGAGACGTGACTTGGGTCCCCGCCTGCGCGGGGATGACGTCCGTGGAGGGGTCGAGGTTACGCCGCGCGGAACAGACGCACGGCTTCGTCGCATTCGAACAGGTAGAGCAGCAACCGGAGCGCCTCGCCGCGCGGCGAGGTGAGGTGCGGGTCCTGGCTGAGCACCAGCCTCGCGTCGTCGCGGGCTGCCGCCAGCAGCTCCTCGAAGTTGGGCACGGCGGCGACGCGGAACTCCGGCATGCCGCTCTGGCGCGCGCCCAGCACCTCGCCGCCGCCCCTGAGCTCGAGGTCCTTCTCGGCGATCTTGAAGCCGTCCTCGGTGTTCTCCATCATTTCCAAACGCTGGCGGGCGGCGTCGCCGAGCGGCGCCTTGTGCAGCAGCATGCAGAAGCTCTCGCGCGTGCCGCGCCCCACCCGGCCGCGCAGCTGGTGCAGCTGGGCCAGGCCGAAGCGCTCGGCGTGCTCGATGACCATGATGTTGGCGTTGGGCACGTCGACGCCGACCTCGATCACCGTCGTGGCCACCAGTACCTCGAGCTGGTTGGCGGCAAAGGCTGCCATGGTGGCGTCCTTGGCCTTGTCCGGCATGGCTCCATGCAGCAGACCGACCGCGTTGGCGCCAAAGATCTGCGAGAGGTGCGCATGCCGCTCCTCGGCGGCGGCGAGCTCGGATTTCTCCGAGCTCTCGATCAGCGGGCAGACCCAGTAGACCTGCGCGCCCTCCGAGAGCTGGACGCGCAGGCGCTCGATCAGGCGCTCGATCGACTCGATCGGAATGGATTTGGTAACGATCGGCTTGCGGCCGGCCGGCTTCTCGGTCAGCTTCGACACATCGAGGTCACCGTAGTGCGTCATGAGCAGCGTGCGCGGGATCGGTGTCGCCGTCATCACCAGCACGCCGGCGCCGCCCTTGCCGCCCTTGGTCTGCAGGGCGAGCCGCTGATGCACGCCGAAGCGGTGCTGCTCGTCGATGACGGCGAAGGCCAGGTCCTTGAAGTGCACATCGGCCTGGAAGAGCGCGTGGGTGCCGACCAGGATGTCGACCTCGCCAGCCGCGAGCCGCTCGATCAGCTCGGCGCGTGCGCGGCCCTTCTCCCGGCCCGTCAGCAGCGCCAGGCGCAGGCCCGCGGCCTGGGCGAGCGGGGCGATGGTGTCGGCATGCTGCCGCGCCAGCACCTCGGTAGGCGCCATCAGAGCGGCCTGGGCGCCCGCCTCCACCGCGACCGCCATGGCCATCAGCGCTACCACCGTCTTGCCGGAGCCGACGTCGCCCTGCAGCAGGCGCAACATGCGGTGCGGGGCGCCCATGTCCTCGGCGATCTCCTTCAGGGCCTGACGCTGCGAGTTGGTGAGCCCGAAGGGGAGCGCATCGGCGATGCGGGCGCGCACGTTGCCGTCGCCCGAGACGCGCCGGCCGGGCTGCGATTTGAGGCTCTGCCGCACCAGTGCCAGCGCCAGCTGGCCGGCCAACAGCTCGTCGTAGGCGAGGCGCTGCCAGGGCGGCGAGGCGGGCGATACGTCTTGGGCTTCCTCGGGCCGGTGCAGGCGCAGCAGCGCGGTCTTGGCATCGGGCCAGCCGCGCTGCGCGAGCCAGGCCGCATCCTGCCACTCGGGCAGATCCGGCACCCGCTCCAGGGCCTGCCGCGCGGCCTTCAGCAGCACCTTGCCGGAGAGACCGGCGGTCAGCGGATAGACCGGCTCGAGCAGGGGCAGATCGGCGCGAGCCTCCGGCGCGACGATGTAGTCGGGATGCGTCATCTGCTTCTTGTCGTTGTAGCTTTCGATGCGGCCGCTGATGGTGCGCAGGCTCCCGGTGGGCAGCTGGCGCTCGATGAACTTGCGCTCGGCATGGAAGAAGACGAGGTCGATGCGGCCGCTGTCGTCCTCGCAGGTCACCTTGTAGGGCGCCCGCGTGTTGCCGCGCGGCGAGGGCTTGTGCTTGAGGACGCGCACCTGCAGCGTGGCGATGGTGCCGGGCACGGCCTCCGCGATGGTGGGCGTGGCGCGGCGGTCGATGACGCCGGCCGGCGTGTGCCAGAGGAGATCGATCACCCGGGGCTCGGTGACGCCGGGCGGCAGCCGCAGCGCCTTCTTCAGCAGGATTTCCATGCGCGGGCCGATGCCGGCAAGGCTCTTCGCGGTAGCAAAGAGGGGTGTGAGCTGCTGGGGCCGCATGGACCTGAATTGTTGAGGGGGTCAGACCCCTCGCTGAGCACGTTGCGCTAGTGCCGCAGGCGCTGATGCGAGGGGTCTGACCCCCTCGCTACGCTTTTCTCTCCGCGCTCCTGGGCCTATATGAGGCATTCAAGCCCGCGCGAAGGTGGCGGCAGCAACTCCTGCCGTCAAGCACCCGAGCCCGGTTATCAAAGCCGATCCTCATGACCGACGACGTCGAAACACGCCGCCGGCGCGCCGTCTATCGCGCGTGCCATCGCGGTACCAAGGAAATGGACTGGATTCTGGGGCGCTTTGCGCAAGCCGCGCTGGCAGACATGCCAACCGACGGCCTCGGCCTGTTCGAGCGCCTGCTGGCGCTGCCCGACCCGGACCTGCAGGACATGATCCTGCATCCCGAGGTCATGCGCGCCGGCGAGTTCGCCGAGCTGGTCGCGGCGATGCGCGTGTTTCATGGGCTGGAGGACGGGCGTTGAGAGGGCAAAGTGCCAGCGCGCCTGGTTCCCTCTCCCCATGCCTCTTCAGGTATGGGGAGAGGGTTAGGGTGAGGGGCGGCCGCATGCTCCCGCGTTGGAGTTTGCCGCCGCCCCTCACCCCGACCCTCCCTCCGCGAAGAGCGGGGAGAGGGAGTGGCGCGGGCGCCCGCGAAGGGATGGCGCCATGAGGGAGACGCTGGCAGGCGTGCCGGATGGGCTGGCGCCTCTGGTGCTGGCGCGGCTGGTGGAGGAGAAAGACGCGGGCTCGCCGCCCCTGCTGCTGCACGTCGCCCGCGACGACCGGCGGCTCGAGGCAGTGGCCGACGGCCTGGCGTTCTTTGCTCCGAAGGTGCGCGTGATCCAATTCCCGGCGTGGGACACGGTGCCCTACGACCGCATCGGGCCCAACACCGAGATCGTGGCGACGCGCGTGGCGTCGATGGCCCGGCTGGAGGCGGCCGCACGCAAGGGCGCCATCGTCGTCCTGACCACCGTCAACGCCATCCTGCAGCGGCTGCCCCCGCGCGAGTTCATCCGCCGCTCGCTCAAGACGATTGCGCCCGGCCAGCGCATCGACATGAACCGCCTGATCCAGCGCCTCAACCTGGCCGGTTTCCAGCGCACCGGCACCGTCATGGAAGCAGGCGAATACGCCGTGCGCGGCGGCATCCTCGATCTCTTCCCGCCGGGACGGCTGGCCCCCGTGCGCCTCGATTTCTTCGGCGACACGCTGGAGCACATCAAGGCCTTCGATCCGGAGACGCAGCGCACGGGCAAGTTCGTGCAGAAGCTCACCCTCATGCCGATCAGCGAGGTGGCGTTCGGCGAGGAGGCCGAGAAGCGCTTTCGCCGCGGCTATGTGGAGACGTTCGGTCCCGCGACGTCGGAGGATGCGCTGTACGAGGCCGTCAGCGCCGGCCAGCGCTATCCCGGCATGGAGCACTGGCTGCCGCTGTTCCACGAGCGGCTGGAGACGCTGTTCGACTACGTGCCGGATGCGCCCGTCAGCTTCGACCACCTGGCCGAGCAGGCCGTGGACGAGCGGCTGGCCCTGATCGCCGATCATTACGACGCGCGGGTGAAGGGGCTCGAATCCCTCACCTTCGGCGCGCCGCCCTACAAGCCGGCGCCGGCGGCGTCCATGTTCCTGACGAGCGCGGAGTGGAACGAGCGCCAGGCCGGCCGCAGCGTGCGTCACATGACGCCGTTCGAGGAGGCCAGTGCCAAGGCCAAGGGCGAATTGCGCTCCTTCGGCGGCCGGGTGGGCCGCAACTTCGCGCTCGAGCGCTCCGGCGAGGGCGCCAACGTGTTCGATGCGGCGGCCCAACACGTGCGCGCGCTGCAGGCGCAGGGAAAGCGGGTGGTCATCGCTGCGTTCTCGCCAGGCGCGCGCGAGCGACTGTTGGCGCTGCTGGGCGAGCACCATCTCGCCAATGCGCGCAAGGTCGAGAACTTCGGCGAGGCGGCCGCGCTCCCTGCCGACGCGGCGGCGTTTGCCGTGCTGGGGCTCGAGCAGGGGTTCGAGACCGCCGCCCTTGCCGTGATCGGCGAGCAGGACATCCTGGGCGACCGGCTGGTGCGGCCACGACGCAAGGCGCGGCGGGCCTCCGATGTCATCACCGAGGCGACCAGTCTGGGCGTGGGCGATTTCGTCGTGCACGCCGACCACGGCATCGGCCGTTTCGACGGCCTCACCACCATTACCGCGCTCGGCGCCGCGCACGACTGCCTGGAGATCGCCTACGCGGAAGGCGCCAAGCTCTATCTGCCGGTCGAGAACATCGAGCTTCTGTCGCGTTACGGCTCGGCGGAGGGCGCCGTGCAGCTCGATCGGCTCGGCGGCGTCGCCTGGCAGACGCGCAAGGCCCGCCTCAAGCAGCGCATCCGCGAGATCGCCGCCGACCTGATCAAGGTGGCGGCGCTGCGGCTGCTGCGCCATGCGCCGATGATGACTCCGCCCGAGGGCGCGTTCGACGAGTTCGTGGCGCGCTTCCCGTACGGGGAGACCGAGGACCAGACCTCCAGCATCGGCACGGTGCTGGAGGACCTGGCCTCCGGCAAGCCCATGGACCGGCTGGTGTGCGGCGACGTCGGCTTCGGCAAGACCGAGGTGGCGCTGCGGGCCGCGTTCGTTGCCGCGCTCGACGGCTTCCAGGTGGCGGTGGTGGTGCCGACCACGCTGCTCGCGCGCCAGCACTTCGCCACCTTCACGGAGCGCTTCAAGGGCCTGCCCGTGCGCATTGCGCAGGCCTCGCGCCTCATCGCCGGCAAGGAGTTGGCCGCCGTCAAGGCCGGCATCAAGGAAGGCACCATCGACATCGTCATCGGCACGCATGCCCTGCTCGGCAAGGCGATTGCGTTCAAGCGGCTGGGGCTGCTGATCGTGGACGAGGAGCAGCACTTCGGCGTCGCCCACAAGGAGCGCCTGAAGCAGCTGCGCGAGGACGTGCACGTGCTGACGCTCACCGCCACGCCGATCCCGCGCACGCTGCAGCTGGCGCTCTCCGGCGTGCGCGAGCTGTCGCTCATCACCACGCCGCCGGTCGACCGGCTCGCCGTACGCACCTACATCTCGCCGTTCGACCCCGTGATCATCCGCGAGGCGCTGCGGCGCGAGCGCTACCGCGGCGGGCAGACCTTCTACGTGGTGCCGCGCATCGCCGATCTGGAGGAGGTGGCCGAGTTCCTGGCCGAGGCGGCGCCGGAGCTGAAAGTCGCGCGCGCCCACGGCCAGCTGCCGTCCAGCACGCTGGAAGACGTGATGACGGCCTTCTACGACGGCAAGTACGACGTGCTGCTGTCCACCGCGATCGTCGAATCCGGCCTCGACATCCCCAATGCCAATACGCTGATCGTGCACCGCGCCGACATGTTCGGCCTGGCCCAGCTCTATCAGCTGCGCGGCCGTGTCGGCCGGTCCAAGGCGCGCGCCTACGCCTATTTCACCACGCCGGCAGGCCAGCGGCTCACCGAAGGCGCGGAGAAACGCCTGAAAGTGCTGCAGTCGCTCGACACGCTGGGGGCCGGCTTCTCGCTCGCCAGCCACGACATGGACATCCGCGGCGCCGGCAACCTGCTGGGCGAGGAGCAATCGGGCCACATCAACGAGGTCGGCTTCGAGCTGTACCAGTCGATGCTGGAGGAGGCGGTGGCGGCGCTCAAGGGCGGCGACCTCGGCGAGACGCAGGAGCAATGGAGCCCGCAGATCTCGCTCGGCACGTCGGTGCTGATCCCGGAGGGCTACGTGAGCGACCTGCAGCTGCGGCTGGGGCTCTACCGGCGCCTCTCCACGCTGGAGAAACGCACCGACATCGACGGCTTCGCCGCCGAGCTGGTGGACCGCTTCGGCGAGCTGCCCGAGGAGGTCAAGCACCTGCTCGACGTGATGGAGATCAAGGGGCTCGCGCGCGCCGCCGGCCTGCAACAGGTGGACGCCGGCCCCAAGGGCGCCGTCCTGGCCTTCCGCAAGAACCAATTCGCCAACCCGGAAGGGCTCGTGCAATTCATGCAGAAGTCAGCGAGCCGGGTGAAGCTGCAGGCCGACCACAAGCTGGTGTTCAAGGCTGACTGGCCGCTGCCCGAGGATCGCCTGCGCGGCGTGCGCGCGCTGGTGCGGCAGCTGGCCGACGTTGCCGGCGCGGCCAGGAAGGCGGCGTAGGTTGGGTCGGTGAGTTCCCTCTCCCGATTCTTTTTCAGAATGGGGAGAGGGCTAGGGTGAGGGGCGGCCACRAACGCCGGAGCAAGCGGCTGCCCCTCACCCTAACCCTCTTCCCGCGGAAGTCCGGGGAGAGGGGACGCACCCGCTGCGCTGGCTCGCCTTGCCCGGCGGCATTCATCGCGTGGGGCATGCAGGGGAGTCCTTCTCCTACGACAACGAGCGTCCGCGCCACGAGGTGCTGCTGCAGGATCATCGCCTGGCCGATCGCCTCGTCACCAATCGCGAATGGCTGGAGTTCATGGCCGACGGCGGCTACGCCACGCCAGCGCATTGGCTGGCCGACGGCTGGGCCGCGGTCAGCACCAAGGGCTGGAACGCGCCGGGCTATTGGGAGGGCGAGCAAGGCGAGTGGCGGCGCATGACGCTGCACGGGCTGGTGCCCGTCGACCTCGATGCCCCCGTCTGCCATGTCAGCTACTTCGAGGCGGATGCCTTCGCGCGCTGGGCTGGCAAGCGCCTGCCGACGGAGTTCGAATGGGAGGTGGCCGCAGCCGCACTCCCAGTGCGCGGCAACATGCTGGGCTCCGGCGCGCTCCGCCCGCTCCCGGCCTCCGCGTCCGGTGCGCCCAACAAGCCCGCCCAGATGTTCGGCGACGTGTGGGAATGGACGCAGAGCGCGTACTCCGCCTATCCGGGCTTCCGCGCCGGTCCCGGTGCGCTGGGCGAGTACAACGGCAAGTTCATGTGCAGCCAGTACGTGCTGCGCGGCGCCTCCTGCGTCACGCCCGAAGGACATTCGCGCGCGACCTACCGCAATTTCTTCTATCCCCATCAACGCTGGCAGTTCACCGGCGTCAGATTGGCAGACGACGCATGACACCCCGCGCGAACACGATGCGAGCAGCGCAGCAGCCGGCCCTCTCCACCGAGGTCGCCGCGTTCGGCGAGGCCGTGCTGAGGGGCCTCTCCAGCCCCCGCAAGCGGCTACCCTGCCAGTATTTCTACGACGCAGCGGGCAGCGAGCTGTTCGAGGAGATCACCAGGCTCGAGGAGTACTATCCCACCCGCACGGAGACGGCGATCCTGCGCGAGCATGCGCGCAGCATGGTGCGCCCTGCAGGCCGCCGCGCGGTGCTCGTGGAGTTTGGATCGGGATCGAGCCGCAAGACGGAGCTGGTGCTTGCCGCGCTGGAGGCCCCGCGCGCCTATGTGCCGATCGACGTCTCGCAGTCGGCCCTGGCCGATGCCCGGCGGCGGCTGCAGCAGCGCTTCCCCGGCCTCGAGATCGCCCCGGTCAACTCCAGCTTCTGCGAGGCGCTGCGATTGCCGGCGCGCGTCCATCCCCATACCAAGCTCGGCTTCTTTCCGGGCTCCACGATCGGCAACTTCGATCCGCCGGATGCCGGGCGCCTTCTGGCGCATTTCGCCCGCGTCCTCGGCCCCGGCTCCCGCCTGATCGTCGGCGTCGACCTCGACAAGGACGCGCGCCGCCTCGAGGCAGCCTACGACGACGCGCAGGGCGTCACGGCCCGCTTCAATCTCAACCTGCTGGAGCGCATCAATCGGGAGCTGGACGGCGAGTTCGATCTCGCGCGCTTTCAGCATCGCGCCATCTACGACCGGGAATTCAAGCGCATCGAGATGCACCTCGTCAGCCGCGTTGCCCAGACGGTGCGGGTGCTCGGCCGCTCATTCCAATTCGCGGCCGGAGAGAGCATCCATACGGAGAACTCCTACAAGTATTCGGTCGAGCAATTCCGCGCGCTCGCCCAGGGCGCCGGCTGGCGGCCGGCGCGGGTGTGGACGGACGCCAGCCGGGACTTCAGCGTGCACGAGCTGACGATGTCGGACCTTACTGGGTCGGGGTCCGACTAGGGCCGATCGCAGCGGCAGCGGTGTTCAGTTTCTGCCAGGAGCTGGAAGCGTGCGAGGGCCGCGTAACTGTTGCGGCCTTGCGACGCTGATTGGCTGCGCGCGGTCCGCCGCTGGTCGCGATAGCACGCCGCAGATATGCCTCGGCCAGCGACATATCCAGTGCGATGCCGCACGTCTCCTCACCGACATGGCAGCGCCACACGTAGCGCGTGGGTGCGCCTGCCTCGGCGACCGAGCCGACGGAGAGCAAGGGATCCGACTGCGTGAAGAAATTCACAACCCCGGTGTGGGGGCAACGGCTCTTCGAGAGCACTTTGGCCTCCTCGATATCTTGCTCGTCGCGTCCCTCCCCCGCCCCCATTGGCAAGCACCACGGTGGCTTCAATGTGGCGAGGGTGTTGCGCCCTGTTGCAGCTCGTGAGATCTACCCCGCCCCGCTCACGTGTTGGGAGCGGCCCCGTAGCCACGCGTCCAGGTCTGATCGCGTTTCAGGAAATCGTGCAGGGTCTTGCCGGCCTCGAGCCGGAAGCGATCGGGTTGCACGGCGAAGCCATCGATGCGGTCGAGGCGAAAGGTGCGGAAGTCGTCGCGTAGCTCACACCAGGCCGAGAGCAGCCAGACGGGGCCGAAATACGCCAGGCACAGCGGCCGCACGGTGCGCTCGGAGGGCTCGGCGAGCGCGTTGCGATAACTGAAATGCACCTTGAGCTGGCTGCGCAAAGCGCGGCGCAGGTCTGCCACATCGAAGCTGATGGTCTCCATGTAGTGGTGCGATGGCGCCAGCAATGCGGTGTTGGCCATGTAGCTGCGCAGCCGGTCGGGAATGACCGCCTCCACCTTGGCGATCACGTCGGTGGCGGCCGCCGCAAGCTCCGGGTCGGCCCACGACTGGACGATGCGCGCGCCGAGCACCAGCGCCTCGATCTCCTGCTCCTTGAACATGAGCGGAGGAAGGTCGAAACCGGCCTTCAGCACGTAGCCGACCCCAGCCTCCCCTTCGATGAGAACGCCGCTTGTGATCAGGTCCTGGATGTCGCGGTAGATCGTGCGCTCGGAGACCTCCAGCGCGTCGCTGAGGTCGCGCGCGCGCACCAGGTCCTTGCGGCGCAGGAACTGGATGATCTCGAACAGTCGGTCGGCGCGACGCACGCTTCCACCTGCGGGCTTGAGGTCCGGCTCGCCGTTTCTAGACTACCGCTCCTGACACGCTTTGTCAGGAGCTGTCAGGGATACTGACAGCAGGGTGTCAGGAGCCCTCGCCCATATTCGCTGCATCGCAAAACGCCGGCTTGGACCGGCACTGTCGACAGGAGAGGCTCATGACGCGCGCACATCTGATTTCGACCGCAGAGCGGGATACGCCTACTCTGGCAGCTAGGGCAGGCAGCAGTATCGCCAGGGCCTGGCGCACCTACTGGCAGCGGCGGGCACGGCGGGCAACCGTCGACCTCCTCCATTCACTGGACGACCGGACGCTGCGCGACATCGGCGTGGGCCGCAACGAGATCACGTCGGTCGTCTACGGCCGACCCGGCGACCGCACGCGCCGCTACGACGAGACTTGGCGGCTCTGGCACGTGGGCGGTTGATCGGCCAAACCTAGCCATCCAGGCAGTTGGACGGGGCGCCGAGGTGCGACACAATTCGGGCGATCATGAGAAACGTGGGAGCCCCCTCCATGCCCGAACAGACAAATGTTTTGCTCGCCCTGTCCGCCAGCCTGAGCGAGTGGGTCGCGAAATCGGCCAACGGCGTCGTCGGCGTTCGATCGCACGGCCGGCTCGTGGCCAGCGGCTTCGTGTGGAAGACGGGAGCCGTGGTCACGGCCAGCGATGCCCTCGAAGCCGATGACGACATATCGCTGGCCCTACCGGACGGCCGAACCGTTGAAGGGAAACTCGCCGGCCGCGATCCAACGACCGACATTGCCGTGCTCCGCGTCGGCGACGCCTCTCTGCAACCAGTGCAAGCCGCGGCGAGCAGCAGCGCACGTGTCGGCCAGCTGGTCGTGGCGCTCGGCCGCGGGCGCGAAGGCGTCACCGCCAATCTCGGCATGATCTCTGTCGCCGGCGGGGCTTGGCAGAGCATGCGCGGCGGCACCATCGACAGCCTGATCCGCCTCGACATGCGGCTGGAGCCCCGTGCCGAGGGCGGGCTCGTCATCGATGCCGAAGGGGCGCCGCTGGGCATGGCCGTGTTCGGGCCGCGCCACAAGCCGCTGGTCATTCCCGCGGCAACGATCGAGCGCATCGGTGCCAAGCTGCTCGCCGAAGGCCGCATCCGGCGCGGTTATCTCGGGCTCGGCCTGCAGGCGCTCCGCCTCGACGAGGCGCTGACCCAGGCTCACGCGCTGTCCGACCGCCGCGGCATCATGGTCGTGAGCCTCGACCCGACGGGGCCTGCCCGTGCCGCCGGGGTGCACGTGGGCGACATCATCATCGGCCTCAACGGTCAGTCGGTGCCGGGTGTGCGCAGCCTGCATGCGCGGCTGACGCCGGAGAGCATTGGCACGTCCGCCGAGCTCAAACTCGTGCGCGCCGGCCAGATCGCGACCGCCAGCGTCACGATCGGCGCAAGCCCGACGCCGTGAGCGGGCGCAGGAAGCGGGCGCGCGCGGGATCGGCGGTTGCCGTCGAGCTTGCCGTCGACGACCTCGAGCTGGCGGAGCGCATCCGCACGATGATCCTGGAGCATCACGACCTGCGCCTCACCGACGCGGGGGAGGACCCCGCACCCGACGTACGCATCACCGATGGTGCACCCGCACGCGCGGCGGACGTCGCGGTTATTGTGATCACCGATCGGTTGGGCGCCATGGAAGCGCTGCAGGCGGGAGCCGTGGCCGTGCTGTCGCAACGCACAGACGAGGAGGGATTGCACGCTGCCATCCGCGCAGCCGCCGAAGGCCTCACGACCCTCACGGGGGAATATCGCGATCTGCTGTTCGAAAGCACGGAAGCGGCCGGCGGGCTCGAAGGGGATGTGGAGGAGGAGCCGGCTCACGTAGACCTCACCCCGCGCGAGCTGCAGGTGCTGCAGCTGCTGGCACGGGGAGCGTCGAACAAGACCATCGCCCGCCGCCTCGAGATCACCCCGCACACGGCCAAGTTCCACGTCGCCTCCATCGTCGCCAAGCTCGCCGCCACTGGGCGCACCGACGCCGTGGCCAAGGCCATGCGCCTCGGCCTCGTCATGATCTAGTACCCGGAATCATAAGTCGCTGAGACGGTAGTCTTTGACGCGGCGCTGGGCGGAGTCTCGACTTGCCGAGCGTGA
>JRHI01002601.1_pt1 | contig 12093 bp, 7 predicted proteins | sample 215371 | NCBI WGS metagenome assembly JRHI01 (sample SAMN02929681, study PRJNA255918) | sediment metagenome | biome: cave system; feature: Ice Cave; material: Sediment; isolation source: sediment from deep within a dark volcanic ice cave with no known source of... ...
TGCTGTTGATCGGCACGCCGCCCGACGTGCTGGACGACGCCGTGGCCTATGCCCGCGTCGTTTTCATCGCGCTGCTTGTCTTTTTTCCATACTTGATCTACACGACATTTCTGCGCGGCACCGGCGATTCGCAGACGCCGTTTTATTTCCTTATTCTTAGCACGGTGCTCAGCATCGCGCTCACTCCGGCGCTGATCGTAGGCTGGGCGGGGCTGCCGCGGCTTGGAATCGTGAGTGCGGCGGTCGCCTTCTTGGCGTCGAATGCGATTGCCGGCGGCGCGTTGCTGATCTACCTCCATGTGACGCGGCATCCGTTGCGGTTCGATGGCGCGATGGCGCGCGGCTTGCGGATACAATGGCCGCTGCTGGTCGCCGTCGTCCGGATCGGCGTCCCGACGGGTTTGCAGCTGATGACCGTCTCGCTCGCCGAGATTGCCGTGCTGTCGTTCGTCAATCGCTTCGGTTCCAATGCGACCGCCGCATACGGCGCTGTCAACCAGGTCGTCAGTTACGTGCAGTTTCCCGCGATCAGCATCGGCATCGCAAGCTCAATTTTCGGTGCGCAGAGCATCGGCGCCCAGCGTTTCGACAAGCTCAATGACGTCATCCATGCCGGGATCGGACTGACCTATGCGATCGGCGCCATCTTGATCGGCACCTGCTATCTATTTTCTTGGAGCATTCTGGGCTGGTTTATCACGAGCCCCGGGACGCTCGACGTCGCGCACCGGCTGCTGATGATCACGCTGTGGAGCTACGTGCTTTTCGGTAATTCCAGCGTGCTATCGGGGATCATGCGGTCGAGCGGCACAGTTCTGTGGCCGACGGTGATCGGAATTTTCTCGATCTGGGGTGTCGAAGTGCCGGTGGCGTACTTCCTTTCGCAGCGCATCGGGCTCGAGGGTATTTGGTACGGCTATCCGGCCGCATTTCTGGTCGGGCTTACGCTGCAGACGCTATACTATAAGCTGGTCTGGAAGAAGAAAACCCACCAACGTCTGGCATGATCGCGTTCAAGGGTCTTGCGCTGACGGACGTTCACCGTCGCGGGCGCCGGACGGCGCGACGCACGTGCCGCGCGCGAGCGTAACGATGATTGGTTGGGCTAGCACGTCGGCGGACGTCGGCGAGATGTCTGGTCGGGCGGCAATCACTTTTCGGGCCTCGAACTCGATCGTTCGCGACCGGGTGCCGATCCGCACGATGCGGCCTTGAGCTTCGATGAAGTCGCCGGCGTAGACGGGAGCTTTGAATTCCACCGACTCGTAGGCGACGAACAACCCTTCGTCGCGATCGTGGCGGATCAACAGCTCGGTCGCGACGTCGCCGAACAACCCGAGAACGCGTGCGCCGTCAACCAGATTTCCACCGTAGTGCGCGTCGTGGGCGCTCATTCGCGCGCGCAACGTGACGGGCGCTCCGACTACGCAGCCTGAACCTTCGCGAGCTGCCACAACTCCTCCAATTCATCTAAGGTCAAGTCGCCTAGGGCGCGGCCGGCCTCGGTCGCGCGTCGTTCCATGTACGTGAATCGCCGGTAGAATTTCTTATTGGCCTCGCGCAGGGCACCTTCGGCATCGATGCCCAGGGTCCGCGCGTAGTTGACGATCGAGAAAAGTACGTCGCCCATCTCGGCCCGCATCGCAGGTTCGTCGCTCTCGCGGCGTGCTTGTTCGAGTTCGGTCAGTTCCTCGGCCAGCTTGGCGCGCACGCCATCGACATGGGGCCAGTCAAAGCCCACCCGGGCAGCTTTTTCCTGCATTTTCTGGCTGCGCTGGAGCGAACCCAAACTCTTTGGGATGCCATCGAGCTTGCTGGTCCTTGCCTGGCCTACGGCTTCCTGACTTTTCAGCGCCTCCCAGTTCTGCCAGACCTCTGCCACGCTACTGACAGCCTGATCGCCGAAGACGTGTGGATGACGCCGAACCATCTTATTCGCAAGCCCATCGATGACATCAGCGATCGAAAACTTCCCGCGCTCGGTAGCCAAGTGCGAATGGAAAACGATCTGCAGCAAAAGATCACCGAGTTCTTCGCACAGCTCTGGATCGTTCGCGGTCTCCACGGCATCGACGACTTCATATGTCTCTTCGATCAGGTAGGGCAGCAGCGACCGATGTGTCTGTTCACGATCCCACGGGCATGAGCGCCGCAGCCGGGCCATCACCTCGACGAGCTGATCCCAGGCATAATGCGCCGATGCGGGCGGCAGCGGCAACAGTGGCATTGCGATGGCCGCCGACAGCGTCGCGCGCGGCATCCCAGGAACGAGTTCGCACGCGAAATCCCGCTGTTCGAGCGTCCGCAACAGGATCGGCAAGCCAGGAAAATCGGAGAGCGGATTGCCAAGCACGCCGATCGCCAGATCGCGGTCATCGAGGCCAGTGACGAAGTGATCGATCACCTCGGTTGAACCGCGTACGAGCAACGCCGCATCGAGTACCCGGTTGCGAAGCACCGTCAAGCCTTCGCTCTCGAGAAACAGCACCAGTTCCGGCGGCGCCATCAGCGGGACGACGCGGCCGACGGCGCGCAGTGATTCTAAGCTGCCCAACGTCAGCAGATCCGGATCGCCCGGTCCCAGCCCGATGATACGAATCAGCGCCATTGCCGGAACTTAGACAGGCAAGCTCCTGTCCCCTAATGCAGCGGCGCGGGGCGGTTTACTTTGCCGGCGGTGGTTGCCCACCCGGCAAAGGCGAAGCGGCGTCTTTGAGCTTGGGATCGTAGATTTCGATCTTGGCTTTGTTTCGCAGCGTGTTCATAAAGACTGGTATCTGCACTTGAAGTTGTTGCTGCGTAAGCAAATCCTTGATCTTATCGTGCGAATTGGCCATGCTCGCAACCTCGGCCGGCTTATGTTCGGTGACCTGAATGACGTGCCAGCCGAAGGGAGATTTTACCGGCGGCCCGATCTCGTTGATCTTTTGAGAGAAGGCGGCGTCAGCGAACGGTTTGACCATCTGCTGCCGGCTGAAAGTCCCCAGGTCACCGCCCTTAGCTTTGCTGGAGGGGTCGGTCGAAGATTCTTTGGCGACATCCTCGAATTTGGCGCCAGAGTGTAGCTTGTCTTCGACTTTCTTTACCGTCGCCTCGTCAGCGACGAGAATGTGACGCGCGTGGACCTGTTCGGGTTTGTCGAGCGCCGGATGGTTGGCATCTAGGTATTTTTTGACGTCGGCGTCGGTGATCTTGACGTCTTTGCCCACCGCCTTTTCCATCGCCACTTGCTCGCGCAGTAATTTTCTTATGTCGTCGTCGGAGAGGCCTTGCTGTTTTTTGATCGCATCGAACTGCGGCCCAAGCCGAGTTTTGATCTCATCGAATTTTTTATCGACGTCGGCGTTGCTGACTTCGATTTTGTTTTCTTTGATGTACTGATCGACTAACGCCGCCTGAACGAGTGTGTTGAGCGTTTGCTTGCCACCCGGACCCGATTCGAGCTTGTCGACGAACTCGCTGCGCGAGATTTTCTGGCCGTTCACCGAAGCGACATCGCCGCCGGCGGCCGGGCTGCTAGCGTTGGACGAGCAACCGGCCAGCGCCAGCGCGACAACGGCAGCGCAATAACCAGCGGTTCGGGAAAGGTGCGGCATCATTACTCCATCGGCAGACGTGCGCGCGGGGTCCCGATCTGGAACCCCGCAAACGCCGCAAGGTTCGGGGTCGTAGGCTGAAAGTCCCGCTCGGGCCGTGTCCATGCGGTGGACCTGCGAACTCTATAACGCCTCGAGGAGCGCATGGAGCAGCGCTAGCGACGCGACAGCCGGCTGAGCGGGCAGGTCGATCGTGATCTTCCCGTCGCCGAACCGGAAGCGGTTGCGCGTCAGCGATTGAATTTTCGGAATCGCGCCTTCGCCCAAAGTGAACGCCCTGCCGACGCCCAGTGTCAGGCGGCGGTCGTCGATCACGACGCGGGTGACGCCTTTGGTCAGCGCGATCGAGCGAAGTTTGGAAATCTCAACCAGATTCTCGAGCGGCGGCGGCAGATTGCCGAAGCGGTCACGCACACCGGCGGCAATTTCTTCCACCTCGGCGAGGGTTCTGGCACTGGCGAGCTGTTGATAGACGGCGATCTTCTGGGAGACCTGCGGAATGTAGTCGTTCGGTATGAACGCGTCGATCTTGACATCGATGACCGCCTCGCGCCGAGCTTCGCGCTGGTCGCGCGATTCCTTGCGGGCGGCGACCGCCTCGGCCAGCAGTTCGCAAAACGTCTCGAACCCGACAGCTGCGATGTGACCGGATTGCGCGGCGCCCAGCAGGTTGCCGGCGCCGCGAATCTCGAGGTCGCGCATCGCAACCTGCAGCCCGCTGCCCAAATGGGTAAACTCGCGAATCGCTTCGAGCCGCGCTTTGGCGTCGTCGCTGAGCGCTTTGTGCGCCTGGTACAACAGATAGGCATACGCCTGTTGGTTCGAACGGCCGACTCGCCCGCGCAATTGGTAGAGTTGCGAGAGACCGAACCGGTCGGCGTCGTTAACGATGATCGTATTGACGTTGGGGATATCGATCCCGTTCTCTATAATCGTCGTCGCGACCAGAACATCGATCTCACCCTCGATGAAGCGCGCCATGACGGGTTCCAGTTCGGCCTCGGTCATTTGGCCGTGCCCGATTGCGATGCGCGCCTTGGGAACGAGCTGTTGCAGCGCCCGGGCGATGCCGTAGATCGACTCGATCCGATTGTGCAGATAATAGACTTGGCCGCCGCGGTCTAGCTCGCTCGAAATGGCCTTTTGCACGATTGCGTCGCTGGCTGGCACGACGACCGTCTTGATCGACAACCGGTTCTTGGGCGGCGTTTGGATGAGCGAGAGGTCGCGCACGCCCAGCAGCGACATGTGAAGCGTCCGCGGAATCGGCGTCGCTGACAAGGTCAGTACGTCGACCGACGCCCGCAACTCTTTGAGCCGTTCTTTGTGCATGACGCCGAACCGCTGTTCTTCGTCGACCACGATCAACCCGAGGTCGCGAAAAACGACGTCCTTCTGGAGAAGCCGGTGCGTCCCGACGACGATGTCGACTTTCCCATCAGCCAGATCGCGCAAGATCGTCTGCTGCTCTTTGCGCGACTTGAACCGCGAGAGTTCTTCGATTCGAATCGGGAAGCTCGCGAAACGCGTGCTGAACGTACGGTAATGTTGTGCGGCCAGCAAGGTCGTCGGGACGAGCACCGCGACTTGTCGCTTGTCGGCGATCGCTTTGAATGCCGCCCGCACCGCCACTTCGGTCTTGCCATAACCGACGTCGCCGCAGACGAGCCGGTCCATTGGTCGCGGGCGTTCCATATCGACCTTCACCGCATTGATGGCCGTGTTCTGATCGGGGGTCGGATCGTAGGGGAAAGCCTCTTCCAGTTCGGCTTGCCACGGTGTGTCGGGCGCGAATGGGTGTCCGGGTGCGAGCTCGCGTTCGGCGTACAACGCCACCAGGCCGTCGGCGATCTTCGCGAGCGCTTCGGTTACGCGCGTCTTCTGGCGCGCCCAGTCGCCGCCGCCCATCTTGGAGAGCCGCGGGGTGGCGCCTTCGGTGGCGCCGTATTTGGTGACTTGGTGCATCTGTTGCACCGGCACCAGCATCCGATCGGTGCCCGCATACTGCAGATCGAGATAGTCGCTGGTCGCGCCGAGAACCGTCTCGGTGCGCAGACCCAAGTACTGGCCGATGCCATGGACCGCGTGCACGACGTAGTCGCCGACCTTGATATCGGCGAGCGTGACCGGGACGCCCTCCTTGACCGCGCGCAGTTTGACGCGCTTGGGCGGTTGACCGTAGATCTCACGGTCGCCGAGCACGCGCAAGCGCAGTGCCGGAATCGAGAAGCCGGCGTCGATGCTGCCCGCATCGACGAACACGACGCCGCCCCGGCGCATGCCCGCTGCGTCTGGGCTCGAGGCGAGGAACGACGCGTAGCCGCCTTCTCGTAAGTTCAGCAGGGTCGCGCTGCGTTCGACCGCGATGTTCGCGCCGCGTAACATCTCAACCAGGCGCGAGGCGCCCGAGGCGACGAGGGCGACCGTTTCACCGGCATCCACCCACTGCCGAACCGTCTCCAAGAAGAGCGCGATCTGGCGGTTGAAGTGGTCGGCCGGCCGTGTTTCGAGCGCGAAACCCTCCAGCGAGCGCGGCACCCAGTCCGTCGTATCGGCGCTTTCGATTGCACCTGGAACGATCAGCGTCCGGCGCTGCGCGAAAGTCGGAGCGAGCGTTGCAAACGTCGGATGGGGTGCACTCACTTCGGCCAGCAGCGCCTCCTCGACCGCGCGCTCTTCAACCAAGACATCGCCCGACTCGGCGGCCGCCAGCAACACCTGTTCCTCGCGGGCCGCTTCTTGGTCGAGCGCGCGCTCGAGGGTCGCCAGCATCGCCGGTTCTTCCAACACGACCAGCGCCTCCGGTTCTAAATAATCTAGCAGTGTCTCGCGCTCGTCGTACGCCAGCGACAACCACGCTTCGGGCAAATCGCCGCCGCCGTCCAAGTACGCCTTGGCAGCTGCTACGACGGCGGCCGGACCGTGGATGCGGTCGGCGACGCGGTCACGCAATTCGATGTCGCGGGGCAGTTCGCTCCACGGAACGATCGTGATCGTAGCCAGCGATCCATCGCCTTCGAGGCTGCGCTGCGAGTTCAAATCAAACGGCCGGATGCTTTCGATGCTGTCGCCGAAGAACTCGAGCCGAATTGGCGTCGCGGCGTTGGCTGCGAAGACGTCGAGGATGCCGCCGCGCACCGCGAACTCGCCGGCGGCCGAGACGATATCGCAGCGATGATAGCCGAGGCGAAACAGGCGCGCTTGCACCGCCTCCCAGCCGGCTTCTGCGCCCTGCCGCAGACCGAAAGTGAGCGCGTCGAACGCCGATCGCGGGATGACGTATTGCCGCAATGCCGCCACCGGTGCGATGGCCACCAGTGGCTGACCGGCGCGCAGATCGGCGAGCAGCGACATCCGAGCGCTGCGCTCCGTCGGGCTCTCGATCACGCCGACACTCTCTTCGCGCGGCCGCACGAGCGCCAGCGCCGGCGCTGCATCCCGCGCGCCTTCGGTGGGGCCGATGTAGTAGCTCAGGTCGGCGAACGTTCGCTCAGCGACATCGGCTGTCGGAACGACAATGAAGGCCTGTCGACCTAGCGCGGCCTGCAAGCCGGCGATGAGAAACGGGCGCGCTCCGGCAGTCGTCTCACGAAGCGTGAAGGCCGCTCGATGCGCGCGCAGACGCTCCAGCAAAGCGGCCAACGGCCGGCTGGAGGTGGGAAGCGAGCGCACCAGTGATGGGGCTAAGGTCGCGACCGAGATGAACCTCCGCGTCTAGGATGCCCGTCCGGGCCGTCAAGGTTGCGTCGCACGCGCCGGCCGCTCGTCATCATGACGCCGGTCGGGCGGTGGCAATCGCGGCTAGAAAATAGTCACCGAAGTCGGCGAGTTTCTTATCGCCGACGCCGCTGATGGCGCGAAGCTGGCTGAGCGTGCGCGGAACGACCCGCGCGAAATCGCGCAGGACGGCGTCGCTGAAGATCACGTACGCTGGGACGTCGCGGGTGTCGGCGAGCTCCTTGCGGACGCGTCGCAGTTCGGTAAACAAGGCTTCGTCGTATCCCGCCGCTTCATTCGATGCGCCGACAGGCTGGCCGCGCGAGCGCTTGCGCTCGCGAGCCGCCGCCGGCGCTGCAACCGGTGCCCGCGCCAGGATCGGCGTGCGTTCGATCAGGGCCCGTTTACCGATATCGGTGAGGCTCACGACGTTAAAGCGTTCGCTGTCTTGGATGAGGTAGCCGAGCCGCAGGAGCTCGTCGGCGAGATGACGCCAGCCGCGGCGATCGAGATCCGACCCGATGCCGAACGTCGAGAGCCGGTCGTGGCCGAACCGCCAGACCTTGTCGGTTTGGGTGCCCAGCAGCACGTCGATCACGTGCGTGATGCCGACGCGATACCCGCTCGCTTCCCGAATACGATAAACGCAGGCAAGAAGTTTTTGCGCGCTCACGGTGACTTCGCGCTCGGGACGGGGCGCCAGGCAGTTGTCGCACGCGCCGCAGTTGGGGCCGTCGAACCTTTCATGAAAATACGCCAGCAGTTCGCGGCGCCGGCAGGCGCTCGTGTAGGCGTAGCGTTTTATCTGTTCGAGTTGCGCGTGCGTTCGGGCTTGTTCCCCAGGCCCGGCTGCGGTAACGAAGTGTTCGAGTTTAGCGATGTCGGCGTAACTGAAATACAGCACGCACTCGGCCGGCAAGCCGTCCCGGCCGGCGCGCCCCGTTTCTTGGTAATAACCTTCGATACTCTTAGGGACGTCGTAGTGCACGACGAAGCGGACGTTGCTTTTGTCGATTCCCATTCCGAAGGCGATCGTCGCGCAGATGACCGACACTTCATCGCGGATGAAGCGATTTTGGTGGCGCGCGCGCGTCTGGGAATCGAGTCCGGCATGATACGGCAACGCGCTGATGCCAGCGGCCCCCAGCCGCTCGGCCAGCCGTTCGGTTGAGGTCCGGCTTTGCGCGTACACGATGCCGGATTCCCTCGGGCGCGCGCGCAACCAGGCGACCAACGATTCGAGCGCTCGATCCTTCGGCAGGACGCGGTAGGTCAGGTTGGGCCGGTTAAAGCTAGCGATGTAGCACTTCGGCGCGCGCAGCCGCAAGCCGGCAACGATGTCGTCGCGTACCCGCTGGGTCGCGGTTGCCGTAAACGCGAGGAACGGTGCCGCCCGGAAGCGCTCGCGCACTTCGGCCAATCGCCGGTATTCAGGCCGGAAATCGTGACCCCATTCGCTAATGCAGTGCGCTTCGTCGATTGCAAAACGACAGACGTTCCAGCGCCCGAGTTCGATCAGAAAATCGGGCAGCATGAGCCGTTCTGGCGCAACGTACAGCAATTTGTATTCGCCGCGCTCGAGGCCGTCGATGCGCCAGCGTGCATCCGACGGCGACAAGCTCGAGTTTAAAAATGTCGCCCCGATGCCCGCAGTTTGTAGCGCGTCGACTTGGTCTTTCATGAGGGCAACCAGTGGCGAAACGACGACCGTCAGGCCAGGGGTTAACAGCGCCGGCAACTGATAGCACAGCGACTTTCCACCGCCAGTCGGCAAAAGCGCAAAGACGTCGTGACCGGCGAGCACGTCGGCGACGATCTCCGCTTGCAGCGGTTTGAATGACGCGAAACCGAAGTAGCGCTTGAGCGCTTCCATCAGCGGGTCGTTCACGCGCAGCGCGTTGTTCGACAAGCGGTCCGCGGGCTATTTGAGGCTGACAGGAAATACGAAGCTGATCGATCTTCCATCCGGCGTGGCGGCGACGATTTCGATTGTGAAAATCCGGTTACGATAAAAAAACGGAACGCTCGGAATACGTTGCTCGTCGGCGAAAATTCCCGGTTCGCGTTGCGGGATCGGCACATCGCGCCCCAAAGCTCGCGCCACAACGCTGCTCACCGGTGGATTCGTGCGGATGCGCACCTTAATCGGGCCCGGCGCGTCGAGTTCACGCTCGTTGAGCGCGATCTCCAGAATTTGTGGCGCCGTCGGATCGGTGGTCGTCGGCGCATTGGGCGCCGGCGTCGGCACGATGACGTACCGGTATGGATTGGCGGTGGGAGTGGGCGTCGGTGTCGCTGGGGCAGGCGAGGCACTGGCGGTCGGAGCGGCCGTTGGGGTCGGGCTGGCCGGCGAAGGTGATGCGACGGGCGTCATCGCCGCCGAAGGCCCCGGCGAGGGTTCGGATGCGAGCGCGACGTCGACCAGCGCCGGGACCGTGGCGGAATTCGGGCCGAATGCGGCGGTTTGACTGAGGACCGTGGCAGCGAGTACGAGGCGGGTCAAGAACGTCACGGAACGGCGGGCACCTTTCGCGGACTGCCGCCGAAAACGGCCGGCACCAGGGCGACCAACGGCGTAGCCGCGGCCAAAGTGACGATCAGTCGGCCGCCGTCATCCAGCGGGCCGTACATATCGGGAAGGTAACGCACGGCGCAAGAAAACGTCGCGATTGCGAGCGCGAGCCCGACCGGTCCCTCGGTAAGTGCGGCGATCGGCAGAACCCATATTACGTACCAGGGGTACGGGTTGGGAAGTGCTAGCCATAGGGCCAGCGCCGCTCCGGCGACGCCGGCCCAAGCGCCCAGCCGGATTCCGCGAGCGGCAAACCCGGCGGCCGCAAAACAGGCAATCAGTGCGAGCGCAGTTCCGAGTTGCGCTGATTGCCTGAGCGCTGGTGCGACTTGGCCGACCACGATCGCTGCCAGGCCCGGAAAACCGAATGGCGCTATCGAGTGGACGTGGTGCGCCAATTCGAGGGCGATCCCCCGCTCAAGCGGGATCGAAGCGATCGCGACGATCAGCGTGCCAGTCGCGACTCCCGCTCGCCGGCGCACGCTGCTGGCGCCCGAGCCGGGCCACAGTGCCAGGCCGGCGGCAGCGAGCAGCGCCGGTGCTTTCACAAGCGCCGCTAGCGCGACGAGCAACCCGCCAAAAAACGGAAACCCGCGCCGTCCCAACGCGACACCGATCAAGACCGGCGCCAGCATCAGGGCGTCGTTGTGACCTTCGGCGACCGACCAGAGAGCGACCGGGTTGAGCGCCAGCGCCGCCGTTGCCATGAACCGGCTTTGCGGCGACCAGCCGAAGCTGGCGGCATGAAACGCTGCAATCGCGATCAGGAACGCCACCATCGACAAGCAGCGAAAGCCGAGCAACGTTGCGGCGATGCCGTGCGCCGCGGTCGCTTCGACGATCGATCGCGCGATCCAAACGAAGGCCGGCCCGTAGACGCAGATCGGTAGCCTTCCCCACTCGACGCCGGCCGCTTGGGTAATTGCGTCGCGCAGCGGAGCGGCGATCGGTTGATAGGGGTCCAGATTGTGTGCCGCGAGGTCGCCATACACCGCATAGGCGTAGACGTCGCTCGAAAAGCTGACGGGCCACGCCAGGGCGCCGCCGAGCGCGGCGGCCGCTGCGACGATGCAAGCCACAAGGTGGCGGCGGTGCAATTGGGAGCACCGGCGGAGGGCCGGCAGCGCGAGTGCCCCGGCAGAGCTCGCGCAAGCGAAGATCGCCCACAGGATCGAACCGTCCGGACCCCAGTTGTCGACGACCGGCAACGCCTGCCCCAGCTCGCCGATGTGCCGGCTACCGATCGTGACAAGCGCGGCACGCGTCGCCAGCGCGCCGATCCAAAAGCTCAGCGCGGGAAGCGCCAGAAGCGCGAGCGCGGTGGCGCGCTTTTGGTGATTCACGCCGGTTCCGGAGCCGCCGGCCGCATCAGGCCGGCGAGCCCCAAACCGATCACCAGCCACCAAAAGCCGCCGACCTTCGGGAAAAAAAGCAGGTCATCGACAAACTGATGCCCAGCGAAGCCGATGCTTGCACCAAGCGCCCCCACAACCAGCGGTGCGTTTAGGTGTCGCACGCGGGCAAACGTTGCGATGGCGGCCGCCAGCGTTGCGACTGTAGCAGCCAGCAACGGCAGGCCGCCTTCGGTGAGCGACTGGACGTACAGGCTGTTCGCGTGTGTCCGGATTTCCACAAGCCCGGCGCGCGCGAGTTCCAACTCGAAATTTCCAGCCCCGATGCCGAGCCAAGGATGTTGCGACCACAGCGCGAGGGCTGCGTGCCATAACTGCGAGCGCCGGCCGACGCCGCCGGGATCGCCGGCCTCGTCGAGCGTCACCAGATGACCGACCACGCTGCCCGATCCGATGCTGGCGGCCCAGACAATCAAAATCGGCGTCGCCGCAAGCGCGCCGGCCCCAAGCCAAAGACTCATACGCCGAAAGGATTCTCGCGGTCCGGCTGCCAGTGCCACCACGGCCAGTGCGCCCAAACCCGCGATCAATCCCGCGCGCGACAACGTCAAAATTAGCGCGGCTACCCCCAAAGCCAACGCGCCCGCCTCTACGCCCGCAYGCCACRAGAACCGTTCGCGCGGGCGCAGCAGCATGAAGGCGGCGACCATCGGTAGCCCCAGACCCAGGTAACCGGCGAGTTGATTGGGTCCTTCGAGGGGCCCCGCGATGCGTGGGACCGGCTGGGCTCCAAACCAGATTCCCGACGGCGCGCCAGTAATTTCTTGCGCGAGCGCCAGCAGCGCAACGGCTCCGA
>JRHI01002602.1_pt1 | contig 12091 bp, 10 predicted proteins | sample 215371 | NCBI WGS metagenome assembly JRHI01 (sample SAMN02929681, study PRJNA255918) | sediment metagenome | biome: cave system; feature: Ice Cave; material: Sediment; isolation source: sediment from deep within a dark volcanic ice cave with no known source of... ...
GGCGCTACCTCTGTCGCGAAGTCAGACGCAAACCACCCCGACGGATCGCTTTGTCGGTGAGTTGTCCGAAGAAGATCTCGACCATGTTCACCCAGCTCGAGGAGGTCGGAGTGAAGTGCAGCTCGAACCTGGGGTGCTTGGTCAGCCAGGCGCGGACGTTGGGATGGTTGTGGGTCGCGTAGTTGTCGAGGATCAGATGAACCTGGAGGCCTTTCGGGACCTGGCGGTCGATCGTCTTGAGGAACTGGAGGAACTCGCGGTGGCGGTGACGCGGAAGGCATTGAGCGATCACTGCCCCGGTCAGGACATCGAGCGCGGCGAACAGGGTCGTTGTCCCGTTGCGCTTGTAGTCGTGGGTCATCGTCCCCGCGCGGCCGGGTTTCATCGGTAGCGACGGCTGGGTGCGATCCAAGGCCTGGATCTGGCTCTTCTCGACTACCCAAACGCAATAGGTAACCGGGCGGCTGATCGCGCGTGGGAACGGGGATCGAGTGGCGGATCGTGACGTCGTCCTCGCCGATCAGGACCTCGCGGACGACGAGTCGGATGATTTCTCGGCGCTGCTCGATGGTAAGGCTCTCTGCGCTGATGCTGAGGCGGACGCGGAACGCTTCGAGCGTCTCGGTCAGCTTGAGGTACGTCTCGGCGTCGTGTAGCTCGGCGTCGAGCGCGGTCAGCTGGGCTCGCAGAGCGGCTTCGCGCTTGCGGAGCTCCGGGGTGCGCGCGCGGAGCTCGTCGAGAGTGACGAGTTGCTCCTGGTAGCCATCGAGCAGCCGTCGCAGGGCGTTCTGTGCGCGTGTGAGGTCGCGTTGGAGCGCGTCACGCCGTCCGGTGGCGGGGTGCGCGTCGCGGAGTGTGGCGAGCCGCCGGTCGATCTCCGCTTCGATCAAGCTCGGGTCCTCGAGCAGGCCGAGGACCCGGGCCCAGACCAGCTCGTCAACCTCTGCCAAGCGGACCGGGCGGTTCTCGCAGACACGCCCTTCGGGACGGCGATGCCCGTCGGTTCCCGAGCAGCGGTAGTACTCGCGGAGAATCCCATTCTTGCTGCGGGTCGAGCAGCGGTAGTAGGCATAGCCGCACTCGCGGCAGACCAAGATCCCCTGCAGCAGCGACGGCCGGCACGTGTTCCGCGGCGAGAAACGACTGTTGCGCTTGAGCTGTTGCTGGACGAGAGCGAACTGCTCGGCCGTGACCAGCGCCGGCACCGAGATCTGCATCCACTGCTGCGGCTCCGCCTGCTCGCGGGCGCTATGGGCGGAGCGTTGTCCGCGCTGGCGCGCGTGACGCGTCTCCCGGACGGGCTGACCGGTCGCGTGCGTCTTGCCGTAGGCGGCCTGTCCGGCGTAGGCCGGGTTGCGCAGCATCCCCCAGATCGTCGCGTTGTTCCAGCCCGACTTCCCGGTCCTCGTTGTGATGCCCTGCTCTGCGAGCCAGCGTCCGAGCCGGGCGATCGACTCACCGTCCTCGATGTAGCGGCGGAAGAGCTCGCGCACCACCGGCGCTTCTGCCTCGTCGATCTCATAGCCCGCGTCAGCGTGCTCTGACTTCTTGACATACCGGTAGCCGTAGGGCGCGCGGGCGAGCACCGACACGGCGCCGGCCCGGGCGCGATGCAGCTTCCCGCGACGGCACCGCTCGGCGATCTGCGCCCGCTCGTACTCGGCGATCATTCCCTGGAACTGGCGCATCAGCTCATCCTCAGGCGTGCCGGAACGCTCGGGCTCCTTCGCAAAGACGACCTCCACCCCCGCCCGCTGGAGCTCTTCGAGCAGCAGCACCTGGTAGGCGTAACGGCGCGCGAGGCGGTCCGGCGCGTGACACAGCACCACCTCGAAGCGCCCCTCGACCGCGCGGTCACGCAAGCGTTCCAGCCCCGGGCGGCGCAAGCTCGCGCCCGAGAACCCCTCGTCCTCGAACACCAGATCCTCAACCACCAGCAGCCCACGCTCGACGGCAAGCTCACGCAGCGCGGCGGTCTGGCTTTGGATCGTCTGCTCGCGACGCTGACGATCCGAGGACACCCGCGCGTAGATCGCCGCGACCCTGCCCGACCGGCCCACCGCCGGCGAGATCATTCCCGTGTCGCTGCTCTCGTTCATCGTCCCTCCGCTCGTTGCCAATCACACGACGCCGCTCAGGCGCCAACACCGCATACGCCTGCGCCAGCCGCGCTTCGGCGAGCCGGTCCCCGACGAACTCGATCTCAACGCGCCTGGCCACCGGGCCGCTCGCCCGCTCGATCGAGATACACGCCCACCGCCTCCGCGACCACCGCGCTCAACGACACCCCACGAGACCGGGCGCTGGCCCGCAACCCGGCGATCAACGACGGCGCCAACCTCACCGTGAACACCGCTGTGCGCTCCGGCACCACCACCCCATCGGGCCGGGCGAGCGCCGCGTTCACATACCGACGCGCTTGACGCTCCGACAGCAGATGCTCGGCCACCAACGCCCGCACCGCATCCGCCGGCGAGCGATCGACCAACAACTCGACCGCCCGGTTGACCCGCACTGCGTACTCGTCGGCATACGCTCGTCGCACCGCCATCAGTCCCTTGAGTACTACACGTCACGGCAGACTCCTTCCGACCGGACGCCCAATCAGGAACTCAAACTCGAAGTTACCTACTGCGTTTGTGTCTCCTCGTCCATGCACAGGACGATCGCGTTCTCCGGCGGGTTCAGATACAGCCCAACGACATCGACGAGCTTCTCCTCAAACCGTGGGTCGTTAGACAGCTTGAAGGTCTGCACGCGATGGGGCTTCAAGCCGCGCGCGGACCAGATCCGCTGCACCGTCGAGGACGACACCCCAGCCCGCTTCGCCATCGTTCGGCAGCTCCAGTGCGTCTCGCCGGGCGGCGTTTCGTGCAACGTCAACCGAACAATCTCCTGGACCGTCTCGGCTGGGAGCGACGGTTTGCGGCCACGACCAGAGCGGACCGCCGAGAAGTTCTTCAGGCCCTCCTCGGAGAACCGCTCACGCCAGCTCACGACCGTCGCCGCGGAGACACCTACCTCGCTCGCGATCCGCGTGCTCGCGAAACCGTCGCCGGCCATCAACAGCACTCGGGCACGCTGCACGTCACGGTGCGGAGCGGTCCTGGATCGGATCAGCTTCTCGAGCACCGATCGTTGCTCGTCTGTCATCGCAAGCGGAGCAATAGCGCGCATTCCCCACCATAACCCACACCATCAGCTAATTGTGGGACACACCACTAGCTGGCAACCTCGGCTCCGTACGCCACCGGATCCCGCTGTTCGCCGCCGGGTGATAGCAGCAGAAGGCTCCCGTGGAGATGTCGCGATCGAGCGCGCGTCCCGCATCTTGGTCCCATTGCTCGATCCTCGCGATCGCCGCTCGGATCGCCCGGGTGACGTTGAGCCGAGCCTTCTCCGCAGCCGATGCCGCGCGCCGGTCGCGCCCGCCGAGACCGAGCGCACCGGCTAGCTGACGCACGAGCGCGTCGATCTCTTGCTGGAGAGATGCCGCCTTCTCGTAGTGGCCGAACGTCTCTGCCTGGTCGATCTCGTCGCGGAGCTGCTCTATCCGGCGGCGGTAGGCGTCCTTGCCCTCCGCGTCGATCAGTGGTCCGGCGTCACCGAGCGTTTTCCGCACGGCGCCACCGTTGGCACCCTCGGGGTCGGCCAGCTCGACCAGGTCGAGCACGTGGCGCTCGACGCCAGGATGCTCGATCAGCCCTGCGAGGTAGCGAACTCCCTTGGTGTCGCGAAGCCTGAAGCTGGCCCCGCCACGAGCGATCGTCCAGGAGAGGTTCGGCTGGCGGCTCAGCAGGGCCTCTGCGGCGGGTCCTGACCCGCCGGAGGCTTCCTGACCAGCCGCCGGCACCTCGACGCCAAGGTCTCGGAGCACGTCGGCGTATGCACGCGCGATCGGGAGGTGCAGGCGGCTGTGGATCGCAGCGGCGGCCTTGGCCTCCACGACGGCCGCGCCGCGGTCGCTTGTCGCTTGCAGGCGGGCGAGCTCGAGCCGCAGCTTGGCCCGTAGCAGCGGCAGCTCGCCGTCACCTAGGCGCTCGAGCGTGGAGTCGAGCTGGGTGATCGCCCCCTCAGCGTCGCCCGATCCTGCCCGTACGCAACCGGAGGCGAAGCCGGCTTCGGCCAGCAGCGCCGTTGAGTGGCTCGCTTCGGCGCAGGCCTGAAGCTCGTCGGCCGCTTCGCGCGCGCTGTCAAGCTCGTCGCGCGCGAGCTCGGCCTCGACCAGGACGCCCAAGAGCTGCGCCGCCCGCACCCTGTCTGAGCCGATCAGGCGCAGGCCGCGACGAGCGACGGCGGCGGCGAGCTCGTAGTCGCCACGAGCCAGGTGCAGCCGGGCCATCGGGATCAGCGCCTCGATTGAATCGTCGAATCCCAGCAGCAGCTGCTCGGCTTCGTTCAGCCGCCCCTGGCGGATTCGCAGCTCGGCCAGCGCCCAGGCGCGCCTAAGGCGGATGGCCGCCACGTCATGGTCGGCACGCTCTTCCAGCCGGCTGAGCACGGATTCGGCTTCGCCGAGTCGCCCCGCGCGGCAAAGCAACGTGCCGTACACCGCATCGCAGTGCGTTGTCAGGATCGAAAGCCCTCGCTCGCCGATCAGTCGCCGCTCGCGCAACGGCTCGCACCACGACTCCAGTCGCGCCAGGTCGCCCGTGCACCAGCAGGCTGCGAACAAAGAGCACGTCGCCTGCCCGGCCGTGACCGGGTCGCTCGCATAGCCCGAGGTGACGAGCGCCATCGCCTCATCGAGCCGAGCCATCCCCGCCTCGATCTCGCCCGCCTCCACCATGGCAAGCCCGCTGTCGGCGAGCGCCTTGGTCTCTAGATTGCGGTCGCCGAACTCGCGTGCCGCGTCAAGCGCGATCTCGGCGCGGCGACGCAGATCATCCGGGTCGTCGTACTGGCAGCCGACGTCCCAGGTGGCAATCCAGCCGCGCTCCAGACACGGCTCCTCGCGCTCGATCATCCTCCACGCTCGCGACAGCCACGCGCGCCCCGCAACGCGGTTGCCGATCCAGGTCAGGTACAGCGCGCCGATGTGGCTCGCGGCCAAGGCTGCACGCTTGGTGGCACCGGCGTCGCTGAACTCGCGGAACGCAGTCTCCAGCTGCTCGCGAGCCTCGTCGTAGCACCCCAGCGCAGGCAGCAGGCGGCACAGCTCGAGCCGCGCCTCAGGGTCACGGCTCTCCTGCAGATACGAGCGAAGGCCGCTGACGGCAGCTGAAAGATCCCGCCGCTCGAACGCCTCCCGGACCGCTGCCCGTGCGTCGCCCGGAGTCGTCACCCCCATAGTCATCGCCAGGGGATTGTCGCATCGTTCAGCCTCGACTGAACAACGCGACCTCACATTGAACGCCTCGTGGTTGACAGCGGATAGAGAGGAAACCTGATGAGCAACACCACGCGCATCGATCACATCGTCGGCGGGATCTACCGGATCTCGAGCTTCTCGCCCGAATTTGGGATCAGCTTCAACCAGTTTCTGATCGACGACGAGCAGCCGACGCTGATCCACACCGGCACTTACGATCACTACGAAGGCGTGCGGGGGAGCATCTCGCAGGTGCTCGACCCTAAGCGGCTCGCGCACATCGTGCTCCTGCACTGGGAGGGCGACGAGAACGGCGGCATGGACCGCTTCATGGCGCAGGCGCCCGAGTCGCAGCTCGTGGGCTCGGCGATGTCGATCCTCCTGAACGCCAGCGGCTTTGGCCTGCATGAACGGACCCGAGGGTTCACCGATGGCGAAACGCTCGAGCTCGGCAGCCACCGGCTGCGCTTCCTCGAGACCCCGCACGTGCACCACTGGGACTCGATGATGGTGCTCGAGGAGTCGACTGGCAGCCTGTTCCCGTCCGATCTCTACCTACAACCCGGTGACCAGCCGCCCGTCACCAGCGAGAATCTCACGGCGGAGATGCTCGAGGTCTACCGCGGCGGCGGAATCTTCGCCTCGGAGAAGCCCGTGCGGACGGTGGCCGACCGGATCGGGCAACTCGCCCCCGAATGGATCCACGCCATGCACGGGGCAACGATCAAGGGCGATGCGCTCCATTACTACACGGCGGCGCTGCGCGAGCAGGAGTTTGCCTACCGGGGAATGCTGCTCGGCCGCGAGGTCGGTGCGCCCGCCCCGACCCAGGCGTGATACGGCGCAGGCAACTTCACGAGATCTGTAATTCAAGCTCACGCGTCCAAGCGAGCCGCAGATCGGCCAAAGGACCGCGCGTACTTCGCCGCATCTGACGAGTCACAAGGCTCCGGACGGAAGCCGCTTAGGACACGTAGAACAGAAGGAAGGGTGCGGGTAGTCAGGCACGTGGCTCTTGATCGAGACGGGCGGCGGAGACGGCGTTTGCGGGGGCATGAGTTGGCTGAAGTAGCTCGTGACCTCCTGAGGGGAGGCATCCAGCGATGGTGACTTCTGTACGTCGTGGAGATCCAGAAGCGTGTCCTGAGGCGGACTGTGCGCTCGATGGGGACAGAGCGGTCGATATCGATCGCAGACCTTCGACCGAAGGGCGGGCTCGCAGACGGTCGGGATCGCGTACCAAGTGCTCCACGTGTCGGCGCCGGAGTTGGAGCGTGTGCCTGATGCGGCACATGCTCCTACGTACAATGCGGCGGTGTCGGTCGTGGACGCACCAAGGGCACTCGTGATCGTCGATGTCCAGCGCGGGTTCGACGATCCCTACTGGGGCCGGCGCAACAACCCGGCCTGCGAGACGAACATCGCCCGGTTGCTGGAGCGCTGGCGTCAGCGCGGCTGGCCCGTGGTGTTCGTTCGGCATGACTCGCGGGAGCGTGGCTCACCGCTGGCTCCCGGTCGGCCGGGGAATGAGTTCAAGCCGCAGCTCGCCGGGCGCCCCGACCTCCTCGTCGTCAAGCACGTCAATTCAGCATTCGGCGGTTCGCCCGATCTCCACCAGTGGCTGCAGGCAGAGCGGCACCACGCCCTCGTCATCTGCGGGATCACCACGAACCACTGCTGTGAGACGACCGCGCGCCTGGCTGGGAACCTCGGCTACGAGACGTGGTTCGCGCTCGACGCCACCCACACCTTCGATCGCCGGGACCTCGAGGGCGAGTGGATCAGCGCTGACGAACTGGCACGCCACACCGCGGCCAATCTGCAAGGTGAGTTCGCCACGGTGATGAACGCCGCGGAGGTGCTGACGTGCTCATGATCCTCCGTACCCTGCGCGAGCCGATCGTCCAGGCTCCGATGGCCGGCGGGCCGTCGACGCCCGCGCTGGCGGCGGCCGTCGCGCAGGCCGGGGGGCTGGGCTTTCTCGCCGCGGGATACAAGTCCGTCGACGGAGTGGCTCAGGACGTCGCCGCGCTGCGCGAGCGTTCCGGGGCCGCGTTCGGGGTGAACCTGTTCGTGCCGAGTGAACGTCCCGCCGAACCCAGCCGGATCGAGGCCTACCTGCGCGAGCTCGCCCCCGAGGCCGAACGCTACGGCGTCGCGCTCGGGCCGCCTCGCCACGACGACGATGAGTGGGAGGCGAAGCTCGACTTGCTCGAGGCTGAGCGAGTGGCGCTCGTTTCCTTCACGTTCGGCTGTCCACCGGCCGTGGTGCTCACGCGTCTCCGGGCGGCGGGAACCGAGACCTGGGTGACGATTACCAGCCCCGACGAGGCGGCCGCGGCGGTAAGCGCTGGTGCCGACGGACTCGTTGTCCAAGGCGTCGAGGCCGGCGGCCATCGAGGCGCGTTCGCCGACGAGCCCGGCGATGAAGGCACGGGACTGCTCGCCCTGCTGTCGCTCGTGCGCCAGGGGACGAATGTCCCGCTCGTCGCCTCAGGCGGGATCATGACCGGCGCCGCGATCGCCGCCGTTCTGTGCGCCGGAGCCTCAGCAGCCCAGCTTGGCACGGCGCTCATGCGCACGCCGGAGGCCGGGACCTCGGCGCCTCACCGGGCCGCACTCGCCGCCGAGGGGCGAACTGGGCTGACCCGGGCGTTCAGCGGCCGGCTCGCGCGCGGGATCGTCAACCGCTTCCAGTGTGAGCACAGCGCCACGGCCCCTCCCGCCTATCCCGAGATCCATCACGCGACCTCGCCGCTGCGGGCCGAGGCGCGCAGACGCGGCGACGCGGACGGCTTCAACCTCTGGGCGGGTCAGGCATTCGGACTCGGCGTCGAGGAACCGGCCGCGGAAGTGGTGCGAGGACTCGCCGCCGACGCTCGTGCGACTCTGCGGCGGGCGACCCAGGTCTGGACGTAGTCGGTCGATCACGGCGGGCGCTGCGGAGGCCGCCGACGAAGAGCGCCGGTCTGGCCGCATGCTCGGTTTCCGCGGAATGCGGGCGAGACCGCGCGGCACCAGTGAGAGCCCGGCGGCGAGTCGAAGCAGCTCTCTATCCCTCAGCGCCGTTGGATGCGTGCCGAGTGGATCAGCGGGCTTCGCGGTGGTTGTAGAGGCGTCTGGCCCAGAGGTAGGAGGCGAGGGCGATGCCGAGGCTGCAGGCGACGGCGCCGAGGGCGTTGCTGCCGATGTGCGTGCCGGTGAGCAGCCCGCGCAGCGTCTCGGTGACCGCGGTGAATGGCTGGTAGGTGGCGAACTGACGCAGCCCCGCTGGCATGCTGGCGGTGGGGACGAAGCCGCTGCCGAGGAACGGCAGCAGGGTCAGGAACATCGGCGTGTTGCTGGCGGTCTCGACACTCTTGGCCGCCAGCCCGAGCGCGGTGGCCAGCCAGATCAGCGCGAGCGTGAACAGCGCCAGCAGGCCGATCGCGGCCAGCCAGTTGACGGCATCAGCGTGGGGGCGAAAGCCGAGCGCGACGGCAACGCCGAGGACGACGGCGAGGCTGATCAGGGTCTGGATGAGGCTGGCGAGCACGTGGCCGGTGAGCACAGACGCGCGGGCGATCGGCATGGTGCGAAACCGGTCGATGATGCCTCCGGTCATGTCCATGGCGACCACGATCGCGGTCCCCTGGACGGCGGCGGCCACGGTCATCAGCACGATGCCCGGTGTGAGGTAGTTGAGGTAGCCGGCGCGTCCGGCGCGCCCACCGTTGAGCCCGTGGCCGAGCCCGGCGCCGAGCTGACCGCCGAACACGTAGACGAACAGCAGCAGGAACACGAGCGGCATGCCGACCAGCATCAACGTCATCGAGGGGTAACGGAGCAGGCGCCGCAGGTTGCGGCGCAGCATCGTGGTCGAGTCGGTGACCGTGTAGTTGAGGGCGCTCATGACACGGCGGCGGCATCCGAGCTGCGGTGGCCGGTGACCGCGAAGAACACGTCGTCGAGATCCGGGGTGTGGATCGACAGCTGCGCGATCTCCACGCCGGCAACGTCGAGTTGGTCAAGCACGCGGCGCAGCGCGGCGACGCTGCCATCGTTGGGCACCCGCAGGATCAGGTCATCCCAGTTGGCGGATGCTGTCGCGAGCACGCGCTCACCGGCCCGCAAGGCATCCGGGTCGGTGAACTGCAGCTCGATGTGAGCGCCGGGGATGCGTCGCTTGAGCTCGCCGGGCGTGCCCTCCGCGACGATCCGGCCGTGGTCGAGAACCGCGATCCGGTCGGCGAGGTGGTCAGCCTCCTCCAGATACTGAGTGGTGAGAAAGATCGTGACCCGCTCGGCAGCGAGGTCGCGGATCGCGTCCCACATTGTGCGCCGCCCGCGCGGGTCCAGGCCGGTCGTCGGCTCGTCGAGAAAGATCACCCGGGGGGAGCCGACCAGCGTCATCGCCAGGTCCAGCCGGCGCCGCATCCCGCCGGAGTAGGTCGACACCGGTTTGCGGCCGGCCTCGGCGAGATCGAACGTGTCCAGCAGCTCCGCAGCTCGGCGCCGACCTGCCGTGCGGCCCAGATGGTTCAGATCGGCCATCAACCGAAGGTTCTCCTCCCCGGTGAACAGGTCGTCCACCGCCGAGAACTGGCCGGTGACGCCGATCGCGCCCCGGACCCTGTCGGCGTTGCTGAGCACGTCGTGGCCGGCGACCCGCGCCTGCCCGGAGTCCGCTGCGGTCAAGGTGGACAAGATCCGCACGATCGTGGTCTTGCCCGCCCCGTTGGGACCCAGCAGGCCAAAGACTGTGCCCTCAGCGACCGACAGGTCGACGTTGTCGAGCACCACTGTCCCCCCGAACGACTTGCACATGCCCACGGCCTCGATCGCCGCCACGTCCTCGGCCGTCACGATCGATCCCCTCCCTGATGGTTAGATGCGGCCGGGAGACGCCCCGCGGCAACCAACGCCTCGCGGCGCGCGTTCCACTCCTGCTGGAGCACCGGCATCCGCTCCACCAGGAACTCGGCGAAGGCAGACATCCCCAACAGGACCGCCCTCCGCTCCGCCGGAGCATCGCGCAGCACCTCCAGTCCCTCCTGCGCCAGCGCGCGCAACTCCTCGTACTCGGAGATATCCATTCCCATCGACTGCGGCGAGCTCAGGTCGATCTGCACCCGATCCATCCGCTCGCCGGCCGCCCGCGAGCGGCGGACCGCGTGCGTGGTCTCCAGAACCTTGACCGCGCCCGCGATCGCGCTCCGGCTGGCCAGCAACGCCTCGGCCAGCTCGCCGATGCTCTGCTCCGGCGGGTCGCACACCGCCAGATAGCCGAGCAGCCGGCCGACCATCGGCGGAAACGCGTAACGACGCGCGTAGAAGCGACCCATGTGATCGGCGTAGGTGATCTCGGCGTCGGTCGGCACGACTCCAACTATACACAGATCAATGAGATCACGCAGATCTGTGTCATCTAGTGCGTCACTTTTCAATCGCCAGCGCGGCGAGCGGAGGCAACTGAGACGAATCTGGACCCTGGCCCGTCAATCGGAGTGTCTTTTCGGGTTCCCGGCCGGCTGTTCGCTAGAGCCGCGAAGGACTGAGCGCTACCGTCAGGGTCGTGGCCCGTCAGGACGCAACCGCCAAGCGCCTGGACGAACTGCGCGCGCAAGCGCAGTACGCGCGCCAGCGCCGCGACCTGTACAAGGCTCGCGCCTACGGGCCGCGGACGACAAGCCCGGTGCGGATGCGCGAACTCGAGCGCGAGCATGAGCGTGCGCAGGCCGCACTCCAATTCGCTGAGCTCGAGGCCAAGCGGGAGCTGCAGAAGCCGCGTCCGGCGTAGTCTCGCGACGGGTGCCTGAGGCCGTCGATTCTTCTGCCGATTGAGCCCGTATGGTTGATAACCGTTCCCGAGCGATGCCTTGGTCTTCTCTGATCCGCGCCATGGGCGCCAAGCGTCACCTGCGTGAACCGTCCGCGGAGCGCCAGCAGCGCATGGCTCCCGGCGTCCCTGCACGCGCATCCCGCACGACGATGGGACTCGACGTCTCGCCGGTCCACGGGCGTCACTGCATCTGCAACCGGTGCGCAATGTTGACCGATCAAACCCGCGACGCCGCCTGAGCCGGCACCCAGGGAGCCGGAGCCCGGCAGATCGACTGCCGGGCGGCTAGCTGAGCGCCGCTGACAGCGCGTCGGCGACCGAGTGCTCGCCGCTGTTGACGTAGAGGATGCGGCGGATCGATCCGGGTGTGCGCAACAGCGCGTCCAAGACCGCGGCCACGTCCTCGCGTGGGATCTCCCCGCGGAACGGCGACTCGTCGAACCGGACCTGCCCGCTGCCCGCCTCGTCGGTCAGCCGGCCCGGCCGGAGGATGGTCCAGTCTCCGTCGCTGGCTTGCACGGCGGCGTCCGCTTGCGCCTTGGCTCTGAGGTAAACCGCGAACACCTCGTCGCCGTCGGGCGGATCTTCCGCGCCAACGGCGCTGACGATCACGAACCTCGGTACCTGAGCGGCGGAGGCGGCCTCGAGCAGCTTTACGGCGCCATCGCGATCGACGGCCAGCTTGCGTTCGGCGCCGCTGCCCGGACCCGCCCCGGCCGTGAACACCGCCGCATCGCAGCCCGTGATCGCATGAGCGATGGCTTCGACGTTCTCGCGCTCGAGGTCGCAGAGCACAGGCTCGGCCCCCGATGTGCGCACGTTCTCGGCGTGGTCGGGGTTGCGGATCAGCCCGACAACCCGATCACCGCGCCGGGCGAGGATCGGGATCAGCTTCTGAGCGATTTGTCCGTGAGTGCTTACCGGGTTAGTTCCGTCTGGGGGTATGCGTAGCTTGACGG
>JRHI01002603.1_pt1 | contig 12086 bp, 12 predicted proteins | sample 215371 | NCBI WGS metagenome assembly JRHI01 (sample SAMN02929681, study PRJNA255918) | sediment metagenome | biome: cave system; feature: Ice Cave; material: Sediment; isolation source: sediment from deep within a dark volcanic ice cave with no known source of... ...
CCCGCATGGCGCTCGTCGGTCGTCACGAACGGCTCGACGCGCGGCGCGCGTACCAGCTCGGGATCCTCTCGCAGGTGGTCGACCCGCCAGAGCACCTCCGCGACGAGGCTCAAGCGCTGGCCGAGAAGATCGCGCGGAACTCGCCCGCGGCGATGGCGGCGACGAAGCGGGCCTTGTGGCGCGCGCTCGAGCTCGGGCTCACCGATGCGTGCCGTGCCGGCGCGGGCGATCTCGTCTCGATGTGGGGCCACCCCGATCAGGCGGAGGGGCCGAGCGCCTTCGCCGGACGTCGCGATCCCGCATGGCAACTGGCGTCGGGGTCGGGGACATGAGGTATCCGGAGCTCGAGTGTCTGGTGGTGGAGCGGCGCGGGCCAGTCGGGTGGTTGATCAACAACCGGCCCGACCAGTTGAACGCGATGTCGGCGAAGATGCGCGACGAGTTCGCGGTCGCCTGGGACGTCCTCGACCGCGATCCCGAGGTCCGTGTGATCGTGCACACCGGTGAGGGCCGGGCGTTCCAGACCGGCGTCGACGTGACCGAGATCGCGACCGACGGGGTGGGCATGGAGCGCTACCGGCAGTCGGTGGAGGACTTCGACCTGCACTTCACCTCGTGGCATCAGCAGGTGTGGAAGCCGGTGATCACCGCAGTGAACGGCATCTGCGCCGGCGGCGGCTTCCACTGGGTCGCCGACGCCGACGTCGTGATCGCGGCATGCGACGCGCAGTTCTTCGACCCGCACGTGTCGATCGGTCAGGTCGTGGCAGTCGAGGCCATCGGACTCCTCCGCAAGATGCCGGTCGAGGCGGTCATGCGTATGGCCTTTGTGGGCCGTCACGAGCGATTGCCGGCGGCCCGGGCCTACGAGCTGGGCATGATCAGTCAGGTGGTGGATCCGCCGGAGCGGTTGCGTGACGAAGCCCAGGCGCTGGCCGAGACGATCGCGCGCAACTCGCCGGCGGCGATGGCCGCCACGAAACGTGCGTTGTGGGGGGCGCTCGAGCTCGGGCTCACCGACGCGTGTCGCGCGGGTGCGAAGGAGCTGGTCTCGATGTGGGGGCACCCCGACCAGGAGGAAGGGCCGAAGGCCTTCGCCGAGAAGCGAGAACCCCGGTGGCAACCGCTGGCGCCGGGGTCGTAACAGGTGCACGACGCGGGCGTCGGAGACGTCCGTCGACCGAATCCGATCGGGGGGAAGTGATGAGGTTCAGACGGTGGATCCTGCCGTTCCTGGCGGTGGCGCTGGCGACGGCGGGCTGCAGTCGGTCGAGTGGCAGCGGCAAGGGGGGTGGCACGCCGTCAACGACCGCGAAGGCGGCGACGGGTGACTTCGGGACCCTCAAGGCGGTGTGCGGGCCCGGCAGCGCCAAGGGCGCGACCGCGCAGGGTGTCTCGGATACGACGATCCGGGTCGGCACGATGTCGGACCCGGGCACGACGGTGCTTCCCGGCCTGAACCAGGAGCTGTTCGACAGCGCGGACGCGTTCGTCGGTTGGTGCAACGCCTCGGGCGGCATCCTCGGCCGCCAGCTGCAGCTCGACAAGTGGGACGCCAAGCTCACCGAGGTCGCGCCGCGCATGATCCAGGCGTGCGACGCCGACTTCACGCTCGTGGGCAACGGCGAAGGCCTCGACCAGACCGGTGTCGCCCAACGGGTGAAGTGCAAGCTGCCCGAGTTCTCCGCCTACGACGTGTCGCCCCAGGCCGGAACCGCACCGATGTCGGTCGAGGCGATTCCGAACCCCAACAACGCCAGCCTCGCCAACGGGGCGTACAAGGCGCTCGCGTCGGCCGACCCCGAGGCGATCAAGCACTACGGCATGTTGAGCAGCCAGTTCGAGTCGATCAAGCAGCAGGGCACCAAGGACAAGGCCGCGGCCGAGACGACCGGTTACACGACGGTGTACTACGACGAGCTCCCCCTCAGCGTCGACAACTGGCGCCCGTACGCGCAGAACATCCAGACCAAGGGTGTCCAGGTGTTCACGATGGAGAGCGCGCCGGGCATGGTCGCGCCGCTCTACAAGGCGTTGGCGCAGCTCGGCTACATGCCGAAGTACGGGATCCTTCAGCCGAACTTGTACGACCCGACGTTCATCGAGAACGCGGGACCGGCACTTCAGGGCACCAGCGTGTACGCCTACACATACCTCGTCCCGTTCGAGCTCGCCGACTCGCACCCGCCCACGAAGCAGTACATCGGGTTGTTGAACAAGTACGTGAACGGGGTGAAGCCGAAGGCGCTCGGCATCAACTCGTTCTCGTCGTGGCTGCTCTGGGCCCAGTCGGCCAAGGCGTGCGGCTCGAACCTGACCCGTGAGTGCATCCTCGCCGAGGCGGCGAAGGTGAAGTCGTGGGACGGCGGCGGCCTGCACGCAGCCTTCACGCCCGGCAACGCGACTGCCGAACCCGGTCAGTGCTTCGTCCTGGTCCAGGCCACACCGACGGGCTTCCTGATCGACAGGAAGTTCACCAAGCCCAACAACGGCATCTTCAATTGCACGCCGGGGAACATTCCGAAGCTGGCGGGGTTCCCGAAGTAGCACGCGCTCGACCCGTGGCCGGGGCCGGTTTCACGGTCCCGGCCACGTTGCCGTGAGCCTCCGTGCCCGTGGGTGGAGCGCAAGGGACCGGAGGTCGGCATGGAGCAGCGTCAGCGGGTGAAGGTCGAACGGGGACGCAAGCGGGTGCGTGCGTACCTGGGAGGCGAGGTCATCGCCGACACGCGGAACCCGTTGCTCGTCTGGGAAGTGCCCTACTACCCGATGTACTACTTCCCGCTCGATGACGTGCATCTCGAGAGGCTCACCCAGACCGACGAGACCACCCACGCGCCCAGTCGAGGCGACGCGCGCCTGTTCGACGTTCGAGGCGGACGCGGTGTCGTACGCGAGAGGGCGGCAGCCCGTTACGACGACACACCCGTCGACGAGTTGCGCGGCACCGTGCGCCTCGATTGGGACGCGATGGACAACTGGGTCGAGGAGGACGAGCCCGTCCACGTTCATCCGCATGACCCGTACAAGCGCATCGACATCCTCGGCAGCTCGCGGCGCGTGCGCATCGAGGTCGAGGGCGTCGTGCTCGCGGAGTCGACGCAGCCGCGGATCCTGTTCGAGACCACCTTGCCTCCCCGCTACTACCTGCCGTTGACGGATGTGCGTCTCGAACGGCTGCAGCCGTCGGCAACCGTGACCGGCTGCGCGTACAAGGGCTTCGCGAACCACTGGTCGTTCCTGGCCGACGACGGGCGCGAGGTTCCCGATGTCGCGTGGACCTACTGGGCGCCCCTGGCCGAGGCGGTCAAGATCACGGGCCTCGTGTGCTTCTACGACGAGCGGGTCGACGTGTTCATCGACGGTGAGCTCCAGTCGCGCCCTCGCACGCACTTCAGCTGAGGGGCCGGCGGGTGGTAAGCACCAGCCATGACTGGAGTGATGGACGGGATCAGGGTGCTCGAGGTCGCGCAGTGGTGGTTCGTGCCCGCCGCAGGTGCCGTGCTCGCCGACTGGGGGGCCGACGTGATCAAGGTCGAGCACCCGGTGAGCGGCGACCCGCAGCGGGGGCTGATGACGTCGGGGCTCGTACCCAACACCGGCGGCGTGAATTTCATGGTCGAGCAGTCGAATCGGGGCAAGCGCAGCGTGGGCCTCGATCTCGCGACGGACGCCGGGCGCGACATCCTGTACCAGCTCGCGGCGACGGCGGACGTGTTCCTCACCAACTTCCTGCCCGACGCGCGTGAGCGGCTGCGCATCGACCTCGACGACATCCGGGCGGTGAACCCACGCATCGTCTACGTCCGCGGGCACGGGCAGGGCGCGCGCGGTCCCGACGCGCGGAAGGGTGGCTTCGACGCGGCGTCGTTCTGGTGCCGGGGAGGCTTGTCGCATGCACTCACCCCGCCCGGCGCACCCGCACCGGTGATGCAACGAGCCGCCTACGGCGACTCCGTCGGTGCGATGACCATCGCCGGCGGCATCTCGGCCGCGTTGTTCGGTCGCGAGCGGGGCCTCGAGCCGCCCGTGGTCGACGTCTCGCTGCTCGGCACCGCGATGTGGATGACCGCTCCCGACGTGATCGCCAGCACGCTCATGACGGGCGACATGCCGAAGTTCAGTCGCGCGTCGCCGCCGAACCCCGTGGTGAACTCGTACCGCACGGAAGACGGGCGGTGGTTGCAGCTCAACATGCTCCAATCGGACCGCTACTGGGACGACCTGTGCCGTCACCTCGACCGGCCCGACCTCGCCGCCGACCCCCGCTTCGCCGACGCGGCGGCGCGGTTCGAGCACCGGCGTGAATGCGTGGAGGAGCTCGACGCGACCATCGGGAGTCGCACGCTGGCCGAATGGCGCGAACGATTCGCGACGCTGGAAGGCGTGTGGGCGCCGATGCAGAGCGCGCGGGAGTTGCACGACGACCCGCAGGCGATCGCCAACGGCTACCTGCCGGAGGTCGAGGGCACGGACGGCGTGCGGTTCACCCTCGTTGCGAACCCGGTGCAGTTCGACGGCGCGTCACCGCACCTGCGTCCCGCGCCAGGCCACGGTGAGCAGACTGACGAGGTGCTGCTCGAGCTGGGCCTGTCGTACGACGAGATCCTCGAGCACAAGGTCTCGGGCGCGGTGCTCTGAGGCGCTCCGGCGTCGAATTTGCCGCCKSMGGCGGCAAATTCGACGCCRGACCACTCGCGGGTCAGCCGTTGATGAGGTCCTCGAGGATGTCGACGCGCGCCTTCGCTTCGCCCCACAGCTCCTGGCGGCGCACGAGGTCGTTCGTGTCGAGGAGCGCGGCGACGAGATCGCCGAGCTCGCGGAGCAACGTCTCCGTGTCCGTCTCTTCGGCGGGTGTCGGCAGGTCGCTCGCCACGGTGTCCTCCCCGGCTTGGTGACGGGACCAGTCGTACCCGGGATCGGTGCCCGTCAACTCCGTGAGCACCTGCTCCACGATCTCGTCCGCACTCCGGGCCGCGTCGACAACGATGGCGACCTCGGGCGGCTCGAGGGTCGCGAGCTGTGAGGGCACGAGGTCGGAGCCCGCGAAATGACCGCGCCGTCCGGCGAGGCGCCGCCGCAGCAGCTCCTCGTCGGCGCGCAGGAACACGATGTGCGCGTCGACACCGCCGGTCAGCCGCGCCCGGTACGCCCGGGTGAGCGCGGAGCACGCGAGCACAACGCCCCGATCGCCGGTGTGCGTACGCAACACGTCGTTCAGGCGGTCCAACCAGGGTTCGCGGCCGGCATCGTCGAGGGGCTCACCACGACGCATCCGGGCGACGCTCGCGGCGTCGTGGTAGTCGTCACCATCGACGAACGGCAGACCGAGCCGCTCCGCCAGCCGCCGCCCGACCGTGGTCTTGCCGCTACCGGTGACACCCATGACGACGAGGAGGAGCGGCATCAGTGCCTGACTACCATGTCAGGTAATGAGCTACCAGTTCTCGCTCACCGAGGAGCACGAGGAATTCCGTGCCTCGGTTCGCCGATTCGCGGAGAAGGAGATTGCCCCGCACGCGGCGGAGGCCGACGACGAGGCCGAGTTTCCATGGCCGTCGTTCCACGCGTACCGGGACTCGGGGTTGGTGCGCTCCATCTACCCCGCCGAGTACGGCGGCGACGGTGGCGGCAGCCTCGTCTACGCGTTGCTGATCGAGGAGATCGCGCGTGTGTGCGCCTCGTCGTCGTTGTTCGCGCTGATCTCGCGGCTCGCGATGACCCCGGTGATCGAGCACGGCAGCGAGGAGCTGCGCGCAAAGTACGTCCCGTTCGTCGCGTCGGGCGAATGGCAGGCGAGCTACTGCCTCTCGGAGCCACAGGCCGGCAGCGACGTCGCGGCGATGATCACACGTGCCGAGCGCGATGGTGACGATTACGTGCTGCGCGGTCGCAAGAGCTGGATCACGAACGCGGGTGTGTCCGACGTGTACACGGTGTTCGCCAAGACCGAGCCGGGCCCCGGTCACCGTGGCATGAGCGCGTTCGTGGTCGAACGCGGGTTCCCGGGCTTCTCGATCGGCAAGCTCGAGCACAAGATGGGGGTGCGGGGCTCACCGACGGGAGACGTCGTGCTCGACGACGTCCGCGTCCCGCGGGAGAACCTGATCGGCGAAGAGGGTCGCGCCTTCTCCTACGCCATGGGCGCGCTCGACCGGTCGCGGCCAATCGTCGGCGCGCAGGCCGTCGGGATCGCGCAAGGTGCGCTGGAGGTCGGGGGTCGTTACACCCTCGACCGCCGACAGTTCGACCAACGGATAGCCGACCTGCAGGGCGTGCAGTTCATGCTGGCCGACATGGCGACGCAGCTCGAGGCGGCGCGTCTGCTCGTCTACCAGGCCTGTTCGAGGATCGACGCGGGCGCGCCTGGGGTGACCCGGGCGTCGGCGATGGCAAAGCTGTTCGCGGGCGACACCGCGATGCGCGTCACCACCGACGCGGTTCAGCTCCTCGGCGGCGCGGGGTACACCCGCGACTTCCCGGTGGAGCGGATGATGCGCGACGCGAAGATCACCCAGATCTACGAGGGCACCAACCAGATCCAGCGCGTCGTCGTCGCACGCCGGCTGATCGAAGAGCTCGCAGAGCAGTAGGTCTTCGAAATCTGCAACTTGATCCGCGACGCATGCGAAGGTTCCTCAACCTGAACGGTTGGGTAAGCCTCCGACCATGACTATCGGCGTTGGGACCCTCGTAGTGATTCTGCTCATTGTTCTCATCATCTACTTCCTGCGGCGCGCGTAAGGTGCCGCGTGCTGGTCAATCGACACGGCCCTGTTCTCCCAGCATGTCGTTCCTTGCCCGCGTGACTGCTTCGACGCGGTTTCGGACTCCGAGCTTCGAGTAGAGCTGGCGCAGTTGCGTCTTGACCGTGTTCACGCTGACGTACAGGTGCTCGGCGATCTCGTCGTTGGTCATGCCGGTCGGCAGGAGGGCAAGGATCTCGCTCTCTCGCTCCGTAAGACCTGCGTCGCGACCCGGCCAGGTAATTGGCGACTGGATCCTGGCCCGCTGTGACCGTTTGGTGATCATGACCCGTTCCCCACGGGCGGCGGCGAGGATGCCGTCGACGATCAATTCCGGTGGCGCGGTCTTGGAGATGAATCCCTGCGCTCCCGCCTGCAAGAGCCGGCGGACGAGCGTGGGCTGATCAGAGAAGCTGAACACGACGATGGCGCCGGCGCGGCCATCTGCCGCGACCTCGCGAACCCGCGCCTCGAAGCTGTTGCGTTCGCCGTACGTGTCGAACAAGGTGACGTCGACGTCGCGATGCGGTCGCTCGCCGACGGTCTTGTCGACGACGACCAGCTTGTCGTCGTAGGGCGCAAGCAGGGCTTGGAGCCCCGCGATGACGATGCTGTAGTCGTTGAGGAGCGCGACTCTCACCCGCTGAGGCATGACCCATGGTGTGCCCGGGACCTCGTCCGGTGAATCACCCAGAAGGGTGATTGAGTCTGCTGCGGCGGGTCCATAGAGTTCGACCGGACAAGTCCGGAGTCGCTCCCGACAGCACGGGCCGTGACACTGACGCGGATCGTTCGGTTGAGGAGTGACGACGTGTCTCCCGCCTCGCTGCCTGAGTGATGGCCAACGAGGGGGGCTTCTCCGCGGTCGTCACCCACGCCGATGGTGAGACCGTCGTGCGCCTCTCGGGCGAGCTGGACATGGCGACGGCCCCGGACCTCGCCGAGCGGCTGGCGCAGCTCTCGAACGACGGTCAAGCCGGTGTGATCATCGACGTCTCGGAGCTCGAGTTCTGCGACTCCTCGGGTTTGGCGGTCTTCGTCGAGTACAACCAACGTGCCCGGGCGCACGGCACGCGGTTGGTGTTGCGTTCGCCGTCACCTCGCCTTCGCGTGCTCCTCGAGCTCACGCATCTTGAGGAGCTGCTGGGCTGACGTCCGTTCGGTCGCCGCGTCCCAGCGGCGGCGACAGACCGAATGCCGCGGTTCCGTGTGCGCAGGTGACGGCGACGGGTATGCCGGGCGCGACCAAGCGGTGCCGGATCGGGCGGCAACACATCGCAGAAGGTCGCGGCAGGCCGCAAGGGCGGACGAGCAACCGCCAAGAAGACCCGCGGCTAGGGCACACGTCGGCGAAGCCGGGCGCCGGTGGGTGCCCGCCGACGGCACCGACCGACGCGCTCGACTCAGCTCTTCGCCTGGGCTCCTGACCGGGCCGGGTTCGCCTGCGGCGCGGCTTTGGGGTCGACTTCGGATTGCTTGCTGCGTACGCCCTGTTCGATGCGGTCGCCGGTCTCTTTGTCGACGTTGCGCCAGTACTCGAACGCACGAGCCAGGACGGGTTCGCTGACGCCGTTCAGGAGGTGACCGACGATGTTGTCGACGAGCCGGTCGCGCGCCGCGTCGTCCATGACGTCGCGCACCATGGTGTGGGCTTGGCCGAAGTCGTCGTCGTCGGCGTGCAGCTCCGCCGCGGCGCGCACCATGTCACCCGACACGTGCCAGCCCGCGATGTCGCCGTATCGGGCCGTGTCGGCTGCGGGACCACCGTAGGAGTTGGGGGCGTACACGGGTTGGTCGCCGTTGTTGTCGTAGCGCATCGGCCCGTCCTTGGCGTACGAGTGCACGGGCGACTTGGGCCGGTTGACCGGCAGTTGCATGTAGTTCGGCCCGATCCGGTACCGGTGCGTGTCGGGGTAGGAGAAGAGCCGGCCGAGGAGCATCTTGTCGGGGCTGGCCCCGATCCCGGGCACGAGGTTCGACGGTTCGAACGCGGCGAGCTCGATGTCGGTGTGGTAGTTGGCCGGGTTGCGGTCGAGGACCATCGTGCCGACCGCGATCGGCGGGTAGTCGGAATGCGGCCACACCTTGGTGAGATCGAACGGGTTGAACCGATAGCCGGGCGCGTCGTCGAACGGCATGATCTGCATCTCGAGCGTCCAGCTCGGGTACTCGCCGCGGGTGATCGCGTCGTGGAGGTCGCGAAGGTGATGGTCGGTGTCCATCGCGGCCATCTGGTCACCCTCGTCCTGGGTGAAGAACTCGATGCCTTGATCGGTCTTGAAGTGGTACTTCACCCAGAACCGCTCACCGGCCCCGTTCACCCACATGAACGTGTGTGACGAGTAGCCGTTCATGTGCCGCCAGCTCGACGGCAGGCCCCGGTCGCCCATCAGCCACGTCACCTGATGCGCCGACTCCGGTGACAGCGTCCAGAAGTCCCATTGCATGTCGTGGTCACGCAGATGGGTGACCGGGTGACGCTTCTGGGACCGGATGAAGTCTTGGAACTTCATCGGGTCCCGCACGAAGAACACCGGCGTGTTGTTCCCGACGAGGTCGTAGTTGCCGTCCGACGTGTAGAACTTGATCGCGAACCCCCGCGGGTCGCGCCACGTGTCGGGACTCCCGAGCTCACCCGCCACGGTCGAGAACCGCACCAGCAGCTCGGTGCGCTCCCCGGGCTGGAACAACGCCGCCTTCGTGTACGTGCTCACGTCGGCGGTCACCTGGAAGTAGCCGAACGCGCCGCCGCCCTTCGCGTGCACCACCCGCTCGGGGACCCGTTCGCGGTTGAACTGGGCCATCTTCTCGATCAGGTAATGGTCCTGCAGCAGGATCGGGCCCTGATCCCCGACAGTGAGCGAATGCTCGTCACTCTCGACCGGGATCCCCGCATTCGTCGTCGTCGCCGGACGCTCCTCAGACATCAGTTCAACCCCTTCTCTTCGAGTTCTTCGGTGCAGCCGCGCGGCACGATGGGCACGTACCCCAATACACGACCTCGGCCTCGTCGACCCTGTACCCGAGCGCGTCGGATGGCTCGAGGCAGGGCACCGCTCCCACTGCGCAGTCGACGTCGTCGGCCCGTCCACACATCCGGCACACGAGATGGTGGTGGTTGTCGCCGGTGCGCAACTCGTAGCGGGCGGGGCTGCCGGCGGGCTGGATCCGGCGTACGACGCCGGCCTCCGTGAACGCGTTGAGGACGTCGTAGATCGCCTGGGTCGACACCGCATCGAGCTCGGCCCTGACCGCCGCGGCCACGACCTCGGTGGTCGCGTGGGGCCGGCGTTCGAGCACCCGCAGTACCGCCACTCGTGGGGCGGTGACGCGGAGTCCCGCCGCCGCCAGTAGGCGCAAGGGCTGGGCCTCGGTCGGCATCACCCCAACATGAGAACATCGTTTACTGGAACGAGTCAAGAAAAAGATTCGTCCCGGCGTGGGATGTCAGTCGACCAGGTCGACGGCGGGCAGCGCGAAGAGGTGCAGGTGCGACAGCGCGGGGGTCGGATCTCCGTCCCACCCGGCCGAGCGGACCTGGGTCACGCTGCGCCGGGCGAAGAGGATCCGGAGCAGCTCGTAGTCGTCGGTCGACAAGGTGGCGATCGGTGCACCGTCACCGAGTACCCGCTCCCCACTCGAGTGCACGACGCGCACCGCGGGCGCGCCTGCGTCTCCGAGACGGTCGTCGAACGTGCCGACCGCGCTCCCCGCGAGGAATGCGGTCCGCTCGTCGTCGCGTACACCGCGGGTGCCGAGTGCGCCGCGGACATCCTGCTCGTGCGTCCACACGTCGTAGCCGACGAACATCATCGCTTCGGGTGCGGCCCGGAGCCGATCGTCGAGGTCAGGGCCGCGCGCCGCCCATTCAGCGCATACGTCCGAGAGTTTCAGCGCGGTCCGTTCGGCGACCTGTCGCGCGATCCATGCCGGGGTTCCCGCACCATCCAACCGGCCGTCGAGCATGTCCGCGCACAGGCCCGTGAGGTGTGCGTAGGCGTCCTTCACCGTCCAGCCGGGCAGCGCCGGAACCGGTGTGCACGCGCGCTCGTCGTCGGTGCTCGTCGCCAGGTCGAGCAGCCGGCCACGCGTCTCGGCGTACAGCGTTGCGAGCTCCATCCGGGGCGAAGCGTAGGGCTGCGCCGGCACGCGATTCGCCCTTGACCGCGACGGAGCCCGGGGGTAGCTTCACCCGTGGAGTCCCGAGAAGGCGACCGAAGGTTGTTCCGCAAGGAGCAGCCGGAGGAACCTTTCTCGGGGCTCTTTGCTGTGCGCGTGGCGCGTGGTCGCGCGCCGAAGCCGGGCGCCCACCCTGCGTCATGAAGACCCTTCATCTCCTTCGTCATGCGAAGTCTGATTGGTCGAGCCCATCGCGCCCGGATCACGACCGTGCGCTCAACGGGCGCGGAAAGCGTGCTCGCCAGGATGTGGCCGCCTACGTCGCCGGCTGGCCCGTCGACCTCGTGGTGTGCTCCACCGCGCGTCGTGCCCGGGCCACCGCCAAGCCCGTGGTCGAGGCGCTGCACTGCCCGGTGCGCTTCGAGGCCGAGCTCTACGCGGCGGAACGGACCGGCGTCATCCTCGGGCTGATCGGGTCGCTCCCCACCGCGGCCGACACGGTGATGCTGGTGGGCCACAACCCGTGGATCGAGCAGCTCACGGCGCTGCTGTGCGACGGCACCTCTCCGCCGTACCCGACGGCCGCGCTCGGAACTGTCGCACTGGGGCTCGACCGTTGGGCCGACGTGGCGCCAGGCCGCGGCACGCTGGTTGCGCACGTCACGCCCTCGCAGCTCCGCCGCGACTGACTCACCGGGCGCGCCGGGCTACGTTGCCGCTCCCGTGCCGCGGGCGAGGAGCACGGCACGTCGCCGAGTGATGAGGTCGAGATGCAGGCTGCTCTGCTCGAGTCCCCGGGTGCCCCGCTGGTCGTCGACGCCGTCGACATCGCCGATCCTGGAGCGGGACAGGTCCGGGTGCGCGTCGCTCATTGTGGCGTCTGCCATTCCGACCTCACGGTCGCGGCGAGCGGGCTGGCGCCGCTGCCGGTCGTGCTCGGACACGAAGCCGCCGGTGTCGTCGATGCGGTGGGGGAGGGCGTCACGTCGCTGGCCGAGGGAGACGCCGTCGTGCTCACGCCGCTCCCGCCGTGCGGGCGGTGTTACTGGTGTGTTCGGGGCGAGCCGGGTGTCTGCGTGAACAGTCGTTCGATCATGACCGCGACATTTCTCGACGGATCCACGGGGTTGTCCCGTGCCGGTGCGCCCGTGTACCGGGGTCTCGGTGTCGGCGCGTTCGCGGAGCAGGTGCTCACGCACGAGACCGGCGCGATCAAGGTGC
>JRHI01002604.1_pt1 | contig 12081 bp, 8 predicted proteins | sample 215371 | NCBI WGS metagenome assembly JRHI01 (sample SAMN02929681, study PRJNA255918) | sediment metagenome | biome: cave system; feature: Ice Cave; material: Sediment; isolation source: sediment from deep within a dark volcanic ice cave with no known source of... ...
CTCCTTCTCAGCGCCGACCCGCCGCTGGCGATCGGCGCCTCGTCGCCCTTCGCCATCTCGCCGGACGGCCGGAYGYWSNGCGYRNGTCGCGCGCGAACCGCGCACGACCGCGCTGTACATCCGCCCGCTCGACCGGGACGAAGCGACGCGGGTCGCGCGCAGCGACAGCGCGGTTTCGCCGTTTTTTTCGCCCGACAGCCGGTGGATCGGGTATTTCGCCCAGGGCCGGCTGTTCAAGGTACTCGCCGCCGGCGGTGCGCCTATTGCGCTCTGCGACGCCGGCACGGAATGCCGAGGCGCCTGCTGGACGACGCGGGACGAGATCGTGTTTGCGCCGTCGCCAGCCTCCGGCCTTTCCATCGTGTCGGCAGATGGCGGTGTGCCGCGAGGGGCCACGACGCTCGCCTTCGCGCAAGGCGAACGCACCCATCGCTGGCCCGACATGCTGCCGGATGGCCACCACGTGCTGATCACGGTCGCGCGTGCCGGCTCGGGCTCGTTCGATGACGGCGAGATCGTCGCCGTGTCGCTGGATACGGGCGAGCGGCACGTTGTGGTGCGTCACGGCAGCTGCGCGCGGTACGTGCCGACCGGGCATCTCGTCTACACGCGCGCCGGAGCCATCATGGCCGTCGCGTTCGACGAGGGACGGCTCGAGCCGCGCGGCGCGGCGATTCCTGTCGTGGATCAGGTGATGACGCAGCCAACCGGCGCGGGTCACTTCGCCTTCTCGCAGAACGGGTGTCTCTTGTATCTGACGGGCGAGCCGCAGGACGTGAAGCGCCGGCTCGTGTGGGTGAACGGCGAACAGGCCGATCCGCTCGAGCTCGTCGAGCAGGCCATCGAGGAGCCGCGGCTGTCGCCTGACGGGGCCCGTGCGGCGTTTGGTATCCGCGGAAAGACCAGCGACATCTGGATTCACCACCTGAGCGACGGCACGATGACGCGCATGACGTTCGAAGGGGACAATTTTGCGCCGATCTGGACGCCGGACGGCACGCGGCTGACATTCAGCTCGAACCGCCGCGGCCCGTGTCACATCTTTTCACTGCGCATCGACGATGGTGAGACGACCGAGGTCCTCGGCGGCGACTACGATCTCGTTCCCGGCTCGTGGTCGCCCGACGGCAAGATCCTGCTGTTCACGGAATACGACCCCAAAACCGGCGCGAACATCTGGATGTGTCAGCCGGGCAGCGGCACACCGCCGCGGGCGCTGGTGCGATCCCGGGCCAACGACTTCGGCCCGGCGTGTTCACCGGATGGCCATTCGTTCGCGTACACGTCGGACGAGTCGGGCCGGTTCGAGGTGTACCTGTTCCCGTTCCCCGACGCCGGCGCCAAAACCCAAATCAGCATCGACGGCGGTGCAGAACCGGTATGGTCGCGGGACGGGCGGCTGTACTACCGCAGCGGATCGAGCGTGATGATGGCGGCGATCGATCTCGCGACGCGGACGCGCCGCGGCGCCTCGCGGCGCATCGCCGACGGACCGTATCAGCCCGGCGCGGTCGCCGGGCTGCCCAACTACGACGTCGGCGCGGACGGCCGTCTGCTGATGATTGCGCAGACCGCCGCCCAGGCGCAGCCCGACCGGTTGTCGGTGACGGTGAACTGGTTTGCCGACCTGGTCAGCCGACTCGCGTGAGCTGTCGGGTGACCTCCTCGAGCGGTGGCACAACCCCGTCACTGCTGATGTAGCGCGAGCTCACGAAATTTTCAGGTCTTGCCGCTGTCGATCCCCGTCAGCTGCTGCTGTTGGAGCGCGGCGGCGCCCATCAAGCCGCCCATGCCCATCGATTCGACGGCGCTGCTCGGAATCAGCATCAGCGCGCCCTTCTCCTTCAGCCCCTCGTACAGCATGTTCATCGCGCGCAGGTGCAGCGCGGTCGGGTTGTTGTGATACTCCTTGGCCGCTTCCGCGAAGGAGTGCGCGATGGCGAGCTCCGCCTCGCCGAGGATGATGCGCGCCTGCTTCTCGCGCGCCGCTTGCGCCTCGCGCGACATGGCATCCTGCAGCGCGACGGGGATCACCACGTCGCGCATCTCGACCGACGAGACCGTGACGCCCCACGGGTTCGACCGCGCGTCGATGAGTACCTGCAGTTCCTGCTCGATCTTCTCCCGCCCGCGCAGGAGATCGGTGAGGTCGGTGCGGCCGATGATGTCGCGCAGCGCCGTCTGCGCCGCCCAGCTCACCGCCTGCGCGTATTCCTGCACTTCCAGCGCCGCCTTCTGCGCGTCGTGGACCATCCAGAACAGCACGGCGTCCACGTTGACCGGCACCGTGTCCGACGTCAGCGTCTGCTCGGCCGCGAAGCTCGTGGTGATCGTGCGTTGGTCGATCCAGGACGAGACGGTGTCCACGAACGGCACGATCCAGAACAGGCCGGGGCCGCGGAGGCCGACGAACCTGCCGAGGCGCAGCACCACCGCGCGCTCCCATTGCTGCGCGACGCGCGGTGCCTGCATCAGCACGACGCCGACAATCGCCATGACAACAGCCGGGATCGGATTGCCGGCGAGCACCGTCAGCAGCGCGCCGGTGGCGAGCGACGAGAGGAGAATCAGGATCGCGACGACGTTCGCGCGCGGCGCGTCGGCGTTCTCCTGCGAGCGACGTGAAGCCATGAAAGCCACGGTCATGCTCCCTTCTGGCGATGCGCGCGCATCTCGGCGGCGACATCGTCGAAGCTGAATCCGGCGGCGGCCGCGTCGGCGAGCACGCGGGTGACGAACGCCCGCAGCTGGCGGCGGTGATGGTCCGGGGGCTGCGCCTGTTGCGGCGACGCGGTGACGAAGGACCCGATGCCGCGCCGCGTGTCGATGACGCCGGCGCGCTCGAGCTCGCCGTACACGCGCGCGACGGTGTTGGCGTTGATGCGGAGATCGACGGCCAGCTGGCGGACGGTGGGGAGCTGGTCGCCGACCCGCAGACGGCCGGTGGCGACCGCAGCGCGGAGGCCGCGGTCGAGCTGTGCGTAGATCGGGGTGCGATCCCGCGAATCGATGGACACCAGATCGGTGAAGCCCACGTGACTCATTGTACTAGTTCATTAGAACAAGTCAACCAAGAAAAAAGGGCTGGGGCGGGTCGGCCCTCAGCCCTCAGTTCCTGAGCCTACCTACACCCCTACTTCGAGATCATCTTGAGGTTATCGGCCGAAATCATCATCTTGCCGTCGTGATCCATCACGTCGCCCGTGACTTCGACGGTGTGGCTGATGTGCCCGATGAGCTTGGCGTTCTTGTCGGCGGCGAGCCCGCCGGCGATCTGGTACACCTTGCCGTCCGAGGTCAGCAACGCCAGCGGCTTGCCGCCCTTGGCGCACGCGATGGCGCAGTCTTTCGTTTCGCCCTTGGGCATCTTGTGGTCGACGCTCGTGTTCGACTTGTCCATGTTGTAGCAGGCCATGTCGACGACCTTGCCCTTGACCGTCGCATCTTTGGCGAAGGCGGGGGTGCCGAGAGCGATGACGAATGCGACGGCGGCCATTCCAGCAAGCATGTTGCGCATGGGAAACTCCTTGAGAAAAAAACCAGACGGGACAGCCACTGCTTATATCACACTCCGCGCCTATACTGCTTGACGCAGGGGGGCACATGAAGACATCTGTTCTCGTCGCCAGCCTCGTTCTCGGGAGCGTCGCGATGCTGCGGGCGCAGCGCGCGCCGGTGGCGCCGCCGCGCGTCGCCCCGACAGCGGATCAGATCCTCTCGCTGAAGCGGGCCGGCGCTCCGGAAATCTCGCCGGACGGCCGGTCGGTCGCCTACACGGTTCGCGAGACGAACTGGGACGACAACGCCTACGAGACCGAAATCTGGCTGGCCGACGCGACGACCGGCACGACGCGCCAGCTGACCCACGCCAAGAAGTCCAGCTCGGCGCCGGCCTGGTCGCCCGACGGCTCGAAGCTGGGGTTCATCTCGGACCGCACCGACAAGCGGCAGGTCTATCTGATCAGCCCGCAAGGCGGAGAAGCCGAGGCGCTCACGAGCGTCGACGACGGCATCGGCGCATTTGCCTGGTCGCCAGACGGCAAGACGATCGCGTACACGGCGACCGAGCCGAAAGCGACGGCCGTGAAAGATCGCGACAAAAAGTACGGTGAGTTCCTGGTGGTCGAACAGGACTACCGGATGACGCACCTCTTCACGATCGACGTCGCCACCCGCGCTACGCGCACGCTGACGAGCGGACCCTTCACCGTGGGCAGCTTCTCCTGGTCGCCCGACGGCAAGCGTCTCGCGTTCGATCATCGCGCCAACCCGGCGCTGGCCAATTCGGGCTCGGCCGACATTTCGGTGGCGACCGTCGCGGACGCGTCGGTCCGGGCGCTCGTGACGCAGGAAGGGCCCGACGCGCATCCGGTCTGGTCACCCGACGGCTCGCACATCGCGTTCGAGACCGCCATGGCCAACCCCGCCTACTTCTACACGAACAGCCTGGTGGCCATGGTGCCGGCAAGCGGCGGCGCGCCGACAATCCTGTCGTCGGCATTCGACGAGGATCCGTCGATCGTCGGGTGGAAGCCGAATGGCTTGTTCTTCGCGGCGTCTGCTCGCACGTACTCCGCTCTGTTCCGGCTGGATCCGGCCACGAAAGCGATCACCAAGGTGTCGCTGGTCGATCGGACCGTGAATTCCAGCTTCTCGCTCTCGAAGGACGGGGGCACGTACGCCTGCCTGCGCGCGGACGCGACGACCATGTCAGAGGTGTACGTCGTGTCCGGTTCGAGCCGGACTCCACAAGAAAGCAAGCTGACCGACATGAACGCGCAGACAGCGGGCTGGACGGCGAGCACGCTGGAGATTATGTCGTGGAAGAGCCAGGACGGCGCCACGGTCGAGGGCGTACTCCACAAGCCGGCGGATTTCGATCCATCGAAAAAATATCCGCTGCTCGTGGTGATTCACGGTGGGCCCACGGGCGTGTCGCGCGCCATCCCGTTCACCAGCACCATCTACCCGATCGACATCTGGGTGCCCCGCGGCGTCCTCGTCCTCGAGCCGAACTACCGCGGCAGCGCCGGCTACGGCGGAGCGTTCCGCGCGCTGAACGTCCGCAACCTGGGCGTCGGCGACGCGTGGGACGTGCTGTCTGGCGTCGATTCACTGATCGCGAAAGGCCTTGTCGATCCGACGCACGTCGGCACGATGGGCTGGAGCCAGGGCGGCTACATCTCCGCGTTCCTCGCCACGCACGACGCCGCGCGCTTCAAGGCGATTTCTGTCGGCGCGGGCATCTCCGACTGGATGACGTACTACGTGAACACCGACATCACGCCGTTCACGCGGCAGTACCTGAAGGCGACGCCCTGGGACGATCCGGAGATCTACGCGAAGACGTCGCCAATCACCTACATCAAGCAGGCGAAGACGCCGACGCTCATCCAGCATGGGGCCGCCGACGAGCGGGTGCCGCTGCCCAACGCGTACGAGCTCTATCGCGGACTGCAGGACAACCACGTGCCGACCAAGCCGATCGTGTATCAAGGGTTCGGCGGCGTCGGCCACGGGCCGTCGAAGCCCAAGAGCCATCGCGCGACGATGGACCACAACGTCGAGTGGTTCGATCAGTATTTCTTCGGAGCGAGCGGCAAAGCGACGAGCGATCAGAACAAATAACGCGGCAGCCGTTACGGCCAGACGTCCACGTCGGGGTCGAGGCAATTCGTCATCGGCTTCGCACTCGTACCAACGCAGATCCAGTACTTGTAGAGCTTGTCCTTGCCGCTCGAGTTCTCCTTGTTGATTGTGGCGTCCACTTTCGTGTCGCCACCCTCCTCGACGTCGTCGTACTTCGGATCCGGATCGACGATGTCGGTGACCACTGGTCCGAGGTTCGTCGGGTCGGTCGGGTCGAGCCGTTCCTGGTAATGCGTGAACGTCAGGTACTGCTTCGTGTTGCAGTTGTTCGTCACGTACCACGTGATCTTGTCGTTTTTCTTTCCACCCAGAACACCGACGCCGTCCGTCGCCTTGCAACTGCCATCCATCTGCTGCACCAGAGTCACGAAGGTTTTGGGCCCGCCCTTGTTCCCCACATAGCTGGCGGTCCCCAACCTCACGGAACGGCTACATCCCGCGAGCAGGCCCATGCCGGCGATTCCAACAACGAGAGTGACGTCGACGGCAAAACGTTTCATCACGGCTCCTTCGGCTGGTGGCTGAGCATCGCGGCAAACTCCGGGGAATTCTTGATACCGGACAGGTCGTAGTCGTTTCGTGCTTCAGCTGCCTTGAACCCGAGCGTCAATGCTCGATCCAGAGCGCGAAGCGCCGTTGTCCGATCGCCGGTCAGCGAGGCGACGACGGCCTGCTTGTACTGCACCTCGGGATCGCGCGGCGCGAGGGCCACCGCCTGCGCCGCGTGCGCCCTCGCCTCCGTGCTCAAGCCGAGCTTCGCCTCGAAGCCTGCGACGCGCGACATCGTGCGCGCGTCCTTGTCGTTCACGCCGAGCGCGGCCAGCGCCATCGTACGTGCAACCGAGAACTCCCGGGCAGCGTCCGCTCGTCGATCCAGGCGCACGTAGGCGTCGCCGAGATTGCCGTGCAGTGTCGGCGCCTTCGGGTCGAGGCGAAGGGCCCCTTGGTACGCGACCGCCGCGTCGGCGAACCGTCCAAGCCGGTAGTAGGCCGTACCCAGGTTTGACAACGCGAGCCCCGTCGGCGCGATCGTGCTGGAGCGCTGGAACATTTCGATGGCGCGATCGAAGTCGCCCATCGCCACGTAGACCGCACCGAGGCTGATGTAGGTCCGCGCGTCGTTGGGCACGAGGTCGAGCGCCTTCTGAAAAGCGCCCACGGCATCGGGCAAACGGCGCAGCTCGTAGTACAACCTGCCGAGCTCGTTGTGATTCACCCATCGGCGCGGCCGATAGTTAATCGCCTGCTGCAGTTCGTCGATCGCCTGCTGGGGTTTGCCCTGGGCTACGAGGACCCGCGAGAGTATGCGGTGCGCGTCGTCGTTGGATGGCTGCAGATCGAGCGCGCGGCGCAGCTGATCCGCAGCGGCGTCGATCTGTCCGAGCCCCTGATATACGGTCGCCACGGCCACCCGGGTCGCAGGCTTGCGCGGGTCGAGGGTGAGCGCAGTCAGGCCGGCATCGAGCGCCTGGCGTGGGAGTTCCGGGTCGTGCGTGACCTGATACTGCTGCCACAGCGTCTCGGCCAGGCCCGCGTAACCGAGGGCGAATTTCGGATCGCGCGTGATGGCCTGGCGGAAACTCGCGATCGCCTCGCGGAAATCCGCGTCAGACACCGCGCGGTCAGCGGTCGCCCGTCCCTTCCAGTAGGCCGTCAGCGCATCGACGCTCGCCGTCGTGGGAACCGTGAGATCCGCGCCGTCGGACGAACGGCCCTCCATCTGGGTGACCAGGTCGGCGGCCATCGTCCGGTGGAGCGCGAATATCGCGGCGGTGTCGTCCTCGTACGCGTCGCTCCACGCCACCGTGCCGTCCGCACGGATCACGCGCAGGGTGATCCGCAGTCGATCCCCGGCCTGCTGGACGCTGCCGTCGACGACGAACGCGACGTCCAGATCGCGCACGACTTTTCGGACGTCACGCTCGTGGCGCGACACTTCTTGCACCTCGCTGCGCGACAGGACCGTCAGTCCCTGCATCTTCGACAACGCCATCGTCAGCGTGTCGGCCACGCCGGCTCCGAGGTATCCCTTCGACTCGTCGCCACTGAGATTGTCGAGCGGCAGCACGGCCACGGCCCGGCGCCCGGGGATCGTCGCCGCCGTTCCGAGAGGCGCAGTCCGCCGTTGGAGGGAGAGGCCCACCCACCCCATGAGCAACAGGATGCCCGCGGCACCGGCGAACGTCCATCCGTGACGCCGCCACGCCGGGGCAGTGTGGCGCGCGGCGTCAGCGCCGGCGGCGTTGACGGCGCGGGTCGTGGAGGAGGTGCTGGAGATCGCGGCGAGCGCGGAATCGAGCTCGCGCGCCGATTGATAGCGGTGATCGGGATTGCGCTTCAGCGCCTTGGCAATCGCCTCGCTGAGCTCGAGCGGCACGAGCGGATTGATCTCGCGCGCCGCCGGCGCCGGATCGGCGTTCATCGCGAGGGCGAGCGTCACCGCCGTCGCATCCAGATACGGCCGGCGGCCGGTGGCCATCTGAAACAGGATCACGCCCGCGCTGTAGAGATCGCTGCGGGCGTCGGCGACATGGCCAATCAGCTGTTCGGGCGCCATGTAGATCGGCGTGCCCGGATTACCTCCGAACGAATGCACCGCGCCTCCATCGCCCACCGTCGTGTCCACCATCGTCGACGGCGACGACACCAGCTTCGCCACACCGAAGTCGAGGACCTTGATCGATCCGTCGCGCATCATCTGGATGTTGGCCGGCTTGAGATCGCGATGGACGACGCCTTGCGCATGCGCGGCCGCGAGCGCGGAGGCCAGCTGCCGGCCGACGAGCCGCACTTCGGCCGCCGGCAGCGGGCCGCTCGCCAGATGCGCGGCGAGGCTGATTCCCTCCACGTACTCCATGACGATGAATGTGCGGCCGTCCTGCTCGAGGACGTCGTAGACGCCGGCAATGTTTGGGTGCGTGAGGCGCGCGGCGGCGCGTGCTTCCCGCAGCACGCGCGCGTGACCGTCGCCCGACAAGCTGGCGGCCGCAGTCAGGCACTTCAGCGCGACACGGCGCTCCAATCGCGGGTCGTGGCCGAGAAAGACTTCGCCCATCCCGCCAGCGCCGAGGCGTTCCACGATCTGGTACGGTCCGACCTCCGAACCCACCAAGGGTGCCACCTCCACGTTCAGCCGACGAGTCTGGAAGATAGCCCCTTTGTCCGCCCATTGTCAGCAGGATTCGCCCGTTGAGTGACAGCTCGTCTGTCCGGCGGCGAGCGGGTCGACCTGCGCCGCCCTTCTTTACAAACCTTTTTCCGAACTTTTCTTTCGACCAGTAGAGAAAATCGTTGCCGTCGGGCAACCGGCTCGACGGAACACGCCGCAGATGATCCGGCCGCCCGGACATCAGCGCGCCAATCTCCGGCATGGCGGCGAGGATCTCTTCGAGCTGCTCGCACGGACGGATCGGCTTCGGGCCGCATCGTACTGCGTCATCGGATCCAGACCGCCGGACACGTACGCCGCAACGCGCACGAAAACGACGCCTTCGGCACATTCACGCGCACGGCGCGATGACCGCCCTTCGCTGGGCGCGCGCGACGGCAGGCCGTGCCCGACGATCCGGCCGCGCCCCAGTCCGGCGAGGTCGCTCGCGGACAATCGCAGCTGCTGCGTGTACCGCACGCACCTCAGGCTCGATGTCGCGCTCCTGCGCCACCGCCCCTCCGGCGGCAGAGTGCGAGAAGGACCACTTACCGTCGCGGGATCATCGTTTGAACGAGACGGCGCCGGCCGTTGCGAGCAGGTCGAGGTATTGGGCGACCGCCTCGAGCGCCAGCGGTTCGAACTCCGCGCTGACGGCATCGCGAATTTCGCTGACGGTCCGGCTGCCGTCGACGAAGTTCACGATCTCGTAGGTCACGTCGTCGGTGTGCGGCACGCGGGCGATCGCCAGGGAAGCGGACGCCGGTCCGCCTTTCTCCCTCAACCAGTCGCCACCCGGCGCCAGCGGACCTTTGATCCCGGCGTTTCGCACCGGAACACGCGCGTCGGCGGGCGGGCGGCGGAAACCCGCCCGGGCCAGACGCTCGGCATCGGCGCGGGGCATGAAGGTGGCGAGGATCGACTTGCCGGTATCGGCGAGCGCGGCCTCGAAGTCTCAGGCAGCCTCGAGGCCCCCGGTCGTGTCCGGCTCGAGACGGACCTTCGTAGCGAACTGGAACCGCGCCATCGACCGCAGCCGACGCTGCTCGCGCAACACACCCTGCGCGACGATGTTCGCGGCGTCTGCTGCGTGGGCCGGATCCGCCGCCATCGCAGCGGCGCGGCGCCCGTCCTCCGCCAGACGCTGGTGCGCGCCGGCGTAGCTCAAACGCGCCAGCGACGCACCGCGATCGGGCATCGTCGCCAGGTAGTACCCGCTTGCCACGGCGATGAACGCCGACCGCTTGATCTTGGTCGGCTCGATGTTATCTGGCAGGTCGCCGGTGGTGTGGATGTAGATGTCGGGATGATCGCGCAGGTAGATTGACGGGATCGCGAATGCACCTTCCTGATAGATCCAGTGATCGCTGCCGCTCTCGTACGGCGTGATGTCGGCCCAGAACGCGTCCTTCGATCCGCCCCGCGCGCGAATGGCGCGCGTCATGTCGCCCTCCCCCGCCGCGCGCATCGCCCCGTCGATCACGTGGCGGGCGAACACCTCTTCCACATCGTCGGTCACCGTCGCGATCGACCAGGGTGACCGCGTCACGTGCAGCACCGACTTCGTGATGAAGGGGTCGGCGCCGACCATGTCGAGGTGGACCGCGGCGCGAATGCGCGACGCGATCTCGGGATAGGCCGAGAGGTAGGCGATCGTGCCGGTCATCTCCGACGGCCAGATGAAGCGCAGCGTCCGCACGGGCGGCGGAATCCGCTTCGCGTCGATCAGCGTCTTCAGCGTGCGCGCGATCTCGAGGTTGGCGGCGCAGCCGCTGGCGTTGTCGTTCGCACCCGGCTTCTCGTGATCGAGGTGGCAGCTGAACACGATGTCGCCGGCGGCGGGGTCGGTGCCTGGAATCGTGGCGACCAGCGTCTCGTAGCCGAGCGTGTCGTCGTTGCGCGCGCGCACGACTGCGTGCAGCGTGATGTGCTCGCCGCGCGTCAGCCGCCGCTGAAGCGCGCGCGCTTCGCGGACCGAAATCATGATCGCGAACGCGTTCTTGCGCCCGCGCGCATCGAGGTGGCCCCAGCGGATCAGGTCCTGATCGTCGCGCCACCAGGCGCTCACCTGGTTCGAGTTGTAGCTGACGAGCCCGGCGGCACCGAGCTCCTCGACAGCCTGCCGGTGGCACGCGGACGGCGTGGCGTCGCACAACACGAGCTTGCCGCGGACGTCTCGACCCGCGTAGTCGCTCCGCTCGGTACCGGCGCCGACGTCGACGAGCTCCACCGTGACGTCCGCGCTTTCGCTGTTGTCGGCCACGGCCAGCCGCACGTCGTCGTACGAAATGATCCGGCGCGGCTGCGGCTGCACTTCGTCGAGCGACCCGCCGTCGACGCGCCAGCCGCGGTTGCCGTGGAGCGTCCCGAACCAGGTCGTGCCGTCGCCGGAAAACGTTTCCACGTGAACGTCGCTGAGGCCGGCCGCCTTCGCGCGATCCATCACATACGCGATCGCGTCGTGAAAGCCCGGCGACGCCGGCACGCGATGCAGCTGAGCGAGGCGCGCGACGTGGTCCTTCGCCGCGACGCCCGACAGCTCCTCGTCGAGCGCCTTCAGCACTCCGGGATCGAGCAGCGCTTCGGCCGGCAGCCGTGGCGACGATTGGGTCGAGAGCGTCGCCGCGGCCATGACGATGAGAACGGGAATCGCGATGCGCATTGGTAGATCCTACTGTGCACGCCGCGCGAATGCGGTGTTGTGAATTCGACCCCCGTTCAAAGCGCGCGTGCGGCGTCCGCACACGGCGTACCAAGGGACATTCAGGGTGAGCCGTTTACGCGGCCTTCAGGGCACCAATCGTCCCGCACAGGCGGTGGAGGCCGAGGTCTGAAAGAAATCGCCGGTCCATGGGGCGGGCCGACCGGCGCGAGCTGGCGACCGTGGCGTTCGGCGCGCACGCGTGTCAGGCGCGCCAGGTCAGGGAGCCATCGACGTCCCCACACTTGGCCTTTCAGGCGAGCGTTGGGCGCTCGGCAACGAGCCGTTCGATGACATCGACCGCCGCGGGCGCGCCGTCTCTGGCGGCAATCGCGGGCCCCAGCAAGGCCGCTCGTCTACGGATGCCGGCGTCGTTGAGCGCCGTATCGATGCGGTCGGTCAGAATGTCGGCGGTGATGAGATCGACCGGCAGCGCGCGCGGCCCGAGGCCGAGCTGCTCGACGCGATGGGCCCAGTAGAACTGATCGAGGATGTGCGGCAGGATGACCTGCGGCGTGCCCGCGCAAGCGGCCGCCGTCGTGGTGCCGGCGCCCCCGTGGTGGACGATCGCGGCGACGCGCGG
>JRHI01002605.1_pt1 | contig 12078 bp, 11 predicted proteins | sample 215371 | NCBI WGS metagenome assembly JRHI01 (sample SAMN02929681, study PRJNA255918) | sediment metagenome | biome: cave system; feature: Ice Cave; material: Sediment; isolation source: sediment from deep within a dark volcanic ice cave with no known source of... ...
GCAGCGTTGAGGTCGGCATTCGCAGTATGGCCGCAATGACAGCATCTAAACTCGCTTTGTGAGATCCGGTTACCGGCATTGACATGACCACAAACAGAACACCGTTGACTGGTATACGCCGCAGGTACAACAACGAGCCGACAACCGTACAGCTTCGCCGGATTCGAGCGCCCGCTTCACGGATCTCTCGGTCAACCACGTCGGGTTATACCAAGGTCCGTCTGCGCCAGACCTTCTTTGGTTCGATGATCTTTCGCTCCAGGAGGACGGCCTCGTCCCAGACCTCCAGCGGCTGCGCGTGGGTTCGGCGGAACTTGTCGATCCGCCACATGGATCGCGGTCGCGCCCAGCCTTTCACGTCGAGCAGCTTCTCCAAAGTGCCGTCGGGCCTGTAGATCCAGAAGTCAGGCGTGTAGTGAACGTCGTGGCCCTTCCAGCGGCCCACGGTGAAGGTCTCCTTCTCGTAGTCCCACTCGACCAGCTGGGCATCGAGCCACTCCGCCGTCTTGATCTCCCACGTCGACTTCATGTAGTGGACGCGGCCCTTACGGTCCGTCCACTGAATGCCGACAGCCTCATCGAAGCTGCGGATCGCGATACCGGCCTCGCGAAGCACCTTCATAATCGGATCGCGACTGCACTCGAAGTAGATTGCGAGCCAGGAGAGGGATTCGCCTCGTGCGTAGCGCAAGACGATCTCCTTGCGGATGCGCGGCGTGCTGTGGAACTTGCCGCGACGGCCAGGCTGCCGAAGCTCCTTTCCGCGCCGTTTAAGTTCCTCGTAGACGATACCGCGCGTCGCCCCCTCGTCTTTGAGTAGGACCGCGATCTCATCAAGCGTCTTTTCCTCATCATAGAGAGCGGGAATCTTGTCGCGCGTCTCTTGGGAGACTCGGCGCAGCTTTCCCTCGCCGCGATTCAAGGTGAGTTTCTCTTCGGCGAGTGCTTTGTAAATGGAGGCCGGCGACCGTCGCATCTTGGCCGCGATTTCGACGCCAGTCATGCCTGAGGCGTAGAGCTCAGCGGCCTGGTCGAACTCCTCCAGCGTGAGTGGAGGGCTCACGATCAGACGTTGCTTGAGGAGTCCGCGCCGTTTCAGCCACTTCCAGATTGACTGCTCGGCTATATCGTAGAGCCGTGACAGGCTCGCGATACTTTCGTCCTTGTCGCAGTAGGCGACACGAACTTCATTCCACTGCTGTTCAGTGAGCTTGCCCACAAACGCAACCTCCCGGTAGAACTCAATCTACCGGGAGGCTGTCTTGAAGTCAACTTGATGTCGCTAGCCCACTAAACAGTAGTGGGGCCAGCGGGTTGCGACAAGAAGAACTCCACGAACTCCGCAGGTTTGTTGGGCGAGAAGCCGATGTCGATGATCACCTTGCCATGGTCGACCGTCGTCTGGTTGTTGTTCGACGAGTTGCACCGGATGAAAAACGCCTGGTCCTGCGTGGTTCCGGCGAAGTAGCCCAGCCGGAAGAGGCTGGAGTAGTAGCCGGTGAGCGCCTGCGTGATCTTGAGCCACAGCGCGGGCCCGTTGTTCTCGAACACCGACCATTGCAGCTGGAGCTTGGTGTTGTACATCAGGAAGTTGTTGAGGAGCCGCGCGTTGACGTACTTCCAGCGCGACTCCAGCGACAGCGACCGGACGCCGTTGACGATGAAGCCGGTCGCGGCAGAGGTCTCCAGCGGGTTGATGCGAGCCGAGTAGAGGTTGTCCATGTCGGCCCGGCTGACCTTGACCTCTGGTCCGACGATGTTGGGTGCGTCGAGCGCGCCGTCGATCACGCCGCCGGGGCTCTTGCCGACGTTCTTGTTCGCCGCCGTCTTCGCGTAGATTCCGGCGATGAACGGAGAGGCCGGGAGGAGCTCCGGGAGGTTCGTGTTGTCGTTCACGAAGTAGATGTTCGGGTAGTAGATCGCCGCGTTCTTCGTGTTGAACGCCTGGGTGACGAGGACGTACTGGATCGCCTGCGGCACGGTGAAGCCGTTCGCGAACGAGAAGATCGCGTAGCGGTCCTGACGGGCGTCGCAGAACGACGCAATGTCCGCCTGGACGAACTGCGAACCCTCGAAGTCCGGCACGACGACGTTTAGGGGCTCTTCCACGAGGTCGAGCGAGTAGATGCCCTTCTTGTTCGCCGCGATGGTCGGATTCGAGATGTCGTTGCGGCTGATCGAGGAGCCGTCGAGACCGCCCGCCATCTGGAACTGGATCGCTTGTGCGAGGCGCGTGTAGTACGCCTGCACGAGCGTGGCGCTCGGCGGGGGGACGTTGAACGTCACGTCGACCGCGCCCGTGTTGTAGTCGATCGTGTTCACGCCGGCCGGGTTGATGTCGCCGATCAGCTGGCCCAGGCCGTTGTCGAACACCGTGAGGCCCGTCTGGTAGCTCACGTCGATCGTCGAGCCGGCGAGAGGCGGGAACGTGGTGACGAGCGTGACAGCACCCGTCTCCGTGTTCACCGCCGACCCGACGGCTACGTCGCCAGTCAGTCCGCCCGTGCGATTTGCGGACGCGAACCCGAGAGCCGTGTAGTCGAGGTAGAAATGCGTGCCGGCGATCGGAGCCACAGCCGTGTGGACGAGCATCTGGCCCGAAGACGGCGTGGAGCTCGTCGGATCGACCACATGGTCGATCGTGTTGGATGCGGCATCGACCGTGATCGACCCGACCAGCGGAACACCGACTTCCAGGTCACTGTAGACGACCGCTGAGATCGTCGCGGCCGCGGTCGACGTGAGGTCCGTGAATGTGCCGGGCACGAAGTCCGCGCCGCTCGTCTGCTTGATCCTGACCGTCGGGAGCGACACGGAGAGGACCGTACCGGTCGAACCACTAGGACCCGTCACGGAGTGGCCCACATTGATCGAGCCAACAACGCTCGTGAGCGTGAGCGTCGCGACCTTCGACTGATTGATGATGTTCGACGTATCGAAGTTGGCCACGACGGTCGAATTCGCGGCCAGAGTCGCGGTCGTGCCGGTCATCGCGCCGGTGTCGTAGTTGATCGTGCCGCCGCCAGGCAGCGATCCGCTCGACCCGATCAGGTTGCCGGCGCCGTCATCAGAAATCGTCGCGAGACCGACTCCGTTGACGTTGACGGTGATCTGGAGCGTGCCAGGGTGAACCGGCGTCGACGCCAGAGTCGCGCCAGACAGCGCGTAGGTGGCCGACGCGCCGACCGTCGTGAGCGTCTGAGGCGCTGCGACCGTTCCGGCGTACTTGAGCCGGAAGAACGCGATGTCGCGGTGGACCGCGTTCTGGACCACGCCCGCGTTGAACACGAACGTCTTGTTCGTGCCGTCGATCAGACCCGAACTCGGCGCCTCAACCTCGTTCTTCACCTGGAACTTCTGGTAGAAGACCTTGAGCGAGCCGTCGACGAGCGGGATGTTGACGAGCGAGAGCGAGAACGACGTGTTCGACCCAGTGATCGCCGGAGTGGGCGTCGCTGCGAAGAACGAGGTCGTGCCCGACACTGCCTTGAGCGCCAACGAGCCGGGGAGCACTGGCACCTGCGCGAGCGAGGCCACGAAGCGCGTCGCAAGCGGAGCGCCGCCACCCGTGCCGATGGTCTCTGCCTGAACGAACGCCGGCAAGAGGCCGGAAGGAGTGCCACTGGCGCCCGCGAGGAGCTTGACCAGGAGGCTCGGCTTGCGCGGATCCGTGATCGCGTTGAGGAGGTAGTCGGCCTTCGACGGGTCCGTGAACTGGACCTGCGAGTAGACCTCCACCGCGTCCTGGAATGCGGGGTTGAAGTCCGCCGGCTGGAGGATCAGCACGTCGAACTTGTCCCACGAGCTCGTGACGGGGTTGAGGAAGTTCTGGTTGCCACGGATGCGGACCGCGAGGTTGTTGCCCCACGTCCCTGCTCCGTTGGCGACGAACGTCCACTTCGTCGGACCCGGCACGGCGTCGATCCCGACGCTTGCGGAGACCGCATCGCCGGGCACGACGCGGCTCACCCATGCCGCCTGCCCGCCGGTTCCGAAGAACGCGCGGATGGCCTGCGGCAGAATACCCTTCGAGGTGTAGCTGCCGAAGATCCGCGTGAATTCGTCGACCGACTGAACCTGGATGGGGAGGTTCGCTGGCCCTCGCAGTGTCCAGCCCACGAGACCCACCTTCGCGGGCGAGATCAGCTGGGGCGCCTGGGCAGGGTTCTTCTCGAACCCGTAAACACCAGAGCTTCTGACTTCGGTGATCGGCACGATCGCCTCCTCGTCCTTGGACTAGCTGTTCGCCTGCGGCGTCCCGCCGACATTGATGTTCGGAATCTCTCGCGGCGTGACCTCGCGGATCGCGTTGATGCGCAGCAGGCGGCCCACGTACGGGTTGAGCGGGTCGGCCTTGAACCAGCTGCCGGAGTGGTAGCTCACGGAGTTCCCATCAGGGAAGTCTACCATCACCGGGTTCTTGGACACGACATGGTAAGTCTTCTCGCGGACCATTAGATGTCCTCCGTGATCGACTGCCGGATGATGGGGAGCCCCGTACCATACACGCCACCCGGACCGGGATCCGGGTTGCCAGTAGACATTGTGCCGTCTGTTGCGAGAAGTGGAAGCCCATTCGCATCAGCAGGCACTTGTCCGTGGCCGCCAGGTCCCGGAACCGTCGTAAATCCGCCGCTCGGAAGGGGCGTCTTGGTGATGGTCCCCGTAAACGCCGGCACGATAATCTGTTGACGGTCGAGCGTCAACTCGCCTTCGATCCGCACGGAGAGACTGAATCCGGGGACTCGCTCGACGAGTGATGAGAGCTCAGTGATGTCGGAGATCGACTGCTGGAACGACGCGTAGACACGCGTGTTGTTGAGGCTGTCCACCGCCGTGACAGAGCCGCGAATTGGAAGCCTCGCCGCGATCATCTGGAGCACGATCTGCGCGAGCACGCGGTAACGCGCCCAGCACTCGATCGTGTAGAAAATGTCGTAGGGCTCTTCCTTGTCCTTCGTGTCGTAGGCGGAGTAGCCCACCTCGCCGCCGGCTGAAACGGCCTGCGCTCCATTAGTCGGCAGGCGGTAAGACACGACGGGCGTCAGAATGCGGGCCTCTGCGGGCACGATCGAGTCGCGGACAACCGCGATCATGGGGAGTGTGGCCTGGATCTGCGAGGGCTCCGGTCGCTTGTAGACGATCATGGCCGTGTTGATCGGCTGCGGCTTGCCATCGACCTTGACCAGGACGCCCGGGAGCGGGAGGTACCACTGGTTCTTGACGACGGGATCCTCGACCGCACCGAATTCTTGGATGATGGCGGCATCCCAGTCGATCAGATCGAGAGAGCCAGTCCTAAAGCCGAAATCGAGCGCCACTGATGAAGCTCCGCTCCGGCCGCATCATAAATCGGAGGGGGAGTGGTTACAAGCTCTTGAGCGCCGTCGGAGCGAGTTAGGGGCCTCCGGTGCCAGCCTTCAACTGGGTAGCAGCCGCTCCATCAGTAGGCGCCTTCTCGCTCCGACGACCCTCCTCAAGGGCCTTCTTGAGCACCTTCGCAACTCCTTCGCTGTGCGAGATTTTGTCTGCAAGCTGGAGCGCCGGAAGCCAGTGCGGCACACGCGGGAACCCGCCAAGCCCGTACTCCAGGCGGCGCGACATGAAGTCGAGGTCCGCGAAAACTTGGCCGTTGATGTTGACCAATCCGTTTGGATCGACGGAGGCGCCCACTTGGCTGAGAAGCGGACCGATGGACGAAATTACTCCTGCGAGCCGTTGACGGTGATGCGTGACCTCCGATTCGCTCGCTGGCTTCACCAGTGCATCAGACGAAATGCCGCCCTTGACCGCAGGCAGCGCGTCGATTGGCCACGGGTTGTACTGCGCGAGAACCTGCGAAGCCCGGTCTCCGGCCTGAAACCAGAGAAGCGTCGTCCCCGCTTCGAGGTTCGTGAAGAAGACCTCCGCGACGCCGAGAACGCCGTAGTTGCCCTTCCCGAGCTCGATGAACTCGATCGCGTTACGGTATATGTCGAGCCAGCCTCCTCCTGAGGGGATCTGCTTCCGCACTTCGTCGGCCAGGCGTGCGGCGATCATGGCGCCCGCTTCCTGCTCCGCGAGCGCGAGACGAGCCGGTAGTGTCTCAAGCTGGTCCAGGATCTTGTGGATGTCGTTCGTAAAGCCGAACCGAATCAATGGATCCGACCATTCCGCGAACCGTTCCCACGACCGATGGGCGCCGCATGCACGGCACCGTTACCCGTGCGCGCGAAGACTGCCTGGCGGAACTCTGAGAAGAACGCCTGCTGCCTTGCGAACCGGGCCGCGAACTGGCGGTCGTTCGCGAGGAGAAGGCCAAGTTTGTCCTGGATCTCCTGGATGTTCTGCCGCGTCTTCTTGTCGCGGTCCTCCTCGATCCGGCGGCCCTGGTCGAACTTCTTCCACTCTGCTGCGTTGCTCGGCCTACCCATCTCACCGGGAGCGGGCTCAGAGGCAACGGACGGCGGCGGACCCGCAGGACCACCAAGCGCTCCCGACGAGTCCAGCTTGACATCGCCGCCGGCACCCTTGTCGCCGCCCGGCTGAGGCTCCATCTGGGCCTCGCGCTGGACCTGTTTCTCCATGAGGTTCACTTCATCTTCGGACAGCTTGAAGATGTGCTGCTGAATGTAATGCTTGGAGAAGCCGAGAGGCATGATCCGTGACGCGTAGTCCGCGCGTGCGTTCTTGACCTCAATCGCGGCGAGCTCGTAGATGCCCGACGGGACCGTCATCAGAACTTGCACGTCGGTCTTGAAGGGGTCGATCCCCTTCGCGGCGAGGTCGATCTGGATGAGCCGATGGATCCCGTTGCGAATCTCGCGCTGGATGCCCATCGTCACGCGAGCGGCGCGCACATCCTCGTTCGAGAGGATCGACTTGCCGGGAACGGCGTCTTCCTGGCCAAGGTAGGAACGCGGCACCTTGAGTACGCCGTGGAGCTTCTTCGCGAAGTACTCCACATCTTCCGTGGCCTGGTAGTCGGGTCCCTGGAGGATCTCGACACGGCCAAGTTCGCGGCCTTCGCGTACGGCAATGAAGAAATCTTCGTCGTTCGACATGGGGTTGAACCGCATGTCGAGTCGCTGCGTGCGCGGATTGACCATCTTGGTCTTTTTGAGGTCTTGCTTCGCCTTCCTGAGGAAGCCCTCGACCTTATCCGACGGGATGTCGGTCACGTCGATGTAGAACGCGAAGCGGGCCGGCGCGCGTGTGAGCTTGTAGATGAGCATCGCGTCTTCGAGGAGGACGAGTCGCTTCCAGATCCAGCGAGCTCCGTCGGAGACCGCGTAGCCGTAGGGGCAGCGACGGGCGGTTCCGCGCAGGCGCATGTGAAGCACCTGCCAGTCCTCGAACAGCGCGACGTGATCAGGGATCTTCTGCTGCCCAGCGAGCATGCCGCGAAGGTCGGCGGCATCTTGCGTGAACTTGCCCGTCACGTCTTGGACGTAGCCGATGAGAGCGCCGTTCGCCTGCTCGACGCGGCGCATGGTCGGGACCGGGAGGAAGTTCGTGCCGACCAGGCCGTTCTCCGTGACGAGGCACTCCTCGTAGCTATTCCCGTACTTGACCAAGGTGTAGGCCATCGACCAGATTTCGTCCTCGATCTTGAGCTTCTTGCGGAGGAGGTTCTCCGCGATGCCCTTGATCGCGTCGTCGGACGAATGCACCCAGACGGTACGGCCAGTATCGATGTCCGGTTGGGTCGCGTCGTTCGTGAAGTAGTGGTTCGCGGAGTTGTGGACGACGACGCCGTTCGCGACGAAGTTCAGCGTCTTGGTCGTGATGTCGTAGACGCGACCCTTGCCAACCTCCGTCCACACCTCCTCGACCGTGACGTGCGAGGTCTTGTGGTGGAGGAACGCGCTCATGCCGTTGAGCGAGAAGCCCTGGTAGACGGACACGATCGGGTCGCCCTTCTTGAGGGCTTGCGCCTCGATCCAACCGCGATCGCGGTGGAGGTACTTGTGTTCGGGCGTGCACCGAATCGTCTCAGCGTTGGAGAACTTGAGGGTTCCGATCGTTCCCTCGTTGCTCGTGAGGCGGGGGTTCTCAGCGTCCACGAGCGTGAGCTTCGCCTTGTCGCGGTCGAACGCGATGATCTTGTAGCTGCCGCCCTCAGTCGCCAGATCGTGGATTGTGACCGACTTCGTGATCGAACCGTCGACGACGTAGACCTTCGTATCGCCGGCCAGGCAGTTGATGTCCGGGTAGTCATCCATCTGCTCGTAGTCGGCATACCTATCCATCAGGTTCTGCGAGACAGAGAGCAGGCCGCCGATGTCTTCGCGGCCCCAGACGGAGAAGATGGAGGACGGAAGGTGCTTCTCGGCCTCAGCCGACGGCGATTCAGCCTTCTCGCGTTCGCGCCGTTCGCGGCCGAAGACTGAACGAAGGTAGTCGAGCGCGTCGTCTCTTAGGCTCAAGGGGTCTTCCGCAGGCGGGACTTAGGTTGATGTCCGCAAGCGAACTTAGTCTAGCACCCCGCGAGACCCAAGAACACACCTTCGATGGCGACAACATCTGTGTCTTCGACTGAGAGCTCGTAGACGAGCTCCATTTCCATCGGTTGGATGTCGTGAACAGTATGGTTGTTGGGCGTCTTCTTCGCGCGCCGATTCGCAGCTGCCTCGATGAACACGTGAGCCCGGCGCACAGCGTCGGTGATGCCGTAACTCTTGGACCTGATGGCCTTTGACGTATCTTCTACCACCGTAAGATTGTCAGGGTGACAGTTCGACGCATCGCCATCCGCGAGCTTGACCTTCGTGCCCTCTCGGAGAGGACGGCCTTGTTTCCATTCCGCCACGAGACGCATGACCCGACGCCGAAGGGCTCTGTCGGCGACGGCAACGGCGTGCTTGTAGTTCTCACCAAGTTGCATGTAGGTGGGGTATCCCTGGGCGTCCTTGGCGAGATAGAGCGGCAGAAGCGAGTCTCCGATTTTGAGCTCTGGTGGCGACTTCTCTCCGCCGCGACGCATGAGGAAAGTAGTGGTCGAGGAGCAGTAGACCGTCTCCCCGCTGTCGAGGAGGATCCCGAACAGCTGCTCCTCTCCGATGGGCGCGCAGCTGTGCGCCAGGCCGACCGTGATCTCGTGGCCGTCGTAGGTGAAAACCGGGACGCGGAGGTGGGGATTCTCCTCACACGCAAGCGCGAAGTCTTCAACGATGATGCCGCCGGCCACGCCCCGGATGACGGAGCTTCCCCTAAGAGCCACGGCGCGCCTCCACGAGTCTCGATTTTGTGAGGCCAGGAGGCGTGAGGAGGATCGCCGACCTGTCGCCCATCGAGTCGACGATGGTGAAGCTCGTGCGGGCGAAGATCGCGCGGAAAGGTGCGGTTTCGACGAACTTCTTCGCGACGCCTTTCTTCACGTAAGCGATCGTCACATGGGGGATGTAGTCGGCGTGCGTCTGGGGCCGCGTGTGCGGCAGCGCGAGAAGCTCGCGGCGAAGATCGAACAGACCGGCTCCGACGGCCTCCGCATAGAGCACATCGTGCTCAGGCGCGTCGAAATAGTTGAGCTTCCCCAGAACAACGCGGATCGGTCGGGCGAAGCGCTCGGCGACTTCCTGGATCTGGGGGAGATCGCGCCGGTCGAGCCCGTAGACGATCGTCACGTGGGCCTCGCCGAGCAGTTTCACGATGTCTGCCTCGCTGAGCTTCGAGCTTACCCAGGTCGCGATCGACTGGTCGAGCGCCGGCAGGTCCACCTGTGACTGGAGAAAGTCGGGGTCCTGGTCTTCGAGAAGGCGCTGTTCCACTATGGGGCCACCGTCGCGGGCCCGTTCGATGATCGCGACGAACACCTTCTTGAGGAAGGCGCCACTGCGTCGCATGCCCACACCCCGGTGCGAACGACCCAGGATCGTGTCTGCGAAGGTGTCCGCCCACGCCTCTGCTGGGGACGCGTTGCCGTAGTCCGTGGGGAGCTCCGTAGAGGCGAACTTCCGCGTCAGAAGCCAGCGCTCAAACGCCGCAGGATCAGCCCCGAAGTGCCGCTGGAAGTAGAACCACATGGGATAGGGGTCGGGTCGCTGCATGGCCATGTGGGTGAGCGCATGCGCAGCCTCAGGCGTGATGGGCTTGCCCAGCGACTCCAAAACGAGCGTCCAGTAGGCGCGCTCGTGCTCCCTGATTACCTTGTGCCAGACGCGGTGCCCGAGCTCGTGGATGATCGTCCAGAGCAGGTCTGCGACGCCGCGCACGGGAGGATAGAAGATGAAGCAACGGTCTGAGCCCGACATGTAGCGACCGTTCGCAAGCTCCTCCGTGCCCCGGGCCGCGAGGTGAATCTTGCCGCCGAACTGATCGCCTTTGAGGCCGAACGCCTGGAGCTTCTGCACGGCGATTAGGCACGCGTCGAGGAACTCGCCGATGGCGCGTGGTGAGATCACGCCATCGGCGGAGATCCGCAGCGGCCCTACGTCGCGCCGCTTTGGCGAGAGAAGGCGAAGCGCGGCTACGACGCGGTGCATGCGGCTCCTCAGTCGATCTTACTGGAGTCTGAGTCGGTGTAGTCCGCTCTCTTGGAGTGCATGACGAGCACGCGCTTCACGTCCTTGAAGCCGTAGCTCACGGTCTGTCCGTCTCGAACGACGAACGTGACGCGGTTGCCGTCGAAAGACGCCTTGTAGACGGCCAGGTAGGTCGGTTTCTCGTCCGCAAAGAGATCGACCTCGACGCTCCAGGGCGTCGGGCTCTCTGCGTCGACGACATCTTCGGACTCCGGCTCTTCGGGGGGCTGCTTCTTAGCCATAGCTGCCCTTTCAGATCCCAGACTACGCGGAGTACGGGTCGGTCTCGGTGAGGAGCCGCCGCCCGTTGCCACCTTCCTTCAACTGCTTCTTGAAGCGGTTGGCCTCGTCTTCGCCAACCTCGATCTGGCTCTTGGTCCCGTCGGGGTTGTCCACCGTCACGAAGTGCCGCGCCTTACCGTCACTTCCGTAGGAGTTGTCGACCGAACGGATATTCGACATGTTGCACCTCGTTCTCCTGGTTCGCCTTACAGCCTACCAGAGCATCACGTGATTACCAGACGGTCGGTCCGACTTCGACCCGTGAAGAACCCATGTCTCGTGGGTAGAACAGGGTAGCGAAAAACGCGATTACTGCTGACGGCGGAATGTCGGGGCGCATTATAGGTGTAGGACGAGCAAGTCCCGCGAACAGCAAAGAGGTGGCGAATGAGTGCGACGAGTCCGAAAACTGAGCGCCGAAACCCGTGCAAGAACTGGCCGGAGTGTGAGGCGATCTACGGCAGGCAGAACGACGTGATCCCCAGGGTCGTTCCGTCGGAGCGATTCGTCCTGGCGTCGATTCCGTCGGCCCGGAACCCCTACGCGGCCCCGGACCCGTCGCCCAAGGTCGCTCCGACGCCCGCCGTGGCGTTCAACGGCGACGGCAAGCTGGTCGCCGCGGCTCCGAAGCCCAAGGTCGTCTACACGGTCTCGCTCTACGAGCGAATCGGCAAGATCGAGGAGTCGCTCGCCGCGCTCTCCAACGGTTTCGCGAAGGGCGCCCTCGTCCGGTCGGCCACGGAGTCGGCGGACATCGCGGGCCTCAAGTCGGAGGTCGCGTCGCTCAGGCTCAAAGACGCGGCGGCGAAGGTCGCGGCCATGCCCAAGGTCGTCGAGCCGCCCAAACCCCCCAAGCTCGGAGACACGGTGTGGCTCAAGTCTTCGGGCAAGGGTCCATTCGTTCTCGTGGGCGAGATCCCGCTCCTGGAGATCGACGTGGCCCGGGTGGGCAAGAAGGAAGTCGAGGGGGGCACCAAGAAGCGCTTCTCCGTCGAGGGCTTCACGGCTCGGTGGGTTGGCAGCGGCAAGTGCGTCGCCCTCCCCAAGGAGGACGTGACGACCGTCAAGCCCGTGTTCCCCACGCTCATCGGCCGCGCCGTGAAGTACGGCTTCATCGCTCTGGGCATGACGACGCTCCTCACGGCCACGCTGTTCTTCGGCAGGGCCGCGCTCGATCGCGCCGCACGCGGGGCCGAACAGGGCGTCGCGCCGGTCAAGACCTCGACCAGCCACTGACCATTCTAAGGGCGGGGTTGACAGCAGCTTCGCCAATGAGTACAATGATAGGCGATGA
>JRHI01002606.1_pt1 | contig 12076 bp, 7 predicted proteins | sample 215371 | NCBI WGS metagenome assembly JRHI01 (sample SAMN02929681, study PRJNA255918) | sediment metagenome | biome: cave system; feature: Ice Cave; material: Sediment; isolation source: sediment from deep within a dark volcanic ice cave with no known source of... ...
CCGGCCAGCCGATCCAGGATCGCGACGACGTCGTCGAGCGAGTCGAACTGGTGGAGGCGCTCGGTTCGCGCCTTGAGCTCACCGACCGTCTGCGGGCCGCGAACCATGAGGACACTCAGGAGCGCCAGCTCGGACCCGGCGAGATCCAGCTCCTCGTCGAACAGCTGCCAGTACTTGATGACCCGACTGCCGGCCGTCACGCCGCGACGCACCAGGTGCCGCTCGCGCAACCGGTCGAGGAAGGCTTCGATCGTCGCCTCGTCGTAGCGCACGATCGGATCGCGGTTGGTGGTCTGGTTGCAAGCGCTCCGCAGCCCGTTGAGGCTGAGCGGGTACGTGTCGGGAACAGTTCGCTGCTTCTCGATGAGGCAGCCCAGCACGCGTTGCTCCTCGGCGCTGAGGTCCATGGATCCGAGCCTAGGTGTCGAGACGCGTGTCGGGTCTCGCCACCGCATGTCGCAGCAGCTCCAGATACGTCTCGCGGGAGACGTCGACTGCACCGAGCGACGAAAGATGTCGTGTGGTCCATTGCACATCGAACAGCACCCCGTCCGCCCTCCCAAGGCGCTCCACCAGCGCGACGAGGGCGACCTTCGACGCGTCCGTGGTGCGATGGAACATCGACTCACCGGCGAACAACCCACCGATCGCGATTCCGTAGAGGCCACCGGCCAGCTCGCCGTCGCGCCACGTCTCGACGCTGTGGGCCCACCCGAGCCGATGCAGCTCCGTGTAGGCGGCGATGAACGACTCGTTGATCCAACCGTCGGGGCGACGCGGATCCGCGCACGCCCGCATCACGTCACCGAAGGCCGTATCGACCGTCACCGTGAACCGACCGCACGAACGACGCAACGACCGGCTCACGTGAAGCCCGTCGAGCGGGATGATGCCGCGCGGATTCGGCGACCACCACGCGAGTGGCCCGCCGCGCGACACCCGCATCGGGAAGAGGCCGGTGCGATACGCGGCGAGGACTGTGCCCGCCGCGAGGTCGGCGCCGACGGCGATGAGGTCGTCGCCCGCGACTGCAGGATCCGGGAGGGCCCAGCGCGACGCGGGCGGCTCGACGACCACGCCCGAGCATCGCGCGCCAGTGCGGCTCGGCGATCGGGCGGCCCGGGCCCCCGGGGCGGGCTTCGGGCCGGTGCACGCCCCCGGATCAATGGCACGATGGCAGCCCTGACGGGGAGGCTGTCGTCCACCGTGATCCTCGAGACGATCGTGTGCGTGGAGTGCGGTGGGGAGGCCTGTCTCCTTCGCCCCGACGACCCGGAACAGCCCTACGAGGCCGGCGACGTGGTCGCGTACCGATGCGTGGAGTGTCTGGATCGCTTCGACATCGTGATCACCGACGACGACGTCGGATGAGCGGCAGCGCTCAGCGAGGACGGACCCGCTCGACCCCCGGCGACGCCGGGGCTTTCGGCCCGCGACTCCGAGACGACAACGGGACCGGCGACCGGCGACCGCGGGGCACTCGCGGCGGCTCGGCGTTCGTCGACACCGCGAAGAAACCCAGCAGCATCAGCAACAATCCGATGCCACAGCCAATGGCGAGCACTAGCAACTCGGCCACCGCGTTCCACCCCCAAGGCCGACCTTGCGGACCGGCATAGGCAAAGTTACCCGGTCCGCGTGCGAGTACCAAGGTCGGAACGCAGGCCGACGACACGAGCCGGTCGGCAACGTGGAGCCCTGGTCGCTCACCGTGCCTCCAGGGGCGCGGGGAGTGCGGTCTCGCCCGCCAACCAGTGGTCGACCCCGGCCGCGCAGGACCGTCCCTCCGCGATGGCCCACACGATGAGGCTCTGGCCTCGGCCCATGTCACCGCAGACGAACACACCCTCGACGTTCGTGGCCCACGACTCGTCGCGGGCCACGTTGCCGCGCTCGTTGATCTCGACGCCGAGCTGCTCGAGAAGGCCGCCGCGCTCCGGCCCGACGAATCCCATCGCGAGGAGCACCAGCTCGCACCGAAGCTCGAAGTCGGACCCCTCGATCGGCTCGAAGCTCATCCGTCCGTCGGTGAAGACCTGCTCCACCTCGTGGGCGCGCAACGCCCGGACGCTCCCGCCGTCGTCGCCCAGGAAGCATTCGGTGTTCACCGAGAACACCCGCTCGCAGCCCTCTTCGTGCGCCGACGACGTGCGGAACATCAGCGGCCAGGTGGGCCACGGCGTGCTCTCGGCGCGCTGGTCGGGAGGCCGGGGCAGGATCTCGAACTGGTGCACCGACCGCGCACCCTGGCGGATGGAGGTGCCGAGGCAGTCGGCGCCCGTGTCACCACCGCCGATGATGACGACCCGCTTGCCGTCGGCCGTAATGGGCGCCGCGGCGAGGTCACCCTCCTGCACCCGGTTGCCCCACGGCAGGTACTCCATGGCCTGATGGATCCCGGCAAGCTCGCGGCCGGGGATGGGAAGGTCGCGTCGCTGCGTCGCACCGCCGGCGAGCACGATCGCGTCGAAGTCGCGTCGAAGCTCGTCGACCGCCACGTCGACGCCGACGTTGGCGCTCACCCGAAACTCGGTCCCCTCGGCGCGCATCTGATCGAGCCGCCGGTTCAGGAACCGCTTCTCCATCTTGAACTCGGGGATGCCGTAGCGCAGCAGGCCGCCGATGCGATCGTCCCGCTCGAACACCACGACGTCGTGGCCGGCGCGCGTCAGCTGCTGCGCGGCCGCCAGGCCGGCCGGACCTGAGCCGACGACCGCCACGCGGCGACCCGTGGTGACGGTCGAGGCCTGGGGCACGACCCAGCCCTCGACCCACGCACGGTCGACAATCGACACCTCGACCTGCTTGATCGTCACCGGTTGCTCGTTGATGCCGAGCACACACGCCGCCTCGCACGGCGCCGGACACAACCGCCCGGTGAACTCGGGAAAGTTGTTGGTGGCGTGGAGACGCTCGCTCGCCTCCTGCCAGTCGTCGCGGTACACGAGGTCGTTCCACTCGGGGATGAGGTTCCCGAGCGGACAGCCGTTGTGGCAGAACGGGATGCCGCAATCCATGCAGCGAGCGGCCTGGGTCTCCAGGTTCTCGGCGGGGAACGGCTCGTACACCTCCTGCCAGTCGAGGACGCGAAGCTCGATCGGGCGCCGCTTCGGCAGCTCCCGCTCGTACTTCATGAACCCCGTCACCTCACCCATGCGCTGCGCTCATCACGGCCTCGTCGACCGACAGGCCTCGCTCTTCCGCGATGCGGGCCGCCTCGAGCACGCGCTTGTAGTCGGTCGGCATCACCTTCACGAAGTGCTCGACCTCGCGCTTCCAGTTGTCGAGCAGCGCAGCCGCAACGGTCGATCCCGTCTCCACCTTGTGCTTGCGCACGATGCCGCGCAACCAGTCGGTGTCCTCGTCGTCGAGGAGGTCGAGGTCGACCATCTCCCGGTTCAACCGCGTGTAGAAGTCCCCCCGAGGGTCGTAGACGAACGCGATGCCGCCGGACATCCCCGCCCCGAAGTTGCGCCCCGCCGGGCCGAGGACGACCACCCGCCCGCCCGTCATGTACTCGCAGCCGTGGTCGCCCACTCCCTCGACGACTGCGGTCGCACCGGAGTTCCGGACGCAGAAGCGCTCACCCACGACGCCGCGGAAGAACGCCTCGCCGCTCGTGGCGCCGTAGAGCACGACGTTCCCGGCGATGATGTTCTCCTCGGGCACGAGCGGCGACTCGTTCGGCGGGAAGAGCACGAGCCGTCCGCCCGAGAGCCCCTTGCCCGTGTAGTCGTTGGCGTCGCCGACGAGCCGCAACGTGATCCCGCGCGGGACGAACGCACCGAAGCTCTGGCCCGCGGAGCCCGTGAACTGCACCTGGATCGTGTCGTCGGGCAGTCCGGCGCCGCCGAACCGCTTCGTGAGCTCGTAGCCGAGCATCGTGCCCACCGTGCGGTTCACGTTTCGGATCGGCAGCTCGAGCGAGACCGGCTGCCCATCCTCCAGCGCACCCTCGCACAGCTGGATGAGCGTGTTGTCGAGGGCGCGGTCGAGGCCATGGTCCTGACGCTTCGTGCAGTAACGGTCCTGCGAGGGGTCGTAGTCGGGGACGTGCAGGATGGGTGAAAGGTCGAGGCCCGAGGCCTTCCAGTGATCGATCGCGGCGCGCGTGTCGAGCATCTCGGCGTGGCCGACCGCCTCGGCCAGCGTCCGGAAACCGAGCTCGGCCAGGAGCTCGCGGACCTCCTGCGCGACGAACTCGAAGAAGTTCACGACGAACTCGGGCTTGCCGTTGAACTTCTTGCGCAGCTCCGGGTTCTGCGTCGCGATTCCCACCGGACACGTGTCGAGGTGGCACACCCGCATCATCACGCAGCCACTCACGACCAGTGGCGCGGTCGCGAAACCGAACTCCTCGGCGCCGAGGAGCGCGGCGATGACGACGTCGCGGCCGGTCTTGAGCTGGCCGTCGGTCTGCACCACGATCCGGTCGCGCAGGCCGTTGATGAGCAACGTCTGCTGTGTCTCCGCGAGCCCGAGCTCCCACGGCGCGCCTGCGTGCTTGATCGACGTGAGGGGCGACGCGCCCGTACCGCCGTCGTGACCCGAGATGAGCACCACGTCGGCGTGCGCCTTCGCCACCCCCGCGGCCACCGTGCCCACGCCGACCTGGGCCACGAGCTTCACGTGGACGCGCGCCCGCGGATTGGCGTTCTTCAGGTCGTGGATGAGCTGCTTGAGGTCCTCGATCGAGTAGATGTCGTGATGCGGCGGTGGGCTGATGAGGCCGACGCCCGGCGTCGAGTAACGGGTCTTCGCGATCCACGGGTACACCTTGTGCCCAGGAAGCTGACCGCCTTCGCCCGGCTTCGCACCCTGCGCCATCTTGATCTGCAGGTCGTCGGCGTTGACGAGGTACTCGCTCGTCACGCCGAAACGACCGGACGCGACCTGCTTCACCGCCGAGCGCCGGAGGTCGCCGTTGGGATCGGCCTCGTACCGGTCGGCGTCCTCACCGCCCTCTCCGGTGTTCGACTTCCCACCGATGCGGTTCATCGCGATGGCGAGTGTCTCGTGGGCTTCCTTCGAGATCGAGCCGTAGCTCATCGCGCCGGTGCAGAACCGCTTCACGAGCTCGGAGACTGGTTCGACCTCGTCGATCGGCACCGGCTCGCGTCGGCCGGTCTTCAACTCGAACAGGCCGCGCAGCGTCGCAAGCTGCTTCGCCTGCCCGTCGACCATGCGGGTGTAGTCCTTGAAGATCTCGTAGCGCTTCGTGCGCGCCGCGTGCTGGAGGCGAAAGACCGTGTCCGGGTTGAACAGGTGGTACTCGCCCTCACGACGCCACTGGTCCTCCCCGCCGACCTCGAGCTCCCGATGCGCGCGCTCGGTCGGGCGAGTGGGGAACGCCTGCGCGTGCCGTGCCGCGACCTCGGCCGCGAGCACGTCGAGGCCGACACCACCGAGGCGGCTCGTGGTGCCGGTGAAGTACTCCAGCACGAGATCGTCGCCGAGACCGATCGCCTCGAATACCTGGGCGCCGGTGTACGACGCGACCGTGGAGATGCCCATCTTCGACATCACCTTGAGCACACCCTTACCCGCGGCCTTCATGTAGTTCTTCACGGCCTTGCGGTGGGTGACGTTCTGGAGATGACCCTCGCGGATCAGGTCGGCGAGCGACTCGAACACCAGCCACGGGCTCACTGCCGACGCGCCGAAACCGATGAGGAGCGCGATGTGATGCACCTCGCGCGCGTCGCCGGCCTCGACGACGAGCCCGACCCGCGTGCGCGTCTTCTCCCGGATCAGGTGATGGTGGACCGCAGAAGTGACGAGAAGCGACGGGATGGGCGCGAGCTCGGGCGTCGCGTAGCGGTCGGACAGGATCACGAGGTTGGCGCCCCCGGCGATCGCATCCGTGACCTGCCGGCGGATGCGCTCGATCGCCAGCCGCAGCGCGTCACCGCCACCGACGACGGGGTAGAGCGCGTCGATGGTGACCGGTCGGAAGTCGGCGGTTCCGTCGCCGTCGACGTCCTCGTCGATGTAGCGCAGCTTGGCGAGCTCCACGTCGTCGAGCACGGGGTGCGACAGCACGATCTGACGGCAGCTCTCCGGTCCCGGTGACAGCAGGTTCGCCTCGGGGCCGATCGTCTGGCGGAGCGAGGTCACCAACTCCTCGCGGATCGCGTCGAGCGGCGGGTTGGTGACCTGAGCGAACAGCTGCTGGAAGTAGTCGAACAACATGCGGGGCCGGCTCGACAGCGCCGCGATGGGCGTATCGCTGCCCATCGACCCGATCGCCTCCGCGCCGGTGCGCGCCATCGGGGCGACGAGCATGCGCAGCTCCTCCAACGTGTAGCCATGGAGCCGTTGGTGCTGCACCGCGGAGGAGTGGACGGGCGTGAGCGTCGTGCGGAGCGGAAGGTCTTGCAGGCGCACGAGGCCCGCATCGGTCCATTCCTGGTACGGATGCTCCGACGCGAGCTCGGCCTTGATCTCCTCGTCGTCGACAATGCGACCCTTCGTCGTGTCGACGAGGAACATGCGGCCCGGCTCCAGGCGGCCCTTCTTCACCACGGTGGCGGGGTCGACGTCGAGGACGCCGACCTCCGACGCCATGATCACGAGGTCGTCCGAGGTGACCCAGTAGCGCGACGGCCGCAACCCGTTACGGTCGAGCACCGCGCCGATCACCGTGCCGTCGGTGAACGCAATCGACGCCGGGCCGTCCCAAGGCTCCATCACGGAAGCGTGGAACCGGTAGAACGCCTTCTTCTCCGCGTTCATCGACTGATGGTTCTCCCATGCCTCGGGAATCATCATCAGCACCGCATGCGGAAGCGAACGCCCGCCGAGGTGCAACAGCTCGAGGGCCTCGTCGAAGCTCGCCGAGTCGCTTGCGTCGGGCGTGCAGATCGGGAAGGTGCGTGAGAGATCACCGGCGAACAGGTCGCTTTCGAGCAGCGCCTCCCGGGCGCGCATCCAGTTGCGATTGCCCTTGAGGGTGTTGATCTCGCCGTTGTGGGCGAGATACCGGTATGGATGCGCGAGTGGCCACGAGGGGAACGTGTTGGTGGAGAAGCGGGAGTGCACCAGGGCGAGCGCGCTCTCCATCCGCTCGTCGGCGAGGTCGGGGTAGAAGTCGCGCAGCTGCGACGGCGTGAGCATCCCCTTGTAGACGAGCGTGCGTGACGAGAGGCTCGCGAAGTACGTGTTCACTTCGTGCTCGATCCGCTTGCGGAGCACGAACACCCGCCGTTCGAGGTCGAGACCCGACCAGGGGACACCGCCCGGCGGTCCGGCCACGAAGAGTTGACGGAAGAGGGGCTGCACATTCGCGGCGCTCGCCCCGATCATCGAGTCGTCGGTCGGCACGTCTCGCCACCCGAGCAGCCGGAGGCCCTCCTCCCCTACGAGCTTCTCGACGGCCGTGGCGGCCGTCCCGGCCTCATCCGGGTCCCGGGGCAAGAACGCGATGCCCGTGGCGTACTGGCCCACCGGAGGCAGGTCGACGTCGGCGACGGCTTGCAGGAACCGGTCGGGCACTTGGAGGAGCAGTCCCGCGCCGTCGCCGGTGTTCTTCTCGGCGCCCGATGCGCCCCGATGCTCGAGGCTGCAGACGGCCCGGAGGCCCTGCTCGACGATCGTGTGGCTGGATCGACCCTTGAGATCGACGACGAACGCGACGCCGCACGCGTCGTGCTCGAAATCGGGGTCGTACAGACCCTGGGCGAGAGGACGGCCAGTGCGCATGCTGTGTGTCGTGCTCCGGGCGACCGCACGGATCACCGTGCATCCAGTGGGGTCTACCTGCCCGGGACAGCGCTGGCCCTGGTCAGAATCCGGGCGAGTGTACAACGCCCTGGATCGGGCGCTCCGTATTCCGGCATCCCCGGTGGCTCAGGTTCCCGCCAGCAGGGACCTCGCGATCTGGCCCACCTGGATCTCGTCGGTGCCGGCGTAGATCTGGAGCACCTTCGCGTCCCGTGCCAGCTGCTCGACCTCGTACTCCGCCATGTAGCCGTTGCCCCCGAACAGCTGCACGGCCTCGAGCGCCACCTCCGTCGCGGCCTGGGCCGAGTAGAGCTTGCACGCCGAGGCCTCCGTGAGGTTCATGCCCGGACCCGCGCCCGCCATCTCGATCTGGCGGAACACCAGGTTCTGGATGTTGAGGCGGGCGACCTCCATGCGCGCGAGCTTCAGCTGGATGAGCTGGTACTCGCCGATGGGCTTGCCAAGCAGAGGGCAAGCCCATCAGCGAGGCATGACCCGTCGCACGTTGAATCGCCCTGGGTTTGCCGGAGGCTCATTCGGTTGGTTTCTCATGCCGCAGGGGCCTGAGAGTGGTGACGGTAGTAGGCGTCTTCAACTTCTGCTGGGGTGAGGTCGTCGAGTTCGCCGTGGAGGCGTTCGTCGTTGAACCATGACGCGTTCCGGTGCCTTGGCGACTTTCTCGAAGCGGCCGCGATGGCGGGTCATACGGGCGCCATCGTCGAAGGTGTGCAGATGACGCTGCGCGCGTCGCACGCGTTCAGTGTCGCGTGCGCGGACGCTGTCGAGGCCGGTGAGCACGTCGAACGGGCCTATATCTGGGCCGACGCGCTGGCCTTCCGGGAGATCGCCCTCACCCTCGAGGTACTCATCGCGGATGTGGATCGGCGAGGCGCGCAGCTCTACCGCTTTCAGGCCGCGACGGGAGGTGACGAGAACACGGCTCCGGTCGATCTTCGACGAGCACTCGCCGGTGATGCGCGGGCGGGTCATGCTCAGCCGCCGAGCGCGTCCACGTCGGGGACCTCGATGAGCAGGAAGCCGCCCCGCGGTGGCGCGTACGGCTCAATCGCGCCGGTGATGATGGGACGGAGGTCATCGTCGCCGCCCGCGGCGATCACCTCGATCACGCCGACTGACGCGGCGAAGTACGTCCCGTCGGCATACCCGTGCTCATCACGCGTCCCGAATCCACCGACCACGGGAAACCCGAGCACGCGTGCGTAGAAGTCGAGTTTGATCTCGTAGAGATCGCGGCCGGCGTAGAAGACGTAGCGGAACTCGCCCCGGTACGGCGCGCCGACGGTTCAGTCAGCCCCTGGGACAATCGCGCTATTTGTCGAACCTGAACCTCGGTCTCTGGACGAGATCATCAACGAGCGTCATGATGCCGATGCTGCGCGTCGAGAACTCGGTCAGTATTGCACATGCTTTGGCCCCAGAGCGGAGGCGGATTGGTGGACCTACGTTCGGTCGATCGTCCGTTGCCGGGCGCGGGCGAATCACCTGGAGCACCGTCATATCCGGTTGCTGGGAATCTCCGATGCCGCCACGGACTCAAGTTTGTCGTCGACTTCTTCGAGGCCTTTGACTCAAAACGGACTGTGGCGCGATGAGTACACCGTGGATTGTCCTGCGGTTCAGCTCCACGCCGGGCAACACTTCGGTCTGGCAGTGCAGCTATGTCGACTCAAAGACCTCGCGGCACAGTTCTGCCGGTGAAGCCGTCGAGACGGTCGACCTCCCGTCACATGACACATCGGTAGAGTGGCCGGCTCACGCATCCGGCAGTCTCCTTCGATTGCTAGGAGAGACGCCGGTGACCCGTGAAGGCGCGCCGGGATCAGTGCCCATCGCCGTTTTGGTCGCCCCCCCAACGGGAGTCGCGGCGTCTCGAGCCGAGCGCCTTGCCGAGAATCTGCTGGACCGTCTAGGGATCGCGCGTTCGCGGACGTCATTGCTCATCCTCGCAGGACCGGACCTCGCACTCCCACCGGTGACGTTTCCGCTTCGCATCGTCGATGCAACGTCGCTGGAGATGTCCCGAGTCGCCAGCGAGGTCGAAGCCTGGAGCGACGCAGTCTTGCTCGAGGAGGAACCGTCAGTATCGACCGACCGGCCGACCGATGCCGATGTCGTCGTGGTTGATGCATCGGGCACTTCAGACTGGGCTCCTGTCCGCGGCCGTCGCACGGGCCGGCGTTCCCCGCGGCTGTTCGTATCGAGTGGAGCCACTCCCGAAGTCTGCCCGCAGTGGCTGCCCGGCGGGGCGTCGCTCCTTGCGGTGCCGAGCAGTCTTCGCAGCCGTACCGATGAATTTGTCGAGCAGCTGGTCCTCGGCATCGCTCACGACCTGCCACTCCACGAGAACATCTCGGTTGCTGGACGCATTCTTGGTCTCGATATCGACGAGCGTCGCACGCTCCGCATCTTTACAACGCCCGCGGGACTCGACGCCTTGAGGCTGTCACCCGCGTTGTCGCGAACGCGTCATCGCCTCGACAAGCTGATTCCGTACCGCGGCGCCCAAGCGTTCGCCGAAGTCCGAGACGCCACTTCAGCGCGCGATATCGACCTTGATCTCCTGATCGACGAGGGCGCGCGGCTTCAACCGGACTTCCGACGGGAGACCATGGGCCTTGTCTCGCTGGCTCGCGTCGAATCGCGGCTCGGCGCAGCTGAACGCGTCCTCAGCCAGGTCGATTCAGCCCTGCGTGCGGCACAGCACGGTCGGCGATCCCGCCGAAGCAGCCCGCGCCGAATGAGCGCGTGGGTCTCCTCACAGGAGTCCGGCACGATTGGACTGCGCAAGGGCGCGCCGCTCCGACGGGGCTCCTTGTATCGGCTGCATGTCGGTATCGGTATCAGCTGGGACAACGATCTGGTCGCCAAGTCCACTCCTTCCATCGACCGACTATTACCGGAGACGGATCAGTCATTGGAGCTGCAGATCGCCTCGTTCTCCGCGACCAGCACCTTGATCGGTCCGACAGCGGACGTGATCACGCTGCCCGATGTCGGCGCGTCATCGGTCGTGACATTCGAGTTCGAGACGCCAACCGAAGGTCGACGCACCGACCTCCGTGTCGGCGTCTTCTACAAGCGTAACCTCGTGCAGCTTCTCGGAATCTCCTCGAGACTGATTGACGCGACCGACAGGCCGGCTCCCGGGCGTGGGGGACTCGCTGCAAAGCTGCTCTTCAGTCGAATGTCTCGAATCGAAGACGCGACGCGACTTGAGCCGCGCTCGCTAGCAGTCGCCAGCAATCGCAGCGGACAAACACATCTCCTGATGTTCGACGATGGCACCGGCATCCCGTACTCAGAGACCTCGTTAGCACCCGCGCAACAGGCCTACTCCGCGCTCACGGCTCGCGCGTTTGACCTTCGGGACAACGAGGACAAGTCGAAACTGGATGGGCTTATTCGAGACTGCGCGAAGAGCGGAGCCCAGCTCTATCAGGATCTCTTCTGGAGCAGGTCAGTCGGGCACCCTGAGTTCCAGCAGACTCTCAGCGACATTTCGAAAGAATCGGATGGATCAACCGTGCAGTACGTACGCGCCGTGGCCGACGAGGCCTTTCCTTGGGAGTTGGTATTCGACTGGTGGAAGCCAGAAACTGACGCCGCGTACCGGTCGACGCCCGTCTGCTACGGCACCGACGGCGGTAACCCATGCCAGCACACGCCCGAGACGACCGGCATCATTTGCACCCGCGGCTTCTGGGGCCTGCGCCTCGTCGTCGAGGAGTTTCTGGGCCGCGCCGAGAGTGAGCCCATTGGTAGCGTTGCTTCCGGCTCCGACGTGCCTGTCACGTTCACAGTTGACCCATACCTCACTCAGACCCAACCTGACGACTGGGCCATCCAGCTTGTGCGCGACATGGCCGCACGCGCTGCGCCGCGAAACGCGGTTGCCTGTCACCCAGAAGAGTCCTTCTTCAATCGCTTCCTCGAAGCCAACCGGCCCGCCGTGCTCGTGATCGTCGCGCACGCCTCAAGCAAGGCGGACCCGAACCTGCCCGAGCCACCACGGCTTGGCATTAGCGCCAACGAGCACTACCTGTCACCGGGCGACACTGGATGGCGCACCTTCGCCGGCAATGCGCGAATGTGCGAACCGAACCGACCGATTGTGCTCCTGCTCGCCTGCAACTCCGGAGAGTCCGAACTCGGCAAGCAACCGAAGCTGCTTACACGGTTCCTGAGCATCGGTGCCGCCGCAATCGTTGCGGCGGAGGAGAAGATCGACACCGAACTGGCGAAGGACCTGACCGACTATCTGCTCGATGGCCTTGGTCACACCGGCCCTGGCGAACTGGGGTTGACCCGGTTCGCCGGACATCGTGGTTATGCC
>JRHI01002607.1_pt1 | contig 12075 bp, 10 predicted proteins | sample 215371 | NCBI WGS metagenome assembly JRHI01 (sample SAMN02929681, study PRJNA255918) | sediment metagenome | biome: cave system; feature: Ice Cave; material: Sediment; isolation source: sediment from deep within a dark volcanic ice cave with no known source of... ...
GGTTGCGGGGTGAACGCTACCTGTCGAATATATCGCGGCGGCCGTGCAACGGGAGCCAGGTCGACGTGAAAGAAACTGCGACTTCTATCGCAGGAGTTCGATATTGCTGACGGAATGGCGTTCCGAAAGTGTGCACAGTTTTGGAGGCGTTGCGTGTTTCCAGCAGCTTTCGATTACATGCGGGCTCGATCGACTGATGAGGCCCTAGCAACCCTCGCACAGCGCGGTCCCGAAGCGCGCATCCTTGCGGGCGGGCAGAGCTTGATTCCGGCGATGCGCTACCGGCTCGCGCGGCCCGCGTTGTTGGTCGACATCAGCCCGATCCGCGAACTCCGCTATGTGCGCGAAGCCGGCGGCGCGCTACAAATCGGCGCAGGCGCGCAAGACGTGATGCTGGAGAGATCCGCGATCGTCGGTTCGGGCTACCCGTTGCTTGCAGACGTGTCGCTCGTGGTCGCCGATCCGGTCGTGCGTCAAACGGGAACCGTCGTCGGCAGTCTGTGCCACAACGACCCTGCCGGTGATTGGCCCGTCGCCGCCCTCGCCGCGCGAGCGCATATCGTGATCCGCGGAACGGCGGGAGAGCGGGTCGTTCCGATCGACGAGTTCCTGGTCGACTCGTTTACGACGGCCGTCGCCGAAGGCGAAATGGCGCTCGAAGTCCGCTTCCCGACAGCGGCCGGCCGTACGTCGGGCTCCTATCAAAAGATCGAACGCAAGGTTGGCGATTTTGCGACGGCCGCGGCTGCCGCACAACTCACGCTCGACGCCGACGGCCGCGTCCTCGAAGCCGGGGTCGCGATCGGCGCGGTTGGCGCAAAGGCCCTGCGTGTCACCGGCGCCGAGGGTTTGCTGCGCGGCGCCAGACCCACAAAAGATCTCATTCGCGCAGCGGCAGAGGAGGCGAAAAAACTCGCAGAACCGGCTTCAGATACGCGCGGAACCGCCGAATTCAAGAAAGCGATGGCGGGCGTGCTCGTCGGTCGCGCATTGATCGCGACGCTCGAGCGTCTGGGCGTGGGAGGCCTGCGATGAAGATCAACGTGACGGTCAACGGGACGGCTTACGAACGCGACGTCGAGCCGCGCCTGCTGCTGGCATACTTTTTGCGCGATCAACTCGGCTTGACCGGAACGCATGTCGGCTGCGATTCATCGAGTTGTGGCTGCTGTGTCGTGCTGCTCGACGGCGAGCGCGCCGTGAAGTCGTGCTCGATGTTCGCGGTCATGGCCGACGGCCACGAGGTCGCGACCATCGAAGGACTCAAAGTCGGCGGCAAACTCCATGCGATTCAGCAAGCCTTCACGGATTGCCACGGTTTGCAGTGCGGTTTCTGCACGCCCGGAATGATGTTGACGGCGGTCGCGCTGCTCAAGTGGAACCCGCACCCGAGCGAAGACGAGATTCGTGAAGGCCTCGCTGGAAATCTTTGCCGCTGTACCGGCTATCAGAACATCGTCAAAGCCGTGCAGCAAGCTGCAGAACAGCTTGCGTCCGATTCCGCCGCCGCCGCTTTACCCGAAGGCTTAGCTACGGCCTCGGCTACCGCCTAAACTAGGAGAACTACATATGGCGATCGAGAGCACGCCGCGTCATTCGCTCGGCAAATCGATGCAGCGCAAAGAAGACGGGCGCTTGATAGTCGGCCGCGGACGCTTTGTCGACGACATCGTCTTGCCGAACATGCTGTATCTGGCGCTCGCGCACAGCCCGTATCCGCACGCGCGGATCGTGCGGATCGACAAAACCGCGGCGCTGGCAGTCCCCGGCGTGAAGGCGGTCCTCACGGGTGAAGACCTGGCGGGTGCGGGCCTGGCCTGGATCCCGACGTTCCACGGCTACGACAAGCAGATGGTGCTCGCGATCGGGAAGACGGTCTTCCAACACCAGGAGATTGCCGGCGTCGTTGCGACTTCGCGCGAAGCGGCGGAAGACGGCGTCGAACTGATCGAGATCGAGTACGAACAACTCGAACCGGTCATCGATCCCTTCGAAGCGATGCTCGATAAAACGATCATCCGCGACGATCGTGAAAATAAGACGAATCACATCTATCATTGGGAGGTCGGTAGCCGCGCGGACACCGACGCTGCGTTGACCGCGTCGGACGTGCACGTCAAACAGCGGCTCTACTTTCAACGCTGCCATCCGGCACCGCTGGAACCGTGCGGCGGAATCGCCGACATGGATCCGGCCACCGGACGGCTGACGCTATATATGACCTCCCAGGCGCCGCACGCCCATCGCACGGTCGTGTCGCTCGTGACGGGCATCCCCGAGGACAAAATCCACATCATTTCGCCCGACCTCGGCGGCGGCTTCGGCAACAAGGTTCCGGTCTACGCGGGCTACGTTGTCGCCGCAGTCGCTTCGATCGTCGTGGGCGTTCCGATCAAGTGGATCGAAACGCGCACCGAGAATCTCACGACGACGGGCTTTGCGCGCGACTATCATATGGATGTCGAAATCGGCGCGAACAAAGCCGGCAAAGTCTCCGCCTTGAAGGTCACGACCGTCGCCGACCATGGTGCTTTTGATGCCGCGGCCGATCCGACGAAATACCCCGCCGGCATGTTCGGTATCGTGACGGGCTCGTACGATTTTCCGGTCGCGTTCACCGAACTCGATGCGTATTTCACCAACAAGACGCCGGGCGGCGTCGCCTATCGCTGCTCGTTCCGCGTGACCGAAGCGTCGTATGCGATCGAACGCGGTATGGACTTGTTGGCCAAACGGCTCGACATGGATCCGGCCGAATTGCGCCTAACGAACTTCGTGAAGAACGAACAGTTTCCGTATCCCTCGCCGCTCGGCTTCATTTACGACAGCGGCGACTACGCGACGACGCTCAATAAGGCGCTCGATAAAATCGGCTACAAGGCGTTGCGTGCGGAGCAAGCCGAAAAGCGGGCACGCGGCGAACTGATGGGTATCGGCATATCGACGTTTACCGAAGTCGTCGGCGCGGGCCCGGGCAAGCACTTCGACATCATGGGCATCAAGATGTTCGACAGCGCGGAAATTCGCATCCATCCGACGGGTTCGGGAATCGTGCGCGCCGGAACGAAGAGCCAAGGCCAGGGGCATGAAACGACTTGGGCGCAGATCGTCGCCGAAGAACTGGGCTTGGATCCATCCAATTTGATGGTCGAAGAGGGCGACACCGATACGGCGCCCTACGGACTGGGCACGTATGCGAGCCGAAGCACGCCCGTCGCCGGCGCGGCGCTTGCGATGGCGGCACGCAAAGTGCGCGAAAAGGCAAGAAAAATTGCCGCACACGTACTCGAAGCGGCCGAAGACGACGTTGAGTGGACCGACTATAAGTTCGGGGTCAAGGGCGTACCGGGCAAGACCATCACGATGAAAGAAATCGCTTTCGCGGCGTATACGAACCCGGCGCCGGATTCCGAACCCGGACTCGAGGCCACGTACTATTACGACCCGCCGAATTTAACGTTCCCATACGGCGCGTACATTGCGGTCGTGGACGTCGATCGCGAGACGGGCGAAACCAAGGTTCGGCGTTTCCTCGCGATCGACGACTGCGGCACGGTGATCAATCCGATGATCGTCGAAGGCCAAATTCACGGCGGACTCACCGAAGGCTTCGCGATCGCGTTCATGCAGGAGATCGTGTACGACGCGAGCGGGAACAACCTCCATACGAACTTCACCGACTACCTCGTCCCAACGTCGCTCGAAACGCCGAAGTGGGAAACCGACAGCACCTGCACGCCGAGTCCCCACCATCCCATCGGCGCCAAGGGTGTCGGCGAGAGTCCCAACGTCGGTTCGCCGGCGGCGTTCGTAAACGCCGTGATGGATGCGCTTTCGCCGCTGGGCGTCGCGAACATCGACATGCCGTTGACGCGAGATAAAGTCTGGCGCGCGATCCAAGCGGCCTCTGCGTGAATTTGGAGTACCGCGGGCAAGAACACGTGCTCGCGAGCAAAGAGACGGTCTGGGCGTTCATCAACGATCCCGGCAAGGTCGCGTCGTGCATGCCGGACCTGCTCGAAGCGAACGTGCGCGATGCGCACTCGGTCGACGCGACGGTGCAGATCGCGGTCGGACCGGTACGCGGAAAATTCAAGTTCAAGATTGCGCTTGACCCACAGCCCGACGGTCGTCACCTCAACATGAAGATCAGCGGCGGCGGGTTCGGCAGCGTCGTCGATCTTATCGCCGGTGCGGATGTCGCGGACAACGGCGACGCGACGACGACTCTCGATTGGAACGGTAGCGCGACGATGCGCGGCCCGGTAGCGACCGTGGGCGGCCGCGTGCTCGACGCCCAGGCACAGCGCGTCATTAGTGCGACGTTTGCGAACATCAAGACCAAGCTTACGGGGGCGGCGTAGGCGGCCCGGCGATATGGTGCAGTTTTTCAACCGACTGGCGGAATTGGAAGCGAAGCGGACGAGTTTCGCGGTTGCCACCGTCGTCGCGCGCCGTTCGCCCGTCAGTTCGCACCTCGGCGATCGCGCCGTGGTTCTCGGCGACGGGCGGATGGAAGGTTTCGTCGGCGGTTCGTGTTCGCGCGATATCGTGCGCCGGCATGCGCTCGGTGTCATCCGCACGGGACGACCGATTCTCTTACAGATCCGACCGGACGTCATTCCCGCGGACGAAAGCGCCGCGCCGAACGCCGAGCGCGTCGTCATCCCGATGGGTTGTGCATCGGAGGGTGCGGTCGACGTGTACATCGAGCCGCACGTTCCGCAGCGAAGTCTGGTCGTCGTCGGTTACGGCCCCGTCGCCGATGCGCTGGCGCGTCTGGCTGCGATGCTCGACTACGCTGTCGTACGCGTCGTCGTCGACGAGGAGCTACGCGACATCGCGGGGAGTTCCGGCGCGCGCGTGCTGGCTCTAGGCGCTTTGCGCCACTTTCTGGACGAGCTAGATGCGAACGCGCGCCGGCGTCTGGTTGCAATCGTCGCCTCACAAGGCCACTACGACGAGATCGCGCTCGAAGCGTTGCTCGCGGTGGACGTCGCATTCGTCGGGCTCTTAGCGAGCCGGCGGCGCGCGGCCAGCGTTACGGGCATCCTCGCACAAGCGGGAATCTCGCCCGAACGCCTCGCGCTGATTCATAATCCCGTGGGTCTGGACATCGGTGCCCGCAGTCCAGGCGAGGTAGCGGTATCGATCCTCGCCGAAATGATCGCTTTGACGCCGGCACTCTCAGACGGCGAGGACGCGCCCCTCGCACGCGCTGCGTCGCCGAGTGCCGTCGACCCGGTCTGCGGCATGGACGTCGATGCGTCGACGTCGCTTCACCGTTTCGAACACGACGCGAAGACCTATTGCTTCTGCTGCGCCGGCTGCCGCGGCTCGTTTGCGACCGATCCCGCGCGATATCTTGCCATCTCCGGTTCCGCGTGATCTTCGAGCGCATCGAGGAGCGCTTCGCGCAGCGTGGATTCATTGCGAGCGAAGACTTTGCGACGGCGCTCGAGCTCACGCTGGCGCTCGCGAAACCGTTGCTGATCGAAGGTCCCGCAGGCGTTGGAAAAACCGAGAGCGCGAAGATTTTGGCGGATGTCTTGGAGACCAACCTCATCCGCTTGCAATGCTACGAAGGACTCGATGCCGCAAACGCGCTCTACGAATGGAATTATCCCAAACAGCTGCTCCGGATTCGGCTGACCGAAAACGACGGCAGTTCGACGCAAGCCCGCGAAGCGCAGATCTTCAGCGAACCATTTCTGTTGAAGCGCCCCTTGCTCGAGGCGATCACGCAAGAACGGGCGCCCGTGCTCCTCATCGACGAAGTCGACCGCGCAGACGAAGCCTTCGAAGCATTTTTGCTCGAGCTGCTCGGCGAATTTCAGGTCACGATCCCCGAACTCGGCACGATTCGCGCGCGAGCGCGTCCGTCGGTCATTCTCACGTCGAACCGGACGCGCGACCTCTCGGACGCGTTGCGGCGGCGTTGCTTGTACTTTTGGCTCGACTATCCCAGCCGCCAGCAGGAAATCGCCATCTTGCGAGCCCGCCTGCCGGACATCGACGCAAGCCTGGCAGAGCAAATCGCGCGCTTCATGGAATTCTTGCGCGAGCAGCCGTTCCAAAAGGTTCCCGGCGTGGCCGAGAGTCTGGATTGGGCGCTGGCCCTGACTCGCTTGCACCGCGATGCACTCGATGAGAGCACGCTTGCGAAGACGCTCGGGTGCATCCTCAAAGTGCAGGAAGACTGGGAAATGCTGCGAGCGCAACGCGCACGCTACGAGCCGATCTTGACGAACGCTCCCTCCGAGAGCTCGAACCAGCTGCCGGTCGAATCGGACTACGGTTTAGGCTCGGTGCAAGCGCGACGCGGTTGAGCGCGCCTGAGTTTCGATCGATGACGAGCGGCGAGGATCTCACGACGAACGTGCTTCGTTTTTGCGAGGTGCTTCGCTGCGAGTATGCCTTGGGGGTCGGTCACGCGGAAGCGCACGATGCGTTGCGAGCTATGCAATCGGTCGGCGTTTGCGATGCGACTCGCGTGCGCGCAGCGCTACGTGCGGTCTGTTGCGGGGCATTCGAGGAGATCGCAATCTTCGAGCGTGCTTTCGAGGCGTTCTTCATGCGACCCGAACACGGGCTCTCGCAACCGTCCTACCACCCGCGGCACACCCGCCAGGGCGACGTCCCGGCGCAAACCGAACTCGAGCAACGGACCGAACAAAAGGCAAACGAAGCGCGCGACGGCACGACCGAAGATGAAACGGGGCCGGCGCTCGAACGTCGGCTCGTCGACGAGCCGCCCGATGGAGCGGACGCGTGGCAAGCACTCCGCGCGCGCTACAGCCCGACCGCGGCACGGAGCGCGCACATGGAGATCCCTTCAGAGGGCGCGGGAGCGATGCGCGCGGCTGCCAGGCGCCTCATCGCGGCGGTTCGCCTCGGGCATTCGCGCCGTTGGCAACCGCAAGAGCGTGGCGCGCGCTTCGATCTGCGCCGTACGCTGCGCGCGAGTCTTCAAACCGGCGGCGATCCGGTATACCTGCGCCGCCTCGGCCATCCCAAACGTCATCCGCGCTTCGTCATCCTCGTCGACGGAAGTCGTTCGATGGCGGAGCATACGGCAGCGATCGTGCAATTTGCAGCGGCACTCGTTCAACGCTCGCAACGCTCGAACGTCTTCTGCTTCAGCACCGAGCTGCGCGACGTCACGCGCGAACTCCGCGCGGCTGCCCGGACGGGCCGCCCGCTTCCAAATCTCGGAGCGGCCTGGGGAGGAGGAACCAAGATTGGAGCGAGCTTGCACGCGTTTTTGCGCGACCACGCTTGGCGCGTCCTCTCCGACGAAACGCTCGTCATCGTCTTCAGCGATGGTCTTGACGTCGGTGACATCGGCGTCCTCGAGCGAGCGATGCGCGACTTGCGCCGACGGGCCGCCGCAGTCGTCTGGCTAAACCCGCACGCCGGGTCGCGCGACTACGCGCCCACGGCGATCGGAATGCATACGGTGCTCCCGTACCTAGCGATCCTTACCGCGGCTAACGATGCAAACGGGTTCAGCGTTTTAGCAACCCGGCTCGCGAGGACGAGCGCGATAAAGAATCGGCGCCGCTAATATACCGGGGTGGAGCCGGCCAAACGGAAACGCACAAATGCGGGCCGTCTGCGGCAAAAAGCGTTAACCCAAAGCGAATAAGCAGACGAGGTGCCTGCCTATTCGCATCCTTGCGTTATGACGCCGGCTCAGCGACTACTGACGGTCGACCGACCCTTCGAGCGGCGCGAGAATCGCAATCAGCCTGTTCTGCAAACCAAAGGGGACCTTGTCCTTATCGAGCGCCGCCTGCAGATCTTCGACCAGAGCGTTAAAATCCGCCTCGCGAAGATTCATGCCTTTGTGTGCTTCTTGCATGCTGCGGCCGGTGTAGGTGCATCCGCCGCCGGTTGCCGCGCAGAGCTGCTCGATGATGAGCATTTGCAGGCGTGGAATATTGACCTTGGCAAAACGGCCGTTGATGCGCGGGTCCGCCGCAACGATCCCGATAAAGTCGCCGACCACCTGCGTGACGGCCGGCTTTCCGCCGAGCTCTTCGAACAACGTTTGCCCGGCCTCAGCGCGCCCGCCAAGTGCCGCCAATGCGATTGCCCCAACCAATCCCAATCCCATTTTTCTGATAATATTCATGTTCTCTTTGTTCTCCAAAATTCTTGCGCACGTAGCAGCAACGTTCGAAACCGGAGTCACGGTAAAGTGAGTTGTCCGGACAAGTAGATACCGTCGGCTTTTAGTTTAGTGATTCCGCCCGCGCCGATACCTCCGGGCAAGTTACCGAGATCGGCATACGCGAAGACGAACGCCAAGTTTTTAAACGGCGCGACCGCCACGAAAATGTCCTTCCAGTTCTCTTGTTTGCTCGCGCTCAAATTATCCGGATACGTCCGGTAGTCTGCGCCAAGGGCGACCGTGTGGGTGAGCAGCACGGCGGCGGAGCTCTCGAACTGCGCCGAGTAATTGTCGTGTTTATCCCCGCCGAATGCGAGCAGTCCGATCTCGTTTGCCTTGGTGGCACGAATGCCTTGGGTGAGGATGAGCGGGTGGCCGGCTATGCCGTTCAGATAGATCTTTGTGGCAGTTAGATAGATGTCGGTACCGACCGCGTGTTTTGCCCCCAGCGTTTTCGGTATGACGGCAAAATCGAGGTTGCGCTTCACTTGGACGCCGAGGGAGATTTGGGGCAGCGCCTTATTCTGATCGTACACGGCATCGCCGACCAGCCGGATCTTTGCCCCGAAGATATCCTGATTGATCGTTGTGTTATTAAGCGCGCCCGACGGAAGCTTCAGGGCATTCGCGATCGGCGTGGTGACGACGTTGTCGATGGAGAGCGTCTGACGGGCATACGAGAGCTCGATTCGGTTTTTGATGCCGATTGCGGCACCCTTGGCATCGATAATATAGTTCGGCAGTGAAACGTTTGTGACGAATGCCGTACCGCCTATTTGGTCGCTCGTGCCTAAACCGGCGATTAGCGCGTAGGGAACGATACCGCTGCCCGCCGAGCCTTCTGCCTGCGTCACCCCACCGGTAAAGAGCAAACGGTCGCCGGCGATTGCCGCCTGCGCGGAGACCAACAGGAACGCGGACAAAACGGCCGCCGCGGTACTCGTCTTCAAACCGGAAAGGAGTGACATACGCGAACCTCCCGAAAGTGCCGGTGCGTGGACGCTATTGTGGCGCCGCAGCATCGCCGAAAGTGTATACAGTTACCCGTGCTTGCCAATTCCAACGCCAGATAGAGGATTCTTCCCGTCAACGAATATCTCCGCGCGTGCGCGAATACTCGCTGCGCGCTCCTTCTCATTGGGCCGCACGGACAGGTTCATGCAGCCGCACAAAGTCCTCGAGTGGGGTCTGCGGACGGCCTCCGAAGTGCGAAATGATTTCAGCCGCAGCCAGACTCCCGAGTCTGCCGCACTCGGCATGCGTCGCGCCTGACGTCAAGCCAAAGAGGAATCCGGCCGCATACAAGTCGCCCGCGCCGGTCGTATCGACGACGCGCGGAACGGCAGCCGCCGGAACCTCGAGGACCCGATCTTTTGAAACGATCAGGGCGCCCTTCGCGCCGCGCGTGATTGCGGCGAGTTCGGCGAGACCGCGCAGTTTGTCCACGGCCGCATCCAGGCTCACGCTCTCGAGCAGCGTCCTTATTTCTTCTTCGTTCGCGAAGAGAATATCGATGTGGTGGTCGACCAGCTCTAAGAATGCACCGCGATGACGCTGCACGCAAAAGGGGTCGGAGAGGGAAAGGCTCACCTTGCGTCCGGCGGCGTGTGCGATGGAAGCCGCTTTGCGAAACGCTTCCTGCGCGATTGGCGGATCGTAGAGGTAGCCTTCCAGGTAGGTTATCTGCGCCGAGCGTATCAACTCTTCATCGATGTCGCTCGGGCCGAGATTCGCGCAGGCACCGAGGAACGTGTTCATGGTTCGCTGCGCATCGGGCGTGACCAGGATGAGGCAACGCGCGGTCGCCGGGCCCTCGGTCGCCGCCGGGCACGAAAAGGTGACGCCGGCCGCAGTAATGTCGTGGCGAAAGGCTTTGCCTAAGGAGTCGTCGCGCACCTTACCGATATAACCGGCCTTTGCGCCGAGCGACGCGAGACCCGCAACCGTGTTGCCGGCGGATCCGCCGGACGATTCGATTGCCGCTCCCATTGCCGTGTAGATAGCATCGGCACGGGCCTCATCGATCAAGGTCATCATGCCTTTTGCCATGCCGTGTTTGGAAAGAAAATCATCGTCGGCATGTGCGATGACATCTACGATGGCATTGCCGATGCCGACGACGTCGAGGTCCACTAGTGACACTAGCGTACCGAACCGTAAATAGCGCGACAGTCGCTCGCCGCTTTTCCGCCGTCGCTACGTCGCTGGGCGCTCACCCATTCGGGTACAGGTAAATTGCGCTGCAATTCTGCGCTCTTCGCTCCTTGCGACGACGAAAAATCGCTGTCGCTTTGTGTCACGCTATTTACGGGTCGGCACATTCTAAATCGTCCACTCCCACGAATTCCAGTTGTCCGTGATGTATTCGGCCGGCCGGTAGCCGTGTAGATCGTCGTCGTAGGCCGCGATCTGCGTCTGCCAATAAAAGAACACGGCGGGTACGAGTTCGTGGATGCGCATCTCCTCACGTTGATAGAGCGCTTTACGCGCGGCACGGTCGAAGGTGCGTATCGCCGCCTCCGACGTTTGGGTGATCACGGGATCGCGCAGAAAACTCGTGTTCGCGCCCTTGGGCGGTATCATTGCGCCGCTCCAACTGCCCGCGTTGTCGGGATCGGGTCCATTCGTAGCGATCGACCATTCCAAATCGTAGGTGCCACTGTAAAGTGGTCCGTTCTGTGCGAAGAGAAGGCTCGCCGGATAATTCTTGATCGTGAGTTCTATGCCGACGAGGCGAAGCTCTTGCTGCATCTCGACCTCGGCTTGCTCGTTGCCGGGCTTATTGGTCGCGGAAAGAACGAAACGCAGCGCTTGCCGGCCGTTCGTGCGAACGCCGCCGGGCCCGGGCGCAAAACCCGCAGCGTCGAGCAACCGCTTCGCGTCCGCTAGGTCGTACGGATAGAAGGGCACCTGCGGCGCCGCCCACGAGTCGGGCGGAAGGTCGCTGTGAGCGCGCACGTTGATGCCGTGGTAGACCGTTGCATTGAGACGATTCCAATCGACGGCTTCGGCGATCGCGCGCCGTACCCGGACGTCGGCGAGAGCGGGCCGGCTGCAATTGATCGCCAGTCGCCGCCAGTTGGCGCTGGGATGACGCACGATGCGCACGCCTTCGATGGCTGCGAGACGCTCCACTTGTGCGTCGTCGACGCTGGGATCGACGTCGATTTCGTGCGTCCGCAATTCCGCGAGCAGCGTATCGGGATTCGGCACGATTTTCCAGGCGATCGCGTGGAGTTTCGGCGCGCCGCGCCAATACGTCGCGTTCGGCGTGAACTCGAGCGACGAACCGTGATTCCAGGCAGCGAGCAGCCAGGGGCCGCTCGAGATCGGCTTCGCGTTGAACGCGGCGGTGTTGAGATCCGCAAGCGAGGCGAGCAGATGCTCGGGTAGTGGCGGGTACGCGCTTCCGCCCCCGCCGCCGAAAATACCGAGGACGTCGGCGTTGGGTTTCTTGAGATGCACGATTGCGGTAAGGTCATCGGGTAGGTCGATCGCTGCGATGTCGTCCCAACCGTACGTAGCTTTGGTGTTGTTGCTTTTATTCATCACCGCACGCCACGTGAAGCGCAAATCACGCGCCGTCAGCGGCGCGCCGTCCGACCAGCGCACGCCGCGCCGCCAATGCAGCGTGATCGTCTTGGAGTCTTTGGAGATGCCGCCGTTGCGGTAGGTCGGTACTTCGGTTGCGAGTTCCGGCACGAATTCGCCGCGCGGATCGTAGCGGAAAACCGGCGCGAAGATCAACGCATCGATTTGGTCGGTCGCGTCGGTGTGCGCGAACATCGGATTGAGATTGTCGGGCTCGTCGCTGCTGCCGATGCGTACGACGCCGGGGCGCGTCCAAGGATGGCGGCCGTTCGTCGCGACCCCGCTCGTGCGAGTGCATCCCGCAAGAG
>JRHI01002608.1_pt1 | contig 12068 bp, 7 predicted proteins | sample 215371 | NCBI WGS metagenome assembly JRHI01 (sample SAMN02929681, study PRJNA255918) | sediment metagenome | biome: cave system; feature: Ice Cave; material: Sediment; isolation source: sediment from deep within a dark volcanic ice cave with no known source of... ...
GTCGTGGCCCGTGCAGTATCTGACCGGACGCAAACAGTTGGAGCGCGAGCTCCAGAAGACGGCTGGCTCCTCATGAACGAGATCCACCCGGCACATTTCGGCTGGACGCTCGACGGTCGAGTGGCGACGATCACGCTGAACCGGCCCGAGCGCAAGAATCCGCTCACATTCGATTCCTACGCCGAGCTCACCGCGACCTTCCGTCTGCTGGCCACCACACGCGACGTGCGGGCTGTCGTGCTGACCGGCGCGGGAGGAAACTTCTGTTCCGGCGGCGACGTGCACGACATCATCGCCCCGCTCGTCGCCATGCGGGAGGCGGGCGACCGGGAGGGCCTGCGGCGCTTCACGCGCATGACGGGGGAGCTCGTGTCGTCCATGCGTGCGTGTCCCCAACCCATCATCGCCGCGGTAGACGGCGTCTGCGCGGGCGCCGGGGCCATCCTCGCGATGGCGAGCGATCTGCGTTTCGGGACGCCGCGCAGCAAGGTCGCCTTTCTGTTCGTCCGTGTGGGCCTGTCGGGCGCCGATATGGGCGCGTGCGCCATCCTGCCGCGCATCATCGGCCAGGGGCGGGCCGCCGAGCTCCTCTACACCGGGCGGTTCATGGACGGCGCCGAGGCCGAGCGGTGCGGGTTCTACAACCGGCTCGTCACCGCGGAGGCGCTGGTCGATGAAGCGCGCGCGCTGGCGCGATCGCTGGCCGACGGTCCTTTCGTCGCGCACGCTACGACGAAGACGTGCCTGCACCTCGAATGGAACATGGGCCTGGACGAGGCGATCGCGTCGGAAGCGGAGGCGCAGGCCGTGTGCATGGAGACCGAGGACTTCGCCCGGGCCTACGGCGCCTTCGTCGCCAAGGAGCCGGTGATCTTCAAAGGGGATTGACGTGTCCTCCGCCTTCATCGACCGCTTCGTCCTGGACCGCCTGCCTCCCCGCGAGCTCTACCCGCGGATGGACTGGTTGGACGTGCCCGGGCCGCGGTATCCGGCGCAGCTGAACTGCACGTCGGTGCTGCTCGACGCCTGGATCGAGCAGCGCGGCGACGATCGCATCGTGTTCCACCACGCCGCCGGAGCGTGGTCGTACCGCCGGCTCCACGACACCGCCAACCGCATCGCGCACGTGCTCGTCGAGGATCTCGGCCTGGTTCCGGGCGGCCGTGTTCTGTTGCGGGGGCCCAACCAACCCATGCTGGTGGCCTGCTGGCTCGCGGTGCTCAAGGCGGGGGGCGTCGCCGTCACCACCATGCCGCTGCTGCGCCCGCGCGAGTTGACGGAGATCATCGAGCGGGCCGACGTGCATGTGGCGCTCACCGACGCGGGCGTCGCCGCCGATCTCCACACCGCTCTTGCCACCCGCCCAAAGACGCGGCTGCTGCACTTCAACAGCGCCGCGCCCGACTCGCTGGACACCTTGATGGCAGCGCACGCTCCGCAGTTTGCCAGCATCGCGACCGCCGCCGACGATCCGGCGATCATCGCCTTCACATCCGGCACGACGGGCCGGGCCAAGGCCACGGTGCACTGTCATCGCGACATCCTCGCCGTCACCGACGCGTACGGGCGTCACGTGCTGAAGCCGCGGTCCGATGATGTGTTCATCGGTTCGCCGCCAATCGCGTTCACCTACGGACTCGGCGGGCTCGTGCTCTTTCCCATGCGCTTCGGCGCGTCAACGGCGCTCATCGAAGCGGCAGCGCCGCGGCAGCTGCTCGAGGGGATTCAGCAGTACAGGGCCACCATCACGGTGACGTCGCCGACCGGCTACCGCGCCATGCTCGCGCAAGCCGGGGCCTTCGACCTCGCGAGCCTGCGCTGCGGCATGTCGGCCGGCGAGACGCTTCCCGCCGCGGTCTTCAATGCCTGGGAGCAGGCCACCGGCATCCGCCTGATGGATGGCATTGGCTCGACCGAGCTGCTCCACGTGTTCATCGGCTGCACGGCCGAGGAGGCGCGCCCCGGGACCACCGGCCGTGTCGTGCCGGGCTATCGGGCCACGATACTGGACGAGTCGGGCGCCGAGGTGCCCCGCGGCACAGTCGGCCGCCTCGCCGTCTCCGGGCCGGTGGGCTGCCGGTATCTCGATGACCTCGAGAATCAGCAGCGGTACGTGCAGCACGGGTGGAACATCACCGGCGACGCCTACACGATGGACGACGATGGGTACTTCTGGTACCAGTCGCGCACCGACGACATGATCGTCTCGTCCGGCTACAACATCTCGGGCGCCGAGGTGGAGAACGTGCTGCTCACACACCCCTCGGTCGGCGAGTGCGCCATCGTCGGTGTTCCGGATGAAGCCCGCGGCCAGATCGTCAAGGCGTTTATCGTGCCCGCGTCCGGTGCCGCGCCGTCGGATGCGCTCGTCAGGGCGCTCCAGGACTTCGTCAAGTCGCAGCTGGCGCCCTACAAGTACCCGCGCGCGATCCAGTTCGTGGCGGCGCTGCCCAGGACGATGACCGGCAAGGTTCAGAGATTCCGTCTCCGGCAGGCAGACGCCGCGGCGCTCGCGGCCCCCGCGCCTATGACCGCGAATGCGGGGCTGACGCGTCACGAACCCGAAGGCTGGTCGAAACCGATTGGCTACGCCAACGCCGTCAGCGCAGTCGGACGCACGGTCTTCGTCGCCGGACAGATCGGGTGGGATCCAGCAGCGGCGGAGTTGCGCAGCGTCGGCTTTCCGGACCAGGTCCGCCAGGCGCTGAGGAACGTGGTGGCCGCGCTGGCGGCAGCCGGCGCCCGCCCCGACCAGATCACCCGCCTGACCTGGTATGTCACCGACCGTGAAAAATACATCGCTCACCGCAAGGAGATCGGCGCCAGCTATCGGGAGATTATCGGCCGGCACTTTCCTGCGATGTCGGTCGTGGTCGTCAATGGCCTGCTGGAACCTGACGCACAGGTCGAGATCGAGGCGACCGCCGTGATCCCAGATGCGGGGAGATGAAACGCGACGCGTCAACCGACGCAACGGCACACCAAGGTCGCTGAACCAGGATCGCGTTGAACGACTATCGATTGAAGACTACCGTCTGAAAGGCGGTCACTCTGCGCGTAGCGCGCGTGCTACAATCGATTGCATGAGTCGGCGTATCACCCAACGAGAGCTCCGCAACGAAAGCGGGCGAATCATGCGGGCCCTGGACAGGGGAAGGGCCTTCATCGTCACGCGCAATGGCGTGCCCGTTGGCGAGCTGATTCCTCTGCGACAGCGGGTGTTCGTACCGGCCGAAGCCGCGCTTGCCGCTTTCGCCGGCGCGCCACGCGTGTCGCTCGCGCGTTTTCGGAAAGACGTAGACGCCGTGATCGATCAGGATTCCACGCCGCGTGGCTGATCCACGGCATCCCCGCGGGCTCATCGACACGTCCGTTGTCATCGATCTGGGGCGAATCGAACCGACCGATTTGCCCTTGGAGTTCGCCGTCTCGGCGATCACCATGGCGGAGCTCGCGGCAGGACCACATGCGACCGCCGATCCGGCAGAACGTGCCCGTCGCCAGGACCGGTTGCAGCGGGCCGAGGCCACGTTCGAGCCGCTGCCAGTGGATGCGACCGTGGCGCGTGCGTACGGCCGTGTCTACGCTGCCGTCGGCGCGGCAGGCCGCAAAGCGCGCGGCCGGCGCGCGTTGGACCTGTTGATTGCAGCGACCGCAGTTGCGGCGGGCCTACCTCTGTACACGCGCAATCCGGACGATTTCTCGGGCTTGTCAGAAATGCTTGAAATTATCGCGATCTGATCAGCCATCGTCACTCGCCGCTTCATGGCAGCAGTACATCCCAAGTCGCGCCAGGCGGCGCAAGTCGTCGCGCTGCCCAGTCGACGACGAACGTCCCGATGGCCGCCTCGCCGTCGAGCGACAGCGCGCCCTGCGAGCAGCTGCCCGCGAGTTTTTCGAGGGCCTTGTGGACCTCCGCCTCGAGCGGCCTGACCGCGACCTGTGCCAAGGATAGCCGGCCCGCAGCTTGACATGCCTTCGTCCATTTCAATCGCCCTCACCGATGGTGGCTATTACTTCATCATGATCGCCGCGAGCGTGACGATGCCGTTCCACAGGTTGCCCAGGCGCAAGTTTTCGTTGTCCGTATGCTGGTTGTCGTCGAAGTTCGCGAGCGAGACGCCGACCGTGGGCACGTGATACACGTCGATGAACGAGTTGGCCGGCACGCTGCCGCCGAGGGTGCGAATGCGCACCAGCCGTTCACCCGCGCGCGACCGCAACGCCTCCGTGACAAACCGCGCTTGCGGATCGTCCGGGTCGGTCCGCCATGCGCCGCTCGAGGCTCCGGCTCGCGTCGTCACCTTGGCAATCCGTGGATGGGCGGCCAGCGTGGCCGTATCAGGCTCGTTGTCCACGATGAAGTAGCCCTGCTTCCGGATGTGCGCGAGTATGCGATCCACCATCGTCCGCGGGGAGTTCTCCTTCACCAGCCGCAGCGCAATTTCCGCCGTCGCTTTCGCGGCAATCACGCCCCCCACTTCGCCGCCCCTCAACAGGTGCACGCTGAAGCTCGGGAGGTTCAACCCTTCCTGCAGCGAAGACGCCGCGCCATCGGTGGAGCCGAGTCCATACAGCCTCCGCATCGCGGCGCTGTCGTCGGGCACCTCCTGCATCATCTTCATCGCCGGCGGCGGAAACGGCGGCACATCGTCGTAGAAGCCTTCGACCACGATCCTGCCGGTGGGGGCCACCATCGACGCCAGCAGCTGGGACAAGCGCACGTTCGCGTCCGGCAGCCAGTTGCCGTAGTTGCCGCTGTGCATGGCGCTGCCCGCGGTGTAGACCGTCACGTCGAGGCCAGCGCCGCCGCGCGCCCCGTAGTACACCGTCGGCTGGCCGCTGGGGTGCTGAGGGCCGTCGACGATGATCAGCACGTCGGCGCGCAGCTGTTCGGTGTGGTGCTTGACCGCGTAGTCGAGCGCCGGGCCGCTACCCTCCTCTTCGCCGTGCAGGATCACCTTGACGCTGTTGGTCGGACTGCCCCCGATGGCGTCCATGGCCGAGACGAATGCCTGAATCGGTCCTTTGTCGTCGCCGGACGATCGCGCGTAGATGCGCCAGCTGTCGGGCAGCGTGGAGCGGCCGGTGAAGTCGTGAATTTCCTCTGCGCCTTCTTCTATGCTGCCTGCACGCAGCACCGGCTGAAACGGGTCGGGCTGTTTCCAGCGCGCCTTGTCGACCGGCTGGCCGTCGTAGTGGAGGTAGAAGAGGATCGTCCGCGTCGATCCGGGCACCAGCCGTTCGCCGTACACGAGCGGTGTGGACGGCGTGTCCCACACCTCCGGCTTCATCCCGCGGCGCGCGAGCATCCGCCGCAGTAGTTCCGCGTTGCGTTTGATGTTCGGCAGGTCCGTGCGCACGTTGGGAATCGCCACGAGCTCCATGAACTCGCGGACGATTTCAGGCTGGTGCTCGCGGACGTAGCGTTCGACGTCCCTCTGCTGCGCGAGAGCTGGCGTCGCGCAGAGCCATATTGCGAGCGCGAACAATGGGTCTCTCACTCCGACTCCTCCATCGCCTGGGAGATTCTGAACATGTGGCCGTCCGGATGGCGACCGTGCGCGTCGAGCCCCGCGTCGAGGCACCGCGCGAGGACGCGGCGCGACGGCCCGGATCGTCTCACAGATCGAGCGTCAGGTACGTCGTGCCCGGTGCGCGTGTCAAAGCGGCACCGATGATACACTCGCCGCCGCACCAGGGCATGTCCATGACCTCCGGCGATCAGCATCGAGCAGTGCAAAACGAGCAGGTGCTGTCGCGCCAGCTCTCGGCGACCCAGCAGACGACGATGGCGCTGGGCGGCGCGATCGGCACGGGGCTGTTCCTCGCCAGCGGCCTGTCGGTGAACGTGGCCGGACCGGCCATCATCCTCTCCTACGTGATCGTCGCCGGCATCTCGCTGCTGCTCGGCCGGGCGCTGACGGAAATGGCCGTGGCCCATCCGACCGCCGGCTCGTTCGGCGTGTACGCCGGGATGTACATCTCGCCCTTTGCCGGCTACGCGGTGCGCGTGAGCTACCTGCTGATGGAAGTGATCGCAACCGGCGGACAGCTCGTGGCCGCGTCCATCTACATGGCCTACTGGTTTCCGAGCGTGCCGGGCGCCGTCTGGGTGCTCGCCTTCGCGGTGATGCTCCTGTACATCAACTCGCGCACGGTCGGCCGGTTGGGCACCATCGAGTACTGGCTCGTGCTGATCAAGGTCGTGGCGGTGGCGGTGTTTGTCGGGCTGGCCGTACTGGTCGTGTCCGGCCTCACCGGCGAGCCCGCGATCGGCCTGCGCAACGTCACCGGCCACGGCGGCTTCATGCCGTTCGGCGCGTCGGGCGTGTGGCTCGGCACCTGCTTCGTGATCTATTCCTTCATCGGCGTCGAAATCGTCGGCGTCACGTCGGGCGAGGCCTCGGATCCGGCGCGCACGATTCCGGCCGCCATGCGGCGCATGGTCCTGAGCCTCTCGGCGATCTACATCGTCACCATCACCCTGCTGGTCGCGCTGACGCCGTGGAACGAGCTCGGCGTCGGCGAGAGCCCCTTCGTGAAGGTGCTGGCACGATTGAGCATTCCCGGCGCCGCGGGCCTGATGAACTTCGTCGTCCTGAGCGCCGCGCTGTCGAGCTCGAATGCGAATCTGTACCTGATCGCGCGCACGCTCTTTTCGCTGGCACGCGCCGGCTTCGTCTCCCCGAAACTCGGCGCCATCAGCCGGCACGGTGCGCCGGTGAACGCCCTGCTCGTGGCGGGCCTCGGACTCGGCGCGGCCGTGCTGATCCGGGCGCTCTGGCCCGACTCGGCCTACGTGTGGTTTTTCGGCGTCGCGCTGTTCGGCGCGCTCTTCGTGTGGCTGATGATCTTCGTCACGCACATCGCGTTCCGCGGGCCGGCAGCGCCGCTCACGTCATGGGCGGGCGCCGCGCTGGTGGGTGGCATCCTGGTGTCCACATGGTGGACGCCAGGCCTGCAGTCCACGCTCGTCGCCGGAGGTCCGTGGCTGGTGCTGCTGGCTGTCGGCTACCGGCTGTCGCCGCGCACAGGCGCGTAGCGGCCCGTGGGTTCTCGGTCCGTAGGGCCAGGAACGAAGGACCAAGGACTCGCAAACGCCCCTAGCGCCCCCCTAGCGCAGCTCCTCGTCCGCGTACACGTGCGTCTCGAACGCGGCCGGCAGCGACACTTCCAGCAGCTGCAGGTCGGCTGAGGCGTCGCTCAGCGACGTTTTCAATTCGGGCGGAATCACGTACGCGTCGCCCTCCGCGAGCGCGTGGGCCCCCTGGCCGTCGCCGCGCAGTGTGACCGATCCCGACAGCACGAAGGTGAACAGGATGTCCGACGTGTGGCTGGTGACCTGGCCGTTGGCGGGGCCGGTCGCGCGGGCGATCTGCACGGAGGCGACTCCGCCCGTGGCTGCACCGATACCCGTCTCCCGCGCCTCGAAACCCTGCAGGCGCCACGGTGTCCAAGACGCGTGCGCCACCTCGCTGCGACAGAACCTCTGTCCTCCGAAATCGCGGTCCGGCCGCACGCTGGCTGTCGGCAGCACCATCTCGTGATCGAGCGTCGTGACATGTTCGGCCGGCACGCCGATCTCGATCACCTGCAGGTTGTCTGACGATTCGAGCACCCGATGCCGGATCTGCGGCGGCTGAATCACGCAATCGCCCGCGCGCAGGACGAAGGGCGGCCCCTGGTCCTCGTACACCAGCCGCACCCAGCCGCGGTAGCAGAAGATCAGCTGAAAACCGACCGTATGGTAGTGGACCATGTCGGGCACAGGTCCGGCGTCGGGAATGCGGATGTGCGACGCGATGATGCTGCCGCCCAGCCGGCCGGGAATCAGATCCCGATAGTGCATGCCCGCGCGACCGATCACCCACGGCGTGTTGTCCTTCAGGCGCCGCACGACGAAGGCATGTTCGGTCCGCGGCGTCTCCAGCGGCGCATGGGCGCCGACAATGAAGATACGGGTGCCGTTGGGGGCCGTCACATCCCGCTGGCCGCCGGCACACGCATCAGGGTCGCGGCAGAGGAGCCGCAACACACCCGGCGCCACGGCGGCACCCCGCTCGAGCCGGAGGCGCAGGCCGTGCGCGGATAACGTGGCGACCGCCGGATCGTCGGCCGGGTAGATGGTGTCGAGCCGAAAGCCGAGCGTGCCGGTGAAGAAGGCCAGGTCCGCCGCGAGGTCCGCCGACGGCTGGCACACCTCGGCGGCCAGCACGTTGTCCCAACGCTCGGTCATGCCATCTCCTTGGATCGACGTTCAGCGCGCTACACAGTGTCACGAAACGCGGCCACGAAACGCGACGAACCAGAAATTTCTGCAACACGGAGCACGGCCTGATCCTGGAGCGGGGGGCGCCTGGCGAGTGACCTCAAAGTTGCCGGAACACGCGCGCGTTCACAGGGGCGCCGGCCGCGGTACAAGCGCCGCCACCACCGCGATCAGTTCGGCGGGTTCCACCGGCTTGGGCACGTGCATCTGAAATCCGGCGGCGAGCGCCTTGATGCGATCTTCGACGCGCGCATAGGCCGTGAGCGCGATGGCGGGCACCTCACGCGCGGAGCACCCGGGCTGCTGGCGGAAGCGCGACACGAACGCGTAGCCGTCTTGGTCCGGCATCTCGATGTCCGAGATCAACAGGTCGGGCTTCCAGGCAGCCGCCGTCTCGAAGCCCTCGGCCGCACACGCGGCGGCGCGCACCTCGGCGCCGGCGCTCGCGAGAATCGCCGCAACGATCTGGCGCCCGTCGTCGTCGTCTTCGACAACGAGGATGCGGATGGCGGGCAGGCGCGGCAGGTCTGCCGGCAGGAGGCCGGCGTTCGCCGTCGGGTGCGCATCCCCGGGACTTCGCCGTGGCTGGACCGCGACGAGCGGCAGCTTGATGCGAAACGCCGACCCCTGGCCAGCGCCATCGCTTGCCGCGTCAATCGTGCCGCCGTGCAATTCGACGAGATTTCGCGCGATGGCAAGACCCAGCCCCAGCCCGCCTGTTTTGCCGGCCCGTTCGCCCTGCCGAAACCGATCGAAAATGTGCGGGAGCAGCCCGGGTGCGATGCCGACGCCGGAGTCGCTCACGATGATCTCGACGTGTGAATTGACGCGTTCGAGACGCACCTGTACCTGCCCGCCTGTCGGTGTGAACTTGATCGCATTGGAGACCAGGTTCCACACCACCTGCTGGAGGCGATCGGGGTCTCCGGATATCGGCGCGGCTCGCGGATCGATCACCGTCTGAATCCGGATGTCCTTGGCCTCCGCCGCCGGCCGAATGGCGTCGACTGCCGCCTCGAGGACCGCGCTGAGCTCGACCGAACGCACGTCGAGCCGGAGCTTGCCGGTAATGATGCGCGACACATCGAGCAGATCCTCGACCAGTTGTGACTGCGCGCGCGTATTACGTTCGATCGACTCGAGCGCCTTGGCCTGCGAGGCCGGTGCGACCTGTCCAGCGCGCAGCATGCGCGTCCAGCCGAGGATCGCGTTGAGCGGCGTGCGCAACTCGTGCGAGAGCGTCGCGACGAATTCATCCTTGCTGCGGTTGGCGGCTTCGGCCTCCGCCCGCGCGGCCCGTTCCGCGTGCAGCAGCCGGCGTCGCTGCTCGTCGGCGCGACACCATTCGATCGCAAACGCGGCGGTCCTCACCATGAGGTCCACCAGATCCAGTTCGTCGGCAGAAGGCGATTTCGGCTCAGGGTAATAGACCGCAAACGTGCCGAACAGCTGACCGGCGGAACCGACGATGGGGGTGGACCAGCAGGCCCTGATGCCGGCGGCGGCGGCAAGGCTGCGAAACGGGATCCATCGCTCGTCCTTCATCACGTCCTCGACAACGACGCGCTGCCGGTGAAACGCCGCGGCGCCGCACGAGCCGGCCGCGGGACCGATGGCCAGGCCGTCGATCGCGCTCGTATACGCGGGCGGTAGCCGCGGCGAGGCGGCGCCGTGACGCAGGTGAAGGCCGTCGTCGTCCAGCAGCAGAATCGATGGAATCGCGCTCGCCGAATGCTCGGCGATGACACCGACGATCAGGTCGAGGCTGTTCGACAGCGGTCTCCCATCGGCGATTGTCTCGAGGACATGCTTCTGAGACTCGACCAGTGCCTGCGACCGCTTGTGTGCCGAGATGTCGAGCGACAGCGACATCACCCCGAGCGGCGATCCGTCGTGGTGACGGATCGGCGCGAAGCAGGCGTAGCTCCACACTTTGCGGCCATCGGGGAGCGGTGCCAGCAGTTCCGGAATCGTGACGGTCTCCCCGGTGCGGTACACGCGATCGAACGCGTCGCGGACCAGCTCGAAGGCGTCGGGGAACGTCTCACCCACCGGGCGCCCGATGATCGCGTCACGCGGTATGTTGATGACTTGCAGCGCGAAATCGTTGATCAGCACCAGCCGGTGATCGGGCCCTTCGCAAATGCTAACGGCCATCGGCGCATTCTCGAGCACGAGGCGGAAGAAATCGCGTTGCCCTTCCGCTTCCTGGCGCGACAGCTGTTCGCGCTGCAGCGCCTCGCCGTGCAACCGCTCCACCCGACGGCGATCCGTGACGTCGCGGACCATCGCGCCCACTGACGTGACACTGCCGTCGTTGATCACCGGGTAGTACACCGCGGTCCAGTGACGGGGAGCGCGCTGCGCGGCATCGCGGATGCCGGCCATCTCGATGTCGGTCGACTGGCCGGTCTCGAAGACACGCTGCACCGCGGGTGCGATGGTGCCGGCAAGCGCCGGCAGGATCTCGTCGAGTCGTCGACCGACGTGCGCCTCGGGCGACTGGCCGTCCATCTGGGCGTACACGGTGTTGACCGCGATGTAGCGCAAGTCGGGATCGAAAAACGCCACGCCGATGGGCGCTGTTTCAAAGAGCGCGTTCAGCAGCGAGCCATAGGCGGTGGCGTCGGGCACGTTTCTGGTCGCCATGTCCGGTTTTCTTCCGGCTGCGCCCCGCGGCCGTACCAAATTGTGACAGCTCAGTCAGGCGCGGCGGCGCTTCCGAGCCTGACAGCAAAATTATGGCCAATCAGACCTTTCCGGCGAGCCGTCAGCGCGCGCTGCGCACGAGGAAAAGCCGATCCTGGCGCCGGCGTGCCCACCGCGTTCTTCCGTCGCCGCCGACGATCATGTCTTCCTCCTGCGCCATCTGCACGGCCTGCCCGCCCCACTCCGGCACGGGCGTGGTCGCCTGCAGCTCGATCGAGAACCACATCGACGGGATCACTCTCGCTTCGCCGCGCCCGACGACGCCGTCCTGGTAGTCCCAGAGCCCGATGAGCGGCCCCGCGCCGTGCCCGTTCAGTCCGATCGGGTGCGAGTACATCGTGCCGCTGATGCCTTTCGCTTTCATCCGCGCGAGAACAGAGGCGAGAATCTCGTTGCCAGTGCGTCCGGGACGGATTTCCTCCATCGCGAAGTCCTGCATCGCGTTGCTGTTGGCGAGCGCCTGCTTCAGGCCGTCCGGCGCGTCGGCCTCGCCCGGGCGCAGGACGTACGCGTTGTGCTGCGTGTCGGTGTTCAACCGCGCGACGGTGATCCCCACGTCGCAGTGCAGCACGTCGCCGGGCTGAATCACCGGATCGCCGCCGATCGACTTGGCGTCCGCCCCCTTGCGCTGAACGTTGACGCTCGGCTGGAACCACGTGCCGAGCCCCTGATCGTTCGTGCGCTGGCGCCACCACCACACGAGATCGCTGGCGCGCGTCGTGCCGGGCACGATCACCTTGTCCGAGAACATCGTCTGAGTCATCTGCCAGGCGAGGGCCGTCATCTTCTCGAAGAAGACCTCTTCCTCCGGCAGGCGCGAGGCGATGAGCTCGAGCGGCAGCCGCTCGGCGTCGCGGAATCTCGACGTCCAGGTCTGGCCGAGCGCCTCGCTCATGCCCTGCAGTTCGCCGCTCGACAACCCGTCGCTGAACGCGAACGTCGTCGAGCGGTCGATGCCGATCACTTTCGGCTTCCGCTCCTCGACGACCTGCTTCAGGAGCAGCCATTGTTCGTCGCCCCAGAGCTCGGCCTGGCGTCCGCCGACGGCGGCGGTGATCGCCTTCGCGGACGTGCGCGCGTCGAAGAC
>JRHI01002609.1_pt1 | contig 12067 bp, 12 predicted proteins | sample 215371 | NCBI WGS metagenome assembly JRHI01 (sample SAMN02929681, study PRJNA255918) | sediment metagenome | biome: cave system; feature: Ice Cave; material: Sediment; isolation source: sediment from deep within a dark volcanic ice cave with no known source of... ...
TTGCCGACCCGGGACGTGCATCGACGCCTCGCGCAAGCGCCGCCCCGCGCATTTCGTCGTTGGGCTCGATCGCAATCGCATGGGCCCCCGCCGCTGCGAGCAGACGCGTCGATATCCCGGTTCCGGCGCCGACGTCGATGACTGTCGGCGAGATCGGAAGTCCGTCGAGAATCGCCGCAATGGCGGCTGCGGGATAGGACGGGCGATAGCGGTCGTAGAGTTCCGCCAGGCCCGTAAAACGCGTCGCCGTTTCCGGCGGTTCGTCGCTCATCGTCGCGCGGCTTCTGCCATGGCTTCTTCGCCATCGGTATCGATATCCGTATCGTTTTTGCCTTGGTTTTGGCTATCGCTCTCGCTTTCGTTTTCGCTTTCGCGGTTCGAATCGCTCGGACGTCCGATTGCGGAGTCGATCACGTCGAAGCAGCGATCGATTTCGTCCGTCGTATTGTACTGCGCGAAACTGAGGCGCACGGCGCGGCCGTCCGCTTCGGGTGCCAGCGCCCGCATCAAGCGCGGCGCAAAGTAGTCGCCGCTGCGTGCTTCGATCTGCGCGACTTCGAAACGTTCGGCGAGTTCGTCGCTCGGCATCCCCGGGATGTTGAAGGCGAAGACGGGCAGGCGCGCGGCGTTCGCAGGCCGTCCGTAAAGCCGGACGTGTGGCGCGCGGTCCGAGAACTTCGCGCGCGCATAACGGGAAAGTTCGAATTCGTGCCGCGCCACGATCTCGAGTGCCGCACGCGGCGCGGGATCGATATCGCGGAAGTAGGCTATCGTTCCGAGCCAGCCCGCCAGGGCCTCGTGATTTTGCGTCCCGCACTCGAGCGTCCAAAAACGAGCGTCTCCGCCGGGAACGTACTCGTCATCGGCGCGCACGAGGCGGTCGAGCACCGTCTCGCTCGCATACCAGAACCCGATGTGCGGTGCGTACATCTTATAGCCCGCGAAGAAGGCGAAATCGATGGCCGCATCGAGCCGGAGCGCGAAATGCGGCAGCGCCTGCACGCCGTCGACGACGACCAGTGAATGCGCCGCTTGTGCCTGCCGCGCAAGCGCCTCGACATCGAAGACCGTTCCGGTCGCATTCGATGCCCACGGTAGCGCCACGAGTTTGGGTCCGCGTTCGAGGAACGCCGCATACTTCGCGCCATCGAGATCGCCCTGCGCGTCGACCGGGACGATATCGATCTGTGCGCCGAAGCGGCGTAGCCAGAGCCACGGCGCGACGTTCGCTTGGTGATCGGCCGCGGTGACGACGATGCGGTCGCCGCGCGCGATCGTGCTCGCGAGCAAGCGCGAAAAGGACATCGCGATCGACGTCGCGTTGAGGCCGAGTCCGACCTGCGCGACCGGGGCGTCGATGAGCGCTGCGAACTCACCCTTCGCCTCTACAATCAAATCGCACGTCGCCCGCGTCCGCGAGAAGATCGCCCCTTTTTGTGCGTTGTCGTACGCAAGATAGCGTTGCATGCGTTCGAGCGTCGAATCGGGCAGTTGCGTGCCCGCAGCATTGTCGGCGAGAATGCGCCCGTGCGTTTGGGCCGCCATGACGGCCGGAAAGCGGTTATCGTTCACGTGCGGATGCCTGCAGCTTCGAGCGCGCGATACGCGCGCGAGGTCGCCTCGCGTCCGAGCACGCCGCTGATGAAACGCGTTGCCGCGCGGACGCCGTCGAGCGAGACGCCGCTCTGGATTCCCATACCGTCGAGCATGTAGAGAAGGTCTTCGGTCGCAAGGTTACCCGTCGCGCCGGGCGCGTAGGGGCAACCGCCCAGCCCCCCCGCCGAGGTGTCGAAGATGCCGACGTTCATCTGCAGCGCGGCGACGACGTTCGCAAGCGCCGTCCCGCGCGTATCGTGAAAGTGCATGGCGAGCCGTTCTACGGGCATGTGTGCTTGCAGGGCACCCGCGATGTCGACGACTTGGTTCGGCGTGCCGACGCCGATCGTGTCGCCGATCGAAAGTTCGTCGACGCCAAACTCGGCGAGCGCATTTGCGACCCGGATTACGCTCGCGACCGAAACGGTGCCCTCATAGGGGCAGCCGAAGGCGACGGATATGTAGCCGCGCACCCACATTCCGTCGCTGCGGGCTGCTTTGACGACGTCGCGAAACACGGCGAGCGACTCGTCGATGGTCATGTTGATGTTGCGTTTGGTGAACGTTTCCGAAGCCGCCGTGAAGACCGCGATCGCGCGAACTCCCGCAGCTCGCGCTCGCTCGAAGCCACGCATGTTCGGTGTGAGGCAGAGGTACGTCACGCCGGATCGACGGGCGATCTGCGCCATCACGTCTTCCGCATCGGTCAACTGCGGGATGGCACTCGGCCGAACGAAGGATGTCGTCTCGATTGCGGCGAGCCCGCTTTCGGAAAGAAGATCGATGAAGCGGACCTTGTCGGCAGTCGTCACGACGGCACTCTCGTTTTGTAAGCCGTCGCGCGGTCCCATTTCGACGATCTTAACGCGCGCGGGGAGATCGATCAAAGAGAGTGCGCTCATGAATCGTGCACCGTGCCTTCGGCCATGCTGTGAGATTGAATGTGATCCTCAATCGCGCCGATCGATTGCGGCCAGATACGATCGTCCCAGAGAAACCCTTTGATGAGGAACGTGCCGGGATTGAACGCACCGATGAGATTGAGATGGTTCGCGCGTTCGGCCTTGATTTCGCGCGCGCGCACGCGGCCTCCCAAGGTCGCGCTATCTTTCCACACGATGCCGTCGTTGTCGCCGTCGAAGTGCGGAACCGCACCATAGATCGAATAGAGGCACGTGTGGGGTGGCGCAATCCACGGCTCGTAAGCGAGCACCCAGTTGCGGTCTTTTCCGCGACCGACCCAGTGGCCGCCGGTTTGATTGAGCCACGTCATGAAATGGGATCGGAGGTCCATGTCTTTCATCGCGTGGTCTTGCAGGCGCAAGAACGCGGTGAGCATCGGAAGCATATCCGCCGTGACGCCCCAGTGCGGCGTGCCGAGCGTAATCGTGTGCGCGACCTCGTTCGCCCGTTCGGGATAGCGGCGCAGAAAACCGCGCACGACCAGGCCGCCGAGCGAATATCCGACGGAGACGATTGGGAACGGCACGCCCCGCGCAGGCAGCGTTTGCAAAAACTGGGCATACCGGTCGATGCGATCGGAGAGGTTGTCGGAGAAAACGGGGAAGATTTCGCAGTTGAAGCCACGCGCCTCAAGGCCCGTTCGTTGGCGGCGCCCGCGTGAGAGCGTGTTCAAATCTTTGTCGGGCTCGTTGAAACCTGGCACGATTACGATCGTCGGCCGCGCGCGTGCGGTCATGCCTCGAACTCCACGAGCGTGGCGCCGTTTGCGACGAGCGCACCCGCGGCGACCGCCACGTTTTTTACGACGCCGTCGCGCGATGCTTCGATCCGGTGCTCCATTTTCATCGCTTCGAGTATCACGAGCAAGTCGCGTTCCAAAACGGCGTCGCCCGCGGTTACGAGAATCTTCACGATTTTTCCCGGCATCGGGGCCACGATCGTGCTTCGCTCGTGACCGCTCGCAGCGTCGCCCGTTCCGAGGATGGGCGGCGGCGCGAGCGCGATCGCGTAACGTGCTCCATCGAGCATCACGTCGATCCTGCCTGCTTCGAGCGTCGCACGCCCCGCGACGCGCATGCCCTCGCCGCGAACGATTACACGATCCCCCACGACCTCGAAGCGAACGTCAATGGTAAGGTCGCCGCGGATATGCCAGCCGCCGCCGTCCGGCGTGCGAGAGGCAATCAGCGCGAGACTGCGCCGCGCCCCGCTCAGGCGAAATGGAATGCCGATGCCGCCGACGCGCCACGCACGCGAACTCGCGAGCAGCGTGCCAATGGCGATCAGGAAGGCGGCATCGGGTTCGCTCGCGCTATCCGGACGCAAAAAGTCCTCGTGGTCGGTGAGGAAAGCGGTCGTCGTCCGGCCCGCACGAAAATCATCGTCGCCCAAAATGCGCAGCAGCAAGGGAACGTTCGTCGCGACGCCGTCGATGCGCGTGCGGGCGAGAACGCTTGCGAGCACATCGCTCGCTTGCGCGCGGTTCGAACCGTACGCGATGAATTTCGCGAGCATCGAATCGTAGTACATCGAAACGTGGCTGCCCGCGCGAACGCCCGTATCGACGCGCAGTTGGGGGTCCGCGGGGTGCTCGAACGTGGAGATCGTTCCGGTTGCGGGTACGTAACCATTGGCCGGGTCTTCGGCGTTGATGCGCGCTTCGATCGCCCAGCCGACCGGTGCGATATCGCATTGTTCGAGCGCGAGCGCGGCGCCGCTCGCAATTTCGAATTGCAAACGCACGAGATCGATGCCGTGCACGAGTTCGGTGACGGGGTGCTCGACCTGCAAGCGTGCGTTCATTTCGAGGAAGTAAAACGAGCGGTCCCCGTCGAGCAAGAATTCGACGGTGCCGGCGTTCGTGTAGTCGACCGACTGCGCGGCGCGGATCGCCGCCGCGCCCATGCGCTCGCGCAAGTCCGCGTCGAGCGCGAGCGAAGGCGCTTCTTCGAGAATTTTCTGATGCCGTCGCTGGATCGAGCATTCGCGTTCGCCCAGATGAAGCGTTTTGCCGTGCGTGTCGGCAACGATCTGGAACTCGATGTGTCGCGGCCGTGCCAGATATTTTTCCAGTAGTACCGTTGCATCGCCGAAAGCCGCAAGCGCTTCGCGCTGCGCGGATTCGAACGCTTCGTCGAAACGCGCGAGATCGTCGACGACGCGCATCCCGCGACCGCCGCCGCCGGCGCTGGCCTTGATCAGTAGGGGCACGCCGATACGCGCGGCCTGCGCGCGCAATGTCGGCAGCGACTGGTCCTCTCCATCGTAACCCGGGACGACCGGTACGCCACGTTCGCGCGCGCGACGCTTCGCTTCAATTTTATCGCCCATCGCCGCGATCGCATCGGGCGTCGGTCCCACGAAGACGATGCCCGCCTGCGCCACCGCCCGGGCGAAGGACGCGCGTTCGGAAAGAAAACCGTAGCCGGGATGCAGGGCGTCGGCGCCGAGCTCGCGAGCCGCCGCGATAACGCGTTCGATCGCCAAATACGATTCCGTCGCGGCTGCGGGGCCGACACACACGGCGTCGTCCATCGCATCCACGTGCATCGCACGCACGTCGGCTTCGGAATAGATTCCGAGCGGAACGATGCCGGACGCGCGCGCGGCGCGGGCAATGCGAACGGCGATCTCGCCACGATTCGCGATCAGGACGCGCCGCAGCGGACGAACCGGCGTCACGGCGCCCAAGTGGGCGGCCGCTTTTCAAGAAAAGCGCGCAAACCTTCTTGCCCCTCGGCGCTCGTGCGCTGGGCTGCGATCGCTTCGGCGGTCATCTCGAGTGTGGCATCGTAGCCACTCTGCACGACGCGAGCAAACAGCGCTTTGGTCGCCGCGACGCCGCTCGGGCTCGCGGTCCAAATCTCGCGCGTCACCCGCTCCAGCGCGGCGTCGAGCTCTGCCTCGTGCGCGACGATTTCGTGTACGAGCCCAATCGCTTGCGCTCGGCGCGCGTCGAACCGCTCGCCCGTGAGCGCGAGTGCCCGGGCGTGCGAGAGGCCAATCTTCGCAAGCACGAAGGGCGAGATCACTGCGGGGAGTATGCCCAGTTTCGTTTCCGTGAAGCCGAAGACGGTGTCGGCGGCGGCGATTGCGATATCGCAGACCGCGACCAATCCCGCGCCTCCGCCGAGCGCGGCGCCGTGAATTCGGCCGACTACCGGTTTTGGGCACCGGTCGATGGTGCGGAACATGCGGGACATCGCTTGAGCGTCAGCGCGGTTTTCGTCTGCGGCGAGTTCGAGGGACGCGCGCATCCAACGGACGTCGGCTCCCCCGCAAAAAGACTTTCCAGCGCCGGCGAGCACGACCGCCCGGACCGACTCGTCGACGGCAAGTCCCTCGAAAACCGCATGAAGCTCGGCGATGAGCTTCGCGTTAAAAGCGTTACGGACTTCCGGCCGGCCGAGGACGACGTGAGCGATTGGGCCGTCGCGGCGCACGGCGAGCAGCGTTAGGTCCATCCGGGCGCACTTCGCGCCACACTGTCGGCTCCCTTACTGCCCCCGCACGGCCAGGCGTGCTACCATAGGCCTCTATGGATGCAACTGCGGGCTCTGTCCCGCGTACGCTCGAACGCCACGAGGCCGCCGGTGCCGTCGTCAAGCGCCATTCTGCGGTCGTGCGCGTAACGCACTGGCTGGCGGCACTTTCGATTCTGGTGCTCATTATGAGCGGGCTTGAGATTTTCAATGCCGCGCCGTATCTCGATGCATCGGATCTGAGCAACCCCGCGCATCGCGTGCTCTCGTTCGGAAGCTCGACGACCGTGGCGGGCAGCCCGACCGGCACCACGCAGCTCTTCGGCTTGCACTTCAATACGACGCACCTGCTCGGTTACACGGACAACGGTCAGGGCGCTGAATCGGCTCGCGCGTTTCCGGGTTGGATCACTTTTCCGGGTTACCAAGACCTAGCGGATGGGCGCACCTGGCATTTCTTCTTCGCGTGGGTTTTTCTCATCGGCGGCATCACGTACATGATTTTCGGGGTGCTACGGAAAGATTTGGGGCTGATCGTCTTACGGCCCTCGGATCTTCCGAAGATGCTGCCGATGCAACTCTATTATTTCGGTCTTCGCAAAGAACCGCCGCCGCACGGTAAGTATAATCCGTTGCAGAAAGCGGGTTACACCCTCTTGCTCTTCGTGCTCACACCGTTCGTGATACTGACGGGGCTCGCACTCTCACCCGGCATCGATGCGATTGCGGGGCCGCTCACGACGCTGCTCGGCGGCCGCCAGTTTGCGCGGACCTGGCACTTCGCTTCGATGTTGCTGCTGATCGGATTTACGCTCGGGCACGTGTTTCTCGTCGCGAGCACGGGCGTCGTAAACAACATGCGGTCGATGACGCTCGGTACATATAAACTTGGCAAGAACGAAGGAACGGGCTCGTGAATCGCAAGCTTTTCGTCGCGTCGAGTATGGCGGCCGCGCTCGCCGGATGCGCCAAAATTACCAACGGTCTCAACGATACGCCGCAACTTCACGGCGTTTTGAAGGTCGCCGAGAATCTCAACCATGCCGTGATCGGCACGCACGGTATGGCGAAGCTGTATTCGGAAGCCGATATCACCCATAATTTCCCGACCAACGGCAACGACACGCCGACAGACCAGACGTACGCGCGGCTGGTGCAGGAGCATTTTGCGAATTATCGATTGCGCGTCGCCGGACTCGTCGAGCATCCGCAAACCTTCGATCTCAAGGAACTCCGGGCGCTCGCGAAGCTCAGCCAGATCACCCGCCACGACTGCGTGGAGGGTTGGAGCGTCGTCGGCAAATGGAACGGCGTCCGGCTCGGCGACTTTTTGAAAATCGTGCGCCCGAAGCCCGCGGCGCGTTACGTCATCTTCTATTCGTTCGACCATGATTCGAACGGGCAGCAATTTTACGGAAGCCTCGATCTCATGCAGGCCGCGCACCCGCAAACCCAGCTCGCGCTCGATCTCAACGATAAACCGATCGATCCGGATCACGGCGGCCCCGTTCGCCTGCGCATCCCGACGCAGCTCGCCTACAAGAGTACGAAGTGGGTCCAGCGCATCGAACTTGCATCGACGTATAAACCGATTTTCGGAGGCAACGGCGGCTACTGGGAAGATCAGGGCTACGAATGGTACGCGGGAATCTAGAAGCTCTCCGCGTTCCCTAAACAGCCCTAGCCCAGCCGCATTCCGTTTCCCGGTGGCGTTGCTTCTGCGCGAATGCAAACGGCGATATCATCCGGCAAGCCTTGTTGGTGCGTATACAACATGCAGGCGACGGCGCGTCGACTGCACGTCACTACGCGCTTGATAGGAGCTGCTCGGATGAAAACCACACTGCTCGCACTCGGATTTCTCAGTTTTGCAATAACCGCCGCCTACGCTCAAGAAGTCAACGATACGCACGCGATCGTCGGCAAGATGGAGTCGGATCTTTCGAAACGCATGTCGACGAATCTCGATCGCGCCTATGTGGGCGCCATGACCGCTATCGAACCCGCGGTGATCGCGCTCTGCCGCAAAGAGATCGCCGACGGAAAGCAAGCCAAAGTCCGCGCAACGGCGCAAAAGATCCTCACGATCGAGCAAGAAAACGAAGCCTACCTCAAAGGTTACCAGCAGACATACCATATCGACCATACGCCGTAACCGTTGCTTCGACCGTCGACTTAAACCTTAGCGCGGATATTTGCCCTACCGCTGAACGGCGGCTAACGGCGGCGATTTCTCGGGCGTCCGCCGCTAAGACCGCGCGCGCCGTCCAGCGCGTACCTCCCGGGGCCAAGTAAGATCAACGCAACGGCCATGATGAGATACGCGAGGGGTTTTTCGTAGCTTGCCGCGCCCCGTGCATCGTCGACGAACACCGCGCCGTGCGGTAGAAGCACGAAAAAAATTGCGACGACCATATCGCATGCGATCAGAAACGCGAAAATCGGCGTGACGAAACCGGCAACCAGCGCGATGCCGCCGGCGAACTCCACGAATGCAGCGACGGCTCCGAGCCAACCTGGCATCGCCGGCAAGGCACCGGATAACCACGTTGCCGGGTGCTGGATTTTTGGAAGTCCGTGGACGATGAACGCCAGCCCGAGGAAGACGCGGATGGCGAGAAGTGCGATGTCGCCACGCGGCCCGAGGCGCGGCGGCGTCATCGCCGCCCGCATGCGACGAGATGGTTGTCGTCAACTGTTTCGATCGATTTGATTGCGCCGGCTTCGCCGACCGCGTCGCCTTCGCCGACTTCGCCGACTTCGCCGACTTCGCCGACTTCGCCGACCGCGCCCAGCGCGCCGATTGCTTCAATACCCCGAGCGGAGCGTGTCATCGAAAGCCACACCCCGCCGATGACGAGCAGCGCGCCCGCGATGTCGCGCAGACCGAAGACTTCGTGTCCGAAGACGGCCCCGACAACCACCGCGATGACCGGAATCATCAAGGCGGAAAGACCCATTTTACCGCTGTCGATTCGCTGCAGCAACCAATGGTTGAGATAAAAAGCGACGGCGCTGCCGCAGACCGCAAGGTAAACCAAGGCGGCGAGCGGCTCGGGCGTGAGCGCACGCTGCCAGTCGACGCGCTCGAAACCAAAACCGATGGCGGTCATCGAAATGCCCGCGAGCAGCATAGCCGGGGGTAGCGTGACCAGCGGTTCTGCTTGCGAGAAGCGCTTGAGATACACGTTCGCATACCCGGAGGAAGCAGAAGCGATGAGGGTTGCGATCACGTAGAGCACGTCGCCGCGAACGTCGCCCACCAGCGAGATAGTCGCGACACCGCCCAGAGCCAGCAATGCACCCAAGATCGTGTTACGATCGGCGCGTTCGCCGACCATCACGTGAGCGAAGGCGAAAATAAAGAACGGCATCGTCCCGAAGAGCACCGCAACGAGCCCGGACGCGAGCTGCGTTTCCGCAAGGTACGTGAGCGCGTAGTTCAAACCGAACATCGTGAACGCGAGAACGGCGATGAGATGGAAGGGCGCGGCATTGCGACGCCGGTCGACGCGCATGATCCGCGCCAGAGCGTATAAGAAGGCGCTGGCGAGCGTGAAGCGCACGCCGGCGCCGACAAGCGCCGGAAATCCGGCCAGCGAGACTTTGATCCCAAGCCACGTCGTGCCCCAAATAAGCACGCAGACCGAGTAAGCGGCAAGGGTGGCAAGGGGAGACGCAACAAAACGCGCACGCGCCGCTGAGGCGCGCGAAAAAGTGGTCACGCTCCGTTCAACCCGGAAGCAAGCGATTGCGTTTCGCCGCGCGCTACCTCGGCAACACGCACGTGCATGGCACAACAAGAACTCAAAAATCTCCGCGTTGCGGTCCTGGTCGCTGAAGGCTTCGAACAAGTCGAAATGACCTCTCCCGCTGATGCGCTGCGCGCGGCCGGCGCGACCGTTTCGATTGTTTCGCCGGAGGCGGGTCAGGTACAAGGCTTCAACCATCAGGATCGAGCCGACAGATTTTCGGTCGACGTGCCGCTCGACGCCGCCCGAGACGACGACTTCGACGCGTTGCTCCTACCCGGCGGGGCGCTCAATCCCGACAAGCTGCGCACGCTTCCGTCGGCGGTCAAATTCGTGAAAGCTTTTTTCACGAACGGTAAACCGGTGGCGGCGATCTGCCACGCTCCGTGGATGCTGGTCGAGGCAGCGGTCGTCAACGGTCGCACGGTTACGTCGTGGCCCTCGCTGCAAACCGATCTTCGCAACTCCGGCGCGACGTGGGTCGACCGCGACGTCGTCGTCGATGAAAATCTGGTCACGAGCCGCAAACCCGACGACCTTCCCGCCTTCAATAAAAAGATGCTCGAACTCTTTGCGGCGGGTCGCACGCAAATCGCCGGTTCGCATTAAGCGCCGGCGAGATAACTGAGCGGCGTCACGCGGCCGCCAAAAAACGCCGTGATCTCCACCCCGTAACGCGCGGCGAGGCGTTGCAGCTCGGCTTCGCAGAGCGCCGCCTCGCCCGCCTCGGCTTCGGCAAGCCGCTCGATATCGATGCCCGCTCCCCGTGCCGCTTCTTCGAGAGCGAGACCGCCGACGGTGCGCAAAGAAATCAAACGTTCGCCGACGGCCGCGAGTAAACTCGAGTCTTGCATCATCACATCCGAAAGACGCCGAAGCGCGTCGGTTGCACAGCCCCGTAAGCGGCGGCTTCCAGTCCGAGCGCGACGACGCGTCGCGTATCCAGCGGATCGATTACGCCGTCGTCCCACAGCCGCGCGCTCGAATAATACGGGCTCCCTTCGCGCTCGTATTTTGCGAGGATCGGCGCCTTGAAGTGCTCTTGCTCGTCCGCCGTCATCGTTCGGCCTTTGTGCTTTTCCGCGTCCATGCGCACCGTGAGCAGCGTTGAAGCAGCCTGTACCCCGCCCATAACCGAGATGCGCGCATTCGGCCACATCCAAAGCTGCCGCGGCGAATACGCGCGTCCACACATGCCGTAGTTTCCCGCGCCGAAGCTACCGCCGATGACGACGGTAAACTTCGGCACTTCCGCGCACGCGACGGCCATGACGAGCTTCGCACCGTCTTTGGCGATGCCGCGATTCTCGTACTCTTTGCCGATCATGAAGCCGGTGATGTTTTGCAAGAACAACAGCGGCGTACCGCGTTGCGCGCAGAGTTCGATGAAGTGCGCACCTTTGAGCGCACTTTCGCTGAAGAGAATACCGTTGTTGGCGAGGATGCCGATCGGGTGACCTTCGATTCGCGCGAACCCGCACACGAGCGTGGCGCCGTAGAGCGGCTTGAATTCATGAAAGAGCGATGCATCGACGATTCGGGCGACGATCTCGCGAACGTCGTATCCGATTCGGGCGTCGCGCGGCACGATGCCGTAAATGTCGTCCGGATCGTGGGCCGGGGGTTCGGGCTCCGATTCGTCGCGCCGCCGCTCGGGAGGCGGCGCGAGATTGGCGACGATCGAGCGTACGAGCGCGAGCGCATGTTCGTCGTCGACGGCGTAGTGATCGGCGACGCCGCTGATGCGCGTGTGGACGTCTGCGCCACCGAGTTCTTGGGCGCTCACGACCTCGCCCGTCGCTGCCTTTACCAGCGGCGGACCACCTAGAAAAATCGTGCCGTACCCCGCAACGATGATGGTTTCGTCCGACATCGCCGGCACGTAGGCGCCGCCCGCGGTACACGAACCCATGACGGCTGCAATCTGCGGAATCCCCTCCGCCGACATGCGCGCCTGGTTGAAGAAGATGCGGCCGAAGTGATCGCGATCGGGAAAAACCTCATCTTGTCGCGACAAAAATGCGCCACCCGAGTCGACGAGATAGATGCACGGCAAATGGTTCTGCTGCGCGATCTCCTGCGCGCGCAAGTGTTTCTTCACGGTGATCGGATAGTAGGTGCCGCCTTTGACCGTCGCATCGTTCGCGATAACGACGCAGCGGCGTCCTTCGACCGTCGCGATGCCGGTGATGATGCCGGCGGCGGGCGGCGCGTCGCCGTCGTACATGCCGTCGCCTGCGAGCGGCGAGAATTCTAGAAACGGTGTGGCGGGAT
>JRHI01002610.1_pt1 | contig 12065 bp, 12 predicted proteins | sample 215371 | NCBI WGS metagenome assembly JRHI01 (sample SAMN02929681, study PRJNA255918) | sediment metagenome | biome: cave system; feature: Ice Cave; material: Sediment; isolation source: sediment from deep within a dark volcanic ice cave with no known source of... ...
CTCCCGCGCACCGGGAGAGGGGCCGGGGGTGAGGGTCGTTCTCTGGGCGCCCCGCTGGGCACGGCGGGAGGTGAGGGTGGGCAGCCGGCTCCGCATCAGAGATAGCCGTCGGCATGATAGTGGAAAAAGTCCGGGGGGAGGACGTCGACGGTGATGCGCTTGCCGGCAACCTCGTAGTGGTAGTCGTCGCGCTCGAAGTGGACGCCCAGAAAGTCGAAGCCGTCGTCGAAGCTGACGATGCGCGTTTTGCGCGGGTGGAGCGCGAGCTTGAGCCCGCTCAGGACCTTCTCGGTCGCACGGAGCGCCCGCTCGGCGTGCGCCTGGCTCTTGCAGAGGAGGACGAAGTCGTCGGCGTAGCGGACGAGCTGGTACCGGCGGCGGTGCAACGAGGCGTCGAGGTGATGCAGGTAGATATTGCAGAGGAGCGGCGAGATCGGGGCGCCGAGGAGGATACCGCGTGTTCGCGGTGGGGGTTCATCGGCGAGCACTCCGTCGATCCAGACGCGCATGAGGCGGCGGACGGCCGGGTCCGGGACGAGCTCGGCGACGAAGCCGGCGAGCAGGGTGTGGTCGAGGCTGGGGAAGCAGTTGGTGATGTCGGCGTCGACGACCCAGGTTAGACCGCGATCCCGCAGGCGGACGATGCGCGCGATCGCGTCCTGCAGGGAGCGGCCGGTGCGGTAGCCGAAGCTGGCGGGGAGGAAGCGCGGGTCGACGGCGGGGGTCAGGACGTCGAGGGCGGCGCGCTGGAGGACGCGGTCGCGGAGGGGCAGGATGTCGAGCGTGCGGAGCTTGGCGCCGGTGCGGATGGCGACGCGGCGCGGGGGACCGGGTCGGTAGGTGCCGGCGGCGACCTCGTCGGCGATGGCGAGGAGGTTGAAGTCGCGCCGGAGGGCAAAGCGGGAGATCGTGATGCCATCGCCGCCGGCCTTGCCGCGGTTGCCTTCGACGCGGTGCCAGGCGAAGCGGAGGGTGTCGAGGGCGAGGATGACGTCGAGCATCGTTCCCTCCCAGGGTGCCGTCTTGCTGGCTTGTCAGGCGATGCGCTCGGTTTGGCCGAGGCCGAAGGCGGTGCGGGCGCCGGTACCGGCGTAGAACGCGTAGGCGGCGAGGGCGGCGACCGCGGCGCGGAAGGGGGCGGGGCCGGCGACGCGGTAGCGGGCGAGACCGGTGAAGCCGGGTTGCTGGACGCGGCCGATGTCGCGGCTGGTGAGGTCGAGGCGGGTGTCGACGAGGAAGACCCCGGCGGCGAGGGCGGCTTCGTCGGGGATGGGGAGGGGGACGGGGGAGAAGACCTGCCAGCGGCGGAGGTGGCTGCCGAAGACGAGGCGGGGCTCGGGGTGGAGGAGATTGGTGCCCTTGTGGCGGAAGACGGTTGGGGAGGTGAAGGCGAGGGTGATCTCGGAGGCGGGGTCGGCGGTCGCGATGAGCTGGTCGTAGGTCGTCAACGGGGGCAGGGGGGAGCCGGGAGGCGGCAGGGGTGTGACGGCGGTCAGGCGGAAGGGCTGCCATTCGAAGAGGAGGGGGTCGCCGGAGCGGAGGCGCTCGGTGAGGGCGAGGCGGAGGGTGGCCAGGGTGGCGGGTTCGAGGACGCCGGCGCGGGCGACGAGGCGGTCGCCGGGGGCGACCCTCACCCCCGGCCTCTTAGGGACCCTCACCCCCAGCCCCTCTCCCGGTGCGCAGGAGAGGGGAGCGTGGGGCTGCTCCCCCGGTTCCTCGCGGCCAGAGGCAGAGAGGGCCGTCTTGGCGGGTGCTTCGCCGGACGCATGGTCCGCGACGGAGAGGGGGGAGAGGGTGAGGGGTTTGACGGGGTCGTCGTGGACATGGCGGGCGAGGTCGCGGTCGTAGCTTTCGATGAGGCGGTGAAGGGCGGCGTGGAGAGCGCGGACGGGGTCGGCGGTGAAGGTCGTGGCGGCGCCGGCGACGAGGTCGAGGCGGAGGACGGCGAGGGCGGCGGGCGCTGGCATCAAGCGCTTAAGATAGTTTGCTTGCTGATTACCAGGTCCGCAGAGTAGGTGCCACCGACGAAGTTATAAGCTGTCGTCGGAACCCAGTTGTCGACCATTGCTCCAATCGCTGCGGCAATTGTAACCGGACCAAAGTAGAACAGATGCAACTCGGTAATGCCGATCTGGGTTAGCCGGACCTTGATCTCGTTCAGTTCCGCGAGAACCCCCGGAAAGTCCTTTTGGTCAACCATGCCGTCACGCGTGACCTCCTCAATAACGTTGATATTTAGGTTCTGGTCCTTGATGAACTGCTCCACCTGCCCTCGAACGCTGTGCTTCAGCCCGACGGCAAGGGCCGCCGGTCGTGCCTGGCCGAGCGATTTGGGGAGCAAGTCGAGCCGCTTCTTATACTGCCGTCGCTTGTTCCAGAGGGTGAATGCGGAGTACAGGAGCCAGAGGAATGAGAACACGGTGATTACGTTGCTGATGCTGGTCACTGCATTCCAGAGCCAGGCCAATGCGTCGTGCATCGTCATCTCCCTCGGCTCGTACGTGTCACATCGCGAACGCTTTGGAGACCGAGCAACTCAACGCACTCAAATGCGGTTGGTACGCTTCCCGGCTTTGCGCGCAACCTCAAAATCGTCGGGAAGAATCCGCACAGACCGTGCAGATGGGCAAGCAGAACCGCGGCGATCGGGCTGTAGGCCGGCGGGTTGACCAGCAGCGGCAGGGTTTGCCACTCCTCCGGCGTAAGTCCCGCCAACTCGACCAGCGCGGCGACTTGGGGGGCGAAGGGTTGGGCGTCGTCAAAGTGGGTGGGGATGTCGATGACGCGATCGATCGGGCGGGCGGCGAGGGCGGCGATCTGGTCGCGCTGCTCGGGGGTGAGGGGGTGGCTGAAGTTGACGACGATCATACGGCGCCTCCGGATGGCGGCGCCGATTGGAAGCGGCGCAGCTCCTGCACCCATGCCCTCGGCGCAAAATCGGTGAGGAGGTTAAGCTGGCGCAACTGGCCGAGCATGGCGCTCGCGACGGCACGGCGCTCCACGTCGGTGGTCAGACTGTCCCAGAGGGCCGTGAACATGGCGTCGAAGAACGGTCCGAAATCGTCGCGCGTGTAGGCGTGGATCTCGTCAAGCAAGGCCGGCGGCGGCGCGGGAGGTTGCTCCTCCGGAGTTGGGGCGGCCGGCGCGGCGGGTGCCGGCTGGTCGACGCAGGCGAGGATGCGGGTGATGGGAGTGAGGCGACCGTAGCCAGAGGAGGTCTTGGCGCCGACGCCCCACTGGCGGAGGGCGCAGGCGAGGACGTCGAGGGCGAGATTGGCCCAATCTTTGTCCGGACCGCGGACGGCGACGAGGAACTCGCCGGTGGCGCTGACGAAGTGGACCGGGTTCGGGTCGTCGAAGTCCCAGGGGCCGGGGTTGTGGGCGCCCTCGCCGCGCGTGCGGTAGTAGTTCGGGTGGTGAACGGTGATGACGTCGGGGCGGAGGGGGCGGTCGATCAGCCTGGGGTGGGCGGTTTCGCCGCGGGCGGCGGAGCGGGGCACGTACCAGGCGTCGAAGTAGGTGATGTACGAAGCCTGGTTCTCGCTGCCAGCGAGGACTTCGACCTCGGCTGGCGTCAGGGGACGAGTGCCGCCAGCGACCTTCGCGACGACGCCACCGCGGCGGGCGTAGCGAGTGGCAAGCCCCTTGAGGGCCGAGCCGGGGAGGAAGGGCATGCCGTAGGCGCGGTTGAGGGTGATCGCGGTCTCGCGCACGCTTTCGCCGCCGAGACCGACGATCAGGCGGCCGATCGTCCGGAAGCGATCGCGGGCGACGGCGTTACCGAGACCATCGAGCATGTCCTGCCAGCGCTTGAACGCCTCGGGATAGACCGGCGGTGGGGTAGCGGCGCAGACGCGGTCGATGAGCTTCGAGAGGGCCTCGGGGTCGCTGCCGTAGGCCATCGGCAGGTAGCGGTCGAGCTCCAGGCCGGCGTTGGCGACCCGGCTGCGGTCGCGATTCGTGTCCGCCAGGTAGCTGCGATCGACGACCGGTTGCAGGGCATTGCGGATGGCGGCGGTCATGGCGCGTTGTCATCCTGTTGGGGGCTTTTGACATCGAGGATGGAAACGGCGAAGCGCTTGTAATAGACCCAGCCGTCGAGCAGCCTGCGGGTGTAGGCGATGTAGTCGCCGAGCGGAGCCTGACGGACCGCGTCGATGAGCTGGACCGGATTCGCCGGGTCGAGCGCGACGTCGAGCTTGGCGGCAATGTGCTCGCGGAGGAGCTTGTAGGCGTCGCCGCGCGGAGGCTTGTCGGCCGCCTTCTGCTGGATGAAGGCAAGCGTCTGACAGAGACCGTTGGTTCTCACGAGCACGGGAAGGGTGTGGCAGAGACCGCCGTAGATAGTCCAGGTGTCCTTGTCGAACCCCTTGACGCTCTGAACATGTTCGAGGGCCAGGCTCAGGTGTTGCTGCTGCCGGTTCATGCCGCACCCCCATCGCCCGCGAGCTCGAGCCGGATCAGTCCGCGGCCGACGCTGGCGTTGCCGCCGATCTGAAGGAGATTGCTCCGCTGGGCCGCGACGAGACCGAAGAGCTCGTCAGCCGTCCGGCCACCGCGCGGGGCGGCGAGGAGGGGGCCGGCGAAGATCGACTCGGCGGGGACGGCCTCCTCGTACCAGAGGGCGGTGCCGGCTACCGTCTTCTTGACCGGGTCAAGCTTGATGCGGGCGGTGACGTCGGTGCCGGTCTGGGTCAGATGGGCGAAAAGATCATCGTGGACGATACCGAAACGCTCCTCGAAGACGGTTCGCCACGCCTGGTTGGGGTCCTCGGCGGCACCGGCCGGCGGGCCTGGGAAGACCGCGGTCGCAATGGCCTTCGCGATCGGCGCCGCGGCATCACCTGGGGCGACGGCCAGATCGAGATCCTCCAGGTAGACGGTCGCCGACGCGACGAGGGGACCCGTCTGCGCGAGAAGGACGGCGCCGGCGGGGGCGTCCGGGATGGCGCCGGCGGGGAAGGTGGTACCGGCCGCGGTGTGGTCGCGCCGCCAGCGGCGGAGGGCGAGAGGACAGGTGAGCCAGGCGAAGCTGCCGTAGAAGCTGCGGACCGGCAGGCAGAGGAGGTGGCCGTCGGTGAAGCAGAGCATGCCGGCGCCGTCGGAGGCATTTAGCGTGTCCGGTCCGAAGGCGGCAGTGAACAGCTTCTGGTCCGCCTCTGGTGCGCCGTCGCCGGGCCGGCACGCCTCGCGGAGGACACCTTTGAGGCTGGAGGCGGGGAGGAAGGGCCAGCCAGTGACCTTCTCGCGGGCCACGGGGAGGTCGATCACATCGGTCGACTGGCCGGTGCCGGAGTGGATCGGGCTGAGCGCGTGCAGGTACAGCATCCGTGGGATCACGGTGGCTCCTTCTCTATTTACCAGATGCCCGGCACGACCAGACCGAAGCCGTCGCGACGTTTCTGCTCGTCGTCAGAGACCGGCTGCAGCCAGAGCCGCTTGATCTGCTCCTCCGTCAGCGGCCCATTGACGATCTCAAAGAAATAGACGCTGCCGGCCGGCGCGGCGTACTGGGTTTTGCGCGGTCCGGCGTTCAGGGCGGGCCGACCGTCGCGCGCCGCCCGCGCGTGGAGACTCCAACCGCTGACGGGGATGCGGCGTCCGACGACGGCGCTGACGAGACGGAGCTTGAGCCCTTCCTTGAGCCCGTTCTTGAGGTTGGGCGGCGTCCCTTCGAGCGTGTCAGCGGAGAGCCAGCCGGGGCGCCAGCCGCCGGTGAAGATCGCTGGCGTGACGAGCTGAAGCCGCAGCCGCGACGTCTGTTTGAGGGTGTTGCGCAAGGAATCGGGCATGACCGGCCAAACGGGTTTCGCCTCGCCATCGGCCAAGGCCCGCGCGAAGACGAGGCGGCGCTCGCCGCCCAGCGGGAGCAGGGCCTGCTCGGGGATGGGGAGGGCCGTCTCGGTCTCGACGCGGCAGAGCATGGCGGTGGCGGGGAAGCGCCGCTGTGTCTCCGGATCCCGCTCCTTGGGCACGTCGCGGAAGACGAGCCCCTGAGTGCTGAAGAGGGCGCCCTCGACGTTGGTCTGTTTCTCCCGGTCGATGCTGACGTGGGTTCGGGTGTCGCGTGGCAAGGCGCCCAGGTAGTCGGTCGGACGCTTGGTGGAGGACGGCGTGCCGAGCCAGCGCAGCGTGTCGGCGAGCGACCAGAAGTCGAAGCCCCCCTCCTGCTTGACGTCGCCCTCGACGGCGACCGGGCGCAATTTCTTGTCCGGCAGATCCCAGCCGGCGCCCTCGGGCATCGTCCCGCGGGCGTCAGCGGCAGGCAGATCCGATGGCAAACGAACCGGCCGCAGGCAGAGCATCCCTTCGTCGCCGTCCTGGTTGTAGGGGACGGCATCGAGCGGGGCGGGGAGGTAGGTGGTCCATTCGCGGGCGCCGACGTCCATGGCAAGGAGCAACGGACCGCGGACGTGGATCTTATGGGCATCGGTCGGGCCGCTGCCGTCCCAATCGAAGTTCGCTGCGTTGCCGATGTGGGTGCGCAGGGCACCGGCGATCGTGGTCGGGGGCGGCCAGTCGAGGGTGACCGCCTGGGAGCCGGGATCGGCGGAGAAGGGGCGCGCGTCGCGCACGATGATCGGGTCGCGGGGCTGAAGGAGGATCCTCCGCGCGATGTTAGCGTCCGCCATCTGCCGCCGCCCCTTCCGTGGTCGCCGGCGCGGGTTCGGCAGCGACGTCGAAGGCCGCCGCGATCCGGCGCGCGATGATCAGCTCGTCGACCAGTTGCCGCAGGTCGTCCGGGTCGTCGCCGAGCAGCGGCATGATCTCCTTGTCGAGCCGCGTTTGGTCGAACCGCTCGCTGCCGTGACCGGGCTGCTTCCGGAGCATGATCCGCCGCACTTCCTTGCGCAGCAACTCCGCCGCGCCGGGCAGCGCCGGGGAGAAATCGCGGAACTCGCGGTCGAGCGTTTGCAGCTCATAGGCGGCGCCGTCCGGGATCTCGTCCGCGCGGTGCCAGGTGATCCATCTATTCCAGCGCTCCTCGACCGGGTTCTCGGTCCAGGAGCTGACGACGGTGCGCGCCGTTTCGCCACCGGTGCGGGTGTGGAGGGCGACGGCGAGGGCGTTGCGCGTCTTCTTGGCGGCGCGCTCGGCATCGCGCGCCCATGCGAGCAGGTTCTGCAGGTGCTCGCCGTAGTGACCGATCGCGACGCCGACGCTGAGGGATACGGTGATCGGCTCCGGCTCGGGTTCCCCCGCCGATCTTTGGCGTTTCTTGAGGATCTCGGTGAGGCACGTCTGGACGTGCGTTGCGAAATCGTCCTTGAGCGTGTTGGCGCAGGCGAGCGCCTTGTCGAGCGGGAGAAAGGCCAGCACGTCGTCGCCGCCGCTGTAGACGAGGGCACCGCAGTGTTTCGCCACGGTCGCCTCCGCCTGCTTGGCAAATGACGCGCTGGCATCGGAGAAGGCGACGTGCTCGTCCGCCGAGACGAGGGCTCCGATCGCCTTGCCCATCTTGTCGCCGTCGGCGGCGATGACGGCTAGGTAGATCGGCGGCTCAGCCCCGTCGAGCGACCCTTTCAGCTTCACCACCTGGGCGTAGAAGGCCTTGGCGTCCTTGATCTGCTGCTCTTCAACAAGATCGCGGTCGTGTAAGCCCTCGTCGAAGAAGAGCTGGGTGTCCCAGGGGAACGACTCGTACTGGGTCAGGCCGTTGGCCAGCGCTTGCTTGAAAGACTCAACGACGGGACTCTCTTCCAAAGCCTTGGCGAGGTCTTTGAGCTTGTCGAGCTGGGACTTGAGCGCCGCGTCGCGGGCAAGGCGGCGGATGTAGGGGTCGACGGCGACGCGGGAGATGGAGACGAACCGCTTGGGCTGGGCGTGCCGCTTGACGAGGGAGATGCCGTCGAGCTGCTCACCGGCCTTGATCTTGAGCCGGCCGCGGATGCGCTTCGCCATGTCATCTGCAGGCTGGGCTGGAAAGAGGACGCTTTCCCGGCTGGGATCGAGCGAGCTCTTGGGTTGCCCCTCGATGCCGTCGGCGACGAGGAAGTCGCGGAGCGCCTTGCGCCCGGCGAGCAACCGCTCAACCGCGAGGCGGCACTCCTTGTACTTGGCCGGGTCGTACGGGTACCACGCGGCGTAGTACTCGAGGAAACCCTTAAGCTGATTTTCCGCCAGGGTCCAATTGACGACGTCGTCCCAGACGATCGAAATGGGGCCGTGCGGCTTCTTAACCTCCCCTTTCGCTTCGTTGAGGTAATCGGTCAGAACCTTGTTCGCTGCTTCCTCGCCCTTCTCGGCGAGGGCGGCCGGACCGGGATCGTCGGTCTTGACGATCGCTCGGATCTGGTTGGCGACCGGTATCTTGAGCGCGTATGCACCGGGCATCATCGCGGCGAGGGCGTTGGGCGAGGGGAAGATGATCTGCACCTTGCCCTCGCCCTCGTTGTGGAGGGTTTCCGCGACGGCGCGCGAGACATCGCTGAGCATCATCGATCCGAACCAGAGATCGCGCGTCTTGCGGCTCACGGCGATGAAGTCCTGAACGGGGCCGATGGCGATGGCAAGAAGGTACTGCATCAGAGGGGCACCACAGTAGGATTCCAGTCTTCGCGGCCCTGGACGTAGGCCAGGAACGCCTCCCGTGCCGTCAGATGCCCGCCCAGCAAAGGCTCGGGAACGGCTCGGCTCTTTGCGGAGTCGAAGAGTTGGTTCTCCGCTAGCTTGCCAGAAAGCTTGCCGACGCCGACGAGGGCGACACCCGGGCTCACGTCATCCCAGAGGTGTGGAGCATTGAACAGGAGCACCATTGGCACCGCGCGGTTGGCCGCAAGCGCGAGCGGTTTCAGGATCACAGGGGATGCCATGCGAGTGGCCTTGTCGCCCGTGGCCTGGAGGGTGGGATCGGGGATGCCTGATGCCGTCATCTGCTGAAAGATCTTCGGCAGGCCGTTGAGATCGGCACGTGGGAAATACGATATGGGATCGAGCACCGCGTCGCTTTCGCTGGCGCGGTTCAAAGCTGCGCGGACGGCATTCGCTTCTGGCCAACGGCTCGACCCCGGAACTCGGCCGCGACCAGGCTCCCGCCCGACACCCGGTCCTTGGCAGTAATCCTTGAGAGCTGCAACGGCCTGTCGCCATGCATCGATCGGATCCCTGACCGATTTTCCAAGCAACAGTTGCGCTCCTGAGAGGAGAGGCAGGGGGAGGTGCGATGGCTGCACAGCAATGCTGTTTCCGCTACGGTCCCCCGCGTTTTCCCATGCCACCCTTGTCTGCGGTGGCTGGAAGGCCGGATCGTGGCAGAACAGGCTGCCGCATCCCCGTCGGGTTCGAGCCCCAATGCCGCCATAGGAAATCCAGGCACGAGCAGCCCGCTCGACCGCGTACATGAGTTTGGTTTCACTTACATCTGATCTGCTTGAAGACCGGAACACTCGCAATAAGAACTGAACATTCGTCAGCATGAGTGCGGGCTGGTCCGAGGCTTTGTTCGCCTTCCCTTGGAACGGGAAAAGCGCATAGCCCAGGGGATCCCAGGCGTCGGCCTCTTCCTTGAGGAGCCATTGCAATTGGGGTGACCTCCCCGGTCGCTCGACCCATTTCGCGCAAGGGCGCTCTTTGATCTTCTCGGGCTCGATCAGTTCGACCTCGATCTCGACGGCAGAGGGGCCGGAGATTTCGTCGTCTCGGTGAGGCTTTCGGTCAGTTGCTGTTCGAGCTGAACCTCCGTCATCGCCGCCGGGGATTTCGTCGTCGTCGCGGTGAGGCTGTCCCCAGATGAGCGCCTCATGCTCAAACAGCTCGGTCGCGGAACTGAAGCCATGGGCGGTACACGCTCGCCACCAGAATCGGAGATGACCCCGGATCGAAGAACCCCGGACGGGCCAGAGTGGATCGGCTCGGCGAGTCGTCGCGCTGCCGCCGAACATGGGAGTCACGACCGCGATGTTAAGCTCCAGCAGGAGCCTGCGACCGCCCGTGAAGGTGACGCAGGGAGCGGAGAAGGGGGCGGGGCGAGGTACGGCGCGATCCTCACAGGTCCGGCGGGCGCACGGCCCGGCGGGCAACGGACGAATCGATCATCGACGGCGAGACTTGACTGCCGGTACTCTATGGCAGCGACTGGATTGTGTCAATCGGATTTTTCCCGGTCGCGACGCGGCCAATCCACGGGGCGGACGGGAGCGGTTCTCGCGAGGCAAAAACCGCACGGCGACGCCACTTTGGCCTCGCGAGAACCTCGTGCCTGACGCGGCCGATCAGGGGGTTCTCGCGATGGTCACATGGTCCGCGTACGTACGCGCACAACGGGGGTGAGCGGGCATGGCTCAGAACAGTTTTGGTGAGGTCTTTTCGCGGCCCGCGGCGGCGGTTCTCGCGAGGGGGCTTGACCGGGCCAGCGGCGGGCATATACTCCCGCCAGTGAGCGCAAGCGCTTGGGGTTTTGGAGGAGGACGAAGAGAGCAGGGTCCAAAGAGATCTTCCGCTCACGCGGATTGAAACGCTCTTGCCCTCTATTTTGGGCATGTAGAAGTATCCCTTGGGCGGGGTCCAAAGAGATCTTCCGCTCACGCGGATTGAAACACGTAATCGATCTGGCCGAGGAAGAACTTGCAGGTCCAAAGAGATCTTCCGCTCACGCGGATTGAAACGCCTCCCGGCTGTAACGAGCATCGACGGCCGGCGAGCTGGGAGCGCCACGGTGCGGCTACCCCTTCGTCGCCCCCGCCGTCAGCCCGGAGATGTAGTTGTCGACGAAGAACGAGTAGGCGACGGCGACGGGGACGGAGCCGAGGATGGCGGCGGCCATGAGCGAGCCCCAGAAGTAGACGTCGGCCCGGATCAGGTCGCTGACGGTGCCGACCGGCAGCGTCTTCATCTTGCCGGTGCCCATGAAGACCAGCGCGTAGAGGAACTCGTTCCAGGCGAGGGTGAAACAAAAGATGGCGGCAGAGAGGATGCCGGGCAGCGCCAGCGGCAGCACGATCCGTCGCATGGCCTGCAGGCGGCTCGCGCCGTCGACGAGCGCGGCGTCCTCGAGGTCGCGCGAGATCGTGCGGAAGTAGCCCATCAGCAGCCAGCTCGCGAAGGGGATCAGAAAGGTCGGGTAGGTGAAGATGAGCGCCCAATAGCGATTGTAGAACCGGAACCGGGCGATGACCTGGGAAAGCGGAATGAAGAGGAGGGTCGGTGGCACCAGATAGGCCAGAAAGATGGCGACGCCCAGCACGTTGCCGCCCCGAAACCGGAAGCGGCCGAGCGCGTAGCCGATCAGCACGCTGCAGACGAGCGAGATCGCCGTCGCGGCGAAGGTGACGACCGCCGTGTTCCAGGTCCAGCGGAGGAAATCCGTGTCGGTGAAGAGGTACCGATAGTGATCGAGGGTGGCGTGCAGCGTGACAAACGGGTTGACCGACGTGTCGAGCAGCTCGTTGTCCGGTTTCAGCGAAACGACCAGCATCCAGGCGAAGGGGAAGAGGAGGAACGTCGCAAAGAGCGCGAGCGGCAGATAGAACGTGAGGATCCGGCGGGACAGACCTTTGCTGCCGACCACGTTACTCCTCCCGCCGCACGTAGCGGAGGAGGATGACGGCGAAGACGGCCAGGATCGGGAACATGTAGAGGGAGATTGCCGCTGCCTGGCCGAGATCCGTCGCCGCCATCCCGATTTGGTAGGCGTAGGTTCCGAAAACGTGGGTCGAGTTGGCCGGTCCGCCCTTAGTCAGGACGTAGATCAACTGGAAGTCGGAAAAGGTCCAGATGATCGAGAACAGCGTGGCGACGAGCACGATGTTGCGGATGACCGGCAGCGTGACGGCAAAGAAGCGCTGGACGGCGTTCGCCCCGTCGAGCGCCGCCGCCTCGTGGAGCTCGCTGGGCACGGCCTGCAAGCCCGCCAGGATCGAGACGGCGAAGAACGGGATCCCGCGCCAGACGTTGGCGACGCAGAGGGAGGCCATCGCGTTGAACCGGCTGCCGAGGAAGTCGATGTTGGCATCGACCAGACCCCAATCCCTCAGCAACCACGAGAACGGGCTGAGCACTCCGTCAAAGAGCATCAGCCAGGCCAGGCTGCTGAGCGCGGTCGGCACGATCCAGGGCAGGAGTAACCC
>JRHI01002611.1_pt1 | contig 12064 bp, 14 predicted proteins | sample 215371 | NCBI WGS metagenome assembly JRHI01 (sample SAMN02929681, study PRJNA255918) | sediment metagenome | biome: cave system; feature: Ice Cave; material: Sediment; isolation source: sediment from deep within a dark volcanic ice cave with no known source of... ...
AGTCAGACTGACGCAGAGGGGTGAGCAATTACGTTGCGTCGGATTTCATTGCTTGGAAGTAGTCGCGATCGCTCACGTCGACATCAGGGATTGGCCAATGCCGCGAGACGTTGATCAGTTTGCCGTCTACGCTGACCAGCGAGATCGCGTCGACATGTGATAGCCCCGCGCTCTTGTTCTTCAGCAATTCATGTACGTCATATTCTGCCAGTCGACGTTGGAAGGCCTCGCTATCGGTGACTCCAAGGCGCCGGATGTGGTCGGAAATATTCGACAGAGCCAAATCCAGCACCTTGAACGAGCGGTCACTCTCCTGAGCAAGCACAATTGCCTGGCTCTTCATATTCGCTTCGACGGAGCGAAGCGTTTCTTCGCGTAGATCGCTCAGAGTGATCGCGTTGGCACCAAGGATGGCAGCGCTCAAGATCATCGCACCAACGAAAAGCGCGATATCAGGCCGCCAGTATTTTTCGATCAGGTGCCGGATAGCCACGCGACGTACCGTGCTTGTAGGCAACCGGTCAGCCATCCTACGATAGCGGATAACGGTTGGATCAAGACGAGAGTTGTACGTTGCAGGTACGGAAAATTGCTTTAAGATGGAGAATCTGTCGGGTGTCGGGCGCTTCCTCTGATATCAAGGTTGACGCATGGTAAATGTAAATGCGGGTCAACTTTGGGCGCGGCGTTGCAGCCGAGTTTCCGCTGGGTCATTTACGTCGCAAGGACTTGCAACCACACAACGCCGCCATTCGGCATTGCGGCTCACCGGCCGAGATCAGGGTCGGCGCGGGGCGGCCGTGAGCTCGGGACGGTACTCGAAGTGCATAGTATCGTAGTGATACCATTTGCCGCCCCAGATGAAGCCGTGTCGCTCGAATATCTCGACGATCTCGAACGGGATCGAGTTGCGATAACGGATCGCAGCGCCGGCGTTACCCCCGGACCAGCGCCAGTAGTGTGCCGGCTTGGTGGCGATGTCGATGGCAATGCCATGGCCGTGCGCACTGACCCGCGTAGTCCCCGCTATCGGGCGACAGACATACGTTCCTGCGGAGGGAAACAGGAACTGGTCGAACTTCGATGGCAGCGCATCGAGCTCGGCCGACACGGCGGCGAGCTTGGATGCGACGCCGTTGACGCGCGTCGCCTTTACCTTCTTGCCCCATTTCTTCGGCAGCCAGACGACGTCGACCAGGTTGTTTGCCACGCCGCCGGCCTGGCAGTCGCCGTACATCTTGTTGAAGAATTCCGAGTTGCGGGCGCGGCCTGGGTGGGCGTTTCGGCCCGGTGGCCCGCTCGTGCGGCCGAGCGGATACGGCACGAAGAACATATCCTTGATATCGGCGGTGGCAAGCAGGGTCTCGTGGTCCTTGGCCCCCCGCCCGTCATCGATCGTCATCCGCGTGCCGTCCTTCCAGACGAGCACATTGCCGTCGATCCGATCTAGGAAGGCCGGATAGACGGCGACGAGACGCGCGATGTCGGCCGCGGTGTTCCTTGCTGATGCCGTCTGCGCAGCCGCTGGCTCGCCAGCGGCAATTGTCAGCAGCAGCAGCAGCGTCAGCACGCCAAATCGCGCGGTGCCTGCCGACCATGTTTTCGCGGCCGGCATGGTGACGCCCCTTGCTCTCTTCACATCGCCTGGACGAATCGAAGGCATCAGCCCGTGCAACCCTTGCGCCGCTCCTACGAAATGATTTCGTTGACACGCGCCGAACGTCAGCTGCCAGGGCATGGCGGTGACCGCAATGCGTACTAGCGGTGACCACTGGTGGGCGATGCCCCGAACCAGGAGAAAATGCTGATCGCGTCTGTAGGCATTTGTGTCTGACCTTTGGCTGCGAACTGCCATTTCTGCCTACGGGGCAATCCGCGTGATCTCTTTCCAGAGGCTCCGCGCCTCCGCGCCGTAGTCATTGGCGATCCGGCATTCGCGATCGAGGATCAGCGTTGCGCGATCAGAGGCCGTGTAGCTGGGCCAATGAGGAATCGAAGGATTGCGCACTCGTGCTCCCGCCGCTTTTCCCCGCCAATTGGCCCGCTAGACGCGGTACCTTTCGATGTCCTCGCCGGCGTCCTGCTTGCGCTTGAGCCAGGTGGCCATGCGGCCCCGTCCCGACCATGTATCGCCTGTAGCGGGATCACGGTACTTGGCCTTCACCTCGGAGCGGCTCTCGTCAGCATCGGCTTCAGCGCTCCGTGTGCCGATGTCTGGTTCCTCTCGGTACTCGCGCTTCAGGTACGCAATGTTGTTTGGAAGTATGACGACCAATTCCCAACCTTCTTCGCCAGCGTCACAGAGTAGGTCGATGTCATCGCTCTTGCGCGACAGATCATTCAAACGGATCTTCTTGTATTCCCATTGAGACATGAAGTTCCTCAAGTTGCGTAACGGATCGCAGTGCATGCTAGAGGGAGATCGTCCCTGATGGAAGCATGCCACGAACGTCGTGCGAAGGCCGACGGCTTCGTGTCACGGTCTGAGCGCTACCGACTTAACCGCGAGCGCGATCAGGCAAGTCGCGACATCGATCGCCTGAAGCACAATTACCGCGTCGCGTGGCGGAAGCAGTGGTACATGCGCAGGCTTGCTGCGGTCGAAATAGCCTGCCGAATTGGTCAGCTGCCCCTTCCGCTGGGACAGCGTGCGCACCTCCTCCCCCGTAGGTGCGCCTGGGCGTCGTGCTCCCCCGCGCGACGCCCATTTCTCCATTGCTCGTCTACTGTTGTGCCGCTCGCTTGGGGTGAACCGGAGCGGCTTGTGCGCCGCGCAGCAGCTTGAGCGCATATTGCAGTTGCGTGTCTTTGTCGGGTTCCGCAGGCACGTACGAGGAGGAGCCTGATTCTTCCTTCCCGCCACCTGCCTCGCCGTTCTGTTTCAGATGACCGCGCAGACTTGCCTCGCCGATCCGGCTTCTCGCAATCCGGGCTCGTAGCTCTGGCGGCAAGTCTTGTTCGACGACCACGTCAGGATCGATGCCCCTTGCTTGGATCGAGCGGCCTGAGGGCGTGTAATAGCGAGCGGTGGTAAGCCGAAGTGCGCCGTTTCCAGCGAGGGGTATGATGGTCTGGACGGAGCCCTTGCCGAAGGAACGCGTGCCTACAATGGTCGCGCGTTGCTGGTCTTGTAGAGCACCCGCTACGATTTCCGACGCTGACGCCGAGCCGCCATTGATCAGCACGACGATGGGCTTGCCGTCGGTGATATCACCGGGCTTGGCGTTGGCCCGCTGCGTCTCTTCGACACCCCGGCCTTTGGTCAGCACGATGCTGCCCGTCTCCAGGAAGTCGTCGGCTACCAAAATGGCCTGGTCGAGAAGGCCGCCGGGGTCGTTCCGGAGGTCGACAACGTAGCCCTTCAGGTTTCTTCCGGCTTGCTTCTTGAGGTCAGTGACCTGTTTGACGAGATTGCCATGGGTCTGCTCGCTGAAGCTCGAAATCTTGACGTATAAGACATCCCCTTCGAGTCGCGACTTGATGGGGTTGATGCGGATCACCTCGCGCACGATCCTAACGTCGAACGGTTCGGCTTTGTTCGTGCGGACAATCGTCACGGTAATGGCAGTGTTCACCGGCCCGCGCATCTTGTCGACTGCTTGCTCGAGCGTCAGACCGGCTATCGGTTCCTTGTCGATATGCGTGATGACATCATTGGCCTGGAGACCAGCCTTGGCTGCGGGCGTATCGTCGATGGGAGACACGACCTTCAGGACGCCGAGCTCCATCGTCACCTCGATGCCAAGACCCCCGAACTCGCCGCGTGTCTGGACCTGCATCTCGCGGTAGGACTTCGCATTGAGATACGAAGAATGGGGATCGAGGGCTGCCAACATGCCGTTGATCGCGGTTTCGATCAGCGCGGCGTCATCAGGCTTTTCGATGTAATCATCACGCACGTGCTCAAGCACTCGCCCGAACAGATCGAGTTGCCGGTAAATCGGGGAATTCGGCGAGGCAGCCGATTGGCTCTGGCTCACATTTAGGACCGAGATCGCGCCGGCAGCGACTGCGAACGCCGCGAACGTCCAGAACGCCAAGTCGGGTTTCCGCATCACCCTCATCTCTACGAACGCCTGTTCAGCTAGATCAGATCGCTACTACAAGCAGAGGCGCCCCCATGACCGACGCATCACCCCCAGGCTACTTTCTCAGGACCGCAATATTCTGACCTGTCGTGTAGGCGCTCGGCGTTCGACGGGGCAGTGCGCGGTCTCAGGAGGCGCGCGCTGGGGAGCCTCTCGGGCGTCGCAACTCAGCCGCGCACAATGCTAGTTGCGGTTAGCGCGCTGAAACCGACCCACATTGATCCGTTGCTTCGCCATAGCCGGGTGAGCCAAAAGGTCATTTGCACAGTCAGTGAACACTCTGCTCGCTCAAAGTCTAGTGAAGCCCTGTGGTCCCGCCGGTCGTTTGCCGGTGCGCACTACTTGCCGGGAGTACCTTCGGCCCTATCGTACTCCTTGGGGCCGCCTAGACCCTCGCGGAGACGCTCGCTGTCGACGCATCCTGAGAGCAGCAGAGCGGTAATGGCCATCAGGAAGACACGGGCGAGCATTGGCTCTCTCCAAGATTTCGCGTTCAGCGAACGGACTGCACGGCCCTGGGTCCGTTTTGTGGGCTGGAGCGGGGCGCCGTCGACATGAGCGCCAGGGCCACGACGACCGCGACCATGAGCATGAGCGGAATGAGCAAGATTCGCATACCTTTAAAGTTGATACTGATGGTCTGAACCGCAAGTGAACATCAGCGACCCCAGTCCGCCACAATTACGCGGTGCAGAGAACTGTCCAATCGGGCCTCGACGCTCACCACCAACCACAGGTGTACGCCTTGCGAAACCCCGTGGCTAACGCGTCTTCCTCCGAACAGAACCATCGCTTGGCCTTTGTGCGCCGATAGCTGCCGCAGCCCGGCAAGTGATAGATACCCGCGGATGGCCATGCACGAACTGCATAGTGCCCCTTGACCTCGCAACCAACCGGCATCGTTGCGTCTTCGGGAAACAGCTTCTCGCGCGCATCTGCCGGGCAGCTCGGCCCGAGCAGTTTTGCCGTGCGCTTGTTCCATCGTCGAAAGTCCTGGGGCGCAACGAAGCAGCCTTTCCAAAGACCGAAGCGACCAGCCCGCGCGTCATCTTCATCGGTCTTGAAGCGTTCTTTGGCATCGGGCTCGAAGTTGAGTGCCCATCCCTGCAGCACGAGCCAGTGGTGCAGGTCGATGCCCTCAATGGAGCAACGTCCAATGCGTCTCTTCGGGTACGCGGGATCGGCGCGGAGATCGACGCATTTGATGGGGCGGGACGCGATGAACTTCTTCAGCTCTTCCCAGGCGCGATGGCCACAGGGGTAAAGTTCGCCGTCCTCATTGATGCAGTTCTGATCGATCTCAGGTGCGTCAATGCCCTCCAGGCGGTACGACGTGCCGTCGACTTTGATCGCGTTGGCGTCTTCGCCGCGAGCCGGTGTGGTGGCTAGTAGAACAAGCGCAAAGAACGCAGCAGGTCGCAGCATTGGTACCCGACGTAGTTTCCGCCGCCGCTTTGCAAAGCTTGTTGCAGCGATATTCCGCCGGTGCGTTCTTTCCACCGTCGTGAAGAGGCAGAGTTCGTCGCGTCAACCCGTGGCGGCTACGTTCGCCTCGACCTTCCCGGAGCTGCGCCCGCCGTCTCGCGAGTACGTTTCGACCACGCCGACATCGAGAGACACCTAGACGACCAAGCCGACAACTATGGCACCAAATGTTGCCCAATCTGCGGCATCATCGGTTCGACCTCCCGTGGACTCTTTGTGACGACGACAATCACATGCACTTGGTGCACATCGATCCGCAGGACGTGCTCGGCAGTATCGCGCCTACCGTGGTGCGCAGTGAGCAGGGTCGACGCACCGAGGCGGCGGCAGCGGAGCGTTGGAGAAGCCGGACGAGTTCCACGTGATCGCGGACGCATCGAAGCCCGGCGCGCAATCGTAAACGAACTCCCACTGCGGTGATACGAGCGGCTGGCCACGGATCAGACGGCACGATCTCCCCGTCTGCGCGAAATACTGCATAAGCGGATCGAAATAGAAAGAGCCAGGCGAGGTCGAGCTGTTCGTTGCCACAGGCTCCCGGGTCACCGCATTGAGATAGCCTTCGAAATCGATGCGGTGTTTCACCAGATCGGGCGTGGGACTGATCGCCACGCGGCCGAGCTCGGGGCGGTCGAGCACCTCGAAATTTCCCTGTCTCGACACTACCAACTGGAGAGGCCGTGGCGTAGCCGGTGCCGATGTAGGTCTCGGCGCAACCGCCCAACAGCGACGCGATCGCGATCGTTGCGGCCCAGAAGGCTGTCCTTGGCATCTCGTTGGTCCGCGGCGAGCCTTGCTTGGACGCACGCCTCGCACCCGAGGTCCTGCCCCGGGCGCAAGGTCACGCCTTGCATGAGAACGCGATTCGCCCTTGCGCCAGGCTTGTCGCGCGGCGGCGAGCCTGCTCGGGCCCTTCCCTTTTACCGCATGGGACCCCATATTTTGCTCAGTGTTCCGTGAAACCGGAAATGTGGTCAGCCATGAGAACCATCCGAATGGCCCTGCTCGTGCTCGCAGCAGTCGGCGCGCTTGCGCCGGCCTATGCACAGCGAGCGCCGTCATCCCCGCCTCCACCGCCGGCGAGCCCGCCGCCGCAGCCACCCGTGCTGTTCGACCAGTGGGGACGGGGACCTCCGCCCCCGCCGGAGCGCCCATACCTGGCGCCCAGGCTGGAAGTGGCTCCGCCGATGGAGCGGGCGCCTCCGTTGGCGCCGTTGAAGCCGCGCGTCGGCAACTGACCGGAAGACTTGCCGCCGGCACCGGCTTGAGCGGCAACACCGGCATCGGCGGCCCTGCGAAACCTCACGTCAGGGTAAACGTGAGGTCGCCCAGCTTCTCGATCGAGGTGACGATCTTATCCCCGGGCTTCAGCCACACCTGCTTGTCCTTGGGGTAGCCGGAGATCACGCCCGAGGGCGTACCGGTGAAGATGACGTCGCCGGCCTTCAGCGTCATGTGGTGGGAGATGTAGCTCACCAGCTGCCGGCAGCCGAACACCAGATCGCTGGTGTTGGACGACTGCCGCACCTCGCCGTTGACGCGGCACTCGATGTTGAGGTTGTCGCCATCGACCTGGTCCGCCGTGACCAGCCACGGCCCGATCGGCCCCGAGCCGTCGAGCGACTTGCCCAGCATCCACTGGCTCGACACCGACTGCAGATCGCGCGCGGTGAAGTCGTTGCCCGAGCAGTAGCCGAAGATGTAGCCGAGCGCATCGGCCTCGGCGACGTTGCGCGCGGTGCGGCCCAGCACAATCACCAGCTCCGCCTCGTAGTCGAACTTCACCGCCTTCTCCTTGGACACCGCGATCTCGCCGCCGCAGCAGTTGAGTGCGGTGTTGTACTTGTTGAACAGGATCGGCTGCTTCGGCACGGGGTTGCCGGTCTCGGCCGCGTGCTTGCGGTAGTTGAGGCCGATGCACACGATCTTCTCCGGATCGGTGACGCAGGGGCCGAACTTCGCCTTGTCCTCGGCGACGAAGTGCGACGCGCCCGCCTTGTCGACGAGACGCGTGAGGCCGCCGATATCGCCCTGGCCGGCGAGAACCGCGCTGATCGTCGTCGGCGCGCCCTCCTTGAAGGCCTGCTCGGCCGCGACAACATCCAGGATGCCGCGCGCCGTCCGCAGCCCCAGCCCGTAGCCCGCCTCGCGCCGCAACGTGCAGAACGTCATCCCCCTCGCCATGCTGCCCGCCGGTGTTCCGCCCGAACTGCCGGTCCCGGCCTGCGCCGCCGCCGGCGTCGACGCACCCCTCGCCGCAAACCCCGCCAGCAAAGCCCCGCCGACCACGCCCGTGGTCTTCAGAAATGTCCTGCGATCGCTTTTCATGGTCTCCTCCTCTGCGCTATGGCGGTGGCCGCCATCGCCGCCAACTGACGCGGCGCTCATCCGCACCCCACAATATAGGCCAATCCGCGCCACGGTCGTCCCCCTCCGTCGCGGTGACGCCAGTTGAGCACATCTCCCCCAACCGCAAACGTCACCCCCGCGCAGGCGGCGGCCCAGCTCACATCTCAGGTCAAATGGGTACCAACCGTTGGAGTCCGAACACTTCTGAACACTAATGCCCCATCACCGGCCGCCATCCCGCGGCGATCGCCTCTGCCTCCGTACAGAACCACCGCTTCCCCTTCTCCCCCGCCTCCATCTTGATCTGCGCGTACCAAGGGCTCCACGGCATGTGGTAGATGCGGCCGTGCTTGGTGATGTTGCCCTTGATGGCGCAGCCTTGGGGCGCCTGGGGCTCGGCGGTGGCCCAGCGGCGGGAGCGGAACTCCCAGGCCGGCATCGCCTCGCCCTGCCAGATGCCGAGGCCGTCGGCGCGCGCGGCCGCCTCCTCCTGCACGTAGCTCGCGGAGTAGCGCACGAAGGCCCAGGCCCAGCCCTGGCGCACCATCTGCGCGTTGATGTCGTGGCCGTCGACGAAGCACACGGCCAGCGTGCGCCCGTACTTGTCGAGCCCGCGCGGCTGACAGCTCACGGGCTTGCTGCCGATCAGCTTGACGAGCGCCTCCGTCGCCGCCGTCCCGCACGGCCACACCCCGAACCATTTGCGGCCGCAGGTCTGCGCCGTCTCCGGGGCGTCGATGCCCTCGAGCCGGATGCGCGTGTCGCCCACGACGATGGTGTCGCCGTCGATGACGCGCACGTCGCCCGTGAGCGGGCCTCCTGGCGCTTCCGAGCGGCCGGAGCCGTACACCGAGCCGCCGATCGAGATGAAACCCACCGCAAGCGCGAACGCCACTAGCCGATAGGTTGTACATAACAACATTGACTCACGCATAGGTTGAATGTGCGAGATCTGCACGGCAAAAGCTAGGCGGGATGAAGGCAGCCGGGCGAAAAGCCGGGCAGAAGGCGGAAAGGTAGGTCAAACTGCTGAAAACAATGGCGAAAACGATCTCGACGGTAGCCGGATAAGCCTTGACGCACCTGCGAAACGTGGTCTGATAGGGTGCTGGTTGCGCATGCAGCCCGCCAAGCAACTGGGAGGTGCACGACTATGGCTAAGCCGATTTTCACACAGATCATCGAGCGCGCCCTGGCCTATGTGGCCACCCGCTCGCGCTGGACGCGCTACACGCTGGCGCTCACCGGCAACAACAAGGACTGCGAGCCGACCGACCCGAAGGCCGTGCGCTTTTGCGCCTACGGCGCCCTGGTGCGTGCCGGCTTCGAGCTGACGGGCGACGCCCGCCAGGCGCGCCGTCTCGCCGGCCAGACCGCCATGTGGATCACGGGGCGGGAAAGCCCGGAGGAGGCCTACGAGGAGATCTACTCGATCAACGACGGCCCGCCCAAGTCCTCGCGCGACGCCATCCTGCAGCTGTTCGAGAAGGGCCTCGCGCGCGTCTGACGCCGCGACCTCGGGGCCTCTACTAGCGCTCGACCCGATCGGATATAACGGCATACGGCACTGGCGAAGTTCGTCGGTGCCGCTTATTTTTATGGCCTGCACCCGACGTTTTGGAAGAACGAGAAAGCGAAAGGCCACCGATGTCCGAGCCCCCCACCGTCCTCCACCGCGCCAAGGCGCACGACGTGCTGGAAGCTGCGCGCACCTGGCTCGACAAGGACGGGAAGATCGCACTCGCCACCGTCATCGGCACCTGGGGCTCGGCCCCCGTGGGCATCGGCGGGCAGCTGGTGATCGGCGCCGACGGCCGCTTCGAGGGCTCCGTTTCCGGCGGCTGCGTGGAGGGTGAGGTGATCACCGAGGCCGAGGACATCATGGCCAGCGGCAAGCCCAAGACGCTGGAGTTCGGCGTCGCCGACGAAACGGCCTGGCAGGTGGGCCTCCCGTGCGGCGGCCAGATCAAGGTGTTCGTGGAGCGGCTGGAGAAGAGCGAGGGGCTGCCCCTCATCACCCGCGCGCTCGACGCGCGCACCAACCGCCGCGGCCTCGTCGTGCGCACCCGCCTGGCCGACGGCCGTCACGAGCTCTTCAGCCGCGACGACCGCAACGCCGACGCCGCCATACGCGAGCGCCTCGAGAGCGGCGAGAGCGAGCTGATGGACACGCCCGACGGCGAGGTGTTCGTGCACGCCATGGTGCCGCCGGCCCGCGTCCTCATCATCGGCGCGACCCACATCGGCCAGATCCTGGCGCAGCTGGTGAAGATCGCCGGCTACGAGGTGACGGTGATCGACCCGCGCACGGCCTTCGCCGCCGAGACGCGCTTCCCCGGCATCCGCCTCGACACCGAGTGGCCGCAGGACACCATCCCGAAGATCGGGCTCGACGCTTACACGGCCGTGGTGGCGCTCGCCCACGTCGGCCACATCGACGACGAGGCCCTCAAGCTCGCCATGCGCTCGGAGTGCTTCTACGTCGGCGCGCTGGGCTCCAGGCGCAACCACGCCAAGCGCACGCAGCGTCTGGCCGACGCCGGCTTCAGCGAATCGGAGATCAAACGCATCCACTCGCCGATCGGCATCAACATCGGCGCGCAGAGCCCGCAGGAGATCGCCATCTCCATCATGGCCGAGCTGGTGCTCGCCTTGCGCGGCCCCAAGGTGTACAAACCGGCCGACAAGCCGCGCTGAGCCGAGCCGGCATCGGCCGCGCCGCGACGCAGGTATCCAAGATTATTGCTGGAGGAGAGGCGAGGCCATGCTCGAAGCCTACATCTATGACGGACTGCGCACGCCGTTCGGCCGGCACGCGGGCGCCCTGTCGCGCGTTCGCCCCGATGATCTCCTGGCCTGCGTCGTCAAGGAGGTGGTGGCGCGCTCGGGCTTCGCTCCGGAGATCATCGACGACGTGGCGGTGGGCTGCGCCTCCCAGGCCGGCGAGGACAGCCGCAACGTCGCGCGCCACGCGCTTCTGCTGGCGGGATTGCCGGTCGAGACACCCGGGGCCGTGCACAACCGGCTGTGCGGCTCGGGGCTCAACGCGCTGGCCGCGGCTTCGCACGCCATCACCTGCGGCGAGGCCGACGTGTGCGTCGCCGGCGGCGTCGAGAGCATGACGCGGGCGCCCTTCGTGGTCGGCAAGGCCGAGCAGGCCTTCGGCAAAGACTTCAAGGTGTTCGATTCCTCGCTCGGCGCGCGCTTTCCCAACCCCAAGATCGAGAGCCTGTTCGGCGCCGATACCATGCCGCAGACGGCCGACAACCTGGCGCGCGATTATCAGCTCAAGCGCGAGGACTGCGATAAGTTCGCGCTCGGCTCGCAGCAGAAATACGCACTCGCCGCGAAGGAAGGCTTCTTCAAGAGCGAGATCCGGCCCGTCTCGCTTCCCCAGGGCAAGGGCAAGCCCGACCTGGTGGTGAGCGAGGACGAGCATCCCCGGCCCGAGACCACCATCGAGACCTTGCAGAAGCTCAGGGCGCTGTTTCCCGACGGCGTGACCACGGCCGGCAATGCCTCGGGCATCAACGACGGAGCGGCAGCGCTGATCGTGGCCAGCCGCGATGCCGGCGACAAGGCGGGCGTCAAGCCGCTCGTGCGCGTGATCGCCACGGGAGTGGCAGGCGTGCCACCGCGCTCCATGGGCTTTGGGCCAGTGCCGGCGGCCAAGAAGGCGCTGGAGCGCGCCGGCCTCGATCTGAAAGACATGGACGTAATCGAGATCAACGAGGCCTTCGCCGCGCAAGTGCTGGCCTGCCTCAAGGGCTTCGGCGTGGCCTTCGACGACAGCCGCGTCAATCCCAATGGCGGGGCCATCGCCGTCGGCCACCCGCTCGGCGCCTCCGGCACGCGCCTGGCGCTGACCGCCGCCCGCCAGCTGCAGCGCACCGGCGGCCGCTACGCCCTCGTCTCCATGTGCATCGGCGTCGGCCAGGGCATCGCCGTGATCCTGGAACGCGTTTAGGCAGGTTTGTGGGTGCATCGCCGAGGACGTGGTCTGGCATACCCTCCATAACGATCTGCCGCCGCTTGATATTATACCGCCGAGCCAAAGTATTGGCCCGCGGCTGCAGTGGAGTGGCCCTCGCTTACCCAGCCCTGCAACCCCGTGCTGAGCTTGTCGAAGCACGCTTGGAGCC
>JRHI01002612.1_pt1 | contig 12063 bp, 13 predicted proteins | sample 215371 | NCBI WGS metagenome assembly JRHI01 (sample SAMN02929681, study PRJNA255918) | sediment metagenome | biome: cave system; feature: Ice Cave; material: Sediment; isolation source: sediment from deep within a dark volcanic ice cave with no known source of... ...
AGGACCCGGCGACGGGATTGATCGGGTGGGTCGAGGCGGAGCATCTGCGCGCGGGGTGACGAGCTGGGAGCGGCACCCACGGCCCGGCTCCCGCTGCGATCGGGGGCCGCATCGTTCCTAGTGCTTTGTCCAAGGTCATTTGACGGGTATCCCGACTGGGGGAGATTCCTCAACAAGCTCGGAATAACGGGGAACATCGTCGGCGACCCCCACGTCGGAACCCGCCAAATGACGTTGGACAGAGTCCTAGCCCGCCCCACCCTCTCCGTCCGGCCCATCGCCTTCGATGGCAACCGTGATGCCCGCGGCCGTCAGTTGCCGTTCGATCCGGCGGTTGTTCAACACGATGAGGTCGGCGGCCCGGTGGAAGGCGGTCAGCGCAACCATCCGCATGAGGTCGCCATAGGGACCGAGGTGCTCCTCTTCTTCTTGCGCTTCGTCCAGCCGTTCCATTCGCCGCGCGATCTCGCCCTGAAGCTCCCCGTAGGACAAACCCAATCGTGCCACTGTCACCCCTTTCCGGACGATCACGTCCCACCAGCGCCGCCGTGGGCGCCAGGGTCCGGCGGAGTTCCCGCTCCGACCGGCCCGGTGGTAGATTGTAGCGACGTGTCCTGGACGGGATGCGGCGGCGAGACGTTGGGGACGGGTAGTGCGGGAGGCGGGTGTGGACGTCATCCTTCCGGTCGCGGGACTGGGGACGCGGTTACGGCCGCAGACATCGAGCAAACCGAAACCGCTTGTCGGCGTCGCGGGCAAGCCGATGCTGGCCCACGTCCTGGACCGCGTGATGTCGCTCAAGCCGGAGCGTCTGATCTTCATCACTGGCTTCTTGGGCGACCAGATCGAAGCTTGGGCCAGGGCCAACTATGACCTGCCGCTCGCGTTTGTCGAGCAGCCCCGCATGCTGGGCCAAACCGATGCCATCATTCGCACCCGCGATCTGGTCACGGGCGACGCCCTGATCCTCTTTCCGGACATGCTGTTCGAGGCGGATTTTTCGGTCCTGATGGGCATCGATGCCGATGTCGTGATGTTCACGAAAGAGGTCGAGGACCCGTCGGCGCTGGGGATTGCGGTGGTCGAAGGTGACCGCATCGTCAGGCTCGTCGAGAAACCCAAGGATCTCATCTCTCACCTCGCGGTGATCGGGATCTATTATTTCAAGAAGATGGATGATCTCTATGCCGCGATCGACGAGCAGATGGCCCGCGGGATCAAGCTCAAGAACGAGTACTTCATTGCGGACGCGATTCAACTGATGATCGATCGGGGTCTCAAGGTCGTGCCCCGGCCCGTCACCGTCTGGGAGGACTGCGGCAACGCCGAGGCGCTGCTCACGACCAACCGCTACCTCTTAGACCATGGTGCGGCGCGTTCGCGTCCGCGCGACGGCGCGGTCATCGTCGAGCCCTCGGTGGTCGACGACAGTGCCGTGCTCGAATCGGCCGTCGTCGGACCGTACGCGAGCATCGGTGCCGGCGCGATCGTCCGCAGCGCGATCGTGCGCGACGCGGTGCTGGAGGATGGGGCGCTGGTCGAGCAGGCGGTGGTCGAGCACGCGATCGTCGGGCGCAACGCCCAGGTGCGGGGACGGGCGGCGCAGCTCAACGTCGGCGACCTGAGCATCGTCCAGCTATGACCCGCCAGTCCGATGCCGGCACCCGTCGCGAGTCCGACGAGTGGCTCGAGCTGAGCGTCGACGCCGACCACGAAGTCGTCGAGCCGGTCGCCGAGCTCTTCGCTCGCTACGGGTACAACGAGGGCGTCGCGATCGACGAGCCCTTCACGCAGGATCCGGACGGCGACAACCTGGCGCTCGATCTGACGCGGCTCGTCACGGTCCGGACGTATGTCGCGGCCGCCGACGTCGCCCCAGGGGCGCTCGCCGAGGTTCGACGCGCCTTGTGGCATCTCGGACGGCTGCGTCATGTCGGCGAGTTGGTCGTCTCCGCGCGGCGCGAGGAGGACTGGGCGAACGCCTGGAAGGAGCACTACCGGCCGGCGTTGGCGGGACACCGGACCGTCGTCAGGCCGCCATGGCACGCTTACGAACCCGCCGACGGTGAGGTGGTGATCGTCCTTGACCCCGGGATGGCGTTTGGGACCGGGACGCATCCGTCGACGCGGCTGGGTCTGATGGCGGTTGAAGACGACCTGCGGCCGGGCGATCGAGTCCTTGACGTCGGAACCGGCTCGGGTGTCCTCGCCATCGCCGCGGCGCTCCTCGGCGCGTCTCGGGTCGACGCGGTCGATAGAGAGCCGGTCGCGGTCCGATCAGCGCGCGAGAACGCCGCGCGGAACGGCGTCGGCGACGTAGTCCGGGTCGAGCTGGGTTCGGTGGCTGAGGGCGGACCCTTCACCGAGACCTACGATCTCGTGGTCGCGAACATCATCGCCCGGATCCTCGTGGAGCTTGCCCCCGGTCTGGCACGCGCCGTGCGGCCGGGTGGAACGCTGGCGCTGAGCGGCATCATCGAGAACCATGAGCAAGCGGTGATCCGGACGTTCAGCGCGCTCGGCCTCGGTCAGAAACGGCGCTACCAGATGGACGACTGGGTCGGGCTCGTCTTCGAGTTCCCTGCGGCGTGAAGGTCGCCGCGCAGGCCGCCGTTCGCGGCTCTGGGCCCCGCTCTTGCCGGCTCCTGCGCACAGGGTCAGACACCTGAGCGGCGCCACGTCGCAGAAGAATCAGTGGAGGCAATGGATCGCATCCCATGGCGCACGATAGGAAGACTGCGACGGTTTGGGAAGCGTGGATGGGCGAACGACGCCTAGGGCTGGCCGATGACCGCGAGGGTGGCGCGCCCAAGGAGCAAGACCGAGAGCTCGGGCACGCGGGTAAAGTCGCCGTCCGTGGTACCGAGGGTGAGGGTGCGGGCGAGTGCCGTGGCCGCGATCAGGGTGTCGACGTCGCCGATGAGCCCTGGCCCGTGGGGCGGGCGCAGCTGACGACGGATGACGGCGTAGCGCTCGAGGATCGCGTAGGTGAGGAAGAAGGGGGACACCTCACGCAACAGCGTCCGCAGCGGTGCTCGGCGGGTGCGGAATTCGGGCCTGCTCGCCAAGTACTCGACCACCTCGCCATAGACGAGGATGCTGGTGGCCGCCTCGTGCTGCTCTAGCCAGGGATCGATCAGGGCGATGGCTTCGGGTCGGCCTTGGAGGTAGGTCGAGAGCACCGTCGTATCTAGCAGGTAGCGTCTCACAGCTCGATAGGCGGCGTCGGCTGGCTCCCATGCCTGATCCGATCAAGCGCCTTGACCATCTCCTCCCAGTCCAGGTCGCTCCATGCTCCCGCCAAGGCGCGGGCGTCGGCGAGGGTTGTCGCCGCCACCGCGGCGTCGGCCTGCGCCTCGTCAGCGAAGTACTGGGTCACTTCCTGGCCATCCTGCTCCAGGATCAGGCCGATCAAGGGCTGGTCGTGCGGGACGGTCAAACTGGGGACGCTCGTTGGTTGGTGTTCTGCCATACATTCCACCTCCTTTTAGTTCGCATCATAGCATAGTTGTCATACAATGGAAAGCGGTGGAGGCCAATGATATTGTGTTCCTATAGTTCTGTAGATTGGGTGAGCCGGTAGCGGTGCCGGCCACCGTCCTCTGCGATCGTGGGGTGTTGGATCCACGATCAGCGGAGGGAATGACGATGGCCGAGCGCAATGGTCGTGAGCAGACGGGGTTGGCACAAGCGATCTTGCTCGCTGATCCGGACGTCCTGCTAAGGGTCGCAAAACGCTCCGGATCACGATCTCATCTGCTTTGATCGCCGATCCCATCCCGTAGCACAACCGCCCCACGCTCCAACCCTCCCCTTCCCCCGACGACGGAGAGGCGATGTGGGACATCGGCACCGGAGGCGAGGACTGGGCAAGAGGGTCGGGTTGCGTCGGCTCCCGTTGGGTGAAGCGGTGCCGGCGGCCGGCTCCTTCAGGCTGCGAGGCACGGTCCTCTCTGAGAGTGGCAACCTGTTCCTTGAGGTGCTTGAAGCCCTTCGAGATCTGCGCTTCTGGTTGCTTTGGTGGGAGTGCCGTCTCCCATGCGTGGTCTCCCCCGCTCTCCGGGGTGGTCGCGCTTATGGCACCTTTTTCGCGTGTGACCTTTCGAATTTCGAAGGGTTTCACCGCTTGTTGTGGGTCCCGGTCCTGGGACAAGGAGTGGTAGATCCCGTTTCCCTGCGGCGCGCGCCCCCTGCTCGGAGTCTTCGGGCTCACCCTTGAAGCGCAGTCGATACGTCGTGGCCTCGTTTCCGTGCTCAGTGCTCCGGTTGCGCACCGCCAGGACGATCCCCTTCCCCCGCAGCCCGGCCAAGTGGCGGGCGACGATTGACTTGCCAAGGTCCGTTCCCCGATCCAAGACGCGGCCGTCCTTGGTGGTGATCCCCTCGACCATCTGCTTGAGGCTGATGTCGTCGCTGCTTTTCTTGAAACCGAAGGTGCGGCGGACGATGGAGAGCAGCACCCGGAGTTCGGCCTCGCAGGGCTGGGGCATCAGCACGTCGACGATCTCGTCGGGGACGATGGTGCCGTTGGGGTTGGAGAAGCCCGCGAACGGGAGAGATAGACCTTTGGTCGGATTGGTAGCCATAAAACCCTTCCATCAGACGCAGTGCGCCCGACCCCGTCGCACCGAGCGTGAACGCGGGCGTGCTACACTCTGGGCGCCGCGGAACGGGCCACGACCCGGGATCAAGCAGCGATGTCGCCGGCCGTTTCGCAGGCGTTGGCGTGATCGGCCCCTCTCCCGTGCAGCGCTGTCTGGGCCACGCAAGGGGAGCGCGGATTATGGATGAGCAAACGCCGCTGACCGCGAGCAACCCGCTTCTTCACCGACCCGCTATTGACGAACGGGACGCGGAGCTGATTCGCCTCCGTGATCGTCTTGCGTTCTATGAATCGTTTGACGACCTGATTCAGGAAAACGTGTCCCGGTCCGGGGATCTGCTCCGTCAGGCGATGGAACGGCGGGAGACCGCCGCGCGCGAGAGCGCCGACGCCCGAGCGGCGGTGGAGCGAGAACGAACCGAGCGTCGCGCCGAGTACCGGCGGCTATTTTCCGGCATGCTCGACGAGCTCGTTGTCCTGCAGGGCCAGGCCGAGCGCTTGGCGCGTCGCTTGGCCGACGCCTTGGACGAGATTGAGACGGATCTGCCTCCAAGCCCGCCTCCGCGGGACGCCGAAGGGGGCGAGTTCTCCTCGGCTCCCGCATTTGTTGACGCAGCAACATTGACTCATCCGTCTGTTGCGACGCATGCCGTAGGCCGGCCGGCTGGTCGCACGGCGGACAGCGATCGCGGTGGGTCGGGCGTATCCTGGGACGCGGCGTCCGCTGCGCCGGCGACCACCAGCGCGACCGCCGACGACCGTGTCGTGTTGAACGGCGCGGTACCGGCTCCCAACTCGTCATCGCCGCCGGCCGACGGGATTCCGGCCGACGTGCAGCCCTTCACGCCGGAGGACGCTGAAGCGGTCGTCCGGTGCCCCGCTGCGGACCATCCGACGGCGCTCGGCCCGGCGCTGGACCGTGGCGCAACCGCCGACGTCACCACGGCCGAGCGATCGCTGGTGGTCCTCGTCCACGGCGTTCCGCGAGCGACGGCCGCTCTTTCGCTGAAGCGGCACTTGGAGGGGCTGGCGCATGTCGGACAGGTCGAGCCCCGTGAGTTCGCCGAGGGAATTCTGCGTCTGCAGGTGACGGCCCACCGTCCGCTTGGCCTCGACGATTTTCGCGGCTGGCCGGATGGTGCCGGTCTCGAACCGGTCCACCTGCGCGACGATTTGGTCGAGGTCCGCTTGCCGCGCTGAGGCGCGGCCAGCAAAGGAGCTTTCGGATGGTCACCTCCCCCGCCTGGCAAACGCATCTCACCGACCAAGAGGAGCGTAACTTCGAAGCGCTCTTGGAATTCCTACGCATCCCCAGTGTGAGCACGGCGCCGGAACGCCGGGGCGACGTCGCACGAGCGGCGACGTGGGTCGCCGACCACCTGCATCAGGCCGGGGTGCCGGAGGTCGAGCTCCTGCCGACCGGCGGCCATCCGGTTGTCTACGGCCGCTGGCACGCCGCGAACGGGGCGCCGACGTTGCTCGTGTATGGGCACTACGACGTTCAGCCGCCGGAGCCGCTCGAGCTGTGGACATCGCCGCCCTTTGAGCCGACGATTCGCGACGGACGGATCTATGCCCGCGGCGCGGCGGATATGAAAGCGAACTTGCTGACGCTGATCCAGGCGGTTGAGGCGCTCGCTCGGACCGAGGGCGCTCCCCCGGTCAACCTCACATTGCTGTTTGAGGGGGAGGAGGAGATCGGGAGCCCGAACCTGCCGGCCGTCATCCATGCCGAGCGCGAGCGGCTCGCTTGTGACGTGGTCCTGTCCGCCGACGGGGGCATGGATGGCCCGAATAGCCCCTCCCTCGTCGTCGCTCTCAAGGGCCTGGCCGGTTGTCAGCTTGACCTGCGCACGGGCACGACCGATCTGCACTCAGGCTCGTACGGCGCGACGGTGCCGAACGCGGTCCAGACCCTCGTCCAGCTCTTGGCGACGCTCCACACCCGCGACGGGCGGGTGGCCGTTGAGGGGTTCTACGACAACGTCCGAGCGCTGACGCCGGGGGAACGGGCTGAGATTGCCGCGGTTCCGTTCGACGAGAGCCAATTCCTCGCCGAGGCCGGTGCTTCAACGCTCTGGGGCGAACCGGGACACACGCCGCAGGAACGAAGATGGGCGCGGCCAACACTTGATCTCAACGGCATTTGGGGAGGATTCCAGGGCGAGGGGATCAAGACCGTGACGCCCTGTGCCGCCCACGCCAAGATCACCTGTCGTTTGGTGCCGGACCAGGAGCCGGACGCCATCATCGACCTCATCGAGCGACACATCGCGGGCCACTGTCCACCCGGCGTCGAGACAGCGATCCGCCGTTTGCCCGGCTCCGCGCGGCCGTACGCGCTCCGCCGCGACCAACCGGCCCTTTTGATAGCGGCGAGGGTTCTGCGCGAGGTGTATGGCAGCGAGCCCTTGATCGTGCGCACGGGCGGCACCGTGCCCGTCACCGACGTCTTTCAGCGGGAGCTGGGGGCCGACACGGTCACGATCGGGTTCGGGTTGCCCGGCAGTCGGGCTCACGCGCCGAACGAATGGTTCCGTCGGGAGGACGTGCCCACCGCGCAACGGACCTACGCCGCCTTCCTGAGCGCGCTGGCGACGTTGTGAGCACGCGCGCCAGAGGAGGTCTGGTCGCGCCGCGGACATGACACCGGCGCTCTACTTGGCGCCCGCTGGGGGAGACGCCGCGGTCACCGCCAGCGGGCGTCCGTCGACATGACTTGGACGCCGCCGCTGGAGATTCCATGGTCCGCGTACTCGTGGTTGAGGACGATCGATCGATTGCCGAATTGATCCAGCTCTACCTCCGGCACGATCGGCACGAGGTCGAGATCGTGGGGAACGGTGCCGCCGCGCTGCGTCGGTTCGAAGCCGCCCCAGACGAGACAGACCTGCTCATCCTCGATCTGATGCTGCCGGGCCTCGATGGGCGTGGCGTCTGCCGGCGCATCCGCGCGGTCTCCGACATCCCGGTCATCATGTTGACCGCCCTGGATGACGACCGCGACAAGATCGAAGGCCTTGAGCTCGGCGCCGACGACTACCTCACGAAGCCATTCAACCCCCAAGAGCTCCTGGCGCGGGTCCGGGCCGTCCTCCGGCGTGCCGTGCGCGCCACGCCCGCCGAGTCGACCGTGCGGCTCGCGGTCGAGGTGGGTAACGCGCGCGTCGACTGCGGGGCGAGGCGCCTCATGATCGGCGGTCGTGAGGTTCCGCTGCGAACGAAGGAGTTCGATCTGCTGGCGGCACTGGTCGACCATCGTGGTTTGGTCCTCAACCGCGACCAACTCCTCGCACGCGTCTGGGGCGGCGAGTTCCACGGCGATACCCGCACGGTTGATGTCCACATCTCCCGCCTGCGCGATCGACTCGCCTCGGCCAATGCCACAATCACGATCGAGACGGTCCGGTCCGTCGGTTACCGGCTCGGCGTCGTCCGGAGCGAGGATGGGGACACAAGATGATCGGCCACGCGGATCGCCGTGCGGAAGCCCAGCATCCGGTACCCCCGCCGTCGGAGCAGGCGCTGGCGACTCGGTTGACGTGGCTGTGACATTCGCCCCCGAGCATCTGACGGTGATGGCACGCGCAGCCCGGAGGTCAAGCGCAGGCATGGCGGAGCCTACCTCCCCGAACGGGAATTACGGTCTGCAACGCCCGCGGTTCTCGAGCCTGCGGGCGAAGCTGATCGCGTCTCACGGGTTCGTGCTGCTCCTGGCGCTGGCGCTCGTGCTCGCGATCAGCGGGATCTATCTGCGACGGTATGAGCAGAGCGCGGAGAACGAGCGGTTGCGCCAAGTTGCGGTGCCGATGACGATCCAGACGAACTTCATCGTCCAGCGCGTTGGGAAATCCATCGGATCGCGGGCCATCGGCATCGAGGTCTTGGATGCCGAGGCCCACGCGATGGGAGTGCGGCTCCTGGTCTTCAATGGCGATGGCATGGTCTTCTACGATACCGACGACCGTCATTCCTTGATCGGTCAGACCCTGGACACCTATGCCCGGTCGATCAAGACTGTCCTCAAGCGGGCGCAGCAGAACGACACCGTGCAACTGCTGAACGCCAAGCGCGACGGTGGCCCGGATCCACTCGCGGGTGACCGGCTCTTGCTCGCGGCGGCCGCACGTCCCAAGCCGTCGAAGGTGCTGGGCATCGCCGCGCCGCCTGGCCGGTACCCACTGCTCGGGAAGTTTCTGCCCAAGTTGTTCCTGGTGACGGCGGCGTCGCTCGCCGTCGCGTCGATCGCCGGTTACGCGCTCAGCCGGTGGCTCGCGGCGCCGGTGGACCGCCTGACGCGGGCGGCCGACGCCATGTCCGCCGGAAAGCTGGAGCAGGCCGTGCCCGGTGAAGGGCCGGATGAGATCGGCCGGTTGGTGCGCAGCTTCAACGCCATGTCTCGCCAGGTCGCGGCGACGGCGCGCAGTCAGCGCGATCTGCTGGCGAACGTGGCCCACGAGCTCCGGACGCCCTTGACCTCGGTCCAAGGGTATGCGCTGGCGCTCCGGGACCGGGTGATTGAGGACCAGGCGGATCAGGACCGAGCGCTGGCGACGATCGGTCGCGAGTCCGAGCGGATGGCGAGCCTGATCGGCCAGCTGCTCGATCTCGCCAGGCTAGAGTCGGGACAGGCACAGCTCCGGATGGAGCCGGTGGCCGTCGAGCCGCTGATGGAGCGCGTCACCGACCGCTTTCGCCCGGAGGCCGGGCGGCGCGGGGTGACGCTGGAGGCGGCTGGCGCGCCGGGTCTGCGGCTGCAAGGTGACGAAGGGCGGCTCATTCAGATCCTCAGCAACCTCGTCGCCAACGCGATCCGGCACACGCCGGCCGGGGGACACGTCACGGCCAGCGCCGAGCCGGTCTTGCCCACGAGCGGCGCGGCCGGACCGAAGGTGCGGCTGACGGTGCGGGACACGGGCGAGGGGATCCCACCGGACCGGCTGCCGAACGTCTTCGATCGGTTCGAACGCGGCGCGAACCGAACCGATGGGGATGGGGCCGGGTTCGGGCTCGGACTGGCGATCACGCGAGAGCTCGTGCAGCTCCACGGCGGCGCGATCGCCGTCGAGAGTGAGGTCGGCGCCGGAACCACCGTCACCGTCGATCTGCCGGCCGTCGTTGCCCTCGTCGCCTAAGTATGTGCTGGTATTTTCGCGGACTGGGGTCGGTCCCCATTCTGCGCGGAACCGACCGAGCTGTCCCGGCGCCTGCCCCTCAGGTAGGGACGCAGCGGCTACGCGAAATTACCAGCTCCTACTTAGTGGTCCAGTCGCGAAGTCTCTGGTACGATAGCGCCTCTCGCAGGAGGTGCCCCGTGCCGACCGACGTGACGCTTCGCCCGCTGACCGACGAGGAAACCCGGACCATCGAGCGCCTGGCCCCCTCGCGGACCGCACCGGCCCGCGCCGTGGAGCGCGCCCGAATCGTCGTGCAGGCGTGCCGCGGCGCGCGCGTGCCCGCCATCGCACGGGCGTTGGGGATCACCGAGGCGACGGTGCGAACCTGGCTGAAGCGCTTCAACGCGGGGGGCGTGGCCGGCCTCACCGACGCCCCGCGCAGCGGCCGCCCCCCGGTCTACGATGCCGCCGAGGTCGGGGAGGTCGTCGCCGCCAGCCTGATCAAGCCGGACGACCTGGGATTGCCCTTCGCCAGGTGGACGCTCGACCGGCTGACCGCCTACCTGCAGGAGCAGCAGGGGCTGGCGATCGGGCGGACGCGGATCGGGGAGATCTTGCGCGCGGAGGGCTGACGCTGGCGGACGCAGGAGACGTGGTGCGGCGAACGGGTCGATCCCGACTTCGTGGCCAAAAGGGGGCGATCGTCACCCTCTACACGACGCCACCTGACGGTTGGGTCGGAGTCTGCCTGGACGAGATGGGACCGGAAGCGGCCAAGAGTCACCCGGGACACGCGGTGATCCGCCCCGATCCGAGGGGGGAACGGCGGGTGCGGGCCAAACAGGAGATCGATTACGGGCGCCGGGGCACCGGCTCCGTCTGCGGCGCCTTCGAGCCGGCGACCGGGGCGGCGTTGACCGCGCCGTACCCCGGGCGGACCATCGCCAACTGGGTCGACTTCCTGGAGCGGGTGGACGGCTGGGTCAAGGCCGACGCGGAGCGGGGCTCCGCGATCCTCGACAACCTCTCGACCCACCGGGCGCTCGACGTCCTGCTGTGGGCGCTTGAGCACCCCCGCTGGGAGTTCGTCTTCCAACCGACCGACGCCGCCTCCCTGAACCTGATCGAGCCGTGGTGGAAGGTCCTGCGCTCACTGGCGCTGAAAGGACGCCGCTTCGAGAGCTGGGAGGAGGTTGCCGCCGCGGTCGCCGCTGCCACCCGGTACTGGACCGCCCACCGCCATCCCTTCGTCTGGGGCCGGCGCAAGCGGCGGCGTGCGGCGCGTCGTTCCGGCCTCGCCCAACTCCCGTTGGCAGCATAAACTTAGCGACTGGACCACTTAGCGAGGTCCGCTCCTTGTTGAAGCCGCGATACTTCGATCTGGCCGCCAGCGCAGCCCTCGATTCGATGGTACCGGTCGAGACGGAGCACTCGGAGTCGACGAGGGGTCACCGAGGCATCCAGTCTGCCACCATAAGGATCACGATCACCCACCCTGGAGCCATGCACAACATCGACCCTGATACCAACAATCGGGGGAGCAACTCGATGCTGCTTTCCCGCTGAGCTGTTCTCCGAACAGCCGTTGCCGGCGCCTTGTTGCCGGTCGGCGCAGGGGCGCCGACCGCCTCCGTCGGCCTTCCTATCGCTCCACCTCCGTCGGCCTTCCTATTGCCGGGAACGGGTTGTTCGTCCGGCACGGCCACGTGACCGAGATCACCTGGTATAACCCCGGATACTGGCACACGGGCGAATACTGTACCGGTTCCCGCGATGCCGAATCGGAAAACGAGCGACGACACGCTCGCGAGTTTCGCCGCCGACTGACGGCAACGGCAATGGCAACCAAGCCGGGCACGGCGGGATTCGGGAAAGGCTTCGAACTATGGGTCGTCTCGCATCCCGCCGCGCTGTCTTAGGTGGCAGCATCGCCGCCGCGCTCGCCGCTCGCCGCCGCCCGACGTCGGCGCAGGCGAGCGCGCTTGCCTTCACGCCGCCGATTGGTCTGCCTGGTCGAGTGCTCGGCGACGGCTTCTTCGTGCGGCATGGCTACGCCTGCGAGAATACTTGGTACAACGCCGGATGGCTTCACACAGGTGAAGACTTCTATTTGCCCAACGGCAACACTGCCGGGGCGGGCGTCTACGCGGTCGCCGATGGCGAGATCGTCTTCGCAGGGTCGGAGTATCCCGGTCTCGTTGTCATCGTCCAGCACGCAGAAGACCTGTATTCGATGTACGGGCATCTCGACCATTCGCTCGCCGTCGAGACAGGCAGCGTCGGACGCGGGCAGTTACTCGGCACGGGTTAGCGTCCCGTCAAGTGTGTCAACGCGGCCAGCGC
>JRHI01002613.1_pt1 | contig 12063 bp, 7 predicted proteins | sample 215371 | NCBI WGS metagenome assembly JRHI01 (sample SAMN02929681, study PRJNA255918) | sediment metagenome | biome: cave system; feature: Ice Cave; material: Sediment; isolation source: sediment from deep within a dark volcanic ice cave with no known source of... ...
GCGCACTATTGGGCGCAAGCGTATGGCAGGGTGCCGGCGGCCGCCCGCAACGCGGCGGAAAGCGTGCTCACCGCTTTGCCCAGCTTGCGCGGAACGCCAGTGAAGGGAATGCTGCGGCTGGCCAAAAAAATGGCCCGCAGCGCATCGCTGAATCCCGCCGACCGCTTCATTGCGAACTGCACTTATCTCGATGAAGGTCAGAAATCCGACCTTTATACTTCTGACTTTGCAAACGAAAGTTCGGCGTGGGACGCCGGCAACCGCCACCGCGCCGCATTCGATCGCGTTAATGACGCGGACTTTCTGAACCAGATGCTGTACCTTGACACTAAAATTTTCATGACGACCCTGAACCTTACCTACAACGACAAAATGAGCATGGCCTCGTCGGTCGAGGTTCGAGTTCCCTTTCTCGATCGCGAACTGGCGGAGTTTGTCGCGTGGAATGTCCCGCCTCACCTCAAGCTAAAAGGTTTTTTACGGCCGACCACAAAATACATCTTCCGTCAGGCCATGCGCGACATTTTGCCCCGTGAAGTATTGCACCAACCCAAGGCTGGCTTTGGCGCTCCGGTAGACTATTGGCTGGCCCACGATCTTAAAGAAATGGTCGATGATCTGCTCTCGGAGGCGCAGACGCGCAAGCGCGGCCTCTTCCGTCCCGAAGCCGTGCGGCGCTTCGTCGACGAACACCGCAGCGGACGCCGGGATTGGTCGTCACAACTTTGGCAATTCCTGACGCTCGAGCTATGGATGCAGGTGTTCCTTGACGGAGGAGCGGCGCAATTTGAGAACGGACTAAGCCAGGTACGACCAGCCGCGATGGCATGAGTGCTGGCGCGGCCATACGAAAATTCACGCGATGAAGCAACTTATTCAACACGCTCGGACCGGCGAAATTACGATTGCCGAGGTGCCCGCACCTCAACTTCTGCCCGGGTGCGCGCTCGTGCGCATCGCCGCCTCAGTAGTATCCGCCGGCACGGAGCGCGCCTCGCTAGAGTTCGCTGGTAAGAATCTTCTACAAAAGGCGCAAGCCAGGCCCGACCTGGTGCGCGACGTCATTGGCAAAATTCAGCGTGACGGAATGTTCTCAGCCATCCAGACCGTGCGCTCCCGTCTCGACCAACCGCAGGCTCCCGGGTACAGCAGTGCAGGGACCGTCATCGCAGTTGGCGAAGGACTCACCGATCTTCAAACTGGCGACCGGGTAGCTTGCGCCGGAGCAGGATTCGCAGTGCACGCAGATGTGGCATGTGTTCCTCGCTTGCTGGTGGCGCGCATTCCGGTCCTGAATCTGGCAGGCACGACAGACGAAGTATCTTTCGAGGAAGCCGCCTTCACCACCATTGGAGCTGTAGCTCTTCACGGAATACGCACCGCAGAAGCCAAACTTGGCGACCTGGTGGCGGTGATCGGTCTAGGATTGCTAGGGCAACTTACAATACAACTCCTGAAGGCCGCAGGCTGCCGCGTTCTCGGAATGGACGTCGATTCATCCCGCGCCGAACTCGCCGGACAACTCGGTGCAGATGCCTTCGCCCTCTCCGCCTCGGAATTTCGAGTTCTGTGTCATGAGCATTCACGAGGTGTGGGGGTTGATTCTGTTGTTATCACCGCGGAAACTTCCAGTAGTGATCCCGTCAATCTTGCCGGGGCCATCGCACGCGACCGCGCCATTATTGTGGCCGTGGGTACGGTGGGGTTTGATATCGAACGCAGACTGTATTACGAAAAGGAACTCACCTTCCGCACATCTCGTTCCTATGGCCCCGGCCGCTACGATGCCGCCTACGAGCAGAAGGGCCGCGACTATCCCATCGGCTACGTGCGCTGGACCGAGACCCGCAACATGGAAGCGTTTCTTCAGTTTCTCGCGGAAAGGAAAGTCCAGGTCGTGCCGCTCATCACACACCGCTTTCCGATTGAACGAGCTCAGAGCGCGTACGAACTCATCAGCCGGAAGTCTGGCAAGCCATTCCTTGGAGTCGTGATTCATTACTCTGGGATTTTCAGTAACAGTAATGATGAGGAGCGCACGGTCGAACTTCTACCCAGACGCCGAGCAAACACGTCGGCGTCCGAAGTCGCTCCTACGAACAGCATCGTTGTCGGAGTGCTCGGTGCCGGCGTATTTGCCTCTGGGACGCTTATCCCTGCACTGAAGGCGTCCGCCAATACCAGCCTGGCAGGCGTGTGTACCGCGACCGGACCCCATGCCCATCACGCCGCGAAGAAGTTCGGCTTCCGCTATTGCACAACCGATGCCGCTCGCGTCATCCAGGATCCCAGCATCAACACTGTGGTCGTTGCTACTCGGCATCACCTGCACGCACAGCAGGTCCTCGCGGCTCTTAGGGAAGGAAAGCACGTATTCTGCGAGAAACCGCTTTGTCTTTCTGAAGATGAACTATGTTCGATTACTCGCGCTTATCTTGGGATCGATTCAACGAACCAGCCAGAACTCATGGTTGGATTTAACCGCCGCTTCGCACCCATGACCGTGCGGATGAAATCATTTCTGGCTTCCATTTCCGAACCGCTGGCCTTGCACTACCGCATCAACGCCGGATACCTTGCGCCGGATCACTGGCTCAACGATGCCGAGCAAGGAGGCGGCCGTATTCTAGGTGAGGTCTGTCACTTCGTCGATCTGCTGACGTTCCTCGCGGCATCACCAATCGTCGAAGTTGAAGCGCGGCCCCTGGCGAATTCAGGACGTTACAGCGGTGACAATGTAGTCGTCTCCCTCAATTTCGCCAACGGCTCGCAGGGAACTATCAGCTATTTCGCAAATGGTGATCGATCGTTTTCCAAAGAGCGTTTAGAAATTTTCGGTGGCGGGGCGGCTGCAGTGCTGGAAGATTTTCGAAGACTCGAGTTGACGCACAACGGCCGGAAACAGACAATCCACTCGCGCTGGCGCCAGGATAAAGGACATCGCGCTGAGTGGGCCGCTTTCGTGAATTCGATTCGACTCGGGCGCAGCGCGGAGAGGCAAGGTTCGAATAGGCAAGGCCCGACGATTCAAGGTCCGACGAGGCAAGGTTCGGCGATACCGTTCGGTGAAATTGTGTGTTCCACCGTTGCGACCCTGCGCATTCAGGAGTCGGCCGCAACCGGAAAACGGCTTGCCGTCGACGCCTCCGCATTCCTCAGTTCAGCTGTTCAGCGCCAATCTTCCAAAGAGCCGGTGCCATGATCGCGAGGACCGCCAAAGCTCTGACCGAAGCGGCAGGCTTGGTGCGGGGTCCTCATCGGGTGATTCCCCTGATACAGAGACTCGCGCGCGACAGGATACGGATCACCACCGAGCGGAAGCACCTCTATTCCTACGCAACAACCACGCGGTCAAGCAGTGATGCACTGAGATCGCTGATTCGTTGGCTCCTCAATGCTCAGCGCCTTGATGGCGGAATTGCGGCGTATTACAGCCTGCTCAAGGGATACTCCGAGTCCTATCCCGAGGTGACCGGCTACCTCATTCCCACGCTCTTTGATAATTCACCTTCGGATTATTCACCTTCGGATTATTCACACTCGGATCATTCCCACGCGGACTTTGCACACTCGATCAAGGAGGAAACCGCCAGGCAAGCGGCCGAGCGCGCCATTGGGTGGTTGTTGTCCCTGCAAATGCCCACAGGCGCGTTTCCTGGTGGACTGCACGGCCGCGACGCGAAGCCCTCTGTATTCAATACCGGCCAGATATTGCAAGGGTTGGTTCGCGCTTGGGCCGAAACCCATCGCGCCGACGTTCGAGATGCGGCGATCGCTGCTGGCGATTGGCTGGTTACGATGCAGCAAGCCGACGGATCGTGGTCCGGTCCGGGCGCATACCAGGAAACTGCGCACACATACTACAGCATGGTGTCGTGGGCCCTGGCTGCCCTGGCCAATCAGAGTGCGCTCGACCGGAACGACGACCGGGATGACGCCCGCGACGACGCCCGCGACCATGATCGCTACGGTCTGGCCGCAGAGAAAAACTGTGACTGGGTTTTATCGCACGTCCGGCCGAACGGTTGGATCGATGGCATCAACTTGCAAGGCCATCCCAGTTATCTGCATTTCATTGCGTACATTCTGCAGGGCGTTCTCGAGTGCGCTATTCTGCGGCGCCGCAGCGACGCCATCCAGATAATTGGTAAGTCCGCTTGGGTGCTGTTGCGAAAATTCGAGACCAGGAAATACTTACCAGGAGCTTTCGACGCCGATTTCAAGAGCGACCGCAGGTTCACTTGCCTTACCGGGAACGCACAGATGTCTTGTGTTTGGTTGCGACTATTCGAAGTGACTAGGGATCTTCGTTACCTTAACGCGGCACTCAAAATGAATGAGATGCTGAAGCAGTTGCTTCCGCGAAATGGCCCGCGTGGGATTGTTGGCGGAGTCAGCGGCTCCTATCCCGTGTGGGGAGCGTACCAGCCGCTGCGCTACATCAGCTGGGGATGCAAGTTCTTCGCCGACGCCCTCATGCTGGAACAGCGTTTGACGCGATCCTTCGAGGCAGCAACATGCGCACGGTAGTGCTTTGCTCGAGCGCATATAGCGAAACTGCCTGCGCGATGACGGTGCGGCTTGCGCAATCCGGATGTGTCCCTGTCGGTGCGATTGCGCTTTCCACTCTTGAGCCCGGAACCCTACTCCGCAAGGTTGGACAATGGGGAGCCCGGGACGTGGCTCGCTACGCGGCTGCAAAGCTGTTCCCGCGGAAGCCTGGTAAGCGCGAGTACTTACGCAATCCATACTTGAAGCCTTTGTTGATGCATCGGGAAAGAGTCTGTCGCAGCTTGAGCGAGATCGCCCTGAAGTATAAATTCCCGATCCTAACTTGCAGAGACCAGAACGCAGCATCATCCGTGGCGCAGCTGGAAGCTTGGTCGCCGGATTTAATTATTTTCACCGGGGGAAACATTTTGCGAAAGCAATTGCTCGACGTCCCACGTCTGGGCGCGATCAATATGCACCTTGGCTTGCTCCCGGAGATTCGAGGTATGGGTAGTCCGGAATGGTCGTTGCTAGAGGATGTCCCAGTAGGCGTCACGGTCCACTATATCGATTCGGACATTGACACAGGTCCTATTCTGCAGCGTTGCGAGTTCCTGGACGCGGCCCAATGCAATTCACTGGCGGAATTGCGTAACCGGCTTATTGCTTTTGGCATCGAGAGAGTCGCGGACGTCGTGGTCGCTCTCGATCGCGGCTCTCTCACGGCATTGCCTCAGTCCGAACTCGACCGGGATAACCAGTTTTTTGTTATGCATGAATGGCTTCAGGCGCGCGCCGCTGAACGCCTTAAGAAAAACTACCGCGCCTCCGTTGAGGCTGGGATGCCGCATGGGTAAGTTCGGAACCATGCTGCAGATCGGACGCACCTTCGGTGTGCGCGACGGGATGTTGCGCCTCGAATACGAACTGGAACGTGGCAGCGGCTTGATGTCGCGCCGCATGCGATCCGTCCGCGGCTGGCGTTCCTGGGATCTGAACATAGTTGCGCCCGGGGTCCGAGCCCAGGATTTACTTGCGGCGCGTCGCGAGGGGAAGCCGCCGTTCTTTTTTGCAAACTCCGCAGCTCTGGCGAGCCCGCTGCGAGAGATTGTCGAGCTCGAAGGGAAACAATCTGTTCTTGCCGAAGCTGAGAGTGTGGTAGAAGGCCGGCTGCCTTTTTTCGGCCGACTGTCTCTCGATTGTGGTTTTCCTCCGCGATGGTTCCAAAACCCTGTGACCGCACAGCGCGTCCCACCGGACCAACCGTGGACCGGGCTGCGATTTGCCTCGAAGGCTTATGGCGATCTGAAATTCATTCTCGAGCCATCCAGGTTTCTGTTTGTTTATCCGCTGGTTCGGGCTTACGTAGTTACGGGTGACGAGCGCTTTCCTCAGGCTTTCTGGAACGCGATTGAGGACTGGGCTCAAAGAAGCCCGCCCATGTCGGGTCCGCTCTGGATTTGCGGCCAGGAGAGTTCGTTACGAATTCTTGCCTGGTCGTTCGCCCTGCATGCATTTCTTCATTCGCCCTTTACGACGGAGGATCGAATCGCCCTGTTGGTTTCGATGGTTGCAGCCCATGCCTGGCGGACCGAGCAGACCTTGGGCTATGCGCGCTCGCAGCGTAGCAATCACTTGGTCAGCGAGGCCGTTGGCCTGTGGACTGCGGGTACGCTCTATCCAGAACTGAAAAATTCTTTGGCTTGGCAGAAGCTAGGCGCGCAACTATTGCACGAAGCGGTCATCGATCAGATTACCTTTGAAGGCGTCTCGCTCCAGCATTCTTTCAACTACCAGCGCATGGTTTTGCAATTGCTTTTGTGGGCATTGCGCCTTGCTGAGATTCATTCCGCGCATCTCGACGATGCAGTTCGCGCGCGCGCCAAGAGCACTCTTGATTTCCTACGCGCCTGGGTCGATCCCACGAGCGGCCATGTTCCCAACTACGGTTCGAATGATGGTAGCCTCATCCTGCCGCTTGCGCACTGCGAGTTTGGTGACTATCGCCCTCTGCTGCAGCTTGGTGCAGCGGTTCTCGACCAGCCGGCTCTAAAGCCAGGGCCTTGGGATGAAGCGTCGCTGTGGTTTTGTGGCAAACCTCCGATCGCCGAGAAATCGGAGTCGCCTCAAATCCCTTCTGCTGAGACTGGCTACCATCGCCTCGGTGACCAGAATTCGTGGGCCTTGGTACGAGCGGGCCGTTATACTCGCCGGCCCGTTCAGGCTGATCAGTTGCACGTTGATCTTTGGTGGCGCGGACTCAACCTCGCGCGGGACGCGGGAACGTATCTCTACAACGGAGAGCCCCCGTGGAACAACGGTCTCTCGAGCACTGCGGCCCACAACACAGTGACGATCGACGGCCACGACCAGATGCGCCGGGCTGGACGTTTCCTCTGGGTTGACTGGAGCCAGGCGGAGGGCCGTTCCTACCTGTCATCATCCTCGTCATCATCTTTCTACCGTACTCAGGCCGATTGCTTTGAAGGTGAGCACGACGGTTACAGACACATTGGTGTGAAACACCGGCGCATGGTGCGCTGGCTCGGCGACGCTGGCTGGGTTATTGTGGATGACGTTCTTGGCGCCGGCGAACATGACGCGCGGTTACACTGGCTGCTTCCGGATTTGCCATTTGACGATTCCTATAACCCGTTTCAAGTCGTGTTAACGTCGAAAAACGCGCGGTTCCGCTGGAGTATCTTTGCCAGCTCTCCAGGAACTCCTGCCATCGTCCGGCAAGGGAAGAGTTCATCTCCTGAGATCGCCTCTGAAATCGCCGGGGCAGATTTGCCGCTGCTCGGTTGGGAGTCCCCCACGTACGGCGAATTGCGTCCGGCGGTTTCCCTTCTCTACCACGCGCGAACGCAACTGCCACTTCGATTCGTGACGGTAGTTCTTGCAGACGATCAATGCCAGATCGAGAATGAAGATGGCTGGCTGATTATTTCGTGTAGGGAGGCGGAACTTTATCGAGTCACTCTTTCAGCAGGAGGATCGGTGGTACAAGGCGGGCCGCAACTTAGGATGTCAGGTCGCACTTCAACAGGACTGCGCACCACTTCATGAAGATCCTCTACGTGTCGCAGTACTTTCCGCCCGAGATGGGCGCCCCTGCTGCCCGCGCCGCCGAGCTCGCCCAGCACTGGGCCGGGGCCGGACACGATGTGTCGATTCTCACCGGCTTTCCTAATCATCCGACCGGCGTTGTACCTCCCGAATGGCGGAGCCGGTTTCATCGTCTCGCTTACCGGGAAAGAACCGGCCGCGTGGAGGTGTTTCGCACATGGCTCTGGCCGTTGCCCAATCGCAAGGCGCACGAGCGCATGCGGAATTACGCTTCCTTCTGCCTGTCCGCAGGTCTGCGTGGCCTCGGAATTCCTAGTCCCGACGTTATCATTGCCACATCACCGCAATTATTAGTGGGACTGTCAGGCTGGTGGTTGTCGTTTGCTAAGCGAGTTCCTTTTGTTTTCGAGGTACGCGACCTCTGGCCCGAGTCGCTGATCGCCGTTGGTGCCGGAGATGGGAATTCTCTGCTGCACAGGTCTTTGTCCGGGGTCGCAGACTTCCTCTACCACCGCTCAGATCACATCGTCGTTGTCTCCCCTGCCTTCAAAGAGCATCTGACGAAGTACCGTGACGTTTGTCCCGCAAAAATTTCGGTGGTCCAGAATGGCGTGGAGACCAGTCTGTTTGCTCCGTCAAGTCCGGACGCGAACTTCCGTGTGCGAAAGCAGGTCGGAGCGGAAGGCAAATTCCTGGTTTGCTATGTCGGCACTATGGGCTGGGCCCACGGGCTAGAAACTTTGCTGGACGCCGCATCAGCATCCCAACTCCGGAATCAAAGACCGGAGGTTCTCTTCATGCTAATTGGTGAGGGAGCGGAAAAGGACCGGATCAAGTCCATCGCGCAGTCTCGCGGGCTGAACAACGTACGCTTCTTCGATCAGCAACCGCGCCAGACCATACCCGCGTTCATCTCCGCCTCCGACGCTTGCCTGGTGCTCCTGAAAAAAACAGACATTTTTAAAACTGTCATCCCCACAAAAATGCTTGAGTTCATGTCCTGTGCCCGTCCCGTGATTCTCGGCGTGGACGGCCAGGCTCGACAATTGATTGAGGAAGCGGGTGCTGGAATTGCCATTGAGCCAGAGAGTTCCGCGGCGCTCGTACAGGCGATCAGCCAGCTAGCTGCAACTCACGAGCTAGGGCGGGCAATGGGACAACGAGGAAGGGAATACATCCTGCGGAATCTTTCGCGCAGCCAAACTGCAGACACCTACCTGCGCGTCCTGGAGCAGTTGCTGGGTTCTCGGCAAGGCGGCAAAGCTAAAGCCGCATCCTAAGCGATATTCTGTTGCAGAAAAATCGCGACCGCGGTCTTAAAATGCGTGCCGCTACGGGTGCACGGCATAAATCGACACTGACGTTGCCATTGACATAGCGGCCTCGAATGTCCTTGCGGCCATCACTCTGCCTCCGCTGACGGGTACGAATAAGATGTCGTCGCCTTGCAGTTGAATATCGGGAGCCTTTGCTTCAAGCATCTTCTTCAGCGGCACTTGCGTCTCCGTCATCCCTGTCGGCCCTTTACGGATAATTCGAACGCCGCCCATTTTCGCGGTTTTGTTCGTACCGCCAGCTAGGGCTATCGCCTGCAGGACCGTCAACGAGCCATTTTCCACCAGCAATCCGCTGGGACGTCCTACGTCGCCTACCACGTAGATGACCGGCGCGCGCGGCACGTTAATAGTGTCGCCAGCCATGATGTCGACATTGCTACTAAGATCGTCAGCGAGGTTCTTGGGCAGGGCAACATTCAATGGCAGGGGCTGATTGCGCCGGATGATGCTCACTCTTTTTGCGGCGTTTTGCGTGAAACCTCCCGCTTCTGACACGATTTCGTAAAGCTTGTGGTCGCCCAGGTTCGGATATATCCCCGGTTTACTGACCTCGCCCAGAATCGTGACACCTTGAGATGACGACTCATCCACAAAGATCGTCACGTGGGGGCTGCGAACGAATCCTCCGTCCGACAGCCGCTTCGCGATCAGAGTCTGAGCTTCTTCCAGTGTTAAACCACCCACGTGGACGTAATCGACCAGCGGCAGGTACACGTCCCCGGAATTACTCACTCGAGCCTTGGTGCTGAGCTCGGGAACGTTGTACACATTGACCTCGACCAGATCCCCCGTGCCTAACCTCACGAGAGAGTTATCTGCGCCTTCAGAGGTAGCCGATTTGTCGCTCTTTGGAATATCGGATTTCGAAAAAGCAGAAACGGATCCGCCGTCGCGCCCCTCTGGATTGGTACCCAAAACTTCAATCGCCGGGGAAGCGGCCTGCGCGGGTCTGGCAATTTCAGGAGAAGATTCCGTCGGCTTCTGTTGGCCTTGTGCGTCTGCGCTGTACATGAAAAAGAAAACAAGCGCAAGAGCAGACAGAAAAGCGCCGTTTCGGCGAGTGAAACTCGATCGGTCTGACCCCATTAAAAAGGCCCCTGAATGATTGGGAAGCTGGGAAGAAGTTTAACACAGGAGTACGGGATCAACTTACGATTGGTCGTGATCCGGCCACGTTTTCCACAAGTTTTACATTGGAGGGAATTGAACTCGTTCTCACCTCCTGCTAGAGTCTGGCGAACCCTCAACCCACACAGGAACCTGTCAACCAACTTCTCAGTGCCTCGAATCACTGCAATACTCGCGAGAACGACGTTTTGCATGCGGAGGATGTACCGGTGTCGTTCGAGGGGGCGTAGTTGACGGTCATTTTCCTCGCAATTTTCGTCCTGTCATTGTTGCTCGCCTTTGTGCTGACGCGCTACGTAAGGGACTTCGCTACCGCGCACGGTTGGGTAGCGGTTCCCACACAGGAGCGGCATCTCCACGGCACCGCTCTGCCTCGATTGGGGGGCGTCGCGATCTTCGTTTCCTTCTCGCTCAGCATGGGCGCGGCGGTTGCGCTGGCTTTGCATTATCCCCGCCTGCACTCAACTTTTTCTCTGAAGACTCTTCTGATTATTCTTGTCCCGGCCTCATTGGTATTCCTGCTCGGCGTCTACGACGACATTCGCGGCGTAGGCCCCTACTCCAAGTTCGCTATTCAGGGCGTGGCAGCGACAATGCTCTTCGCCGGCGGCCTGCGCATCGTCAATATTCCTGTGCTCTTCGGTGACCACACCCTGCCCTGGGTCGTGGGACTGGCCTGTACTATCGTGTGGGTCCTGGCCATCACCAATGCCTTCAATCTCATTGATGGCCTCGACGGTTTGGCTGCCGGATCCGCATTATTTTCGACCCTGGTTGCGTTTGTGGTGGCGCTGTTGAATGGGCCCTCACTGGTAACCGTGATGACCATTGCACTCGCCGGCGCGATCCTTGGATTTCTTCGATTCAACTTCAATCCGGCCACCATCTTTCTCGGCGACTCCGGGAGCCTCTTCATTGGATTTCTGCTGAGCGCGTTGGCCTTGCAGGGCGCGCAAAAAGCCCCCACAATCGTGGCCGTGGCCATTCCCGTGGTTTCGTTTGGCCTGCCCATTCTCGAGACTTCGCTTTCCATCGTCAGGCGTCTCATCAGTGGCCGTCCAGTTTTCACCGCGGATCGCGAGCACATCCATCACAAGTTGCTGCAGCATGGCATGACGCACCGCCAGGTTGTCATTCTGCTGTACGGGGTTTCGGCGATCTTTGCCATGCTGAGCTTGTTCCTGCTATGGCCGACGGGCAGTTCGCTTGGCCTCGTGCTAGCCGTGCTGGGAATCGGTATCTGGATCGGCGTCCAACACCTGGGCTATCTTGAGTTCGGAGAATTGGCTCGCGTAGCCCATCGCACGTTAGACCAGCGCCAGATTGTCATCAATAATTTGGCCATTCGCCGCGCAACCGAAGAACTGAAAGTTGCCCGCGACTATGATCAGGTGCGCCGCATTCTGGTCGCGGCTTTTGGCACCAATGACTTTGACGCCTTTGACATGAAGGTCCAGATGTTCCCCGGCGAAGCGCTGCACTCGGACGCGGCGCAATCTCGCAGAAGCGACCCGTCCTTCCACTGGAGCAAGGCCGGGCGCGCAATGTCGTTTGAAGGTTTGTCCGAGTGGAGCCTCTCTCTTAATCTGCAGAGCAATGGCAACCGGCGCCGCGGAACGTTCGTCGTGCACCGGTTCTACGCGCAGCGCGATCTTCAACTCGACATAAATCTGCTGACCTCAGCCTTCCCCACGGCTCTGGCGGATGCACTCGACCGCACCCTTCTTCCGACAGCGCAGGTCATCGCGATACCCGAACAGGAAAACGGATTCATTGCTGCTCAAGCTGGATGATTGTCTCGCCAGCTTCTATCAATTGTGACGGTCCCTCGTTGCGAATTTTGCCGACGCAAATATTCTCGGAAACTTGCCCGACTTTTTAAGTACTAAAAAAAAATCAATCTGATAGTGAGATTTTTGGAGGATGAGAGATGCAGCGGAGGAATACCCGCTGAGTTGACAGCAAAGCCACGGGGCGCTTAGCTAGGGGAGGTACAAACGGGCACTTACGGCCGCTTACAGAGGCGGGGGGGGAGTAC
>JRHI01002614.1_pt1 | contig 12060 bp, 13 predicted proteins | sample 215371 | NCBI WGS metagenome assembly JRHI01 (sample SAMN02929681, study PRJNA255918) | sediment metagenome | biome: cave system; feature: Ice Cave; material: Sediment; isolation source: sediment from deep within a dark volcanic ice cave with no known source of... ...
GGGAGGTCTGCGCGATGACCGACTCTACCCGGCGGCCCGGCTCAACACGTCGCGATCACGAAGGTAAGCTTAAAGTCCCCCTTCCGGCGCAGGCCGCCGACGAAGCGCTGGGCCGGCTACGGGGGCTCAGCCGCCGTCGCCAGAATGTGCTTGCGCAGGGTGGCGCCCGTTTCAGCCCAGAGGCGCAGCGCAACCGGCTGACTCGCGCACAGCGCACGGACCTGGGCGGCGCTGGCCACCAGGGCGCGGATTGCAGTTCGGGTTCTGACGGTCGCCCAGGCGGGGCCGCCATCCAACATGCTCGGCACGCCAACCAGCCCGGGAGCCTCGACATCACGCACGTGCCGGCCGCCGCGTGACACCTCGAGGCGGCCCTCGATGACGAGCCACATCGCCGAATTCATTCGGCCCTCCTGGAGCAGGGTGACGCCACCGTCCATTCGAATCTCGTCGAGGCTGCGCGCCATGGCCTCATGCTGCTTTCTGGGCAGGTCGGCAAAGAGTGGGAGGCGGCCGACAGCCGTCACCTTATCGCCCGCGGTGAGGCTGCCGAACGAAATCGGGAAGGGTCCCGTCGAGTCCGGACCGCCGGCTGGTTGGACCATGAGCAGCGGCACCGCAAGCCGGCCGCGGAGTCGATCGGAGCGGTCTCGAAGGCCGAAGCGCGAGCGCCTTGACGTGGTCATCATCGCCTGCACACCCTCAGCCCTCGCAGCCGCCATGACCTCATCCACCTCGTCGCCGAAACGGACCTGCATCGTTGCGGAACGGGTCCGCCCGCGCAAGTAGCGATCGCGGAGGCGAGCCAGTTCGTGAATCGCCTGCACCTCCTGGTTGCGCATGGTCTCCCAGGGTAGTATCGGCTCGCCGGTCGAGCGCTTGAATGTCCGATCGACCACGGCGAAAACGCGGCACAGCGTCACATCGAGATCCCTGTCATCGGCGTACTCGCGCGCTTGCCGAACGAGTTCGGCGTCCTCCGGCCCGCCGGTTACCTGCACGAGCAGTGAATCGTGATTCATGGCAGTACCGCCTCCATATTTAAATCCAATCCCGACCTGATGAGACCGGCGCCGCCTCTATCAGAAGTGACCTGAATCCTGCGCCGTTGTGCGGCCCACAACAACGGGCGACCCAGCCACCAAATCATTGGCAATTCATGTACGCACCCCACTATGTAGGCGCGCGACTCTGGCAGCGCATCGCGCAGCGATGTTCGGGCACAAGGCGCCCTTGATGGGCGTGCCACGTGCGCGCCAGAGGGACATGGAGTGAGGCGATTGACACCAGGGTCGAGACGGCAAACTCGTCAGGCTCGCACGTTGGTATCTGCACCGCGTCCAGGCACTCTTGATTGACCTCCCTCCCCGGATGGGCGCCCAACCGGGCGTCCATCCATCCCTCCGGGTGCTTCAATCGTTAGCGCAAACCGCCACAAAATCCCGGGACGTTGTCCACGCTCCCGATCGGCTGTTTACAAGGAAGCCGACTGAACGCGTCCCCTAGAAGGCAACCGCGTCGCGGACCGGTTGGCTGTCCGTCAGGGAGCTGGTGTCACCCCTCGCCACCACCCGGCCGGCGTCAAGGACGATGTAGCGATCCGCGATCCGCAGCGCGAAGTCCACGTACTGTTCGGCCAGCAATATCGCGAGGCCACGTTCGCGGTGCAGGCGCTCGATGAACTCCTCGATCTCGTCGACGATCGATGGCTGCAGGCCTTCGGTCGGCTCATCAAGGATCAGCAGTCGAGGATCTGTGACCAATGCCCGCGCGAGTGCGAGCTGCTGCTTCTGGCCCCCCGAGAGGAGGCCTGCCGGCCGGTCGAGTATCGGGCCAAGTCGGCCGAACATCTCCAGCACCTCCTCGATTGCGTCCGGCCGACGGCGCCATGCCTCGGCAACCACCTGGAGATTTTCCCTGACCGTGAGCGCGGGGAATGTTTCGTGACCCTGGGGGACGTAGGCGATGCCCCGTCTGACTCGCTCATACGAGCCGCGGGCGACAATGTTCTCTCCCTCCCAGCGAATGGCACCGGACCGCGGCCGGAGCGTGCCCATGATCGCCTTAAGCAGGGTGGTCTTACCGACACCGTTTCGACCCATCACACACAGCAATGCACCGTCACCCACCTCCAGGGAGACATCGAAAAGGGCCTGGGTCGACCCGTAGGCGACGTTCAGGCTCTCGACGACCAGCATCAGCCGGTCGCCGCGCGGGGCGACCGGTTCGCAACCTTGCCGAGATAGACCTGCTGAACCCGGGGATCGGCCTGGATGGCGGCGACCGGACCCTCGCGCAGGACGCGCCCGTCGTGCATGACGGTGACCTTGCTGGCGAACCGGCGCAGGAAGTCCATGTCGTGCTCGATCACAACGACGGTGTGATCCCGTGCTATCAGCTTGAGAACCTCGCCGGTCTGACTTCGCTCCTCACGCGTCATGCCCGCCACCGGCTCGTCGAGAAGAAGCAGCCGCGGCTTCTGAGCCAGAAGCATCCCTATCTCCAGCCACTGCTTCTGACCATGGGCCAGCACACCCGCGAGCCGGTCGCGATACTCGACCAGGTTGCAGATCTCAAGCACGCCCTGAACGTCAGCGGAGACACCGCGGCGGCGGCGGAAGAGGGAGAGAAAGGGCCGCCGAAAGCCAGCCGCGAGGTCGAGGTTCTCGAGCACGGTCAGCCGTTCGAAAACGGTGGCCGTCTGAAAGGTCCGCCCAATACCGCGCCGGACCACTTCGAACTCGCTGCGACCAACCAGCTCCTCTCCCCCGAAGAGCACGGATCCCGCGTGCGGCCGGGTCAGGCCGGTGATTGCATCGACAAGCGTGGTCTTGCCAGCGCCGTTGGGTCCGATGAGGAAGCGGAGCTCGCCCTCCATAACATCGAGGTCAAGCTTGTCGATCGCGCGGAAACCGTCGAACTCCACCTCGAGGCCACGGATCTTCAGAAGGGCCGGCTTGAGCGCGGACCCGTCGTCTGTCATCGTGCCTCCTGCGCCACGGGACTCGCGCGACGCGCAAACCGACCCAAGCGCGGCGCCAACCAGTGCTGTGCCCATTGCGGGACTCCCATCAAACCCGCCGGCGCCGCTGCCACCACGATGATGAAGAGGGCGCCCTGGAGCAGTGTCCAACCGCCGGGGTAGATGTCGCTTAGCGTGCTGCGCGCGTAGTTGACAACAAGCGCGCCGAGCACCGCCCCAACGAGAGTGGCGCGGCCCCCGACGGCCACAGCCGCCAAGAGTTCGAAGGAGGGGACAATTCCCATCAGGGCGGGCGAGATGATGCCAACCACGGGCACGAAGAGGGCACCCGCGAGGCCGGCCATGCCAGCTGACACGGCGAAGGCGACCGTTTTGATGTGCACGGGGTCGTAGCCGAGGAACCGAACGCGATCCTCGGCATCGCGAACAGCGATGAGAAGGCGGCCGAAACGGCTCGTGACCAGAGCGTGAGCCAGGAGGTAGGTGAGCACCAGGGCCCCCGCCACCACCATGTAGAGGCCGCGCTGGACAGAAGGAGCGGTCAGGTCGAGCCCGAACATACGATGCACGTTGGTGACGCCGTTGGTCCCCCCCGTGTAGGCCTGCTGACCGACAAGAAAGATCACAAACGCCGCCGCCAGCGCCTGGGTGAGGATCGCAAAATAGGCTCCGCGCACCTTCTGCCTGAAGATTAGCGCGCCCAGCCCGGCAGCGATCAGCGTTGGCACCACAACCACCGCCGGAAGGGCGAACCACCCGTGGCGAAGCGGCTCGTAGGCGATGGGCAGGCGGTCGACGCCGCTCCAGGACATGAAGTCGGGCACCTTGCCCGGGCCGGCCTCCTGGAGTTTGAGGTACAGGCCGAAGGCGTAGCCACCAAGTCCGAAGAACACTCCCTGACCGAGGGTGAGCATGCCGCCGTAGCCCCACGCCAGGTCGATGCCGATGGCCACGATCGCGAAGCACAGGTACTTGGCAAGTAGGCCCAGATAGAAGTCGGGCAGCACCGCGGGCGCAGCAAAGATGCCAATCCCCGCCACAACCACGAAACCGACCCGCGCGGGACTGAGAAGCCTGCCCATGCGGCTCTGCAGCGAGCTCATCCCAGGCCGCGCGTGCGCTGCGCGATCAGTCCCTGAGGGCGGAACTGCAGAAAGGCGACGATGGCCACGAAGACGATCACCTTGGCCAGGCTGGCGTTGGTCTGGTACTCAATGGTCGCGTTCAGAAGACCGAGCCCCAGAGCGGCGAGGATCGCCCCCGGGAGCTGGCCGAGGCCGCCGACCACGACCACCAGGAAGGCATCGACCAGGTAGTTCGTGCCGAGGGTCGGCCCGATCGGACCGAGCAGAGTCAGAGCGACACCGGCCACTCCGGCGAGGCCGGAGCCGATGAAGAAGGTCGTCATGTCGACGGCTTGGGTGCGGATACCTGACGTTGCCGCCAGCTCCCGATTCTGCATAACGGCGCGCATTCGGCGGCCGTGACTCAGTCGAGTTTGGAAAACCCAGATCGCGGCGATCGCGATCGCCACCAGGCCGAGGATGAAAAGTCGTGAATAGGGCAGCGTAACCTCGCCAAGGGCCAGCCCCCCCGTCAGCCAGGCAGGTGCGCGCACCTGCACGTTGGGTGCGCCGAAGATCATCCGGGCGACCTGCTGCAGGATGAGACTCACTCCCCACGTCACGATCAGAGTGTCGAGGGGTCGGCCGTAGAGGCGGCGGAGCAGGGTGCGTTCAAGAACAACACCCAGCCCCCCTGCCGCCAGGAATGAGACGAGCACAGCCAATGGGATGGAGATACCGAGCGATTGGGCGCCCAGCCCGCGCTGTATCACGTAGGCGATGTAGGCGCCGGCCATGATGAACTCGCCATGTGCCATGTTCACCACGTTCATCTGGCCGAACGTGAATGTCAGCCCGAGAGCAATGAGCAGAAGCAATGCAGCCAGGCTCACGCCCGCGAAGAGCTGGGCAACCCAGATCGCCACTTAGATCAGAGCCCCTTGGCCCATTCGTAGCCCTTGAGGAACGGATCGGGTTCGATCGGCTTGGACGACTTCCAGATTTCTTTGATAAGGCCGTCGCCCTGGATAACGCCGATGCGAGCAGTCTTGGAGATGTGATGGTTGTCGCCATTCACGGTGACCGGTCCCTCTGGAGCATCGAATGTGATGCCGCCCGCCGCCGCCTTGACCTTTTCGGGATCGGTGGAGCCTGCCTTCTTGACAGCCGCCGCCCACAGGTAGACCTGGAGGTAGCCGGCTTCGATGGGGTCGTCGGTGACCCGATCCGCGCCGTACTTGGATTTGTAAGCCTTGACGAACTTGGCATTGGCGGGGTTGTCGGTGGTCTGGTAGTAGTTCCACGCAACCAGGTGGCCGACCAGGTTGTCAACGCCGACTCCGCGTACCTCATCCTCCGCGATGCTCACGGACATTGTCGGCATCGACTGAGCCGTGAGACCGGCGCTCCTGAGCTGCTTGAAGAAGGCCACGTTGCTGTCGCCGTTGAGGGTGTTGAAGACGAAGTCTGGCTTGGCAGCCTTCAGTTTGTTGACGATCGTCTCGTAAGCTGTGGCGCCGAGTGGAGTGTATTCCTCGCCGAGAATCTGCATACCATTTGCGGCGGCGTATGCCTTGATCTCCTTGTTGGCCGTGCGCGGAAAGACGTAGTCGCTACCGAGAAGGTAGAGCCGCGTCTTGCTCTGAGCCTTCAAATAGTCGAGCGCCGGAATGATCTGCTGATTGGTCGTCGCACCGGTGTAGTAGATGTACGGCGACGACTCCAGGCCCTCATACTGAACCGGGTAATAAAGGAGCGCCTTGTTGCGTTCGAAGACCGGCAGCATCGCCTTGCGGCTGGCCGATGTCCACCCCCCGAAAGTCGCCGCCACCTTGTCCTGCGAGATCAGCTTCTGCGCCTTCTCGGCGAAGGTCGGCCAGTCGGAAGCCCCATCTTGAACGATCGGGACAACCTTCTTGCCAAGAACACCGCCCCCCGAGTTGATCTCGGAAATCGCCATCAGCTCGGCATCCTTCACCGACACCTCACTGATTGCCATCGTCCCACTCAGCGAATGAAGGATGCCCACCTTGATGGTGTCAGCGGACGCACTGCCCTGAGTTGACGAACTGCCATCACCGCCGCATGCGGTGAGGCCGAGAGCGCTGGCGCTGATTGCAGCCGAAAGAACGCGAAGTATGCGCGAACGTTTGAGCATCTGATTTCCCCCGCACCTCGTGAATTTGACCGGAGAACCGGACAGGAATTCCCTGACCTGGTGGCATGCTAGGGAGTCGGAGTTGCCGAGTCTTCGTGCCAACCGCCCAACTTGCAGCGGTGCATGACGTACAGAGCCGACATGCGTTTCGTCCACGCTGCGAGCGGCTCCGTACGCTTCGCATCCCCGTCGCGCTTTCCGTTGTCAACACAACGATCGGTCCGGCCGTCCTGCACACGACGGTGTTGTGAGATTACGTGCCTCAACCGGCCATTGACCGCGGTCAGAAGCGACGGACAGGCGGCAGGTCGCATGCGATAAGCGCCCGCCGGGCGGTTTTCCAGGCAGCTCGAACGGCGGCGGCCGCGGTCGCCGAATCCTGCGCCAACACTTTGAACCAGGCTCCAGCGTCTGATGGCAGGTCGCTCCAACCGGCCTGGCCGCCGGGAAGACTGACGTCCTGCCGCAAGCCGGAGAACTCAGCTGCTCTGAAGCCAGCGGACAGCACGAACAGGCTTCCGATGGCGGCTACCTCGCCGAGCAAGCCGAGGTCCCGCGCCCTATCTGGTACCAGGCGGCAGCCATCGCGGAAGATCACTTGCCCGGTAGAGCGCCGCGCTTCTACGCGAGTCTCAACGCGACGGTAGCCGCCGCGCTCGCCGCGCGCCTCCCTACCCGCACCAATCACCTCGCCGACGATGAGTGTCGCCGACTCCTCCACCTCCCAGATCGATTCCTGGCGATAGTCGGCGCCGGCATAGGGGATGAGCGGGTCAGGCATGTATTCGAGAAATGTCCCCGCAGCCAGGCGCAGAACACATTCGGAGGCCGCCCAGCCGTCTGGCGTCGCATAGACCCGCGTTGCCGACTGGGTTTCGAGGCGCAGCCTTGCTCCCGAATCCACCGCGATCTCCATCCGTAGGCGATCTCCCTGCAGAACCCCGCCCGACGGCGAACAGATGGTGACCGCTGCCAGGTCGGGAAGTGCCGTCTCCGGGTAGGCGGCTCGGAGCACCTGGAGCGGCGGGCGGCACAGTACCTCCACCAACCGCGTCCGATCACCGACGGGGGCAGCTCGAAGTGAAAGTTCACCCCTCTGACCGCGCGGCCCGGCTAGGTCCGGTTTGGTGAGGTCAGTGGCGATGGTCATGCGCCGAGTCCGCCCAGGCCTGGAGGCCGTGCCTTGACCGCGAATCCTCCAGCTCCCTGACCACCGCGTCGATGCCCTGCGCGCGCCGGCAGTTGGTGAAAATCAGTGGGCGCGATCCTCGGAGAGCGCGCGAATCGCGATCCATCAGCTCGAGATCTGCACCGACATGGGGTGCCAGGTCGACCTTGTTGATGACCAGGAGGTCAGCCAGGATCAAGCCCGGTCCGCGCTTGCGCGGAATCTTGTCTCCCGCGGCAACGTCGATGACGTACAGATACCAGTCGACCAGCTCCGGGCTGAAGGTGAGCGTAAGGTTGTCGCCACCGCTCTCCACGAAGGCGTAATCGCTGTCGGGGTGCGCGGCTTCGAGTTCCCCCAAAGTGGCCAGGTTCATGGATGGGTCCTCGCGGACAGCGGTGTGGGGACAGGCGCCGGTCTCCACACCAGCGATCCGGCTCTGGTCGATCACTCCGTCGAGCGCGGCCCGCACATGCATCTCGTCCTCCCGGCAGAAGATGTCGTTGGTGATGACCAGGACGGTCCGACCGGCGGCAACAAGGAGGGGAACCATCCGCTCGATGAGGGCCGTCTTGCCCGAGCCCACGGGTCCCCCGACGCCAACTCGGAAGGGCCTGCTCACGAGGCGAACATCCTCGCCTCGAGGCCGTCATGGCGTGCCATTGCGACGTCGAGCTGGATGGCGGTGCTCCGCATAGCCTGCCAGGGAGTGCTCCCCGCGATCTCGACCGCCTCGGCCATTGCGGGCTGAGCATCTCGCAATACGCGCTGGGCATCACCATGGCCAAGCCGGGTCAGCCTCATGGCCGCCGAGAGGAGCGAGGCGACCAGACTATGGCACGCTCCGATGGCAGCCAGCCGGGCCGGGATGTCCAGCGCCGCCGCGGCGACACCCTGGGCGACGCTCGCATTCCCCGGTGTCGAATCAACGGCGATCGAATTCACGAAGGTGGCGAGCGCGGTATCGCCGGGCGCAAGCCGGGCGACTTCGAAGGCGATCCGACGACCAACCCGAGTTGACGCCTCTCTCTCCTCCCGGGCGAGCTTTGTCGCCGACAAGAGGAGGTCGATCTCCCGCACGGTTTCGTGGGCACCGGAGCGGGCGGCGGCGTGCCCGGCGAAAAGGGCCGGGAGGTCAGCTGTGGCCAGGCGATCACTAAGGTGCGCGGCGACAACCAATGCCAGCGCCGCCGGGCCGTCGAGCCACCCATCGGCGACAAGCGCTTCGAGTCCGTGCGAGTGAGTGAACGCGCCTGACGGGAACTGGCTATCCGAGAGCTGGAGCGCGGCCAGCCAGGCACGATCCTCTGAGATCATTTCAAACCAGGAAGTAGAGCTGCGCCATGGGCAGCGTCTCAGCCGGCGGGACGGTGGCATGGACTCCGTCGACGGTCACCACGTACGTCTCCGGATCAACCTTGATCTCGGGCATCCGGTCATTGCGGACCATGTCCACTTTGCCGATATTCCGGCAGCCGCGGACGGGCTCCACCATTCGCTGGAGGCCGAGCCGCTCGCGGATCCCACTTGCGTGGGCCGCTTGTGACGTGAAGGTCACGCAGGTTGCCGCCAGAGCACCCCCGAGGGCACCGAACATGGGTCGGTAGACAACCGGCTCTGGGGTCGGGATCGAGGCGTTGGGATCACCCATGAGCGCCCAGGCGACTAGTCCCCCCTTAACCACAAGCTTGGGCTTGACCCCAAAGAACTGTATGGGCCAAAGAACGATGTCGGCGAGCTTGCCCGGTTCAATCGAACCCACGATGTGAGCTATCCCGTGGGCTCGCGCCGGGTTGATCGTGAGCTTGGCGAGGTAGCGCAGGATGCGCAGGTTGTCGTTGCCCCCGTCGCCCGGCAGCGGACCCTTGAAATGCTTCATCTTGTGCGCTGTTTGGAAGAGGCGGATGAAGGTTTCCCCAATCCGGCCCATCGCCTGCGAATCGGACGAATACATCGAGATGACCCCGAGGTCGTGAAGGACATCCTCGGCGGCCATGGTCTCGGCCCGGATACGGCTCTCCGCAAAGGCCACGTCCTCGGGAACAGCAGGGTTGAGGTGGTGGGCCACCATCAACATGTCGAGATGCTCGTCGAGCGTGTTGACCGTGTAGGGGCGGGTTGGATTGGTGGAGGACGGCAGCACATTGGGCAGGGCAGCCACCCGAATGATGTCGGGGGCGTGGCCGCCACCCGCTCCCTCGGTGTGAAAAGTGTGGATTGTCCGGCCTGCGATGGCGGCGATGGTGTCCTCCACGAAGCCCGCTTCATTAAGGGTGTCGGTGTGGATGGCCAACTGAATGTCGTACTCGTCGGCCACGCGCAGGCTGCAGTCGATCACCGCCGGCGTCGTGCCCCAGTCCTCATGGTCCTTGAGGGCGCAGGCACCCGCCTCGACCTGCTCCCGCAGAGGGTCCGGATGGCTGGCGTTACCCTTGCCCATCACGCCCCAATTGACCGGGAGAGCCTCCGCCGCCCGAAGCATCTGCGCGATGTTCCAGGCTCCCGGCGTGCAACTCGTGGCCTTGCTGCCCTCGGCTGGTCCGGTCCCGCCTCCGAGAAGAGTCGTGATCCCATTGGACAGGGCTGCCCAAACCTGCTGGGGGGAGATCATATGGACGTGGGTGTCAACCCCACCCGGAGTCGCAATCGCGCCTTCGCCAGCGATGACCTCGGTGCCGGCACCGATCACCAGGCCCGGTGTCACCCCATCCATCACGTCCGGGTTGCCGGCTTTGCCGATGCCAACGATGCGGCCATCCCGGATACCGATGTCAGCTTTGACGACTCCGATCATTGGATCGAGGAGGACGGCATTGGTTATCACGAGGTCGAGCGACCCTTGCGCCCTGGTGACCCGCGACGACTGCGCCATCCCGTCGCGGATCGTCTTGCCCCCGCCGAAAACCGCCTCGTCGCCGCTTCGCGTAAGGTCCATCTCGACCTCGCATACGATGTTGGTGTCAGCGAGCCTGAAACGGTCACCAGTCGTCGGCCCGTAGAGGTCAGCGTGCTGGGGGCGCGAGATCCTCAACTGGGCTCAGCACTGTCGAACCCAGCCGCTTTCAACCGAACCTCGAACCGCTCCCGGATGCCCGGGCCATCAAGTTCGCCGTCGACGAGTCCGTGGAAGCCCGCCACCCAACGGGCTCCAGCGAATGGCACGAGGGCCACCTGCCTGGTGTCACCGGGCTCGAACCGCACGGCCGTGCCGGCTGGGATGTTCAAATGCCGGCCGTAGGCGGCCATCCGATCGAATAGGAGCGCGCGGTTGGCTTCCGCAAAGTGATGGTGGGAACCGACCTGGATGGGCCGGTCTCCGCGGTTCGCCACCCGCAATTCCGTCACCGGCTGGCCTGGGTTGATCTCGATCTCTCCGGACGGGTGCTCGTAGCCGCTCATGGGATTGGATCGTGGCAGGAAACGAGCTTGGTGCCGTCCGGGAACGTGGCTTCGACCTGGACCACGTGGAGGAGGTCGGGCACCTGCTCCATCACCTGGTCGCGAGATAGGACCCGCCTTCCCAGCGCCATGACTTCGGCCGCCGACCGGCCGTCGCGTGCCGCCTCCAGCATCGCCTCTGTTATGAGTGCCACCGACTCCGGGAGGTTCAGTTGGAGGCCGCGCCCCTGCCTTTTGCGAGCGAGGTCGGCTGCGACGTAGATGAGCAGCTTTTCCTGCTCTCGTGGGGTCAGCTGCATCTGGACCTCTCCGGAGATGGGCGCGCCGCGAACTCCGGATCCGCCCAACGGATGCGGTCGACGTCGATGCGGAGCGGGTTGGGAGATACCATCCCAATCACCCTAGGGAACCGGGGGTCGCCACGTCATTGGGCGCCTTTACATAGTGAGGGCGCCTGGACTTGGTTGAATTACACAACTGCAACCCCCCAAGTCTGTCGCATCGACCTACCCGGAGGCAGGCTCTCGGCGATTGACACCATCTCTCCCCAGGCAAACTCGTGACGCTCGCACGTTGGTCTGGCCGCCCATTGAGACCATGCTCAAGGTCTTCTCTCTACCGTGGATGGGCGCCCCGGCGGGGGGCGCCCATCCCCCTTCCGCAGGCGGTGTTGAACCCGCGGCCAAAGGCCGGAACGCCGCCCCGCGGGAGGGCGAGGACCAGCAGCCTTTCGCGGTCGCCCATGCCAGCCATGGCCCAGCCCAGATACCTGCCGGCGTCGCGGCGATCTTCGAATCGAGATTGCCGCCGTGGCTCGCCCCGCTCATGGTGTCCGCCCCGCCTGCGCTGCGACTTCGGGCCTCATCACGATGTCTACATCTCGGGCATCGGCGGAACAGCCGAGCTTTTCGGTTCCGGGATCTCGGCTACCACCGCCTGGGTGGTGAGCACGATGGCCGCAACCGAGGCCGCGTTTTGGAGAGCCGAGCGGGTGACCTTGGCCGGGTCGACGATCCCTGCCTCGAACATGTCCACGAAGCGCTCCTCCTGGGCGTCGTATCCCTCGCTGGGCGGCAGCTCGCGCACTTTTTCGAGGATCACCGAGCCCTCCTTGCCGGAGTTGGCGCAGATCAGCTTGATCGGCTCCTCGAGGAGTCCGCGAAGTTGTGCGGTGGCGCGAGTGACTGAGGCAGGTTAACTAAAGGCGCGATGACCGACCTCGGGTCGACAGTCAGGCGGCCTTGTTCAGCCCTGCTGCCAGGGTGACCATGGCAGCGGCGACGGCGCG
>JRHI01002615.1_pt1 | contig 12059 bp, 14 predicted proteins | sample 215371 | NCBI WGS metagenome assembly JRHI01 (sample SAMN02929681, study PRJNA255918) | sediment metagenome | biome: cave system; feature: Ice Cave; material: Sediment; isolation source: sediment from deep within a dark volcanic ice cave with no known source of... ...
AAATACGGCTGCCTGTATCAGGGTCAGCACTATCACTGGCAGCGGCGCCCGCGCGGGAGCGCCGCGTGGGGAGTGCCGCCGTCCGCGTTCGTCGCGTTCATCCAGAACCACGATCAGGTGGCCAACTCGGCGCGCGGACAGCGGGGGCCGTCCCTGACGAGCCCGGGCCGCTGGCGCGCGATGACGGCCCTGCTGCTGTTGTCGCCCGCCACGCCGTTGCTGTTTCAAGGCCAGGAGTTCTCGGCGTCCGCGCCGTTTTTGTACTTCGCCGATTTCGAGCCTAGCCTCGCGGCCGCTGTGCGCAAGGGGCGCGGCGAGTTCCTCACCCAATTCCCGAGCCTCGTCGATGCCGCGCGCCGGGGCGTGCTGGCCGACCCGGGCGCCGTGGACACCTTCGAGCGCTGTAAGCTCGATCTCAGCGAGCGCGCGTCGCATGCCGAGGCCTACGCGATGCACATCGATCTGCTGCGCATGCGACGGGAGGATGCGGCGTTCTGCGCAACACGCCCCGGCGGAGTGGATGGGGCGGTGCTGTCGGCGTCCGCGTTTGCGCTGCGGTTCTTCACACCGGACCATGTGGCGGATCGCGTGCTCATCGTCAATTTCGGCGACGATCTGTTTCGCACCTCGTTTCCCGAGCCGCTGCTCGCGCCCCCGGCGAACACGGACTGGGCGCTCCGCTGGTCGAGCGAGGATCCGTTGTACGGCGGCAACGGCACGCCAGACGTGTGGCCGGAGGACTGCTGGGCCATTCCGGGCGAGTCGGCGCTCGTGCTCGTTCCCGGTCCGCGACGGCCGCGGCGGCCGCTGCCGCTGCTTCCGCGCCGAGGCTGAGGATCGTGGCGCATGGCTGAGCCTGTTCGCCGCGTTCCATGGCCTCCCGCCAGCCAGGCCGATCCGGAGTCGCTCGTCACGCGCGAGTGGCTCGTCACCAACGGGCTGGGCGGCTACGCGTCGGGGACCGTGCCCGGCGTCATCACGCGGCGGTATCACGGACTGCTGATCGCGGCGCTGCCCGCCCCCCTCGGCCGTACGGTCATGCTCAGCCACGTCGCGGAGCAGGTGCGACTGGCAGACGGACGCTGCGTGGAGATCGGCGGGCGCGAGCGCTCGGGCGACGCGGCCGACGCGCGGGGCACAGGCTATCTCACCGAGTTCCGGCTCGAAGCCGGCCTGCCGGTGTGGCGCTACGACGTGGAAGGCCTCGTGATCGAGAAACGCCTCTTCCTGCCCCACATGCAGAACACCGTGCACCTGTGTTACGCGCTGCTCTCGGGCGCCGATCGTGTGGAGCTGTCGCTTCGGCCGTCGGTGAATTTCCGGGCGCAGGAAGCGCCGGTCAGCGAACCGCTTGGCTGGCCGTACGAGCTCCGCGCGATGGCCGTACACTACGAAATCTGCCTTACCGGCAGCGCGCTGCCGCCGCTGCGGATCAAGCTGTGGGGAAGCGATGTCGCCTTCACGGTGAAGAGCACGCGCATCGACAACGTGCTGTACCCGGTTGAAGAAAGCCGCGGCTATCAGGCGCGCGGCGATCTGTGGAGCCCGGGGTTCTTCGGGATGTCCCTGCATGCGAATCAGCCAGCCACGCTCGCCGCATCCACAGAGACGCTCGCGACGATGATCGTGATGACGCCGCAGGAGCTGCTCGCAGCCGAGCGCGGGCGCCGCCGCCGGCTGATCGCGCGGGCCGCTCCGGATGCGCAGGACGGCGTGGCCGCGGAGCTGGTGCTCGCGGCCGACCAGTTCATCATCACTCCGGCCGGACGCATGGAAGACACGACCCGCGCGCACGCGTACGGCGACGAGGTGCGCACCGTGATCGCGGGCTATCACTGGTTCACCGACTGGGGCCGCGACACGATGATCAGCCTCGAGGGGCTGACATTGACGACGGGCCGTCATGTCGAGGCGGGCTATATCCTGCGCACGTTCGCGCACTATGTTCGCAACGGGCTCATTCCCAACATGTTTCCCGAGGGCGAGAATGAAGGCCTGTATCACACCGCCGACGCCACACTGTGGTTCTTCCACGCCGTGGCGCGGTACGTCGAGCGCGCCGGCGATCGTCTGACGCTCGCGTTGCTGTATCCGACGCTCCAGAACATCGTCGAGTGCCATGTGCGGGGCACGCGCTTCGGCATTCAGGTGGACGAGCACGACGGCCTGCTGGTTCAGGGCGCCGAGGGTGTGCAGCTCACCTGGATGGACGCGAAGGTGGACGGCTGGGTCGTCACCCCGCGTCGCGGAAAGGCCGTGGAGATCAACGCGCTCTGGTTCAACGCGCTGAGGCTGATGGAGCAATGGGCCGGCGATCACGGCGGCGATGTGGCGGCCTACCGACAGCGCGCCGACCAGGCGCAGCGATCGTTCAACGATCGCTTCTGGTTCGCTGACGGCGGCTATCTCTACGATGTCGTGGACGCCGAGGGGGGCGGCAACGATCCCAAATGCCGCCCGAATCAGGTGTTGTCGATCGCCCTGCCGCACGCGGTGCTGGCGCGCGATCGCTGGGAGCCGGTGATGCGCGTCGTACGCGACCGGCTGCTGACGCCGGTCGGCCTGCGCTCGCTCGCGCCGGGCGATCGCGATTACAAGGCGCAGTACTTCGGCGATCTCCGGACCCGTGACGCGGCGTATCACCAGGGCACCGTCTGGGGGTGGCTGGGGGGTCCGTTCATCGACGCGTGGGTGAAGGTCTACCCCGACGACCTGGCCGGCGCGCGCAAGGCGCTCGAGGGGTTCGTTCCGCATCTCGACGAGGCGTGCATCGGATCGATCAGTGAAGTCTTCGATGCCGAAGCCCCGTTCACGGCTCGCGGCTGTATCGCGCAGGCGTGGAGCGTGGCGGAAGTGCTGCGCGCGAGGGTGATGCTCGCGGAAAAGGCTCGGCTTCAGCCGGCGTGATTGGCGACAGCCGGACCATATTGGTGGCACCGGGCTTGCGACGGAAATTCGCCAGAGGAGATCATCATGGCAACAGACGATCGCATTCAGTCCGGTATACTCGGCGATATCAATCCGAAGCCTGGAACCGAAGATCACGTGGAGTCGAAGCGCGCCGGTGCCGGCTCGCACGAGGACGACGACCAGTCCATGGCCGGCGGATCTCAGCACGACCGCACGGAACACTCGGGCTCGCGCGACGTGACGGAAGGCGTGACGGGCGGCCTCGGCACGGAGGTGGGCGGCACGCGCAATCTGCGGCAGGGCACGGGCCACACCGGTGGCGACATCGGGAACAGACCCGAATAGGGTCCCAGAAAGGGAGACTTCGATGCGACGTACGCTCTTCGCCATTCTCGTCCTCGCGCTGGTTGCCGGTCTGTTGGTAACGGGCGGGCACGCCGCCGCGAAGTCCTATCAGTTCACCGGCGTCGTCAAGGCGGCCGACGCGAGCGGCCTGACGGTGGAGAAGAGCGCCAAGGAGACGTGGCAGTTCGAAGTTTCGAAAGAGACCAAAGGCGGCACGCCCAAGGTCGGGGACAAGGTCACGGTGTACTACAGGATGGTGGCGACCGAGATCGAGTCGAAGCCGGCGGGCGCAAAGACAGGCGCAAAGAAGTAAGAAGTACGAAGTTAAAAGGACGACGCAGGGCGGGAGATGTGAGGCGCTACGGCTTGCCCCGCATCTTCCGCAGCGCGCGGCGTTGACGCTTGTCGGGCGAGTGCGCCGGCGTCATCGCTGCCTGGAACAGACGAGCCTGGCGCCGCGCTTCGATTTCTTCAGGCGTCGGCTGGGGCGTCAGGTCCTCGTAGAGCCGGCGGGCTTCCGCTTTCGCGACGTGACGGTCGCTGAGCGCCAGCACCTTCAGGCGCTGCTTTCTGCCGAGCGGCCGGCTGATTTCAATCTCGTCGCCGATGCGGAGACGCCGATTCGGCTTTGCCGGCTGTCCGTTCGTCTCCACCTTGCCGCCCCGACAGGCCTTCTGCGCTTCCGAACGCGTTCTGAACAGGCACGCGACGTCGAGCCAGATGTCCAGTCGCACGCCGCCGGCGTCTGTAGCGTCGTTGACCATTTCTCGGCGTCATTCTACAGTTCGCCGCAGAAAGAGTCTTCATGCATCGCCGCCGCGCAGTCCTCGTCGCTGCCGATCGACGGGGCATGACCCGGGCGGAAGTCGGCGATGCGAATGCGGCCATCAAGACCACCGCGTCTGGAAAATCGACGGATGCAGCCGGCGAACTTCGGTAGCTGATGAAGTCAAGACGGTGAAACACCGGGGATGGGTGGCGTTCGGCATCGCGTTGGGCGCGCTGTTCGTGGCGGAGCGGCGGCGCCCGCTTCGCCGGCAAACCGAGCGAGGTCCGGCGCGCGTCGGGCGGAATCTGACCATCGGCCTGCTGGCCGCCGCGACGACTGCGGCGAGCGAATGGCCGTTGATTGCGCCGGTGCAGCGGCTGGCGGAGCGCGGACGGGTCGGTTTGCTGCGCCGGCTGCCGCTGCCGCGCGCGCTGCGCGTGGTGCTGGGCTTCCTCCTGCTCGATTACACCTTATATCTGTGGCACTGGCTGAATCACCGCTCGCCGTTTCTCTGGCGGTTCCACGCCGTGCACCACATCGATCTCGATCTCGATACCACCACCGGCCTGCGGTTTCATTTCGGCGAGCTTGCGCTGGCGGCAGGGTTCCGCGCGGCCCAGGTGCTCCTGCTCGGCATCGACCGCCAGACGCTGCGCCTCTGGCAGCAGCTGCTCGTCATCTCCGTCGTCTTTCACCACAGCAACGTGGAGCTGCCGATCGAAGTGGAAGCGCGGATGACGCAATTCATGGTGACGCCGCGGATGCACGGCATCCACCACTCGACGCGGCCGGACGAGACCGACTCGAACTACGCGAGTCTGCTCTCCTTCTGGGACCTGCTGCACGGCAGCCTGCGGCGCGACGTGCCGCAAGCGGCGGTGACGATCGGCGTCGCCGGTTTTCAGGATCCGGAAGACGTCACGCTCGAACGATCGCTGCTGCTGCCGTTCCGCGAGGATCCCAGGCTCCGCCAATGACGGAACCACTGTCATTTTCCGAGATCGCGCGCGCCCTGGCCGAGGATCCGACGTACCGCAGGCGTTGAGCGCCCGCGTGGTCGGCACGTCCGGGTGGCCGCGTCAACGTTTCAACAGCGTGGCAACGGGATGCAACGCGTCGATGTGATCGCTCACAGACCTGATGACCATCATGATGGGGACGGCCAGAAAGAGTCCAGGCAGGCCCCACAGCCACCCCCAAAACACCAAGCCGATGAACACGGCCGCCGGGTTCATCTCCGCGGTACGGCTCATCAGCCAGGGTGTGACGGCGTAGGCCTCGACGCAGGCGACTGCCGTCGCGAGTCCGGCGGCGACCGCGCCCATGGAAAACGTATGGAACTGCACGAAGCCGGCAATCCCTGCTGCCGCGGTGATCGCCGCAGGCCCCACATAGGGAATGACATTCAGGAGACCAGCGGCCACTCCCCACACGATCGGCTGTTCGAGCCCGATGGCCCAGAACGCGACGAACGTGGCGACGCCGACGACGCCGCTGATGACCGCACGCACGAAGAGATACCCGCTTATCTGCAGGCCGATGGCGTCGAGAATTTGCAGCGTGATTGTTTTCTGCGATAAGGTGGGTCCCGCAATCTCCACGAACCGGCGGCGAAACGTGTCGCCTGCCATCAACAGGTACAGCGCCAGGAACAAGACGACGATCGTGTCACCGATGAACGTGGTGACGGACAAGGATCCTTCCCAGAGGTAATCTCCGAAATCGAACGGTTTCTTCTCGATGGCGACGGTGGGCACTCGCGGTGGCGTGCGTGGCCCGGGGGCGTCGGCACCCGATAACTTCTGGAGCTCGTCTGCAGCTTCCTGCACCTTTGCCACGGGGCCGGGCGCACCGCCACGACGTGATTGAATCGCTTCGCGCAACTCCTGGGCCGCGGAGGGAAGCCGGTCGGCGAGCGTAGACACCTGGTAACTCAGGGAGTACGCGAGTCCGCCAATGGCGATGGACGTTGCCACGAACACGAGCGTTGCCGCCATGACACGCGGGACATGCCACTGCGTCAGGCGTTGGACGACGGGGTCGAGCGCATAACTGATCAGGATCCCCATCAGGATGGGGACCAACAGCGGCCGCGCCCACTGGAGGGCGAAGACACACGCAACAACCATCAGCACGGTGAGCGAATACCCGTGCACCGCCACCGCCCGACGGCTGCTCGTTGAGGTCGCGCGCTCCTCGCCGTGGCGCGGAACGACGCGGATGGGCACGACGTTGAGTGTTGTCCGCTCTATTGCCTCTTCTGGGTCCTCGGCCATTTCAGCCTGCGGTGCAAATGCCCAGCCAACGGTCCGGCTGGACACGCGGTCGAGCGAATGCACGCGACCTCATCAAGCGCGCGCTCGAAGCCTGCGCAGCGGAGATCCTCCACTGCGGCCTCTGCGGAAGAGGTGAGTCAGCGCGTCATGGGTTGCGCATCGTGCCGGTGGCGAAGAAAATGACTGCGTGATCGGCGACATGGTGGAGGGTGCAGGCCGTGTCGCGGCCGGACTTGTCAGCAACGTCAACAACTCGAGGAACCGAAATGAGCACACATACGATTGCAGCGGGTGAGTCGACCGACCAGATTCTTATCCAGATGCTCACCGGCGCCTGGGTCACCCAACTCGTCGCCGCGGTTTCGCGCCTGGGCGTCCCGGATCAGTTGGCGCGTGCCCAGCCTCAGTCGAGCGAGCAGTTGGCCCGTGCAATCGGCGTCGACCCGGGCGCGTTGGGACGGGTGATGCGGTCGTTGGCGTCGGTCGGCGTCTTCGTCGAGGCCGAGCCGGGAGAATACGCGCTCACGCCGGTCGGCGCCCGGCTCCGCTCCGCCGCGCCAGACTCGATGCGCGATCTCTTCCTCGCTGAAACCGACGACGTGCACCGGCGCTCATGGGATCGCCTGGTGGATGCGATTCGGACCGGGCAGCCTCGCCCGCAGGTGGTGTTCGGCATGCCGACGTTCGACTATTACGGACAGCACGTCGAGGAAGGCGAGCAGTTCGGCCGTGCGATGCAGAACGTCTCGGCGATGGCGGCGCAGGGGGTGATCGCGCATCACGACTTCAGCGGCGCGCGGCTTCTTGTCGATGTAGGGGGCGGGAATGGCAGCTTTGTTCGCGCGATTCTGCAGCAGCAGCCGGAGGCGCGCGGCATCATTTTCGATCGGCCGTACATCGAGAGTCAGGCCGTCGCGAACATTCGCGAGGACGGCCAGACCGATCGCTGCCGGTTCGAGGCCGGCGACTTCTTCAGCGCGGTCCCTTCCGGCGGCGATACCTATCTGCTGAAATTCATCCTGCACGACTGGAGCGACGAGGAATCGAGGCGCATCCTGAAAGCCGTGCGCCGCGCGATCGCGCCGACCGGGCGCGTCCTCATCGTGGAAATGCTCGTCCCGGAGAACAACGAGCCCGGATTCGTGCAGTTGATGGACATCAATATGCTCGTGATGACCGGAGGTCTCGAGCGAACCGCGACCGAATACGGCGCGCTGCTGGCGGACGCGGGGTTTCGGCTGGTGCGGACGATTCCGACGGGGACGCCGTTTTTCATCGTCGAAGGGGAGCCCGTGTAGCGACCCCACGAACGGCGCGAAGCGCGTCTCCAGACTAGGTCGCCGTCCAGCCGCCATCCACCACGATGTCGGCGCCGGTGACGTAGGTCGAGGCCGGCGACGCGAGAAACAGGCAGGCCGTGACCAGTTCATGCGGGTGGGCGAAGCGCTTCATCGGGACGCGATCGCGAAAGGTCTGATACGCCTCTGTGTTGTCGAGCAGCGGCTGCGTCATCGCTGTCACGACAAACCCGGGAGAAATCGCGTTTGCCGTGATGCGCGTGTCCGCCCACTCGATGGCGAGCGTACGGGTCAACTGCAGCAGCGCGCCTTTGCTCGACGCGTAGCTCGTGCGGCCGGGAAACGATCGCGAGGCAAAGATGCTCGCGATGTTGATGAGCCGTCCCCAGCCGGCGGCCTGGAGCAGCGGAAACATCTCGCGCGCGAACAGGAACGCGCCCGTGATGTTGACGCGCTGAATCGACTCCCACTCGGCGAGCGAGATCTTCTCGATCGGGTTCCGGGTATTGATGCCCGCCGAGTTGATCGCGATGTTCAGGCGGCCGGCGAATCGCTCGGCAAGCGTGTCGCGCAGGCTCTGGATCGACGCTTCGCTCGCCGCATCCGCGGCGCACGGCCAGCAGCGCCCGTCGGACTGCCGGGCGATCGCATCGGCCGCGGCCCTCGCTTTGTCCTCGGAGCGCGAGACGATGCAGACCGTCGCGCCATGGGCCGCCAGCCCTTCCGCCATCGCGCGGCCGAGCCCGGTGGCGCCGCCCAGCACGACCGCTGTGGCGCCCGAGAAATCGAACGGATGCTGCGTGGGTTCCATGCAGTCAACTTTACCAGCCTGCCGTGTCCACGTAAGCGTCGTGAAGCGAAGCCTGCTGACGCACGCCAACCGCGCTCGAGCGCGCTCGTACAAAGGGCTTGACTCTGGAGCGCACTCCACCCTGGATACTGTGTCCAAGGAGCTTTCGCATGTCGTCTTGCTGTTCATCGCCCGTCCATCAGGCAAACGTCCCCGGTACGTGCCCGAGGAGCGGGACCAAAGGGATAGCCGTGGACCCGCTGACCGTCAAGGCATTGCTCACGGAAACGGCGTTGCGGCGATTCGCCGCGTCGACCCATCACTTTTGCCCCGAACCGGCGTGTGACGTCGTCTACTTCGACGACGGGGGCGGCGTCTACCTGCGAGCGGACGTTCGTGTACCCGTCTGGCAAAAGGAGCCGTTCGGCAGTCGCGTCGTGTGCTACTGCTTTGGCGAGGATGAGCGATACATGCGCGCGGAGATCCTTACGACCGGCCGAAGCGAAGCCGTCGAGCGCGTGCGCGACCACATCGCCGCAGGTCGGTGCGCGTGCGAGGTGCGCAACCCCCGTGGTGTCTGCTGTCTCGGGGACGTGACCGCCGCGGTGAAGCAGGTCACGAGCGCGCTCCAGAGCCAGGTCCCTGCGGTGCAGCGTTGACATCATGGCCAACGTAGGCATTCTGCGAATCGGAGAACTCGCCGAGCGCGCGGGTGTCACCCGCGACGCGCTGCGCTACTACGAGCGCCTCGGGTTACTCCCGTCCAGCCGTCGAACAGCGGGCGGATTCCGGCTCTATCCGGCGTCGACGTTGGAAAGCATTCAGTTCATCAAGCAGGCGCAGGCCCACGGTCTGAGCTTGAGCGAGATTCGGGAACTGCGCGGGTTTCAGGACCGGAACGGGCGGGAGCGCTGCCGGCAGGTCCATCGTCTGCTGGCGCAGAAGCTTGGGGAGGTGGACGCAAAGGTCGTTCAGCTGCAGCAATTCCGCGCGACGCTGCGGAACTATCTCCAGCAGTGCGAGCGCGCGTTGAAGGAAACGGCAGCCGATCTCGAATGCCCGGTCGTCGGAGAGTTTTCCAAAGATGAGGAATGAGAACTCTGGTCACACAATGCAGTCCACACTTCGAATCAGATTCAGCGAGGCTGGTGCACTGACGATGGCGGGGACGGTGGCCGCGACGATTTTCTGCTGCCTGCCGTTGGCGACCGGCATCATCGGGGCCGGTGTCGCTGCACTTGGCGCACGGTTCGCGCCGTTGCAGCCGTACCTCGCCACGATCAGCGTCGCGTGCCTCGGATACGCGTTCTATCAGGCCTATCGACCCGGTGCGCTCGTGTGCGTCGGCGACCGCTGCGACGTGTCGCCGGCGATCCGTTATCGCCGGCTCTTCCTCTGGGTCGTGACGGTCGGCGTCGTTCTGCTGTTGACGGCGCCTTGGTGGGCGGCGTGGGTCATTTACTGGACGCTGTAGCAGCAACCGGGGTGGGTGGAGGAGTCATGTTGACGATCGTTCGTTTCGTGGTGTGTGCGCTCGCGGTGCTGGCCGCGACGACGTCGGTGGCGCGGTCGCCAGCGATCCTGACCGCGGCGACGGCGCTGACCGATCTGCGCGGCGTCGACGAGCTCGAGGGTATGTTCAACAAGGATGTCGGCAAGGTGCGACTGGTCCTGCTTGTTTCGCCGACTTGACCGGTGTGTGTCGCCGGCACCCGGTGGGTGCAGACGGAACTGCTCCAGAAATATCCGCACGCGAACCTGCGCGTGTACGCGGTGTGGTTCAACATGATGCCGAACGATTCGCGGGCGAAATGGTCGCCGACTCTGTTGTCCGACTCTCGCGTGCGGCATTGGTGGGACGAACCGAAGACCACCGGCACGTGGTACGGCCGACGCGATGAGCGCATCCGGCCGCTTCTCACGCCCGATTCCAATTGGACCGCCGGCGACGTGCTGTGGGACGCGTATCTTCTCTACGACTCGACGGCCCGTTGGGACGCGGAGCCGACCGGTCTGATTCATTTTGGCCGCACGATCGTCGCGGGTCGCGACACGCTGAAGACCGATTTCGGGCGGCTGTTCGCACTCGAGGACTGAGGACCGGCGCCTTCACGTCTCGGTTCCGAGCGTCCATCTCATGTGGTCGCTGAGGGGCGGCGTCTGGCCGCCGTAGCCCTGTTACACGCCTTGCGCTTCTACATGTAGTGCGGTATAGGTAGAAGGGCGAGGTATACGATGCCGGACAAATCCGATCTCCCCCAGGGCACGCTCGATCTATTGATCCTTCAAGTCGTCGCCGCCGGGGCCATCCACGGCTACGGCATCGCGCAACGCCTTCAGCTGATATCGCGCGACGTCGTGCAGGTACCGCAAGGCTCGCTGTATCCCGCTCTGCACCGGCTGGAAAACCGCGGGCTGCTAACGGCCGACTGGAAGATATCGGACACCGGTCGCGAGTCGAAGTTCTATCGCCTCACTCCCAAAGGACGAAAGCAGCTGAAGGAAGAGGCTGCCAGCTGGCTCCGGCTGACGGAGGCGATCGAGCTCATTCTCAAGCCCGCCGGGGGATCGCGATGACCTGGTGGCGCCGGCTGCTCCGGCATCGTGCGCTGGAGCGCGAGCTGGACGCCGAGCTTCGCGACCACCTTGAACGCGAGGTCGCGGAAGGCGTCCGCGCCGGACAATTAGAAGCCGACACACGCCGCCAGATTCGGCTGACGTCCGGCGGCCTCGACCAGGTCAAAGAGGCATGCCGCGACGTGCGCAGACCGCCCGCCCTTGTCGACCTCGGGGCGGACGTGCGATTCGCGTGGCGCATCCTCGCCAGGAACGGATGGGCCACCGCCGGCGCCATTCTCACGCTCGCGCTCGCGATGGGCGTGGCCAACACGACCTTCATCAGCACCTACGCCGCCCTGTGGCGCGACTTCCCGTTCGAGCGCCCGGACCGCATCGCAATTATGAGGACGGTGGATGGGCGCGGCCGAGAGGCCGGCGTGTCTTACCCCGACTTCGAGGACTGGCGCCGCGACGCGCGGGTGTTCGACGGCCCGACGGCCGCCTTTGCGATAGGCACCCTCAGTTTGGGGAGGGACGGTGCCGTGCCCGAGCAGTTCGAGGGCCTGTATGTATCGGCCGACACGTTCTCCGTGCTCCGGGTCAAGCCCGCGCTCGGCCGCGACTTCTCGGCGGCCGACGATCGCCTCGGCGCCGAAGCGGTGGTCATCATTTCCAGCAACATCTGGAAGAGCCGTTATGCGGCCAGCCGCGACGTGATCGGGCGCAAGGTCTCAGTGAACGGTTCCATCCCTGCGACGATCGTCGGCGTCATGCCTGACGGCATCCGCTTCATCGACTTCACGGATGTCTGGCTGCCGCTGGCGCAAATGCCCGGGTTGGCGGCGCAACGGCGGGACACACGTCCGCTGATGATGATCGGGCGACTGCCCGATGGCGCCGACCTCGACCGGGTTCGAGCCGAGCTCGCGCCGATCGCGACGAGCCTCGCCGTTGCGCATCCAGACACGAACAAGGACGTCCGGCCTCTGGTGAACACATTGCTCGAGGCGTACAACGGGGGCATCGCACTCACGAATTCGTCTTTCTACATGCCGTTGCTGGCCGCCGCCTTTGTCCTGCTCATCGCCGCCGCCAATCTGGCGAATCTCCTG
>JRHI01002616.1_pt1 | contig 12055 bp, 7 predicted proteins | sample 215371 | NCBI WGS metagenome assembly JRHI01 (sample SAMN02929681, study PRJNA255918) | sediment metagenome | biome: cave system; feature: Ice Cave; material: Sediment; isolation source: sediment from deep within a dark volcanic ice cave with no known source of... ...
ACCAAGCGGTGAGCCTCAAACATGTTGACAGCAGTGGTCTGGTGACCGGCCGGACCATCTGGAGGCAGTTCGATCCGCTGGTGGTCCTGGACTTCTGGAAGAAGCAGGCGCGCGAACGCAAGAAGCTCGGGCTGGGTGAAGGTGATAATACGGATGAAGAAATGTTGGAGTCGCTCTTCGGGTGAGTCGGCACTGGTGCTGGCGGCGGAGATGGGAGGGAAGTCGTGACGATGCGGATGTCGCCGGCCCTGCGCCTGAGCCTTGGCCTGACAAGCCTGATGGTCAGTATTCTCTGCGCCGCCCTGGCGCTCGGTCTGCTGCCGGACGGCCAGTCCGCGGTCCTCGAGGGGCGCAAGGCGCTGTGTGAGGCCATGGCCATTCACTCGTCGCTGGCCGCCCAGCGCGGCGACTTCCCGGCCATCCGCGAGGCCATCGTTTTGATCGCGCGGCGCAACCCGGAAATCCTCTCGGCCGCCCTGCGCAGCACCGACGGCAAACTGCTCGTCGAGGTCGGCGACCACCAGGCGAACTGGCACGGCACGAGCGACGACAGCATTTCGGCCGCCGAAGTGCAGGTGCCGATTCTCCGCGAGGACCAACTGTGGGGCACGCTGGAGATCCACTTTCAACCGGCGGTGCCGTCCGGCTTCTGGGCGTTCCTGCACAGGCCGGCCCTGCGCTGCACCGCGTTCATGGGCGTGGTCGGCTTCGGCCTCTACTTTTTCTATCTCCGCTTCATGTTCCGCCGCCTGGGCGCCGGCCCGTCCAGCGTGGCACCCCAGCGCGTCAAGACCGCGCTGAATACCCTGGCCGAGGGAGTCCTCATTCTGGACAAGGACGACAAGATCGCCCTGGCCAACGAGGCGTTTGCCAAGCTGGTCAATCGTCCCGCGTCCGAGCTGCAGGGCCAGAAAGTGGCGGAGCTGGCCTGGGCCGCCGGGGCGAGCACGGCAACAGGTCCCGATTATCCTTGGGCGCGGGCAGCGCGCGAGGGCGCCGCTCAGATCAACGCGGTCCTCGGCATGCAGACCGATACCGTCGTGCCGCGTCTCCTGTCGGTCAACGCCTACCCAATCCTCGGCGACGACGGCAGTTCGCGCGGCACGCTGGCCACCTTCGACGACCTGACCGCGATCGAGCGCAAAAACACCCATCTGCGCAAGATGCTCCTGCGCTTGCGGCAGTCGCGGGCCGAGGTCCGGCGACAAAACGTCGAACTCAAGGCCCTGGCGACGCGCGATCCGCTCACCGGTTGCCTCAACCGCCGCGCCTTCTTCCCGGACTTCGAGACGCACTGGAGCGCCACCCAGCGCTACGGTCAGCCGGTCGGTTGCGTCATGATGGACATCGATCACTTCAAGGTAATCAACGACACGTACGGGCACAGCGTCGGCGACCAGGTGCTACAGATGGTGGCCGAGGCGCTGCGAGCGATGGTCCGTAAGAGCGATCTCGTTTGTCGCTATGGCGGCGAGGAGTTCTGCATCCTGCTGCCGCACCTCGACATTCTCGAGACGCAACAGGCGGCGGAACGCTTTCGCGGCGGCATTGAGGAGCGGCGCCATGGCGCCATCGCGGTGACCATGAGCGTCGGCGTCTCGGCGGCAAGCCTGGGGGCGCACGATCCGCGCGAGCTGCTCGACCAGGCGGACCGGGCGCTGTACGTGGCCAAGCACACCGGCCGTAACCGTGTCGTCGCCTGGCACGAGGTTCCCGACGACTTCGACTTCGACAAGAAGGACAAGGGCCGGATCAGTCCACCGAAACAGACGCTGGCAGATGTGCCGATTCCCTTCCATGCGGTGATGGCGCTGGTGTCGGCACTGTCGTATCGTCACGGCGAAACGGCGGAGCACTGCCGGCGCGTGGCCGACCTGTGCGTGGCGACCGCGAATGGTCTCATGTCGCAGAGCGCCTGTTACGTCCTCGAGGTGGCGGCCCTGCTGCACGACATTGGCAAGCTGGGCGTCAGCGACGCGGTGCTGCTCAAGCCGGGGCCGTTGACGGAAGAGGAGTGGAAGGCGATCCGGACGCACGGGGATATCGGTGCCGAGATCATTACGGGCGCATTCACCTCGCCCGAACTGGCCGCGCTGATCCGCACGTATCCCTGCCACTTCGCCGGCAAGCCACGCGCCGCCGGTTTGCCGGCGGGCCAGGACATCCCGCTGGGGGCGCGCATCCTGGCGATCGCCGATGCTTTCGACGCGATGGTAACAGAGCAGGTCTATCGCAAGGGGCGGAGCGAGGAAGAGGCGATCGCCGAGTTGCGTCGCTGCGCCGGGACGCAGTTCGATCCGGAGTTGGTGGAGCGTTTCATCCAGGGGGTGGCGGCACGCGACGACGAGCGCAGCGCGGCCCGCCTGGACCTGCCGAAGCAGACGGCGCTGCGGATCGGTATGCAGATCGAGCGCCTGGCGAGCGCGGCCGATGCGGAGGACCTGGTCCTGCTGGCGACGATGGCCGGCAATCTCAAGGCGTTGGCGTCGGAGCATGGCGTCGAGCCGATTCGTGACCTGGCGGCGCAACTGGTCCAGGTGGCTACGGCCGGACAGGATCGCCTGGCGGTGCTGGAATTGACGGTACAGTTGATGAAGCTATGCCATTCGACGTACAATGCGTATCTGCCGGCGGCACAGGTCTAGGGTTCGCAGCCCGCAGCGCGAGCAAGGGCAGCAAGAAACCCCTGCTTGCGCTGCGGGCTGCAAACGTTTCGAGCGGGTTGCAGTTTCCGCGAAGCCCTCTATGATAGCGGCATCGGGCACGTGGAGGTCCTTCTGATGCCGCCTGGCGCTGAGCAAACCGGACTCGCCGATTTCGGCGAGATCGTCAAACACAACGAATCGCTGGCGCCCTACACCCATCTGCGCCTCGGCGGTCCCGCGGAGTGGCTCGTGCAGCCGCGCACCCGCGCGGAACTGTCGGCGGTTGTGAGTCGCTGCTTCCAGGCACACATTCCCCTGCGCATCCTCGGCAACGGTTGCAACATCCTCGTCCGCGACGAGGGCGTACGCGGCGCCGTGCTCCGTCTGACCGAGCCGGAGTTCACGCAGATCGTCGTCGAGGGCCGGCGAATGCGGGCCGGCACCGGCGTCGCCGTCTCGGCGCTCATCTCCGAGGCGGCGCGGCACGGCCTGGCCGGCCTGGAAACGCTCGTTGGCATCCCCGGTACCGTCGGCGGCGCGCTGCGCTGCAACGCCGGCGACCGTTCCGGCGACATCGGCCAGTTCGTGCGTCAGGTCGAAGTGCTCGACAGTCAGGGCGAGGCGCAGGTGCGCGAACGCGATGAGCTGCGTTTTGGCTATCACTGGAGCAACCTCGACGATCCGGTATTGCTGACGGCCGATTTCGAGCTGGAGACCGACCAGGCCGACGCGATCGTCAAGCGGATGCGCAAGGCATGGATTCACCGGAAGGCCTGGCAGCCGTTGACGTTCCAGGCGGCGGGCCGGATCTTCCAGAACCCGCGCGGCATGAGTGCCGCCGGACTGATCGTGCAGGCGGGATTGGCCAAGACCCGCGTCGGCGGCGCCGAGATCAGCGACCGCGACGCAAACTATCTCGTCGTTCATCCCGGCGCCAGCGCCCGCGATGCGCTGCGGCTCATCGACCTGATGCGCAGCCGCGTACTAGAGCACTCGGGCATCGAACTGGAGCTGGAAATCGTCGTCTGGTAGAGGCGCAGGGGCACGCGACAGTTCCGCCAGATCCACTGCAATCGTTACGTTCTTCCCCTCACTCCGCAAATTGCCGCTCTTGCCCAGCTCTCTGCCGTTCTTCGCCAGGCAAAATGTGGCACAATAACCCTTGGCGAGTCATCACGTCAGCCTGTCCATTTCGGCACGAGGAGGGGAAATCATGGGTCAGCGCCGTCGCATCGCTGGATCGCGCATTCTCATCACGGGCGCCTCGCAGGGCATCGGCAAATCCCTGGCGGAAGCCGCCGCCCGGCAAGGAGCCAGGGTGCTCGCCGCCGCTCGCTCCCAGGACCTCCTCCACGAACTGGCCGAACAGGTTCACGCCAGGGGCGGCATCCTCGAAACGGTCCACGCCGACGTCACCTGCCCCGACGACCGTCACCGGATGATTACGGCGGCGGAGCGTCACTTCGGCGGCCTCGACATTCTCGTCAACAATGCCGGCATCGGCGCCACCGGACACTTCGCCGAGGTCAGTCCCGACCGGCTGCGGAAGATCATGGAAGTGAACTTCTTCGGTCTGACCGAGACGACACGGGCCTGTCTGCCGCTGTTGCGGAACGGCAATCGGCCGGCCATCGTCAATATCTCGTCCATCGCCGGCAAGCGCGGCCTGCCGGCCCGCAGCGAGTACTCGGCGAGCAAGTTCGCGGTGCAGGGTTTCAGCGATGCGCTGCGTGCGGAACTGGCGAAGGACGGCATCGACGTGCTGGTCATCTGCCCCGGTCTGACGCAGACGAACTTCTCGCAGAACATGATCGAGCAGAAGGCTCGCTTGCAGCTGGACCACCTGCGCGGCATGACGGCCGAGGCAGTGGCGCTGGCGACGCTCCGTTCCATTGAACGCGGCCGAGACGAGAGCTGGCTGACATTGCAAGGAAAGCTGATCGTGCTGATCAGCCGATTCTTTCCCCGGCTGGCCGATCGAATCGCCGCACGTCGGGTGAGAGCGCTGTTCCAGGAAGAGATCGTCGCGCGCCGCCGCGGGCAGCACGTGGATGCGGCGACGCCAGCGCATGCATAAAGTGTAGCCACGACGCGCAGCGGAGCGCGGACGTCAAACTCATGGAGTGACGTCCGCGCTCCGCTGCGGGCCGCGGCTACACGATGGTTACTTCTTCTTGCCGCCCTTGCCGGTGATCTTCTTCAGGGCGTCCTGGGCTGCCGTCTTGAGCGGGCTCTTGCCCTTGGCCCCCGCCAGGTCCTGCAACGCCGAGACCGCATCCTTGGCGTCCGGACCAATGTCCCCCAGGGCCACCGCCGCCTCGACGCGCAGGTCCGCGGCACCCGGCGGCGCCGGGTTCTTCTTACCGTTCTTGCTGCCATCCGCCTTGTTTTGCAGCACGTTCAGCAATGCCGGCACTGCGTCCCTGGCGTTGGCGCCCGTCTCACCCAGCGCCATGATCGCCGACTTGCGCACGTCCTTGTCTTGCTTGCCGTCCTTGACCACGCTCGTCAACACGGTGATGCCGTCGGCGCCGATCTTGCCGAGGGCCGTTGCGGCGGCCTGGACCACTTCCTTCTTGCTATCACTGAGGCTGCTCTTCAGGGCCGGCACGGATGACTTCGCGTCGGGGCCGATCTCACCCAGCGCCTGGGCCGAGAAACGACGCACGAACAGGTCCTTGTCCTTCAGCGCCGCTGTCAGGTCCGGGAGCGCGGGCCTGGCCTCCGATCCCATCTCGAAGAGGCTCTTGGCCGCCGATCGCCGCTGCTCGACCTCGCCCGTCTTCAGCTGCTTGCCCAGGACGGTCGCTTCTTCCGCCGATACCGCAGCGACCAGGCCCAGGAATCCACACGCCACGCTGAGGAACCACTTCATGAGATGACCTCGTTTCCCGATGTGCTTTCGTTCAATTTTGCAGTGGGCGCCACCCCTCTCCCCGTCGCTTCCTTGGACGCGACGACCGGGGGAAAGTTCCCCTCTACTAAAAACGCGCCGGACGAGAGAAGGTTCCGCGGCCGGGTAAAGTTTCCTGGTTTGGCTCATGGGGACAAGCTGGCAGCCTGTCACTACGACCCAAACCAGTACAGGAGTAATGCGGCGAGACTCAGCACGGCGAGCGCGGCGACGGCAATTGGCCAGACACGGCGGGCAGGTGGTGGGGTGTCGACCACGATGGGAACCTGCTCCTTCGCCGTCTCCACGGCGTCGGCCTTGACCTTGGCCTTTTTCGGCCGGCGCTGGAGTGGGACGACGTCGCGGAACTCGGCATAGGAGGAGAGACTGCGGAAGGAGCCGTCGGCCGCGGGACTCGCCTCGACGCGCGCGGGCAGCTGGCCGGAGCGGAGCTGGTCGAGGATCTGTTGCTTCGTCGCCCGGAACTTCCGCCAGCGGCCTTCGCGGTCCTGGCGGCGCAGATACCACACCTCGGCGGCGCCGTTGCTGCCGTTCTTCTGGCCGTTGGCCGGCAGCGGCGCCTGCGGGGCGCCGGCCTGCATGTCCGGCAGCGTCGGCTGGGCCGACACCGACATGCACGCCTGCACCCAGGGATCTTCCTTGGCCAGCGCGGGATCGGCGAAGCTCGGCAGGGGATTGGCCAGGCGGGAGCGCTCCAGATCCACGATCAATTCGCTGGCCGTCTGGTAGCGGTCGCTCGGTTCGCGGGCCAGCATGCGTTGGAGGATGCGGTCGAGTGCCGGCGGCACCTCGGGATTGCGACGGCTGGCCGGCTGAAACGCGCCGCGGTCCTTCTTGTCCATCACCTCGAGATGGTTGAGGCCGGAGAACGGCACCTCGCCGATGACGAGGTGATAGAGCGTCGCGCCCAGGGCGTAGATGTCGCTGCGGGCGTCGGCCTGCTTGGCGTTGATGGCCTGCTCGTAAGGCATGTAGTACGGCGTGCCGAAGCCCTGCCGGGTGCCGGTCAGGTGGCTGGCCTCGTCAGTGCGCCGCGCGAGGCCGAGGTCGGCCAGTTTGGCGACGCCAGACCGCGTGATGAGGATGTTGTCCGGCTTGATGTCGCGGTGGATGATGTTGCGCGAGTGGGCGTGTTCCAGGGCGCGGGCGATGTCGAGACCAATGTGGACGGTGTCGCCGACGGAGAGGTGGCCGAACTTTTCCAGGAGGGCGAGAGCGCTGCCGCCATCGACAAACTCGAGGACGATGTAATGTTTGTTCGTGGCCTTGTCCTGGCCGACGAGGAGGCCGCGGACAATGTTCGGATGGTTGAGCAGCGCGCCGCTGCGGGCTTCGCGGTAGAAGCGATCGACATAGGCCTGGTTGCCGGCCAGGTGATCGGAAAGGACCTTGATGGCGACCTGGCGGCCCTGGCCCTCGTGGTAACCGAGGTAGACCGATCCCATACCGCCCTCGCCAAGGCGGCGCAGGATGCGGTAGTCGCCGAGAGTGCGCGGCTCGTAGCGCGGATCAGGCGCTGGCCGTGGCACGGACAAGCCGGGATCCAGGTTGGTCCTGTCCATGTTGCCTTTACTACTACGCTGTCACCTCGCGCTACCCGGGCAGCAACGCGAGTGGAGAATGGCATCAGTGTACCGGGTCGGAAGGCTAACCGCAATCAGGAAATCGGGAGAATCGCGGATACCGCTGGCGGGTTAGCGTTCCTCCGGCCATGGCACAGTCAGCTGCTGGGCGGCCGGCGCTGGCCGCACGAGACGCACACGCGTCAGGTTGGTTTGCTGCCACACCCAGCGCAACCAGTCAAAAAGCTGCTCGGCCGCCGGCAGCCGTTCCGGCGCCAGCATCACGACCGCCGTACCCAGGTCCGCCGCGGGTCGCAGCTGGTGCTTGACATTACCGAGCGCGGTCGGCGTCAGCGCCTCCGGTCGCAGGTCGGACGCCGCTAACCACGACCCGTCGAGGCCCACTTCCAGCCGGTGCGTGGGGGCATCCTGTTGCAGCACCTCGCGCAGCCGTTGTACCACCTGGCGCGCCAGTTCCAGCGCCGGCCCACCCGCCCACAGTTCGCGGTCCATCAGCAGCCGCACAGCGCGATCCAGGCCAACCGGCGCCACCACGAGCCGGGCGCGGTCGAGGAGGAAGCCGCGTGTGACAGCCGGCCGTTCCTGACTGTGGCGGCGCAGGAACTCGCGCTTCTGGGCGCCGGCACTGAGGCCGAGCCGGACCAGGCTGCCGAGCTTTTGCAGGAACAGCGGCACCGAGCGCGACGGCACCTGTTCCGCCAGACGTGGCAGGACCAGGCCGACCGTCAGCAGCACGGCCGGATGCTGCCGATCAGCGCCCTCGGCCAGGACCACGGGCTGCCGCGGCCGGTCAAGGATGAAGGCCACATCGGCTCCGTCGAGCGCCGCCCGCGCCACCCGTCGCAGCCGGTCGTCCGGACCGCTGCGAAAATCGCAGTCGCCGAGGTGCCAGTCGAGACGCACCGCTGTGCCGTGATGTAGAAGTTGCTCCAGCAGCGCGTCGGCGAGGCCAACCACCTGCCGGCGGTCGAGCGCTCGACGGGTGCCGGCGAACAGAGGTCCCAGGGCCAGATCGTCGGCCCACGACGGCGGCACTGCGGCGTTCAGGTTGACGACGGCGCGCAGCCCCGTGGCGCGCAGGCCGATGCCCAGCTCGCGCACGTACTCATTGACCCCATTCGCGCCGGCGTGCGCCAGCGCGTACTCCGGTCCGTCGAGGATCAGGCAATGACCCGCCAGTCGGCGCGTCGCTTCGATGGCCTCGACCAGCCCCGTCACTGTCGTGGGTCCGACGAGCGTGCAACTTGCCAGCTCGAACGGGGTTTCCAGGGCGGTCAGTGCCAGCAGCCCGTCGCGCTGGGCGGAGGCGAGATCGCGGGCAAACACCGTGCGCAGGGTGTAGTCGCGGCAGCACTGTTCCAGGAGCGCCGGTAACGGCTCTTCGGCGGGGACGTGCAGCCGTACTTCCTCCGGCGCTGCTGCGGTTTCCTCATGGGGCGCGGCGACAGGATCGGCGAACGCCTGGGCCAGGGCCGGCTGGCCGAGTTCGCGGACGACCTTGACGATCAGCTCGCGCAACTGCGCGGTGGCGGGCGTGGTGCCCTCGCTTTCCAGGGCGAGGAAATGGAGGACGCTATCGGTCAGTTCGCGCGCCAAAAAGGCGTCGGGTCGGCCGAGTTCCTCGGTAACAGCGAACAGGGACTGGCTGATCTTGTCGGCCTCGAAGGGAACGAGGCGGCCATCGCGTTTGCGAATCCAGGCGGGCACAGTCGGTGAGGAGGGAGCAGGTTCCGTCACGGTGACGCGGTCCTCCATAACCAGGGGCGAGGCGGGCATTCTAGCAGAAAGCATGGTATCGGGGCAAATCCATGTCGCCGCGCTCGGGGAACAAAAGGGTAAAAGAACATGGAGAAAAGGGTTAATCAGTCCAGGCACAGACAAACGCGACAACCCACGGTGGAGTCTCGACTGGACGGCACGTACCAGAGACGGCAGGCGGCGCGGCAGTACCCCGGTCCATCGTTCCACGAGCCGCCGCGCAGCACGCGGCATTCGCCAATTGGCGAACCTTGATAATCTTCCATATCTTCTTTCGGGTAGAGGCCATACCAGTCAGCACACCATTCCCAGACATTCCCGTGCATGTCGTACAGTCCCCAGGCATTGGGTGGGAAACTGCCCACGGCGGTCGTCTCCTGGCGATACGGTCCCGTTTTGCCCCTGCCGTAAATGTGGTTCCCATCGTAATTGGCGAGGTCCGTCGAGATGGTTTGCCCAAAGTGGAACGGCGTGGTCGTTCCTGCCCGGCAGGCGTACTCCCACTCGGCCTCGGTCGGCAGTCGATAATGCTTGCCCTCCCGTTCTCCCAGCTTGCGGCAGAACTCCTGGCAGTCGTCCCAGGATACCTGCTCCACGGGCCGGTCGTCCCCTTTGAAGTGACTGGGGTTGTTCCCCATGATCGCTTGCCACTGTGCCTGCGTTACCTGGTGGATGCCAAGGTAGAACCCCCCGGTCAGCGTGATCCTGTGCTGCGTCTCGTCATCGCTGCGGCTTCCTTCGGTCCTGGGGAAGTCCAGGAGGAAAGAACGCTCGCTGAGCCAGATGTCTCGGTCGCTTGGAGGGCTTCCTTCGGTCGTGGGACTGCCCATGAGGAACGTGCCCGGCGGTATCCAGGCAAACCTCATGCCCAGTGAGTTCGTGGGCGCCTCTCCGGGTTGCGGGAGCTTCTGCACCGGAACTGCCTGGCCGGCGATTGCTGCTGCCTTATCGGGTAACAGGCGCTGCAGCACGTCCACCACCGGCTCGAAGTCGGCATGTCGATGCTCCAGTTCCTGCTCGGTGCAGCGCTCCAGTACGTCGGCCAGTTCGCCGTGCAGAGAGGCCCACTGTCGCCGTTTCGGCTCCGTCGTCCTGAACAGGGCGTAGCAGCACAACTTGCCGAAGGCATAAACGTCGGAGTACTCCCCCAGCGGCACGGGCTTGCCCTGGCCGTCCTTCAATTCGCCCATCTGTTCGGGCGGGGCATAGCGGATCGTCCCCGTGATACTGCAACCCAGGACCGTGTTATCGGCGGTTCCCCGGGCCGCGCTCGTTTCGATGGTTTGGTGTTTGAGGGCCAGGCCGAAGTCGATGATCTTCACCTGCCACCGCGTGCCCTCCTTGCGAATCAGCACGTTGGCCGGCTTCAGATCCCGGTGCAGGATGCCCTGGCGGTGAGCGGCCTGCACGCCGAGCGCGATCTGGCCGGCCACAGCCTGCAGGTCTGGGGGCGACAGAACGCCGTGCTCGCGGAGATGCTCTTCCAGGCTGCTGCCGGGGAAGTAATCCATGACGATGTAGGGGCGCGCCGGCGTGCGCGGGTCGGCGTAATCGCAGTCGCGCGCCCCGATGACGTACGGGTGGGAGAGCTGGCGCAGCAGGACTGCCTCCCGGAACACCTCCTTGATGCTCCGTTCCAGGTCGGCTGCGTGCAGCGCCTTGACGACGACCTCCGCGTCGAAGTTCTGATCGTGACAGAGGAAGGCGGAGCCAAAGCCGCCGGCCCCGAGGATGCGCTGGGGCACGTAGCGCCGCAAGGGGAACGGCTCGAACCGCTGCGGGTCCAGCCGAGCCGCCTGGCGGATGGCGTCCAGCGCTTCCGGCCAGCGCCCCTTCTCCTCCAGCGCGGCGCGGTAGGCATTGTGCCATGACTCGGCCTGGGCGGCGGCGTCGGGCGCGATTGCGGCCACCTCGATGAAGGTCTGGTGGGCCTCGGCGAACTCCCCCGTGCCCAGCTGGAGCTTGCCCAGGCCGTTGAACAGGGCAGGTACCTCGCGCTGCTGCTCAACCGGCAACCGGCGGAAATGGGTTAGCATCTGCTTGACCAGCCGCCGCTCGTCGTTGCCACGGATCGAAAAGCTGTGGTGCGCTCGCACCTCGCCCGTCTGCATGCCGACCCGGCCGAGAAGGAGTGTCACTTGCTGGAACAGGCCGCGGATTTCGTCCACGTTGCCCAGGTTCAAATGACCGAGGCGCTGCAGTTCGGCCTGCATGTCCAGGACGGCCGAGTGCGTTTCGCGCGTTACTGCCTCGATGTGCCCCAGCTGCTCCATCACCAGGTCGAAGCGCTCGCTCAGGATGTCCAGCGCCGTCCGAACCTCCTCGAAGGCATTTTCCTGCCCGGCGCAGAGCTGCCGCAGGCTGTCGAGCACCAGTTCGTTCGCCAGTTCCTGATTGGTGGCGACCTCGCGCCGGAAGAAGTAGGCGAAGGCCGCCACCAGCAGCGGTGTTCCTCCGGCCGGACGCTGCCGCAGCAGCGCGGCCAGATGCGGACACCGCGGAGCCAGGTCATCGGCGACCCGGCCGGCGGCGTCCCAGGCCCCCTCGGTCAATCCCGTGGGGTCGGCAAAGCGCTGGAAGCCCGCCACCTGCTGGGCGACCTCGTCTGCGGTCAGCTTCTGCACGGAGAGCAGCCCGGCCTTGCGTGCCTGCTTCCATTCCTCCAGGCACGCCCGGCGCATGCTCTCGTCCGTCCAGGCGAAGGGCACAGCGCTGGCCGCGAGGAAGCGGCGTACCTGCTCGCGGAGGCCTTTCTCGTCGCCGCGAGCGAAGAACACCCGGATTTGATCGAGCAAACCGTCGCCGGCCAGGGCGATACCGAGCGCCTGCCAGGCCCGGTCGTTGGCCCTGGCCAGGGCCTGCGGCAGTGCCTGGCTGGAATCGCTGAAGCGGCGGCGGACCCAGTCGAGGAGCTGAGCGCTGAGCGAATCCGCTGTCTCGCCAACGACCGTACCCCCGGCCGTGGCGAGGGCCTGTTTCAACCCGTAACCGATCAAAGCTGCGGAAAGCGACATGGCAGGACGTCCTCATCGAGTCCTCAGAAACAGTTCCACAAGCCCCCCTCGCCCGCGTACTCGGGGAAGAGGGGTGACCCGGTATACCGACCCTCGCCGAGCAGCCCCCCTCGCCCCCGTACGCGGGGGAGAGGGGTCGGG
>JRHI01002617.1_pt1 | contig 12054 bp, 7 predicted proteins | sample 215371 | NCBI WGS metagenome assembly JRHI01 (sample SAMN02929681, study PRJNA255918) | sediment metagenome | biome: cave system; feature: Ice Cave; material: Sediment; isolation source: sediment from deep within a dark volcanic ice cave with no known source of... ...
GCTCCTAAGCTCCTTAGCTCCTTAGCTCCTTAGCTCCTATACTCCTGCCTCTCTGCCTTCCTGGGTCTCCCGCCAACCGGCGCTGGACGCCAGGTACCGCAGCAGCGACCGGCCGGGGACGAAGAAATAGCCTCCGCCGAGCGTGCGCACGAATTCCGGCATCCCCTTGAAGCGCACCGGCGTCTCGCGCGTCGGCAGGCTGAAGCCGTCGTCCGGCGTCTGTGCATCCGGATGACGTGAGCCGATGATCGGATCGCGCTCGTCCATCAAACCGTGAAACGACGGCGCCTGCAGCCACGTCTGCTGCACGAACTCGAACTGCCGTTCGAGATCCGCGTTCAGGCACATGAAGAAGAGGCCCGGACGCTCGCCGTCGGCCTGCCGGTAGCGGCGGCCCACGCGGAGGACCCGGTGGCGATTGGTGATCGCGAGCTGTTCCTGCGATCCGGGCGCGAAGCTCTCGCGCGGATTGGCGCGGCGGATGTGCGCGCCGAAAGGACAGCGGAGTCCCTGCGGGTCTTCGGCGCCGAAGAGGAAGTCGTTGTCCGGCTTCGCGGCGATGTCGCGCACTTCCTCGCGCGTGAACTTCACCGACACTTTTCGATGCGACAGCGTCGGCCCGACGGCTTGCGGTTGTGCGGGCGGCTGGGGCGGCAGGCCCGGGTGCGGCAGCAGGGCCTCGACCTGGTCGACCGGTCCCTGGCCCGGACGCATCATCGGCTGCTCGCGGTCGACTTCGCTCCCCGGCTGATACGGGAAGCGCACGACCGACGAGCCGTCGGGCCAGCGGCCGATCAGTTTTGCCCCGACGAACTCCGGCCGCACACCGCCCCATTGCGGAAACTGCGCGTGGAGGCGGCCGGCGGTCTGTGCGCAGAACTGCCAGAACGCGTCGACGTCCTGCTCGAGCTGGCGGATCGCGAGAAAGGTCCCGTTGCGGCCGAGATCGCGATCGTCGTTGACGATCGGACGCGCGAAACCGTGCTGCGGCGCGGTCGCGATCGGCACCACGTTGTCGGGATCATGGATCGCGTCGAGCGTCGGACCTGCGGGCAGGTTCCCGCGGTTGTCGGGATAGCCGAGGATGAACTCGCCCGCCTCGACGAGATGGATCGGATCCACGCCGCGCAGCGCCTTGTATGTGCCGCGGATCGCCGGCTGCGAGACACCGTCCACGAAGCCGAACGGCTCCAGCTTGGCGTGCGTGATCTCCTGGGCGGTGGCGGTCTTGTCGGGGAGATCGACGAAAGGGATCTCCATAACCGCGCGATGGCCGTTTGCGCGGAGTTGCCCGGCGACCCAGCGGCGCGTGCTTTCTAGCGCCTCGGCCGTGACGCCGTACAAGAGCAGCACGCCGTCGAGGGCCCCCGCTCCGGCTCCCCACTGCCACGCCGACGGCGCGTTGCGCCCATCGTCGCCAAGAATGCGCGAGCGTGACGGCGCCGCCATGCCCTGCAAAAATGCAGACGGAAACGTCGCCAGCGCGTCCTCCGGCAAATTCAGCTTCCGAAGGGCCGATGGCGTGAGACCAAGGCAGATCGCGCAGTCGCCGAGCTTACGGCCGTCGCCGAACGACACTTTGTCGCGCACAAGCGCCAGCCATTCGCGCGCGCCGCTGTCGCCGAACACGAAGCCGGTGCACATCGCGTATTTCAGGAATCCAAGGCCGCCGAAGACGAGGCTCTGGATTTCGTTCACCTCGAGCGCCGATGCAGGACGGGGACCGGCGCCGAAAAGCATCAGCCAACGCCGTGCCTCCTCCTCGGTCAGAATCGTGCCAAGCCCCTGGCGAATCGCCGCGTTGGTGCGGATGTTCGTCGTCGTCAACTGCGGATACGCCGAGTACCAGCAGCCTGTGGGGACCTGCTGCTGGCGCGCCCATCGCTTGAAGAAATCGCCGTCGCTCGCGCCTTGTTGAACAAGGTTCGACGCGCGCGGAAATCCCTCGGTGTTCGACCAGACGCCGGTCAGACCGACGTGCGCCATGGTGATGAAGTCTTCAAGATAGCTCTCGAAGCTGCCGCCGTAGTTGGACAGGAAGATCAGATCGCGCGTGCCTGGAACGCGCACCCATCGCGCGAAGTGGATCGTGCCGAGCGTGCCCAGCCAGCCCGGCCGATACAGGTTCGTCGCCAGCTGCATGATCGCGGCAAAGACCGCTTTGAGCGCAGCGCGGCGCAGGAGGCCCGGCTTGATCACCGACACGGCGGCGAGATGGTTGTGAGCGTGGAAGTTCTCACGTGCGACGATCGCCGCGACCCTCTTCGGGTCCGGCGCGCGACGGTCCGGCTGGTCGCGGGTTTCCTGCCTGCGGAACACGACGTAGGCGATCCCCAGCGCGGCGAGCGCCGCGAGTAGCGTGGCGATGAACGCGTCCCAGCCGGCCATTGCCGCGCGCGTGATGCCGGCGCCGCTGCGATCTGCCAGGAGCGCCAGCCCGAGCACGACGAGCGCGGGCACTACCAGCGGCCACAGATACGTTTTGAAAACGTTCAGTCCGATTCGGAGGTACGGGCCGACGCCCGTTGGCTCGCTGTGCAGCGCGGCGACGTCATCCGCTTCCAACGCCCATGAGAAGGTCGGATTGTTCTCGAGCGCGCGGCGGATCCGCTCGAGCACAGCCAGCGCCGATGTGGACGGCTCCTCATTCTCTTCGACGACCGTCTTGAGGTGCTCCCGCAGGGCGAGTTCCTGACGGATGCGGCGGACCGACAGGCCGGGCGTCCCGGCGAACACGACACCGGCGTTGTCGAAGAACCCCTGGCCGACCTCCACGATGTGCGATGTCCAGTAGCTGGCGAGCGGCGCGCTGCCGCGATCGGATGCGAGCGCGTAGGCGTCATGCACGAGCGGGTCGAGGTGCTTCGCGAGCGCCGCGATCAGCGGGTCGCGCGCATCGTCGGCGGAGAACTCGAAGAGCAAATGACCGCCGCCGTCCGCCGCCGGAAACACCGTCAGGCTGGCGAAATGAATGGCGAGATCGCCCGGTTCACCGGCGACGGCCTCGAACGCGGTGTGCACCCGCTCAACGGCGGGATTGCCCAACGCTTCGATCAGATCTCGCGCGCGTACGACGTTCTCCTGCGCCACCGGACAGATGATCGTGACGAGCGTATGGCTCACTGGTGCGGCCTCCCGATGGTGACGACGAGCTCGTCGAGAAACGGACCGACGAAGCGCGGCTTGCCGACGGCGGCGATGTCGTGCCTGAGGAGGCGCGACACGAGCTCGGGCAGCTGCACGCCGTTGACGCCGCGGCCCGCGCACGGGTGCAGTCCGCCTCCGAAGTGCATGTAGTACTGCAGCGGCCGCGCGGGATCCAACTGCCGCGGCAGCGGAAAGACCCCGCGATCGAACATCGCCGCCTGCGTGAATGCCGCCACCTTGCAGCCTTCCGGTATCGCGCGGCCGGCGAGCGTGACTGGCGCGGGCGTGCGGCGGAACAATACCGGCGCCGGCGACCACATGCGCAGAGCCTCCCAGCACCAGCCGGTCATCTTCATCGGATCATCGACGTCGCGCCGGACGCGCGCCAGCAGGGCTGGATCGGACGCGAGCGCATACACGATCCGCGGCACGGTCGGGGCGGTGGTGTCAATCGCGCCCACCAGCAGGCCCACGAGGATGCGGCGCGCCGTCTCGCCGTCGAGCGGCGCGCCGCTCTCCTCCTGGAGATCGAGCAGCCGTCCGAGCACGTCGTCGATTCGGATCCCATCACGCCGCCGGCGCTCGATCTCATCCACCATCCAGCCGCGCAATTCTTCGCTGGCGCGGCGCGCGCGCTCTGTGACGCGCGTCTCGCTCGGATTCGCGAGAAAGCTGAAATGAAAGAGCGCCCGGCACACGCGCATGAGATCCGCCTCGGTCGGCCCGGCAATGCCGAAGAGGAACGCGGCGCTGCGCGCCGCCACGGGATGCGCGTACCCGTGCGCGACGTCGATGCGATCGCCGGCGCGGAGCGCATCCGCGATGATCCGGTCGGCTTCGCCTCTGATGCGCGCGCGCAGATCCGCGACGTCGATCCGCGACACCGCGTCGTACATCTGCCGTCGCTCGCGAGCGAGCTGCGGGCCGCGATCGAGGCCCAGCACGAACGCGCCGCTGATCGTGTGGAAGTTGGGCCCGTTGATCGGCTCGATGCGGTACGTGAGATCCTGCTCGAGCACCTGCTGCACGTCGCCCCAGCGCGACACGAGTGCGAACTGCTTGACGACGATCGGCGTACCCCAGGCGGCGGCGGCGCGGGCGGCCGCGCGAACCACCGCGGGACCGAAGAGGCGTTGCGCCAACGTGCGATCGCGGCGCGGCCGTTTCAGGGGAGGCGGCGGCACCCCCCGCGCGGCGGCGTACGTGGCGAACACGAGCCGCCCGCCGCGGCGCGCGCGCAGCGAATCCACGAACCGTCGCAGTTCCGGGGGCAGCGCATCGCCGGCAGTTTCGATCCGTAGCCGTCCGGCAGCGTCAGCGGCGCGACGAGGGCCGAAAAGATGATGTCGATCGCGTTCGGCGCAGCGCCGCCGAGAAACGGCGTTCCGCGCGCCGTCAGCTCTGCCTCAACGATCCCGAACGCGTCTTCGATCTTCGCCGGCGCGTCCGCGATGGCGGTGTCGCTGAAATCGAGCGCGCGTCCCATCAGGCGCCGCCAGATGGGGAACGCGATCGCGATCGCCGCGCGCTCCCACGCGGGAATGCCGTCCACGACGACCGGAAAGACGACGCGCCGGAGCGGCAGCAGGTGAAAGTACGCGAGGCGCCGGACCTGGAACAGCAGGCGCTGCAGCAACTGCTCGACGAGCGCGATGTTGCGCTCGCGCTCGGGGGCCTCGTCGCCGAAGAGCCKTTCGCCGGCTCGCAGCCGGCTGTCGAGCCCGTGAAGCGTCTCGCGCGCGCCTCTCCACGTCTGCGCGGCGCTCACGACGACCGGGACCTCGACGCCGCCACGCCGCCACAGCGTGAATGGCACGTGCAGCAGCGGCGCGTGCCCTTCTTCGTCGTAGGGAATGCGATGGCGCTCGAACAGCCAGCGCGCGAGCTCCACCATCGGACTGACGCGCGCCGACACGATCACGTAGCGGGGCGGATCGAGATCGTCAGAGCGGACGGGCCGGACCTCGGTGACCATGATCGGTTGACAGCCGCAAAGTCTACCCTAGGCACCGCGCCCCGCGTCCGGTCCACGCGTCGCCAGGGCGGCCCGTGAAACCGTATAGAATGGTCCCTTCACCACTTGCACTGCTTGACGAGGATACCCATGAGTTTTGCGTTGGAGGATCTGTCAGTCGCCGGACGATGTCCACCGCTGCTGAGCAGCGCGCATCGAGCCGCTCGAGATTGCCCTCATTCGCACAACCGAACGCTGACGGCGTCCGCCCCGCTGGCCGCGTCCTGGTTGCGACCTCTCTGACACGCGCTCTTCCGGAAGTGGCCGCACGACAAGCGGCCTGACGTAGACGCGACAGGGAATCGGTGTAGAGACGTTTATGACTTCATTAGGTGGTGATGTGCTGCGGGCTCCCGATCACATCGCGATCATCAGTCGTACCCTGCGGCGCCATGAACAGGCGTTGGCCGAAGCCGTCACCGACGCGTTTCTCCTGAAACATCCGGACTGGATCCAGCGGTACGGTGATCGCGCGCGACCCGCCGGCATCGAGGACGCGCGCTTCCATGTGCAGTTCCTGACCGCGGCCATTGAGCGCGACTCGCGAGACGCCTTTCGCGACTATGTGCGGTGGGCGGCGCGGGTGCTTGGTGCCCGCGGCATCGACGCCGTGTTCCTGCGAGAGAACCTGGAGCAGATCCAGGTGGCTGCCGGACAGCACCTCGCGGAGGCCGACCAGGAGCTGATTGCCGGCTTCGTCGCGTTTGCGACGGCCACGGACTCGACCGATCCTCCCTCTGACGCCGGCGGGCCGCTCTCGTTGACTCGGCGCCTGTTCGTTCAGGCGCTGCTGACGGGTCAACGTCAGGCCGCACTGAACATCGCGCTGGAGGCGCTCAGAAACGGTGTGGCGGTTCAAGATCTGTATGCAGACGTCTTTCAGGATGCCCTCTACGACGTGGGTCGCCTGTGGGAGACGAATGCGATCGCCGTGGCGCAGGAACATATGGCCACGGCGGTCACCCAATATGTGATGGCGCATGTCTTTGGCAGCATCGGCAGCCCCAGCCCGAGCCGCGGCGTGGCCGTGATGACGGGCGTCCCTGGGGAGCTGCATCACGTGGGCGCCCTGATGGTCTCGGACATGCTGGAGACCCACGGCTGGCAGGTCCAGTTCCTCGGCAGTAATTTGCCAATCGCCTCCATCCTCGGGGCCATCACTGACGCACAGCCGCAGCTCCTCGGCATCTCGATCACGATGCCGTTCAACTTGCATCACGCCACACGACTGATCGAAGAGGCCAAGCGGGTGGCTCCTGGCCTGCGAGCGGTGGTGGGCGGAGCGGCGTGCCGGGGAGATGCGTGGCGAGACACCGGGGCAGACGACTACGCGATGGACGTCCGGGACGCCATTGGCCTGCTGTGTGGACCCTCGTGATCGTTGCGCTTTCTCGATTCAAGGTCGCCAACGGCTTGGAGGGTGCGGTCGCGGCCGCATTGGCGAACCGACCGGGCCTCGTTGACGACTGGCCAGGCTTCCTCGGCCTCGAGACGTTTACGGACGTCAGCGACGCCACCATGTTTTATCTGAGCACCCGTTGGACGAGTGCCGAGGCATTTCACGCATGGCACGGCAGTCCGGCCCATCGAGCCTCGCACAAATGGATGCCGAAAGGGCTGCGCCTGGATCCCGCGCAGACACAGCTCGTGGAGCTCGAGCGCCTGCCCCACGCCGCGGCCCACGACATGGGGGCCCTCTCCATGGACGCCACTGCGGCGATCTCGGCCTATCTCGGGTTGACTCGCGCCGTGCACGTCGTTCGCGTCGACCTGGACGGATCGGTGCAGATGGCGAACGAGGCGATGACGGCTCACCTCGGCCTGACCGAACCCCTGCGAGGACGCTCGATCTTCCAGTTTCTGACAGAGCCCGACGCCGCGGCTGTCATGCTGCGCTTCAAGGAACCCACGCAGGCAGCACCCGTCCATCTGAATTTCTGTGATGCGACCGGGCAGCCGTTTACGCTGTCGTCGTACATCACCGTCTATCCCGATGGATATTTGATTCTTGGAGAGCCGGTCTATGGCGACCAAGAGCGCCTCCAGCGGCAGCTGATTGAGGTCAATGAGGAGCTCGCCGCGCTGGCCAGAACGCGTCAGCGTTCCGTCGTATCGGAGCACCACGCGCGGCAACTGGCCGAGGCGGACAGTCAAGCCAAAGACGAAGGATTAGCGGTGATCGCGCACGAACTTCGCCAACCACTGACTGCCGCCATGGCCGCTGTCGGGGTGTTGAAGCAGAACCCGTCAGGGGCCGGCCGTGCCGTCCAGATCCTCGACCGCCAGATCGTCGGCATGTCCACGCTCGTAGAAGGGCTGCTGCATGCCTCGCAGGTGATGCGTGGCGCGATCACACTGCGAAAAGAACGCGCGGACCTTGCGCACTTGGTACAGGAAGCCGCAGACACCGTGCTGCCAGACATGTTGAAGCGCGGTCAGCAGCTGCATGTCGATGTGCAGGCTGCGCCGTTGCCCATCGATGTAGACGCCGGTCGCATACGTCAAGTGCTGGTGAATATCCTGTCGAACGCCACGAAGTACACACCGACCGGCGGGTCAATTACCGTCTTCGCGGGTCGAGGCGAGAATCTCACCTACTGTCTGCGCGTGCGCGACACGGGGACCGGTATCTCCGCGGCGGCGCTCGGTCGCGTGTTCGATCTGTTCATGCGCGCCACGAGCGGCGGCAACGGACTCGGCATCGGTTTAGCAGTCGCGAAGCGGCTCGTAGAGCTGCACGACGGTACGATCGCGGCCACAAGCGACGGAATCGGGTGCGGCTCCGAGTTCAGCGTGACGCTTCCACAGCCCGTCATGCCCACGACAGCGTGTTCCGGAACGGTCGACGTCGCCGCTGTCCCACTGTAGTCGCGGCCATTGCCGCCGACGTCACATCAATGTCGGGAAGGGTCCGCTGTCGTCGATGACGTGGAGATCATGATTATACGGTTGCGGTCCGGGAGGGCGTACCGCCGTTCGGATACAGCACGAGATCTTCGACCGTTCCGAGTTTTTCGCCAGTGCAGCATTTGACGTGAGATGCGCCATGATCATCCCTACTGCACTGCCACCCAGACGAGAAGCGCGTGGTGATCCGAACGGTGGGTGTCGAACACGGCGACGTCCGTCGGCTGCGCCGTCGCGTTCGTCTTTTCATAAAACCAGTAGTCGATGCGGCCCGGCTGGCCGGACCACGGCGCGATCGTGCGCTTGTCTTTCGTATACCCGGCGTCGGGTCCGGGCGACGTCTGATAAGCATTGACGAGCGTCCCCCACACGTCGCCGAATTGCGCGGTCATCGTCGAGTAATCGGCCTCGGTCGGCATCATGTTGAAATCACCGCCGATCACCCGCGGTCCCGGGAACGTCTTCACCCAGTTCAACAGCAACGAGAGCTGCGCGCTCCGATTGTTCACGTCGGTGTCGAGGTGCGTGGTAAACACGTTCACGTGGCGTGAGTTCACGATCACGTCGATCATTGCGGCGGAGCGCTTCGCGCCGAGCCACGTCGGATCCGACGGGACGACGTCCCATTGCGTTGTCGAGGAGGATGCGACGGGAAGCCGCGTCAGCAGGAGGTTGCCTTCGGGATTCACGCCTGCCGGATACGGGGCGGGCGCCCAGACCGCGGTCCACGTCACTCCTGTCAACGCTTCGAGCTTCGATTTGTACAGCGTGCTGAGATCCTGAGTCGCGGTGATGCTCACTTCTTGCAGGCCAATGATGTCAGGGTTGAGGTCGGCCATCAGCGCGACCTGCGCGTCCACTGCGCTCGCGCCGGCCGAATCGGTGCCGTGTTGAATGTTCCAGGTCAGCACTTTCAGGCGGCGAAGAGTCGTTTGCGTGCCGCTGCCGGTTGGCGCCGCGGCCGTCGTGAAACTCCAGATCGGCCCTGGCGTCGTGCCGGTCGAGTTGCGGGCGTTCACCTGCCAGAAGTAGGTGGTGGCATTCGCAAGCGCTCCAGGAGCATAGCCGGTGGCGGTCTGGCCGCTCGACACGGTCGGCGGAGCGTTGGTGGTTCCGAACGACACATCATAGGAAGTCGCGCCGCTCGCCGCGGCCCATGTGAGCGTCGCCGACGTCGCGACGCCGCTCGCTCCGTTTGCCGGGACCGGGTTGGACACCGCCGAAGGCGCAGAGGCGGCTGCGGCTGTGGTGAACGACCACAGTGCGCCGGCGGTCGTTCCCCCGTTCCCGATCGCGTCGACTCTCCAGTAATACGTCGTCCCGTACTGCAGCGCAGGCGGCTGGTACGCCGTCGCGGTCTGCGCAGTGGAGACCCGCGTCAACGGATTCGTCGTGCCGAACCACACGTCGTACTGCTGCGCGCGAGCCGCCGCACCCCATGACAGCGCGGTGGTCGTCAGCACGTTCGACGCGTTGTCGCCTGGACTCGGCGAAGAGGCCGCAGCCGGCGGCGGGGGCGCGGCGAATGCGTGTGCGTTGGAGCCCAGCATCGCGCAGACAATCAGGAGACGCGCAGCGAGGGACATTCGACACTCCTATGGGGGACCGACGGGAACATCCACCATAGCAGATTGATTAGAGGTTTCAAGCTCGAGAGGTATGGTCGAGCATCGGCTGAGCAGATACCTTACCGATCAGGCACGACCTGCGCCGGACTCGGCCCTGCGCTCCCGGTTTCCCGTCTGGCGCGTGCGTCGCGGCGCTCGCAAGGTTCGCTTCCGCAGCGCTGTTTTCCTGCGCCATTCGCGGTGCGAGCGAATTTCCGAAACGCATTACGGTTAAGCCGACTTGTGGGACACTACGAGTCCGAATAGAACCTTGTCGCGAGACGCAACGCACTATTGCGGCAGGCCCACCTTTTTACGAATAACGTTTACCCGAGGATCGTCGCGGAGCACGGCGTATTCGGGAGAAGCGAGGGCCCAGCCGATTCGAGCGGGCCCGGCCGTCAGCGCGCGCTCCAGGGCTTCGAAACTGCGGTCCTTGTCACCCAAACCGGCGAAGATCACGGCCAGGTTGAACGGGTTGATCGAAGGCATGGTCGCTGCGAGTTTCTCGGCGTCCTCGCGGCGGCCCGCACGGGCATACGCATAGCCGAGATATCCTCGAATTTCAGAGCCGGCCGTCACGCCTTGGTGATAGGCCGTTTCGAGCACCTGGATGGCCTCGGTGGATCTCCCTTGTCCGAACCGGACCCGGCCGACACACTCGCTCTTGCCCCAAAAATCCGCCGGCAGCTTGTCGCAGTGGACAGCGGCCTCATTGAACCGGGAAGCCGAGAGCAGCGCATACACCGTTTGGAAGTGGAGCTCGGGTGAGAGCGGGTCGGTCTTCTCCGCTCTGCCGAACTGGTGAACCGCCTCGTTGATCCGACCGAGAGGCAGGAGAAGGTAATTAGCAAAATGACGGTGCGCCCGGGAGCTGCCGGGGTCGAGCTCGATCGCCCGCCGGAAGCTTTTTTCCGAGAGCTCCCATTGCGCCTGCCGCCCAAAGGCGATTCCCAACGCGTCATGCGCCTCGGGCAACAGCGGATCGAACTGGATCGCCTTCTCTGCCGCCGCTCGCATCTCCGCGATCTCGTCCAGGAGGTCGAACCTGAATTGTCCCGATCGGGCGGCGTGGGCATCGGCGAGACCGGCGTACGCGGGGGCGAAAAACGGATCCTTCGAGATGACCGCCTGAAAAGCGGTCAGACTGTCGCTCAACCCTGGCAGACCGCGCTGCAGCTCCAGCGCGCGAGCCCCGAGGTACATATCGTAAGCTTCGACACTGGTCTCATACCGGCGGCGACCTCGTCCGAGATTGAGGCGGAGACTGTTGACGATCCCGCGCGAAATCTCGTCCTGAATCATGACCACGTCCGCCACTTCACGGTCGAACCGGCCTGACCAGAGCGGCCGATCGTCGCGGACACGTACCAACTGCACATCGATCCGCAACTGATCGCCGTTTCGAAGCACGGACCCTTCAAGGATGTCGTCGGCCTGCAGCTGACGGCCGACCTCGCGCACCATTTGCGGCTTGCCTTTGAACGCAAACGATGAGGTCCGGGAACGAGGAGCAATGCCGTCGATGAGCGAAAGGTTGCGAATGAGCTCATCCGTTAGACCGTCGGCGAAGTACTCATCAGCCGGGTCGGGACTCAAGTTCTGGAGCGGCAGCACGGCGACCGTGATGGCACCCGCGGGATGGGACACCCGCCACCACCCGACCCCGCCCGCCAGCACGGCGACCACCGAAATCAGACCGACTCGCGCCGAAATGCTGGCAAGCGCAGGCTTCCGCGTCGGCAATTGGGCCGGGGCCGCGTGGCGCGTGAGATTGGCCCGCTGACAGAGCGGGATGTATCCGCCCTTGGGGAGAGTGATGAGGACGGGATCGGTACTCCCGTCCCCGGCGTAGTACTCGAAGAGCCGGGCCCGTAGCCGCGCCGCCTCACTCCGGACGATGGAATCGACCTTCGGGTCGAACCCGGGCTGGCGCCCGAACACCTCGATGCCGACGATCGATTCTTTCAGCTCGCCGTCGCGACCCTCCAGATGGCGCTCGACGACAAAGCGCAAGAACCGAGAGAGCCGCTCATTCCGATCGAACCCAGCGCTCGCCAGGACCCGCTGCAACTCATCCCGGACGTCGTGGGCAGGCGGTTCCTCTCGTGTCATTCGCCCCACACGACTGCTGATTGTAGAGGTATATCACCCCGTTGCAACCCCTTTCGACTTGTTTCAGCCGTCGGATCGCCGCATGTTGAAGCGTGCACACCATGCTGCTGATTCTGGTACTCGGCCTCCCCAGTCAAGCCGAGGACGTGTTCGGAACGTGGAGGATGAATCCTACGCGTTCGGAGTTCCGTGCGCAGCGACAATTAAATCTGCCGGTGCCGACAACTAGATCTGCCGCGTGGGGTCGGCCAGCTGGCCTGTGTA
>JRHI01002618.1_pt1 | contig 12047 bp, 7 predicted proteins | sample 215371 | NCBI WGS metagenome assembly JRHI01 (sample SAMN02929681, study PRJNA255918) | sediment metagenome | biome: cave system; feature: Ice Cave; material: Sediment; isolation source: sediment from deep within a dark volcanic ice cave with no known source of... ...
GCGCAAGACGTACCCCAGGCCGTACCGCATGCCGTACCCCACGCCGTCGATCCGTCGCTCTTTGCGGAGTTGCGTTGGCGCTCGATCGGGCCGTATCGCGGCGGCCGCGCCGTCGCGGTAAGCGGTGTTGCGGGCGATCCCCGTACGTTTTATTTCGGCGCTGTCGGTGGCGGTGTGTGGAAGAGCGAGAACGCGGGCGTCACGTGGCATGCGATCATGGACGCAGCGCCCGTCGCTTCGATCGGGGCGATCGCCGTTGCACCGAGCGATTCGCGCACCGTCTACGCCGGTAGCGGCGAAGCCGACATGCGCTCGGATATCGTGCACGGTAACGGCATGTATCGCTCGACGGATGCGGGCGCGACGTGGACCCCGGCCGGACTCGAAGATTCGCGCCAAATCGGTCGCATTCTTATCGCCCCGGGCGACCCGAAGACGTTGCTCGTCGCGGCGCTCGGTCACGCGTACGGACCGAACGAGACGCGCGGCGTCTACCGCTCGACCGACGCAGGTGCGACGTGGACCCGCGTGCTTTTCCACGATGCCGATACCGGCGCAATCGATCTCGCGAGCGATCCGCAGATGCACGTCGTGTTCGCGTCACTTTGGCAGACGCGCAGACCGCCGTGGAGCGTGTATCCGCCTTCGAAAGGTCCCGGCTCTGGTTTGTACCGTTCGCGCGATGGGGGCATGACGTGGACGCCCCTTCGCGGGCACGGATTTCCAACGGCGGCGCTCGGCAAAATCGGTCTCGCGGTTGCGCCGAGCGATCCGCAGCGCGTGTACGCAATCGTGGATGCGAAAGCGGGCGGGCTCTATCGCAGCGACGACGGCGGTACGACGTGGCGGCTCGTCGAGCGGGAGAAACGTTTGTGGGGCCGCGGCTGGTATTTCTGCCACGTCGCCGTCGATCCGCACGATCCCGACAGCGTGTACGTTTCCAATACGGCCGCCTACCACTCCACGGACGGCGGCATGCATTTCCGTGTGTACAAAGGTTCGCCCGACGGGGACGATTTCCACCAACTCTGGATCGATCCGGCCGACGGTGCGCGCATGGTTCTCGGTAGCGACCAAGGCGCGTCGGTGAGCATCGATGGTGGACGTTCGTGGAGTTCGTGGTTCAATCAACCGACGGGCCAGTTCTATCACGTGGCGGCCGACAATGGGTTTCCCTATCGGCTGTACGGCGCGCAGCAGGATAACGGGGCTGTATCGATTCTTTCACGCAGCGCGCATCGCGGTATCGAAGAACGTGATTGGCGGCCGATCGGTGCCGGCGGCGAGAGTGGTTCGATCGCGCCGGCTCCGCACGAAAGCGACGTCGCTTACGGCAATAACAACTTGAACAGCGACGCGCTCGTGGTGAGAGAAAATCTGCGTACGAATCAAACACGTACGATCTCGCCGACGCTCGGGAAACCAGGCCTCTGGCGCTCGGAATGGACGCAGCCGTTAGCGTTCGGGCTCGACGGCGCGTTGTATGCAGCCTACCAGTCCGTCTTCCGGTCGCGCGACGGCGGGAATCATTGGGACGTGGTGAGCGGCGACCTCTCGCGCGCGCATCCGGGCACGCCCGCAACGCTCGACGCTCCGGCCGCTGCCGACGCCGACGGGCCGGAACCGCGTGGCGTCGTTTACGCGCTCGCGCCCTCGTCGCTTGCGGCGAACGTCGTTTGGGCCGGAACCGATGACGGTCTGGTATACCGCACGACGGATGACGCACGCACTTGGCGCGACGTGACGCCGCCGGCCCTGACGCCGTGGAGCCACGTCGACGGAATAGAAGCCTCGCACTTCGATACGCGTAGCGCGTACTTCGCGCTCGATCGGCATCGGCTCGACGACGACCGTCCGTACGTTTACGCAACCCACGACGGTGGCGCGACGTGGCGTGAGTCGCACGCCGGAATTCCCGACGGCAGTTTCGTAAACGCCGTGCGCGAGGATCCCGTGCGGCCCGGGCTGCTCTACGCCGGGACGGAGACAGGGGTCTTCGTGTCGTTCGACGACGGTGCGTCTTGGCAATCGTTACGCGCGAACATGCCGCTCGTTTCGGTGCGCGATATCGTGGTGCACGACGGCGACCTCGCAATCGCCACGCACGGCCGCTCATTTTGGATTCTCGATGACGTCGAACCGCTGCGCGAACTCGCGGCGGACGCGGGCACCGGCGCGCGTCTTTTTAGGCCACTCGATTCCGTCCGCATGCGCGCGGGCGACGATGAAGCCGAGTTGTCGCCACCGGAGACGCCGCGCGGCGCGAATCCACCCAACGGCGCGTTCATCGATTACGCCTTACCGGCAGAGGCGCGAGGGCCCGTTATACTGCGGATTACGGATACTGCCGGCGAGACGGTGCGGATGTGGTCGAGCGATACGCCGGCGCCTACGACCGACACCGCGCCGCTGCAGTTCCTGGCCGTTTATTTGCAAGCACCGCAGGCGCTCTCCGCGCGCCCGGGCATGCACCGTTTCGTCTGGAATTTCCGTTTCGACCGGCCCGACGGCGTGCTCGCCGCACCCGGCCGGTACGACGCTACGTTAACGTTCGCGGGCAGAACCTACGCCCGATCCTTCGCCGTTCGCCGCGATCCGCGCATCGCAGCGGACGATGCGGATCTCGTCGCGCAGACGACCCTCGCGCGTGCGGTCGACGCAGCCCACGCGCGCGTGGTAGCCGAACTCGGTGCGCTGACGAAATCACCCCGCGCACGCGGCGCGAGCGGCGCCAAACGTATCGCGCAATTGAGCGAACGCGAACGGACGCTCGAGACGCTCGAAGCGTCGATCGAAAGCGCCGACGCCGCGCCGAGTGCCGGCGAACGGGCGGCGTGGCAACGCGCGCAGCGCGAAACCTAGGGTTTCCGTTCACGGAGTCCAACTTCTTCGCGCTTGCGCTTTTCGATGGAGTTCGTATTACGTGAAATTGATGGAGTACCAGGGCAAGGAGCTCTTCCGGCGCGTCGGTATCCCGACGCCGCGCGGCGTGCACGCGTCCAGTGCCGCGGACGTTCGCGCGTTCGTCGAGAGCAATCCCGGCTCGTGGGTGCTCAAGAGTCAAGTGATGATGGGTGGTCGAGGCAAGGCCGGCGGCATCAAGTTCGCCGATACCGCGGCGGACGGCGAAACGCTCGCGCGCGAGCTGATCGGTAAGGTGCTCAAGAACAACCAGAATCCCGACGGCGAAGAAGTGCGTTCGCTGCTCGTCGAGGAGAAAGTGCAGATCGAAAGCGAGGCGTACGCCTCGATTACGATCGATCGGGCGCACAAGAAACCCGTCATGATCGTCAGTTCGCAGGGCGGCATGGATGTCGAAGAAGTTGCCGAGCACGATCCGGCGGCAATCTGCAAATATTGGATCGATCCCGCCATCGGCTTCCAAGCCTTCGAGGCGCGCCAACTCGCATTCGAAGCCAAACTTCCGGTCGGCTATCACAAGGCATTTCCGAAGGTGCTTGCCGGGCTCTACGCGCTCTTCATGGAGTACGGCGCGAACCTCGTCGAGATCAACCCGCTCGTGCTCGCGAAAACCGGCGACGTGATCGCGAGCGACGCGAAGGTCGAGCTCGACGACAACGGCCTCTACAAGCATCCCGAACTCGAGGTTTGGCGGAGCGACGGTCCCGCGGATGAAGATCAAGCGGCCGCCGTGGCGATCGGACTCGGCATGTCGAACTATGCGAAGCTCGACGGCGATATCGGCGTGATCGCCAACGGCGCGGGCCTCGGCATGGGCACCATGGATGCCATTCGCAACGCCGGCGGGTCGGCGGCGAACTTCTTGGATATCGGCGGCGGCGCGCAGGCGGAACTCGTGAAGAAGAGCTACGCGTTGGTGACGAGCGACCCCAAGGTCAAGGCGATGTTCATCAACATTTTCGGCGGAATCACGCGCGGCGACCAAGTGGCGCGCGGCATCGTGGAGGCGCTCGCCGGCGACGATTTGCGCAAGGTTCCCCTTGTCGTGCGTCTGACCGGGACCAACGAGAAAGAGGGCCGAGCGATTCTCGCCGCAGCCGGGATGAGCCCGGTCGAAACCATGGACGAAGGCGCCGCGCGCGCCGTCGCGTTTGCGAAGGGTTAGCCACGTGCCGATTTTCCTCGATAAGAATTCCAAGGTCATCGTTCAGGGAATCACGGGGCGCGAAGGTCTGTTCCACGCGGGCCGCATGCTCGCGTACGGGACGAATATCGTCGGCGGGGTGACGCCGGGCAAGGGCGGCACGAAGATTGAAAGCGGACAGCCGGTTTTCGATACCGTCAAAGATGCGGTCGACGCGACCGGCGCGACGCATACGATCGTGTTCGTCCCGCCGCCGTTCGCGGCCGACGCCCTCTACGAAGCGTACGATGCGGGCATCTCGCTCGCAGTCGCCATCACCGAAGGGATACCCGCGCACGACATGCTCAAGATTGTCGCGACGACGAAGAGCATGCGTATCATCGGACCGAACTGTCCTGGTCTGGTGTCGCCCGGCAAGGCGCTCGTAGGCATCATGCCCGGCCATGTATTCAAGGAGGGGCGTGTCGGCATGATCTCGCGTTCCGGGACGCTTACGTACGAAATCGTCGATATGCTCACGAAGGCCGGTCTCGGGCAGTCGACCTGTGTCGGCATCGGTGGCGACCCGATCATCGGAACGACCTTCGTCGATTGTCTTGGGGCCTTCGCGAACGATCCCGAGACGGACGCCGTCGTCGTGTGCGGCGAGATCGGGGGCTCGGATGAAGAGGATGCGGCCGCCTTCATTAGAGCGCACTTGCCGAATAAACCCGCCGTCGCGTTCATCGGCGGCCGCTCCGCGCCGAAGGGCAAGCGCCTGGGGCACGCCGGCGCCATCATTTCCGGCAATTTTGGGACGCCGGAGAGCAAACTGGCTGCGTTCGCAGCCGCGGGCGTCCCCGTTGCCGACCGTCCCTCCGATATTCCCGACCTGTTGCGCGCACGGTTGGCCGTATACACATAGAACCGGGCAAGTGTGGTCACTGCAATCGACCGTATCGTTCGGTAAAGAATGTTGCGCTCGGGATTCGTCAGGCGATAATCCCAGGATAATGTACTGCCCGAACGAAGCTCCAGGGGTTCGGGAAAGTGCGTCCGCAGGGACGTGCTTATAACGACATTTTTATTACACACAAGTTTCTCAAGAAGGAGACAGCATGCGTAGACGTCGTTTCACGCATTCGCTAGTCGCCGTTCTCGTACTCGTGTCGCTGCTTCTCCAGGGAACATTGGTTCTGGCGGGCACGACGGGTACTTTGAGCGGAACCGTCTTAGACGCGAAATCGCAGCCCGTGGCCTCAGCGAAGGTCACGGCCACGAGCCCGTCTCAAACGGTCACGGCTACCACGGATGGCGGCGGCCATTTCACTTTTGCCTCGCTGGCACCCGACACGTACACCGTTTCGGTCGATAAGCAGGGCTTTGAACCTACCTCACAAGCCGGCGTCAGCGTGTTCGCCGACCAGCAGCAAACGATCAACCTCGCGACGCGCGTGTCGCTAAAAGAGATCGGGCGCGTTACCTCGCGTGCCGTTACCGATCTCGTGAAGCCGGGCACGACGGCTGACGTTTACTCGGTCAACGCCCTCCAACAGTCGAAGTTCTCCGGACTCGGCGGCGGCGGCGGCCTCAATAACGCGTACTCGGCAATCGCATCGGTTCCGGGCGCGTACGTGCCGACCAATCAGGCCGGCTATTTCCAAACGATTCACATTCGCGGCGGCGACTACGACCAAGTCGGTTATGAAGTCGACGGCGTGCCGGTAAATCGTTCGTTCGATAATTATCCGTCGGGGACCGCGTCGTCGCTCGGCCAGCAGGAGCTTCAGGTCTACACCGGGGCGGCTCCGGCCAACGCCGAGGGTCAGGGCCTCTCGGGCTTCATCAACCAGGTCATTCGCGCGGGCACGTATCCGGGCTTCGCGAACGCCGACATCGGCGTCGGCGGACCGGCCTTTTACCACAAGGCGAATTTTGAGGTCGGCGGCGCGACCCCGAACCGCAATTTCTCCTACTACTTGGGCGTCGGCGGCTACAACCAAGACCTGCGCTACATCGACCAGGGTAATGGCCAGAGCGTCGCGCAGAACTTTGGTTCCATCGGCGCGCCGCTGGGCGGAAATCTCTCGGCGGCGGAACTGGCAACGTTCTGCGCGGATCCGGTTCGCGCGAACAGCTATTTCTCGTGCTACGCAAACGGCACGACCGCTCCGGGCGGCTACTCGACGACCTCGTCCGAATTCGGCTCGGCGTCGACGATCAATGACCGCGACACCGTCGTCAACCTGCACTTCGGCCTCCCGCATCACGGCGACGGGTCGAAGGACGACATCCAGTTGTTGTATCTCAACAACTTCCTGCGCACGCAGTTCTTCACGGGCGGCGGCGACCTCACCAACGTCGCGACGCAGAGTCCGACCCAGGTGCTCAGCTACGTCGACTCGTTCGCGTTCAACGCGCCGACCGGGACGGCGCTTCCGGCAAACTACCAGTCGCTGACGGGACCGTACTATTTCCCCTCTTCGCCCGGCGCTCGGGCGACCGGCTCGGCGATCGCCCTCAACAATCGCGACTCCTATCAGAACAATCAGTCCATCTTCAAAGTGCAATACCAGAAGAACTTTAGCTCCAATGCCTACTTCCGGCTCTACGGCTACACCGACTATTCGAACTGGCTAATCAACGGGCCCAACTACGCGGCCTACTCGGGCCTCGCCTCGATCGGTGGCGTGAGCCGCGATTACGAGCTCTCGAGCCACACGCAAGGCCTGAGCGCTACGTTTGCCGACCAGATCAACGCGAAAAACCTGGTGCAACTCCAGGGGTCGTTCACGACCTCGGCGACGCTACGCGACAATAATCGCCAGATCAACGACGCCGCCGGCTACCGGGCTCGTTTTGCGACGGTGGTCGATTCGAGCAATCCGACCAACGGCATCTGCTACAAGGTCGCGGCCGGCTCGACCGTCGGGACCCCGGCGTTCTGCAGCCCGCAGGCAAGCGCTGCGAACCGTGCGACCTACGCGACACTGTCGCAGGCCTCGGCTGGGACGATCCCCTTCGCCGCGACGATCGGTACGCGTACCTGCGGCGGGGGTCCGTGCGAGTACTTCGTCGTCGAAAACGGACAGAACGCGACGTATAACTCGGTTCGTCCGCGTTTCTACGGCCTGTCGCTGACCGATACGTTTAAGCCGACGGACAAGCTGCTGCTGAACTTGGGCGTCCGCTACGACTCGTTCGGTTTCCAAGGATCGGACACGACGGGTACCTCCGCGCGCACGCTGTTCTTCAACGCCTTCAATCGCGACAATTGCACTGACGGCAAGAACGCCATCTTCGCCAAGCCCAGCCTCATGAACGCCGCGACGGGCGCGCCGCTCACGATCGCGGATGCTTGTACGCTCGCCGGAGCCGGTTTTGCGGCTCCGGGCCTGAGCAACGTCTCGGCGCAGCAGCAACAGTACCCCGTGTTTCAGCCGCGGCTGGGCGCGACGTACACGCTGAACCCGGACACGGTCCTGCGCGTCAGCTACGGCCGCTACGCGCAAGCACCGAACACCGCATTCGAACAATACAACTACTTGCAGCAGGACTCGCCCGCTCAGCTCGGCACGTCGTTCTACAAATACGGCTTCCGCTCGCCGAGTCACGCTATCAAGCCCGAGGTCTCGAACAACTATGACTTCTCGCTCGAGCATCACTTCAAGGGCACGGACCTCTCGTTCAAACTCACGCCGTTCTATCGCTACACGCAAAACCAGATCCAGACGTTTTTCCTCGACCAGCCGTCGGGCTTCGTCTCGGGCCTCAATGCGGATCGCCTGACGGCGCGCGGCTTCGAACTCCAGATGAACAAGGGCGATTTCGGGCGAGATGGGTTCGCCGGACAACTGAGCTTCACGTATACCAACGCGTACGCGCAGTACAACAAATTTGCCGGCGGGTCGTCCGTGTTCGACGGTATCAACGCGGACATTCAGAACTACAACGGCTACACCAAAGCGTGTGCCGTTGCAGGGAACAACGGCTGTCCGGGAGCGGCGGCGTCGCCAAACGCCGTTCCGTGCTTCGCGCAGGACGGGACGCCCGCTCCAGGGTGCGCGGCGGGTTCGATCGCGAATCCGTATTTCAACGCTCCGATCCAAGGTCTGGTCGATACGAACGGCAAGTATCAGCCGTTCTCACTCGTGACGGGTCCTATCGGCGCCTCGGCAAATTCCTATCTCGTTCCCTACGTCGCCACGCTGATCGCGAACTACAAGAAAGACAAATTTGCGATCACGCCGTCGCTGCAATTCACGGGCGGACAGCGCTACGGCGTGCCCGAGACCAGCGCCGGTATCGATCCCGCTCTGGGCTGTAGCCCGCTCGCGGGATCGACCGTCGGCGATCCGCGCTACCAGTACGGTGCCGCGGGCGGCGCTCCGTACGATGCCGCGAGTTGCGCGGGCGTGCTCAATGCCATCCCGAATCCGTTTACGAAGCGCTTCGACGGCATCGCCGACTTCGTAAACCCGAGCCAGCTCGTCGCCAACATGCAGCTCTCGTATGAGGCGAGCAAAAACATCACGTTCGTCGCGACGTTCGCGAACATCCTCAACAACTGCTTCGGCGGCAGCAAACAAGCCTGGACCACCGGCGGCAGCAACGTCTGCTCCTACGGTCTCGTCTCGGCCGGCAACGCGCAGCCGTTCTACGGCAACGTCTACAACCCGACGTCGGTCGTCGATCCGGTCATCTCGTCGCCGTACCAGCGTTCGTACGGTGCGTTCAACACCGATGGCAGTTCGCTGAAGAACCCGTTCAGCGTGTACGTGGACGCGAAAATCAAACTCTAAGGAACGTGTTCCCAAATCTGGAAGAGGTCCTCGCACCGCGCGAGGGCCTTTTCTTTTTCCACGGTATTGGGAGGCGATGCGTTATGGATTCCACTGCGAAGAATGTGAAGAAGCGGCGTGGCCCGCGACCACGCGCGCCGAACTACAATGGCTCAAAAATCGCGAGCACGTCGTGCGCGAAGTCGCCAAGCACGTGCAAGCTGGCCTCGACACGTGGATAAACGAGGGCCTCGACTTTCTCGAACACCACAGCGGGCACAGCGTCATCATTTCGCGCAAGCCCTAAGGTGGCGCCGTGGCTGCGACCTCGACGTCGTCGGTCCCCTACGCCGGAGCAAAGGCGTTCGACGATGGGCAATACGAATAGCTGCGGCGACGCGGCATCCAGCGATAGATGCCGGATAAATGCCATTTCAGAATACGCGTCGTCAGCTGCCTTCGGCGCAGCGTTCCTGCGAGTTATTCCGGCGGCTTATTCGCGCGTAACCAAAGTTGCCAAGCCTCGAGGATTTCTGAGTGTCCCAACTCCAGCCTCATTGCTAGGAACCTGCCGTCTATAGGAAGGCCGAGAAAGGCCTCGCTATGTGTGAGCGTGACGTATTCGCCGTCGGTGAGTCGAAAGCGGCCATCGTGCCTCACTTTTCGCGTAAAACGAACGCGATAGCGGCTGACCTAAGCGCGCACGACGAGCGTCGACGAGTCCGTCGGGTGAAAAAGAAGAGGTCCGGAAATCCGGACCTCTCACTATGATCCTGCGCTCTTTAGCGGGGAATCTTCAGTTGCTCGCCCGGGACGACCGTCGCGCTTTTGAGGCTGTTGACGGCCATGATCGTGTCGACGGTTTCCTGGACGCTGTCTCCACTTGCCGTGTAGCGGTCGGCGATCGTCCACAGGTTCTCGCCGCGGGCGACGCTGACGGTTTTGAAATGCTCCGGAGCGGCGGCATAGAGGCGCGCTTGCGACAGTGCCGGGATTGCGATGAGGGCGCTCAAGGCCGCCAACGAGACTGCCGGCATGAGGGTCGCTCTCTTTCTTTGTCCGTACATATCTCGCTCCAATCCCACATGTTGTGCCAAACGCCTGTTCGTCCACCACATTCTACCAATCGGACCGTGGATATGTCAATGACTTCTCGAACATATGTTTGCATTCGACCCGGCAGATATGTTAATGTCGGTAGTAATCGCGGCGCGGAGCGCGCGCTGCTGCCCGACTGGAGCTGATATGCAAGAACGCGCCCCGACGGAGCGCCAGGCACGTATCCTCGAAGTGATCCGAGACTTTACCGAAGAGCGCGGGTACCCGCCGTCCGTTCGCGAGATCGGCGAACGCGTCGGCCTTTCCTCATCCTCGACCGTTCAGTCCCACTTGCGGTCGCTCGAGAAACGCGGCCTGATCCATCGCGATCCGACCAAGCCGCGCGCGCTCATCACGACCGGTGCCGGGCGAGCGGCTGCGCCGCCGCCGCCTGAGTACGGCGTCTTGCCGATCGTCGGCAAGGTCGCCGCCGGTATGCCGATTACCGCGAGCGAGAATCTCGAAGGCGATTTCGTGCTGCCGGCCGAGTTCGCGCGCAAGGATGGGGCCTTCATCTTGCGGGTGCAGGGCGAATCCATGATCGAGGCGGCGATCCTCGATGGCGATCTCATCATCGTCTCGCCGCAACCGGACGCGGCGAACGGTGAGATCGTCGTCGCCATGGTCGACGGCSAAGCGACCGTGAAACGCTTCTTCCGCGAAAGCGGTCGCGTCCGTCTGCAGCCCGAGAACCGCACGATGGAGCCGATCTACGCCGACGACGTGACGATCCTCGGCAAAGTCGGAGCGATCTTCCGCAAACTGTAAAACCCGCGCGCCGGGTGATCCGGCGCGTCGCGCGAATGACGGTCACCCGTGTTCTCGCCTGAGCTAGGTGCGGCTGCCCGGTCGTCCGTCTTCGAACGAATCGTGCCGCGAATTCGAGCGTTGGCCGAGTCGCCCGAAATGGCCGCCATCCGGCGCGCGCTACCGATCAGTTTCGCGGGCCTCGCATTCGGTCTGGTCGCTTTCATGGCGACTCAACCGGGCGGAACGCTCCTCGAACGTTTCTCGCACTCATTCGCTGCGGCGTTCGGCGTCATGTCGGCGCTGCTCGTCGTCGTGCTCGCATACGATCTCGCCCTGCGCCGCGATGTGCCGTGGGCGCCGGCCGTCGGCGTTGCGGGAATCGCCTTCGCACTGTCGCTGCCGTACGCGCGTGCGACCTCGTTCGAAGCGCTCGCAAAGATGCTCGGCTCGAGCGGCTTGTTTCTGGCGATCGGCATCGCGCTCGTTACCGTTACGACGCTCGGGATCGCGCGCCGGCGCTTCGGGCCGGCCAGCGGAAACGTCGTGGGCAGTCTCGCGGTCGTGATTGCGGCGGCATCCCTACTTGCCGCCGGAGTTTCGCTCACGGCGGCGCTGAACGCGCTCATCGCGCCGCTCGGAAATCTCGGCGATAGCCTGTGGGCGTTGCTGATCATCACCTTCGTCGAAACGTTGCTGTGGGCGATCGGCATTCACGGCCCCGCGCTGCTCGCCGCAGTCGTTCTGCCGGTCTACATCAACCTGCAAGTTCAAAATACGGAAGCGCTCGCGCACGGGGCACCGTTGCCGCACATCGTGACGGTATCGATGTTTCTCTTCGTTTTCCCCGGCGGCGCGGGCGCGACGTTTCCGCTCGTGCTGCTGCTCTTGCGCAGCCGCACAAAACGCATACGCACGGTCGCGTTCGCGGCGTTGTTGCCGTCGCTCGCCAACGCGAACGAACCGCTGATGTTCGGCTTGCCGCTGGTGCTCAATCCGTCCCTCGGCGTGCCGTTCGTCGTTACGCCGCTGGTGCTTGCAGTCGTGTCTTATTACGCGATGGTGCTCGGTCTCGTATCGCGGCCGGCGTACTATATCCCGTCGACCATACCGCTACCGCTCGGAGCCTTTCTCGCGACGAAAGATTGGCGTTCGGTCGTACTGATCGGCGTCAACGTCGCGCTCGGACTTGCGATCTACGCGCCCTTCGTCGCGCTCTACGAGCGCCACGAAAGCGAGCGCGAGCGGATCGCAGAGACGGCAGCGTGAACCGAACGTCGCTCGCAGCGATCCTCGAACGCTTCGATTTTGACGCGCCGCTGCGAGACGCCGCGCAACGCGCGGTCGCGCGGGTTGCGGCGGGGCCGCAACGAGCC
>JRHI01002619.1_pt1 | contig 12047 bp, 10 predicted proteins | sample 215371 | NCBI WGS metagenome assembly JRHI01 (sample SAMN02929681, study PRJNA255918) | sediment metagenome | biome: cave system; feature: Ice Cave; material: Sediment; isolation source: sediment from deep within a dark volcanic ice cave with no known source of... ...
CCATAAGCCCTCGCCTTCAGGCGAGGGTATCTCACATTTCCTGAGGATCCTTAGATTTTCAGCGTTCAGTCACCGGCACGATCTGAATGATCGTCGGGAACCGGGCGGGTACGCCGCCCGGTTTTGGATTCGGGTAGCCCTGCGAGATGTCCGACTGAAAATCCTTGATGGTCACCCCCGGCGGAAACGCCATCGTCTCCTCGCGGAACTTGCCGACGTCGAACTCGTGCGTCGCGGGCACCTCGTAGACCAGCTCGCCCTTCTGTTTCAGCACCGTCCGGTAGTACGCCACCAGATCGACAAACGTCGCCATTGATCCGAAGATGTAGTAGCGCTGGCCGCGCCCGGCGTCGTACGATGCGATGAACTGCGCGCCGGGAAAGATCGCGACGCCCAGCGTCGCTTCCGTCGGCGCGGCGTCGGGATCCGGCCGCGCGGGCGACGCGGCGGTGGGCGGCGGCTGCGGGGCCGGACGTCCGGGCGGTGCGGTCTGACCCGATCCGGGCCGCGGGAACGGCTGTGGCACCGGCTGTTGCGCCTCGAGAGCACACAGCGAGCCGAGCACACCAAGCACAATCAGCCAGGGAGACACGGACACAGCAAGCCAGACCCTCTGGGGCCTTGTCACGATCATGTCCTCGATTATAAGCCTCCGCGATTTCTGTCGCGCCCATCTGGACTGGCTGCTCGAGACGACCGAAACGCTGGTCGGGCTGGAGTCGCCGACGACCGACAAGGCGGCGGTCGACCGGTGCGGAGCCGTGCTCGCCTCGCGGCTCGACGCGATCGGCGGACGCGTCACGCGCCTGGCGCGATCCGAGCGCGGCGATCATCTGCTGGCTGAATTCGGCTGTGGCGCATCGCAGATCCTCTTGCTCGGCCACTTCGACACGGTGTGGCCCGTAGGCCAGCTCGACCGCATGCCGCTCACGCGCTCCGGCGGACGGCTTCACGGGCCCGGCGTGTTCGACATGAAGGCCGGCATCGCTATCGCCATGATGGCCACGCGAGCCCTGCTCGAAACCGGCGCCCCGCTCGCGCACCGCATCGTCATGCTCTGGACGACCGACGAGGAGATCGGCAGCGGGTCGTCTCGCGCCGCGATCGAAGATGAGGCGCGCCGGAGCAGCGCGGTGTTGGTGCTCGAGCCGTCGCTGCCCGGCGGTGCGGTGAAGACGTCGCGCAAAGGGTGCGGACTGTATCAGCTGCTGGTGTCCGGCGTCGCGGCACACTCGGGAATCGAGCCCCAGAAAGGCGCGAGCGCCGTGCAGGAACTGGCGCATCAGATTCTGCGCGTCAACGCGCTGCAGGATCTCCAGCGCGGCATTTCCGTCAACGTGGTCCAGGTATCGGGCGGCCTGCGCTCCAACGTCATCCCGGACGAGGCGCGGGCCACGGTGGACGTCCGCGTGCCGACGGGCGAGGCGGCGGCCGAGATCGACGCGGCGTTCCGCGGCCTGCGCCCGGTCGATGCGCGGACCCGGGTCGAGGCCGCCGGCGGCATCGATCGCCCGCCGTTGGAACGGACCGAGCTCGTCGTGCGTCTGTACAAAGAGGCCCAGGACGTCGCGCGGGAACTCGGCCACACACTGGCCGAAGGGGGGACGGGCGGCGGATCGGACGGGAATTTCACCGCCGCGCTCGGGGTTCCTACCTTAGACGGCCTCGGGGCGATCGGCGACGGGGCGCACGCCCTTCACGAACACGTAGACATCGAGACCCTGCCCGATCGCGCCGCGCTCGTGGCGGGCCTCCTGACACGCATACAATAGTTCTCAGCTGCCGGCTTTCGGCTACATCAGCCTGAAAGCTGACACCTGCGAGCGAAAGTCTCCTATGAACAACCCTATGAACAACCCTATGAACAACCCTATGAACAACACGGTGAAGACCGCGTTGCTGCTCGGCACGATGAGCGCGCTCCTCTTATTCATCGGCGAAGCCCTCGGCGGCGCCGGAGGCATGGTCGTCGGATTTTTCTTCGCGGTCGCCACCAACTTCGCCTCGTACTGGTTCTCGGACAAGATCGTCCTGCGGATGTACAGCGCCCAGGAAGTGGGTCCGGGCCATCGCCTCCACGACATCGTCTCCCGGCTGGCGAAGCGCGCCGGCCTGCCGGAACCGCGCTGTTATGTGATTCCGGATGCGTCGCCCAACGCGTTCGCCACCGGGCGCAACCCGGAGCACGCCGCGGTCGCCGCGACCGAAGGCATTCTGCGGATGTTGACCGACGAGGAACTGGAAGGCGTGCTCTCACACGAGCTGGCGCACGTGAAGCATCGCGACATCCTGATCAGCTCGGTGGCCGCCACACTGGCCGCCGCGATCATGATGGTTTCCCGCTTCGCGATGTTCTTCGGCGGCGGCCGTGACAACGACCGCGAAGGGTCGAACCCCATCGCGCTGCTGGCGACCATTATCCTGGCGCCGATCGCGGCGATGCTGATCCAGGCGGCGATCTCGCGATCGCGGGAATTCGACGCCGATGCGGGCGGCTCGACAATCGCGGGCGGGCCTCAGGGTCTCGTCAGCGCGCTGCGGAAGATCGAGGTCGCATCCAAGCAAATCCCGCTCGACGCGAATCCCGCGACGGCGCACATGTTCATCATCAAACCCTTCAGCACGTCGATGCTCCTGGGCCTCTTCAGCACACACCCGCCTACCGCCGATCGGATCCAGGCCCTTCTACAGCAGGGCTAAGAGAAGGGGACAAGACGCGCGACTGTGGCCGGAAAGCCACGGTCGAGTACTGGCGTACCGTTTGCTCACTCTGTTCCCAGGACGGAGGATACGGTGCACGTAGAAGACCTCGACATCTCGCCGACCAAAGTCGCCGAAACAGCGCAACGCATCGTGGACAGGGCGATTGAGGAGGCTCGTCGCCGCGAACACGCGCTCCTGACCAACGAACATCTGTTCCTGGCCTTCGCACAGGTTGAATGGGACATGTTTGCCGGCGTGATGCGGGATGTGGATTTGAACCCGCACACCATACTTCAGGCGATCGAAGAACACCTCCACATGGTGCCGTCGTTTGCCGAACGCGAGCTGCGCGTCTCGCCGGCGACCAAGCTCGTCTTCAAGCTCGCCCTCCACCACGCCAGCCGGGCAGGTCGGCAGGCGATCGAAGCGCCCGACCTCTTTTCTGCCGTCTTCGAGGAAACCCAGGGCGTGCCGGTCTCCATTCTCCGTCGTCATGGTGTCGAGCCGGAGCTGCTGGTCTCGCGCCTGAGCGCGCGGATGCGCGACATGGAACTGCGCGAAGAGCGGTTGAAGAAGCGCTTCGAGCTGCCGCCGTTCCTGAAACATTTCGCCACGAACCTGAACCTGCTGGCACGGCAGGACAAGCTGCCGCCGGTCTTCGGCCGCGAGAAGGAAATCCAGCAGGTGCTGGAGATCCTGTGCCACCGGGAGCGCGCCAATTCCGTCATGCTGGTCGGCGAGCCTGGCGTCGGCAAGACCGCGATCGCCGAAGGGCTGGCGCTGCGCATCGAGTTCGAGCCCGAGACCGTGCCCGTCCGCCTGCGCGACTGCCAGGTCGTCAACCTGCAGATGAACTCGATGGTGGCGGGGACGATGCTGCGGGGGATGTTCGAGGACCGGATCCAGAACGTCATCCGCGAGTTGAAGGAACGGACGAACCTGATCCTGTTCGTCGACGAGGCGCACACGATGGTGGGCGCCGGCTCCGCGCTCGGTGCGCCGTCGGATGCCGCCAACATCTTCAAGTCGGTGCTCGCACGCGGCGAGATCCGGATGGTGGCCGCGACCACGCTCAGCGAGTACAAGGAGTACATCCAGGAAGACGAGGCGCTGGCGCGCCGGTTCCGGTGCGTGACCGTCTGCGAGCCGACGATCGAAGAGACGCGGCGCATTCTCTACAACCTCCGGCCGCGCCTCGAGCGGAACTACTCGGTGCGGCTGTTCGACGAAGCGATCGAGACGGCGCTCGAGCTGTCGCCGCGCTACATGCGGAACCTGCATCTGCCCGACAAGGTCATCGGCTGGCTCGACACGGCGGCGGTTCGCGCGGAGATCGATCGCCGCTGGGAAGTCAAAACGGAAGACATCGTCTCGGTCATCTCGCATGTGGCGCAGATACCGGAAGACATGGTGTTTCGCGACGTGACGGACCGCTTCAAAAACATCGAGAACAAGCTGCAGACGCGGGTCGTGGGGCAGCGCAACGCGATCGACGCGGTGGCGCGTCGGCTGGTGCTGAACAAAGGCCCGCTCAAGGACGGCTTCGATCGGCCGGACGGCGTGCTGCTCTTCCTGGGGCCGACCGGCGTCGGCAAGACCGAGCTCGCGAAGTCGGTCGCCGAGTTCCTGTTCGGCGACGAGAAGAAGATGATCCGCGTGGACATGTCGGAGTACCAGGACGGTTCGGTGTCGGTCGACAAACTGATCGGCATGCCGCGCGGCATCGTCGGCAGCGAGCGCGGCGGCGTGCTCACGAATCAGCTGAAGGACAACCCGTACTGCGTCGTGCTGCTGGACGAGGTCGAGAAAGCGAGCCCGAACACGCTGAACCTGTTCCTGCAGGCGTTCGACGAAGGGTGGATGACCGACGGCCGCGGCAAGCGCGTGTATCTGAGCGACGCCGTGATCATCATGACGTCGAACCTCGGTGCCGAGAACTTCCGGAAGCTGACGAGCCCGATGGGATTCCTGCAGAAGACGGCGGGCGTCGCGCAGGTGGAAGGCGACGTGATGCGCGAGCTCGAACGGCGATTCCCGCCCGAGTTCCGCAACCGCATCGACGAAGTCGTGCTCTTCGCGCCGCTGACCCACGACGAGGTGCGGGAGATCGCGCGGCACTATCTGCAGCAGGTGACCTTGACCCTGGCGAAGGCCGGCAAGACGCTCACGGTGGAGGACGCGGCGTTGGAGCAGGTGGTGCAGAAGGGCTACAGCATGGCCTTCGGCGCGCGCTTCCTGAAGCGCTTCATCGACGAGCACATCAAGCTGCCGATCAGCGCGCTGTGGAAGAACGGATCGCACTTCGACGTGAAGGCGAAGAACGATCGCATCGTCGTCGAACCGGGAATCGCGAAAGCGGCGTCGGCCAGCGAAGCGCTGGCGTATGGAGATGTTGCGTAGGCTGAGGGCGCAGGGTTAAAACGCGAACCCGACCTGTTCGGTTTCGTGTGGGGCGGCCGCGGACGTATGTTCCGCGTCCGCCTCTTTTCGTTTCCGCAGCCCGTAGCGATCCTGCAGCACGCGCACCATCGCCTGAATTTCCTTCCGGTAGGTGTCGGGCGGGTACTTCTTCGCGTAGAGCTTCTCGAAGCGTGGGCGCATCGAGGGGAACTCGCGTTCGATGAAGCGCATGAAGTGATCGCGCGTCCCCTCCTGCAGATACATCACGTTGCAGCCGACGAATCGCGCGCCGTGATCAGCGATCGCTTGGATCGTGCGCTCGAGCTTGTGGCGCGCCGACGAGAAGCCGGGAACGATGGGCGACATGAGCACCCCGGCGTTGATGCCGGCGTCCACGAGCGCACGCACCGCGCGCAGGCGCTGCAGCGGGTGCGCGGTGCCGGGCTCGAACTGCCGCCATGCGTCTTGGTCGACGGTCGGCACGCTCATGTAGACCGTGTGGCGCGCCGCGCGCGCGTGGTCGAGCAGCACGTCCAGGTCGCGGACCACCATCGGTCCCTTGGTGATCAGGCCGAACGGCGTGCGCCCCCGCGTGAACGCCTGAATCACGGCGCGCGACAGTTTGTAGTGCCCCTCGATTGGCTGATACGGATCGGTGGCGGTGCCAAAGGCGACCATCTCGCGCGTCCATGACGGCCGGTCGAGCTCGCGCCCCAGAACGGCCGCGATGTTCTGCTTCACCAGGATCACCGAAGCGAACTCGTCGCCCGGGTCCATTTCCAATTGCGCGTGGTAGCGGCGCGCGAAGCAGTAGTGACACCCGTGCGTGCAGCCGCGATACGGGTTGAGGGTCCATTGGAACGGCATCCCCTTGACGCGGTTCAGCGCGGAGCGGCAGGTGACTTCCTGGTAGCGCGCCTGATCGGCGCGCCGTTCGGCGTCGGTCAGGGCGGCGGTGCCGCCGGCCTTGACCGTGTTGGCGATGTCGCGCGTGGTAGGTTTTGGCGAACCGAGGTCGAACAGCAGCGGGAATGAAGACATGGGCCTGGCTTTGGGGGAAACAACGACATTCGTCTTTGTTTCGCCTCATCATCAGGCTAGGCGGACCCGCTGTCAAGCAGAGAGAGCACGCGCTCGGCCCGCTCCGTCAGCGCGGCTTCGTGGTCGGGCGGCGCGGCGCCGGCCCTTTCTTCACGGCCGGCTGTTCCGCCGTGCTTCGGGTGTGGTTGGCCTGCGAGCGCATCCGCGCCTGGGAGGCAGCTGTCGTCCTTTTCTTCGCGGCCGGCTTCCTGGCCGCCGGTGGCTTGACGGCCGTCGCAGAGGCGCCTGACGCGACGCGCGACGAGTGCTTCGTGCGATGCCGGACGGTCTTCTTCGGGGCGGCCTCGGCCGTCGACGACAGCGCGAACGCCGCAATCAGCGCGACCGCGAGCATCTTGATCGTCTTGCGAACCATACGGACGTCCTCCCGAAACGCATGTAATTGGAACAGGGTGGGACTACGATAACGTATTCGTTACGGGTTGGCGACGGTTTCTTGAGGTCGCTGCCGGTTCATGGTTTCCGAACGAGGCGGCCGTGCGCCGGGCGATCCACCCGCGATTATCGAGACCGGACGCGCTTCCGCGCCTGCAGACGTGGCCCGGACGCTGGGGTTCGTCACTGCCGTTTTCATCTATCCAGCCGGAGCCCGTACGACCGTTGGAGCACGGTCGTGGTAGCGCTTGACGCGTCAGGCGAGCGGTCGGCTGCGGCCGGCGCGCTACAGAAGGTACGCGAGCGCGAAGCCAATCTGAGCGACGAACATCATCCGGTACATGTGCGCCCACGACACGTGGTTCTCCTCGACCGCCAGCTCCTCGGGCCGCCGCAGCATCAGATACAGCACGTACAGGCCGTAGACTGTCATCACCGCGCCGAGCATCTGCAGCAGCCGGAAATTGCCCGTCAGCACGCGCGCGGCGGCGCCGATGTTGATCATGAGGAACGGGACGACGAACGACGGTGCAATCATCCAGGCCGCGCGGCGCACGCCGTACTGAATCGGCAGCGTGCGGCACCCGCCACGCCGATCGCCTTCCATGTCCGCAAAATCCTTCGTCGTGGTCGCGCCGAGGAGGAACAGGCCGAAGATCGCTCCGATGTACCACGGCTCGATGCCGGCGATGGTCTTCACCGACGACCAGCCGGCCACTTTCAGCAGCACGCCGCGCGGAATCGCGATCGTCACGTTGGCCCAAATGCCCAACCGCTTGGTGCGGAACGGCGGCACGGAGTAGAAGTAGGTGCAGACCACGGCCGCCGCGACGAGCCAGAAGCATTCATGGCGTCCGCCCGGCGCGACGAGCCACGCCAGCACGAGGGCCATCGCATACGTGAGGCTCGTGAAGACCCACACCTGACCGATCGTCAGCCGTCCACTCGGCAGCGGCCGCTTTGGCTTGTTCACGCGGTCGATGTCGAGGTCGTAGATCTGATTGAGCGCGTTGTTGCCGGCGTTCAGCAGCGCGGCCATCGCCGCGCCGGCCAACGGAGCGGTGAGCAGCGCGGGAGACCACGGCTCGCGGGGCACCGCGCCGAACGCCGTCAGCGCGCCGGAGACGAACCCGAGCGCCGGCGCCACCAGAGTAAAGGGCCTCGCCAAGTCCACATAATTGCGGATTGCGGATTGAGGATTGCGGATCATTGCGGATTGCGGATCATTGCGGATTGCGGATTATTTCGGATTGCGAATCGCGGATCATTGCGGATTACTGAGCTGAGTCACGCGATTGCCAGCGCAACGGTCCCCGCCACGGCGGTGTTGATGAAGTTCAGCATGTCGTTGTCGAGGATACCCGGTTCTTCGAGCGTTGCGCCAAGCGCGCTCTCGACCAGCGCGCCACCCGTCGCGCCGACGACGATGATCGGCGTGGCCGAGAACGGAATCAGACCGAGCGCCGCGGCCGCCGCCGCGAACGCGAACGCCGCGGCGAGCCCGGCCACCGTGCCTTCCAGCGACATCGCGCCCGGCGTCCCCGGCTTCACCCGGCCGAACGTCGTCACGAGAAACGTCGATCGTCCCCAGGCCTTGCCAATCTCGCTGGCCACGGTGTCGCTGCCGCCCGCGGTGAGCGCGGCGACGAGGGCGATCATGGCTGCCGGCGCGTACGGCGTGGTGACGGCGGCGATTGCCGCCGCCGCGGCCACGCCGCAGTTGGCAATCGCATTGCCGGCGCCGCGGCGCCCGCCGCGTTCCTCCGCGATGCCGAGCTGTTCCTTGCGCGCGAGCCCGATCCGCGACGATGCCGACGCCGCGAGAAACACGATCAGCAGCAGCACCCACGCGGCGCCGCCGCCCCCGAGGTAGATGATCGATCCGATCGAAGCGCCGGCGATTGCACCCGTTCGCGATACCGTTCGGGCGCGCCAGCCCAGCCATCCCGCGACCGCGTTCACGCCCAGCGCCCACGGCAGCGCGGCCGCCACGCCGCCGCGCGTGCCGCGCACCGACGCCGCCGTCATTAGGCTTGCGATCCACAACACCGATGCGGCCGTTGCTGGCACCGAGATGTTGTCGTCCAGGCGAACCGGGATGGTTTCGACGACCCCGGCGACCACCGCCGCCACGATCGGCGCGACGATCGCAAACTCCAGCGGCGGCATCGGCGTGACCGCCGGCCGCACCCACCACGCGAGCGCGACGCCGCCCATCCCGCCGCACACGACGAAGGCCAGCGTGCCGGCCACCGTCTTGTCGCGGTTCCACGGCAGCTCCCCGTTGGGGAACGCCAAACGCGCGAAGCTCGCCAGAAGATTCTTCGTTGCGGGCTCTGCGGGCTTCGCGTTCCATCTTGTCGCCCGCCCGGCGAGCGTCGCCGCGCCGTCGCCGAACGCCAGGATCCCCCACGCTGCCGCGACGATGTCGAGACGAGAGGAGAAGGCGAGCGTGAGCAGCAGGACCGACAGCGGGTACAGCAGGATGCCAAGCGGGTACCCGCGGTCTTCATCGACGGCCCGGTAGAGGACGCGGCCGCCGATCCGCGGCAGCAGCACGACATTGAAGACGAGCGCGAGGGCCGCCATCGCCGCCGCCTGCCGCCACGTGAGCCAGCGCAGGAGCAGGGCGAAGAGCCCGGATCCGACGTGGACCCACTGTCGCGCGTTTTCGGAATGGGTCGTCACGACCGAGCGGTCTCTCGCGGGTTCGCGGCCTCGTGTATCGAGCGCAGCGTGCGCCGGACCCCCTCGGCCAGCGGCGTGATCGTGTAGCCGAGATCGCGGACGGCCTCGCCGCTGTCGAGCGACCAGTCGTGGCGGAAGATCTCGACCGCACCGCGCGTGATGAGCGGTGTGCCGCCGAACAGCGTCACGCGCCATTCTTCTACCGCGCCCATGACATCGGCGATCGGAAACGGAATGCGCGGCGGGGGCCGGCGTCCCGTTTGCCGCTCTACGTGCTCGAAGACTCGTCGTTGCGGCGCGTTCTCGCCGCCCAGGACATAGCGGCCGCCCACCATTCCGCGCTCGAGCGCCGCGCAATGTCCGGCGGCAACGTCGTCCACATACGCGTAGGACCAGCGATTCTCGGGCCCGATCAGGCCGGGGAGCCGCCGCCTCAGGTGGTCCGCGATCAGGCGTCCGACGAGATTGCCTTCGGTGAACGATCCCGGACCGTAGACCACACCCGGGTAGACGCGAACCAGCGGGCTGCCGTTGCGCACGGCCTGGTCCGCGATGCGGTCGGCCGCGACTTTCGTACGCTGATAGTCGTTCGCCTCGAGCGGTTCGGTGCGCCCCCGCGGCGGGAGCGCGACGAACGACGAGGTGTAGAGCACGCGCGGCGTGTGGAGCGCGGAGGCCACCGCCAGCACGTGGCGCAGTCCGCCGACGTTGATGTCGTCGAAGTCTTCGCGGCGGCGCCGCCAGATGCTGACGAGGGCCGCCGAGTGCGAGATCGCGTCGCACCCCTCGGCCGCGCGCTCGATCGCCGCGCGATCGCGGACGTCGCCGTCGACGGCGGATCCGGGAAGACCGCTGCGGCTGGCGCTGCGCGCGAACACCACGAGCTCGTGCCCCCGCGCGGCCAGCGCGTGCACGACGGCGCGGCCGAGATATCCGGTGCCGCCCGTCACCAGCACCTTCATGGTATCGCGTTGCGCCAGTACGCGAGGAGATCGTCCAGCGTCTGCTCCAGCGGAATGTCCGGCCTCCAGCCGAGCTCATCGCACAGGCGGCGGGGATCGCCCAGCAGGAGCGGTGTATCGTTCGGACGGTAGCGCGTGGGATCCACCTTCACTGTGACCGGCACGCGCGCGCGCGCGATCAGCCGATCGAGCAGCTCGCGGATGGTGATCGCATGGCCGGAGCAGACGTTATACGGGCGGCCCGGCTGTCCGCGCTCGAGAATCAGGCGGTACGCGCGGACCGTATCGCGGACGTCGGTGAGGTCGCGGCGCGCGTCCAGGTTGCCGACCGAAATCTCCGGCACCCAGCGCCCCCTCTCGATGTCGGCGATGCGCCGCGCGAAGCCCGAGGCGGCGAACTGTGGATCCTGCCGCGGGCCGAAATGGTTGAACGCCCGTGCGATCGTCACGGCGAGCGTCCCGCCCGTCCTGACGCCGAGCATCTCCTGCGCGAGCTTGCTCAACCCGTACGGGCTCCCCGGCGCCAGCCGATGATCCTCGGTCAGCGCCTCGCCGGCCGCCGCGTACACGAGAGCCGAGCTCGGCACCAGGACCCGCGCGGGCGCCCCCACGGCCTCCAGCGCCTGCAGTACGTGATGCGTACCGCGGACGTTGATCGCAAACGTCGGTTCCGTCGAATCCCAGGCGCGGCCGACGTGGGCGGCGCCGGCGCAGTGATACACAGCGGACGGTCGGGTCCGCGCCATCGCGGCCCGCACCTGCGCCTGATCGAGCAGATCGACGGCTTCCCACCGGGCGCCGCTGCGCTCGCGCGGCGGCGCGCCTCCGGGCCGGTGCCAGGCGACGACCTGCTCGCCGGCGCGGACGAGCATGTCGATCAAATGGCTGCCTGCGAAGCCCGCGGCGCCGGTGATGAGGATCTCGGTCGACATCGGAGACGCGGCCCGCGGCTACCGGGGGACGCCGCTCAGCGCCCCGTTGAACGGCGAGAAGTTCCCCAGGCCGGCGAGCGTGAACGAGAGGAAGAACCGGTGATCGGCCGACAGCGGCGACAGCGACGCGGTGCCGTAATTGTACGTCTGGTACTCGAGCGCCAGCCCGCAGCACTGGGCGTTGTAGAACGCCGAGATCCGCTGCTGCGTGAACGAGCTCCGCAGAACGTCGTAGTTCATCGAGTACACGCTGCCGACGCGGTTGTCCTTCGTGTGCAGGGTCGACGAGAACTGCAGCGCCTGGTCGAGCAGTGCGGGGTCGTTGAAGCCGGGGAGCTCCTCGATCAGCCCCTTCTTGCTCCAGCCAGCGCTCAGCTGCAGCCGCGTGGTCCACGAATAGGAGCCCTGGGCCGATATCGTGCGGAGCTTGAGATAGCGGCTGTCGAATTCCGCGCGGAGCGTCGCGTTGATGGCGTCGGTCGGCAGCGCGCGGAAGTTCAGCGAAATCGGCGAGAAGTTGGTCGGCGCCACGAGACCGAGCGTCGTCTGGTACTGCAGGTCGTACTGCGACGCGTTCTGGTTCGTGTAATAGCTCTGCGAGAGCTCGACGTCGAAGATTTCGCGCGACTGCGCCTGCGCGCCTGGCGTCAGCTTGCGCTTCGCGTAGAACCGGTTGTTGAGGCCGTAAGTGAGCTGGGTGCCGCCCACGTACTGATCGATGCCGTCCAGCTTCACGATCTGATCGATATTGTCCACCGACGAGGTGCGCATCACGGTCATCACCGGCTCGATCGAGTGCTTGAACTTCTCGGCGTAGCCGTTCTCGGGCGTGTCCCACACCTTGTTGACCACCGGGCCGACGATCTGCGACTGGATTGTGTAGAGC
>JRHI01002620.1_pt1 | contig 12042 bp, 9 predicted proteins | sample 215371 | NCBI WGS metagenome assembly JRHI01 (sample SAMN02929681, study PRJNA255918) | sediment metagenome | biome: cave system; feature: Ice Cave; material: Sediment; isolation source: sediment from deep within a dark volcanic ice cave with no known source of... ...
CCCCCCTTGGCCAGGAAAGCGAGGGCGAGATCGCCCGCGAAACGCGCAGTCAGAGTCCAGCAGAGCCGCAGAGTCGCGGCTTCCGCGCCGCCTGGTTGAGCGTGCGCTCTTTCGATCAATGCGATTTCGCTGGATTCCGCCGCGGCCTCGCCAGCCGCCAAGCACCGCGCAAGGTGGAGCCGCATGAGGCCCGGCCCGGACAGGATTGTTTCGGCGCAGACCCGGCCAAGCGACCCAGTGTCGAGATGCGGCCAAAGCGCAGTTTCTTCGGCTCCAAGAGGCCCAAAACCCACGTGCCCCGCCTCGCTCACCAAGGCAAAATGCCTGGTTTCGATTTCGAGCACGGCCGCCACGCCAAGGCCCGTGCCTAGCCCCATGATGAGTTGCGCGCCGGGCTTTGGCGCGAAGGCGCCAATCGGCTGGACCCAAGCGGGTTCGAGGACCGGCAGGCTAAAAGCCTGAGCTTCGAAATCATTGAGGAGCAGGCCTTGATCCAGCCCCGCCTTTGCCGCTACGTCAGCGCCGTCGATCGTCCAATCCGCGTTGGTCATCTTGACGGCGCGCCCGCTGACCGGGCCGGCGGCGCAGGCGATCAACGACCGTGGCTTCGCACCGAGTCCTTCGAAGACCGCCGCGAGAGTGTCTTCGAGGCCGGCAAAATTCTTTGTCTTAAGGCACGGCCCCGGTTCGACCGGCGCACCCGGCGCTCGCACCAGCGCGAACCGCGCATTGGTGCCGCCAACGTCGCAAAGGAGAACTGGAAAAGGAAATTTCACGCCGAGAGACTTTCATGAATTGCAAACTCTAAACTATTGCTGCGACGTTTTACACCGATCCTGGCGCTGGAAGTATCGAGAGACGGGACCTCAAGATCATTTTTTTGGTCAGTGATCGGGCGGCCAAATCGCGGGCGATTCCTTCGCTCGCGCGACGGCCTGCGCATGCAGCGCGCCGGCCGGACTGCTGGTTTGGAACGACAAGGGGTTGCGCATCGACTTGATCGTCAAGCAAGACCTGGGCGAGCACGCCGAACGATGTGCTACCGACATTTGCCGGGGTCAGCGTTGTCTCGTTGCGGTTCCAGCCGGTCCGCCAATTATCGTAATGATAGGTCGCAACCGCCTGTTCAGGGCCACGGCGGAGGCTGTTGGGGCGGCTATTGCTGCGAATAGCGTCAAGCCTACGATCGCGGAACGATTCATGTCACCGTCGACCCCGGCTCAAAGATTTATTCCAATTCGTCCGTGGTGCCCTTGGCCCCCTTATTGGGGATGTCCTCGCGCGCCTTCAACGCGGCGCCGAGAATGTCGCCAAGCGAAGCACCAGAATCGGCCGAGCCATATTGGGCGATCGCTTCCTTCTCCTCGGCGACTTCAAGCGCCTTGATCGAGACGGAAACCTTGCGGGCGCGGCGGTCGAACACGGTGACCCGCGCGTCGACCTTCTCGCCGACGGCGAAGCGGTCCGCCCGTTGCGCGGCCCGGTCCCTCGCGAGTTCGGTGCGTTTGATGAAGGCGGTGAAATCGGTCCCGGCGATCTTCACGTCGAGTCCGGCATCCTTCACCGCGAGCACCTCGCAAGTGACGACCGAGCCCTTCTTGATGCCGGCGGCGGCCTCTTCGCCCGGCTTGGCGCCGGCCGCGCCTTGCTGCTTCGCGGCGAATGGATCGGGGCCGAGCTGCTTAATGCCGAGCGAGATGCGCTCTTTCTCGATATCGACATCGAGTACCTTGGCCTTGACGGTTTCGCCTTTCTTGAATTCCTCGATGATTTGTTCCCCGGACTTGTTCCAATCGAGATCGGAAAGATGGACCATGCCGTCGACGTCGCCGTCGAGACCGATGAACAGACCGAACTCGGTCTTGTTCTTGACCTCGCCCTCGACCTCCGAGCCGGGCGGATATTTCGCGGCGAACGCCTGCCAAGGATTGACGAGCGTCTGCTTGAGGCCAAGCGAGATGCGGCGTTTGACCGGATCGACTTCGAGAACCTGAACCTCGACCTCCTGGCTCGTCGCGACGATCTTGCCCGGATGCACGTTCTTCTTGGTCCAGGACATTTCCGACACATGGATCAGGCCTTCGATCCCCGGTTCGAGCTCGACGAAGGCACCATAGTCGGTGATGTTCGTCACCCGGCCCTGGAACCGCGCGGCGGCCGGATATTTCGCCTCGATGCCTTGCCAGGGGTCCTCGAGCAATTGCTTCATGCCGAGCGAGATGCGGTGGGTTTCGTGATTAACCTTGATGATTTTTACCCGCACCGTCTGGCCGATCGCCAAAACCTCGGTCGGATGATTGACTCTCCGCCAGGCGACATCGGTCACGTGGAGGAGCCCGTCGATGCCGCCGAGATCGACGAAAGCGCCGTAATCGGTGATGTTCTTCACCACGCCGTCGATCACCTGACCCTCCGCGAGGTTGGCGACGATCTCATTGCGTTGCTCGGCGCGGGATTCCTCGAGCACGGTGCGGCGGGAGACGACGATATTCCCTCGGCGGCGGTCCATTTTCAGGATTTGGAAGGGCTGCGGCGTCTGCATCAATGGCGTTACGTCGCGGATCGGGCGGATATCGACTTGGCTGCGGGGCAAGAACGCTACGGCGCCGTCGAGATCCACGGTAAAGCCGCCCTTGACCTGGTTGAAGATAATGCCTTCGACCTTTTCTTGTTTCTCAAAAGCCTTTTCGAGCTTGACCCAGCTTTCCTCCCGCCGCGCCTTGTCGCGCGAAATGACCGCCTCGCCGAGCGCGTTCTCGATCCGCTCGAGATAAACCTCGACCACGTCGCCGACGGCGAGCTTGCCTTCGCGCCCGGGCCCTTGAAATTCCTTGAGCGGGACGCGGCCTTCGGTCTTCAGACCGAGATCGATGACGGCGACGTCTTTTTCGAGCGCGACGACAAGCCCCTTGACGACGGAGCCCTCGAAGGCCTCGTTCTGGCCATAGCTCTCGTCGAGAAGCGCCGCAAAATCCTCGCGCGACGGGGCGTAGGTGTTTGTGGATACCATTCGTTCTCCTGATTGCCCGAATGCGGACGGCGCCGGGGTTTTGGGTTGGTTGCGCTCCTCGGCCGCCCGCGTTCGCCGCCATTGCGGCAAAACACCGCCAGATCAGCGGGACGGCGCGGGGACGGCGGCAAGAAGCAAGGTTTAAGAGCTGCTATGTAGCAACAGGGAGGCTAGGCGGCAAGGGGCGGAGGCGGGGTAACATTGGCAAACAATTCCAACCGGCGTATGGTTTGGTCAAATATAGAACCGTATGCACAAATCGGGTGGGAACGCAGCCCATATCCGTGGCAAACATCCCCCTCGCGACGAATGGAACATTCTGAGAGGGAGGCTCTTGTGAAGGATATATTTCGCAAAATAGGGCAAGGTCTCAGCTCACTTGCAACTGAATTCCCTGCACGTCAGGAAACGCTTGCTTCGGACAACGAAGAACCCGGGATAAAAGGGGGCGCGGAACTCGCATTGCCGCCCGAAGTGGGTTCGGCGCCGGCTCAGGCTCCCTCAACGCGCAAGAGCTTCGCTTTCATGGAGGCGGCGAAGGAACGCCAGAGCGCGTCTCCAAGAAACCCGGACGTAACGGAAAATGTTTCCCGCCCTCATGCCGGAGACCGGCGGCCGCATGAAGACCCGGCTGACCCGGCGCGGCTGAAAAAACCGACACTCCTGCCGGGCTCCGACGGGGAGCACGCGCTGCAGGTGAAATACGGAGCGAAAGATCGGGCCCAAGGCTTTTACAGCCGCCAGGTCCTAAGCTTTTTGTCGCCGCTGATGCGCGACTTCATCTCCCGCCAAGAGTTCTTGTTCGTGGCGACGTCCGACCGTCACGGGGAGTGCGATTGCACCTCGAAGTTCGGCGAACCCGGTTTCATCCGCACGCTGAGCGAGAAATATCTCGCTTACCCCGAATACCGCGGCAACGGCGTCTTTGCCAATCTCGGGAACATCTCAGAGAACCCCATATCGCCATGTTCATTATCGATTTTTTTCAGGATTGCGTCGGGTTGCACGTCAACGGCAAGGCACGAATCATCGAAAACGAGGAATTGTCCGGCTATGGGGACAAGCTGCCGCAAGACGTCTTCGACGAGTTGGCGAAAGAAGGGAAAAGAAGGCCGGAGCGCTGGGTCATGGTCGAGGTGGAGGAAGCCTACATCCAATGCTCCAAGCACGTGCCGCTGCTCCAGAAGCTGGACCGCAAGATCGATTGGGGAACAGACAACGTCGCGGCAAAGAAGGGTGACTATTTCCAGCTTCAAGATATTCCGCTTTATGACCGCGTCGGCGGCGACAAGGCCATGGAGGTCGCTGTCGACGTCTTTTACCGCAAGGTGCTGGAGGACGGTTTCGTCAGCCGGTACTTCGACGGTGTCGACATGGAAGGGCTGCGGCTCAAGCAGAAATCGTTTCTTGCCATGGCCTTTGGCGGCCCGTACCGGTACACGAGCCTCGATCTGCGCAAGGCCCATGGCCGGCTAGTGCAGGACATGGGGCTGAACGATCAGCATTTCGACCGGGTTGCCGGCATCCTCAAGGAAACTTTGATGGAACTAGAGGTTTCCGCCAAGGAAATCGATGAGATGATGCGGGTCATCGAAAGCGCGCGAGACGACATTCTGAACCGCTAGAAGATCATTACCGCACAGAACCGGTGGGACGCGGGAGGGCCGAGTGTCGATTTCCGCCGAAGCCAGAAAGCTGCTGTTGGACGGGCGCATCTATGATTGCCGGCCAGGGGAAACCGTTCTGGACGCGCTCCTGCGGCAGAATGTGACGGTGCCAAATGCCTGCCGGCACCAAGTCTGCCTGACCTGCATGATGCGCTCTCTGGGCGGCGCGCCGCCCAGTGCGTCGCAGATAAATCTCAAGGACAACCTGAGGACCCAGCATTTCTTTCTCGCCTGCGGCTGTCACTTGGAGCGAGACATGGAGATCGCCATCGCCTCGGAGACGGTTGCGATCATGGCGCGGGCTCAGGTCACCGAGATCAACAGGCTGAACCCCTTCGTCGCTGAGGTTGTCCTGCAGTGCGAGCCGCCTCTGCACTATCGCGGCGGTCAGTTCATGACGCTGTTCAACGACAAGAACATGGGGAATCGGTTTCCAATCTCCTCGCCTTCGATAGGGAGATTGGCGGGAAAGGTTGACATTCAAGTCCAGCGGATCCCGGGCGGCATCTTTTCCGAATGGGTCCACACCAGCCTCCGCGTCGGCGACGTCCTCTCCTCCTGCGGCGCAACGGGTGAGCTGTACTATGACATCGGCAACCCACGGCAGACGTTGATTCTGGCGGGCTGGGACGGGGGGCTCGGCGCTCTCATCGGCGTCATGCAGGATGCCTTCGAGAACGATCATGCCGGAACGATCTATCTGTTCCATGGTGTCGAGGACAAGGAGCACCTTTATTTCGTTGAAGAATTGCGCGAGGTGGCCGATCGTTACAGGCGCTTTCATTATGTTCCCTGCATCCGGACGGGGGACCCGGTCGAGGCTTGCGCGAGCGGCGCCATACAGGCGAATGTAGAACGCATGCTGCCGGACCTGCGGGGCGTCAAAGTCTATCTCTGCGGTCCGCGAAATGAGGTGCATGCGCTGCAGCGGCGTGCCTATCTCGCCGGCGCGGCGATGAAGGACATACGAACCGACGTTACGAACACTTGAGATCAGGAGCCGACGATGACCAAAGTTAACACCGGCAAGGCGGCTGAGCAAAGCTTCTGGGAGCAGGTATTTTCGGCGAATCCGCAGACGATTGTCACGGAGGACAATTTCGACAAATCCATGCCCAAACCGGAGAAGCCCGGCGAGGGCGGGGATTTCCCGCTGAAGCGCTTGTTTCAGGGCGAGGGGTTCTACGGCAATCCTTCCGACAAGATGATCATCTTAAAAAACGGCGTTGAAGTCCACGAGGTCCCGATCGAACAGTTGAACCAAGAAACCGTGATCGGCCGGCATCCCGAGGCCCATATCCAGCTTGAAGCCTACAAACTTGGCCTGTTTCACATCGTCCTTCGCAAGAAGGACGACAGACTTTATGTCGAGGCGATCGACGAGGAGTACGGAACGCTCCTCAATCGAAAGAAGATCAAGGCGGCGCAGCCTGTCCTATTGCGGGACGGTTCGCTGGTCGACATACCCGGATACCAGCTGCGCTTTTGCCTAGCCGGCGCTCCTCTGACGGAGGAGGAAGAAGCCCTGGATGCGGAGGAACTGGCGGAAATTCCTTCCTATTTCTATAACCCGCCTCCCCCTCCCGCAAGTCCGCTCCTGACTAACATCGTCGAGGATCGCGAGAAGATCGGGATCTGGTCGGAAGGGGTTACGACCATGAGGGTCGCGGACATCGTCGAGGAAACCCACGACGTCAAGACCTTCCGGCTGGTCGGCGAGGATCCGGTGCTGTTCTCCTATCGGCCCGGCCAGTTCGTCACCTTTCTCCTGAATATCGGCGGCGAGGATGTCGAGCGCTCCTACAGCATGTCATCGAGCCCGTCCCGTCCGCATGTCTTGGAAATTACCGTCAAACGCGTCCCGGGAGGCGTCGTTTCGAACTGGCTCTGCGATCACGTGAAGCTGGGACAGCGGCTGACCATCAAGGGCCCAGCAGGAAAGTTTAGCTGCTTCCATTATCCGGCCGCAAAAATGCTGTTCATTGGCGCCGGTAGCGGGATCACCCCGCTGATGGCAATGAGCCGCTGGATCGTGGACACGACTTCGGATGTCGATGTCAAGCTGCTCGCCTCCTTCAAATCCCCCTCGGACATCATCTTCCGCAAGGAACTGGAGCTGATATCGGCGCGGCATAGCCGGTTTCAGGTTGTGGTCACCCTTACCTCCGGCTGGCGCGGAACCGAATCCTGGACCGGTTTCGCCGGACGGATAAACAAATCGATTGTCCAGATGCTGGCGCCGGATCTCGATCAGCGGCATGTCTTCCTGTGCGGCCCGGAACCCTTCGCGGCGGAGGTGAAGAACGCTTTGCGGGAGCTTGGCTTTGACCTCGCCAAACTGCATAGCGAAAGCTTTGGCACGGGGCGTGTCGCGCGCGGCGTCAAGGGCGGCGCGAAATCTCTGACGCTTTCGGAGCCGCGTCACAAAGTCTGCTTCAGCAAGACCGGTTTGACCGCCGACACCGATGAAACCGTAACCCTTCTCGAATTGGCGGAGGCCCACGGGATCGAGATCGGTTACGCCTGCCGGATGGGCAGTTGTGGCGAATGCGAAGTCAAATTCGCGGGAAAGGTCTGCGAGAAAGGGGAGTTCGAGCTCGCCGGAAAATGCAAAGAGAACGGGCTTGCCTATGCCTGTTGCAGCGTCGCCCTTTCCGACCTCGACGTCCAAGCCTAAGAAGATCCCCTCGATCTGTTCGCCTGCGTTCGTCTGCGGCACATCACCCGGCCACGCGCGGTTTTGCGCACCAACATCCAGCAGGAGTCGAGCGGCGGAGGTGGCGGCGAAGAAGCTTATCCGGCGCGCCGCAAACTTTGACGCGCTTCGGCTTGTTTGCTGTCCAGCCAAATTTTCGCACCCAGCTCGGCGGAATTGTGAACATCGAGATTCTGATACAGCTTTTTCGTAGTAGCCATAACTGAAGAGACTTGGATGCCGAGCTCGTCCGCGATCACGGATTTCGATTTGCCCAGGGCAAGTTGAATGCCAACTTTCATCTGGGCCGGCGTGGCACCGCCTTCCCGCAACACGCGCGCCGCATGGGCAATGGGGTGCTCGTGGAGGTCGATCATCACCGATACGAGACAGGGTTTCGGATCCTTGGCGGCGTCCGCCGGAAGCGTGCCCAAAGGCACGAGCCATTTCGCTTCGAGAGTGAAAACGCCATAAGCCGTCGAAATCCGCATTCGAGGCGGTGTACTGAAAGTCCCGTTCGCAGCACCGACGATCGCTTGCAGGAGTTTTAAGACCGGCGCAAGCAGCCGGTTGCGGTCGGAGCTGCGGTACCTTGCTTCAATCGTCCGTTGGTCGATACATGTAAGCAGGTGCCGCGTGTCCCGTGTCTGATAGACGACCCTTGCGCCGGCCGTCAGAATCATTTGTCCGCTGAGCACCGGCTTTCCCGTCACGGTCGCGCAAACCAAATCTTGCGGCCCACTCTCGGGGCGGGATCGGCGAAAGGCGTGCGCGAGCCAGGGACGCAGCGGGTCGAGCTTTTGCACATCATCCGCGTTGAAGGGGCGGGCGCTGCGCGGCCGCGTGAGGTGCACGGAAGCAATGGCCCGCGCGCCATTGCCAATCATCGCTTCGAGCCACCAGCAAGAATCGGCCGGGGCTTCCACTTCCCGGTACCAGTCGCTGTCCAGCCAGCCGCGCCCTTGGCGATGCAAGGCCCAGCCGATCCCAACGGCCTTAAAGTCGGGTAGGTAAATGGAACCAATTATGTTGGCCGGGTCATGCAATAGCTCGAGGAAGCGCCTCATTTGGGGCGCCATTGCTGGGTTTTCCGTGTAGCCGCGGCTCAGCGTGGCATCGGGCTCGATGAAAGCCATGCGGGTCCAGCCATGCGGAATGATCTCGTGTAGCAGGGGCGTCACCGCGATCATCGCGCTCTCGGGCGGCAGCCCGAGGCAGCACAAGGTCTTGAGATGCTCGACCGCCCCCATTGGTCCCTCCGGCTTCGCCGCGGTCCCGAACCAATAGCACATCACCCATTATAAGACGCCGTCTTGCGCGCTTCCGGGACCATGGCCACACGCCGGACTCTTTCGATGTGCCGCCGAGGAGCATTGCACCGCCTTCCCGCTGACCCTCGATCTGCGGCGGTCGCGGGCCATCTGACACGGTTGACCTGCACCTCTCGGTTCGACCAAAATACGCGCCTTCGCGCCTTGCCGCGAAATACGCGGCAACCTGCGCGCCGCGCGGCGATAAACTGGAGCTGGTGGCAGCAACCTTAACCAGGCGTTAACCATGCGTTGCGTAAATCGGAGAAAGCGATCTTGAGGCGCACGCGTGACAGAAGTTGCCCGCCCCCGTCATTCCATAAGGTTTCATGGCCGCTCCTATCACGCCATGGTCCTGGCGCCGGAGCTGCCCGTCGCAACCTGGCTTGCCGAGCTAGACACATGGCTCGAACGTTCGCCGGGGTTTTTCTTCGGGCGGCCGGTCGTGCTCGACGTCGCGGTTCTTCAGCTTGGCAAGCAGGGGCTCGCCGAGATTTTGCAAAACCTCGCCGGGCGCAACATCAAGGTGATGGGCATCGAGGGCGCCGAACCGTCCTGGCTCGACTTCGCGATGCCGCCGCTGCTTTTGAGCGGGCGGCAGACTAGCGTCATCCCCGGCGACAATCCTCCCGCCGCCGCGGAGCCGCCTGCCCCCGCTCCTTTTACCGATTCCGCTCCGGATCCGGCGGCGTCTCTTTCCGACGCCCCTTCGCCTCCCGGCGAGGCTAGCTGCGCTCCCGCCGTGGCCGCGCCACCGCAGCAACCAAATTCCCTGCTGCTGGACAATCCAATCCGCTCCGGCCAGTGCATCGTGCACCCCGAGGGCGATGTGATTGTCGTCGGATCCGTGGCCTCGGGCGCCGAGGTGATCGCCGGCGGTTCGATCCATATCTACGGAACGCTGCGGGGCCGGGCGATCGCCGGATCACGCGACGCCCGCGCGCGGATTTTTTGCCGCAAGCTCGAAGCCGAGCTTSTTTCGATCGACGGCCTTTACATGGTGGCCGACGATATGCCCGCGCACCTGCGCGGCCAGCCGATTCAGGTCTGGCTCGAAGGTGATTCGATGATGATGACTCAGGACTGAGACAAATTGGGAGACAGCAACATGGCCAAGGTTTTGGTCGTAACATCGGGCAAGGGCGGCGTCGGCAAGACGACCTCCACCGCGGCGTTGGGCGCGGCGCTGGCGACGGCGGGCAAAAATGTCGTGCTCGTCGATTTCGACGTCGGGCTGCGCAACCTCGATCTCGTCATGGGTGCCGAGCGCCGCGTGGTCTACGACTTGATCAACGTCGTTCAAGGCGACGCCAAGCTTACGCAAGCTCTCATCCGCGACAAGCGCGTGCCGGCGCTTTCCCTACTGCCTGCCTCGCAGACCCGCGATAAGGACGCCTTGACGGACGAGGGCGTTGCGCGGGTAATCGCCGAGTTGAAGGAGAAATTCGATTGGGTGATCTGCGATAGCCCCGCCGGCATCGAGCGCGGCGCCACGCTTGCCATGCGCCAYGCCGATGTCGCGATCGTCGTGACCAACCCCGAGRTATCMTCGGTTCGCGACTCSGAYCGTATKATCGGYCTYCTCGATTCCAAGACCGAAAAGGCGGAAAAGGGCGAGCGCGTYSAAAAGCACCTCYTGATCACYCGTTTCGAYGCCKCSCGCGCSGGRCGCGGMGAAATGCTGAATGTCGAGGATGTGCTWGARATCCTTTCCATCCCYCTGCTCGGAATCATCCCGGAAAGCTTCGAGGTTCTGCGYGCWTCCAATCTCGGCTCGCCGRTYACCCTCAACAATCCCRYGAGCGCGCCGGCGCGCGCYTATTTCGACGCGGCRAAGCGGCTGAACGGCGAGGCCCTGGATATGACAATTCCMAGCGACAGGARGGGCCTGTTTGGCAAGCTGTTCGGACGGAGGGCGGCATGAARCTCMTCGATTWTTTCAAGCGGCCGCGSACCGCGCCGGTCGCCAGGGAACGGYTRCAAATCCTGCTCGCGCATGAGCGCGCCGTCTCCGGCAAGTCCGATCTGATCGCCATTCTTCAGGAAGAAATCATGGCGGTGATCGCCAAGCACTTCCCGGTCGACTCGGACGGGATCAAGGTCAAGATGGAGCGCGGCGAGGTGGTCTCGACGCTCGAAGTCGAGGTCGAAATTCCAACCCCCATGTGCCCAAGCTTCCCGTTGCCCGCCAAGCCGGCTCCGGCCGAACCCTGTGCGGCGGAAGTTGCGGAAGCCGCGCAAACGGGCAGCTAGAAGCAGCACGGCGACGATGATGGCGACCTGGCCACACGAGCGTGGCGACAAGATCGTGGTAACTCACGTTGCCTGCTGAGGTCGCAAGGCGACAATGCGGCGATCGACTAAGACGTGCCTGCGCTTCAATGCACCCGGATCGGAAAGCTTGGGTGTCACGGATATGACGGCGACTTTCCAGTCGAGAATGCACTCCTGTGGAGCGCTCATCACCCCCGACAGGACCGTAAGACCACGCTTTTCGATTTCGCGAATGCAGCTGAGGATATCGTTATAGAGGTCACGTTTTCCTCGTTTGGACGTTGACACGCGCCCGAACTCCGCAGTGAAGCAAGCGAGGTCCAGCCACTCGGAGAGGTTGGCAAGGTCGGCGTCATACACTTCCGGCACGTCCGGCCGGTGCATGAGAAACGCGTGACAACTTGCTGCTTCTCGTACCTGACGATGTTTATTCATCGGGGCAACAGCGACAGCCTCCATTTCTCCGAACGTCTCAACAAAACTGGCCGCCGCTTGTTCAGGTCCAAGACGGCAACGGGGCGCGGTGAAATATCCGGGCTCGTAGCCGAGTCCCTGAGCGATGCGATCAAGAGCCTCGTCACTGACCTTTTCGCCCCGTTCAACGCGCTCGATTGTTGAAACCGAGACGCACGCAAAATCGGCCAATGTGCTGCGCTTCCATTGCCGAAGACCGCGCGCGCAGCGCACGCAAAAGCCGATAAGTTCGGGCGGAGGAACCTCGGGTATGTCTGACGGGCCTACTGGTAAGTTGGCGATCTTGTTTAGAATGTCCTTGCTGCTCATGTCGAATCTCCTTTCATGATTGAAAGGATGGTCTTTTCAGCCCGGCGAAAGGAGGGCGAAAAAACCTTCAGATGCGATTCAGTGGATGCGGCGACAGTCAGCTGCGAAGGCTCTGTTGCATAGAAAGGCCGTTGGCACAAAACGCCATGAGCGAGGCCTTGGCATTTTGACCGCCGCGCCTTGCGTTTGGCGCGGACATGCTCAAATGAAAGGCGCGGGAGGAGCTAGGGATACGCTATGAACAATATCGGCATCGGCGATGACGCCATCGAGGCCATGCGCCTGGGCGGTATCGGCTGGATC
>JRHI01002621.1_pt1 | contig 12041 bp, 9 predicted proteins | sample 215371 | NCBI WGS metagenome assembly JRHI01 (sample SAMN02929681, study PRJNA255918) | sediment metagenome | biome: cave system; feature: Ice Cave; material: Sediment; isolation source: sediment from deep within a dark volcanic ice cave with no known source of... ...
TGCCGGCTCCGAACGGGCTTACGATTGTACGTAATCAGGAAGGCGATTGAGAGGTCGGACAATAGGGGCCGGCCTTTCCATTTAGCGAAGATCATGCCGCTGGAGATAGTGAGCCGCTACCTGCGGTCCTCGTCCATGAGCCGCTTGATCTTGCGCTCTTCCCAGTTGGCAAGGCCGCTTGATAGGCGGCCCATGGCGGCGAGCCCATGCGCCACCACGCCGATGCCCCAGGCCAGGAACACCCCGAGCGCCCACCACGGGCCCCCGGTCAGCCAATTGATTACGATCAGGCCGGCCACCACCAGGACGAACACGAAGAGGTGGATGTAGAAGCCCTTGATCGCGGCAACGCGCCGCCTGGCGCGCTCGCGTCGCGCATGATCGCCAGTTGGGGCAGGCGAAGGCGGCTGCGGAACCTGGTCGGTGTTGCTCAAGCGCGGCGCTCCCGTGGGGCAACTCCCCGGCGCAACCTTAGCATACCAAGTCTCGTAGGGCGCGTCCTCCGTTTCAAAGATTCAGCAGCAGCACGACGCCGAGGATGATCAGGCCGATGCCTGCCGCCTCGCGGGAGGCGAGGCTTTGCTTGAACAGGTTGCGCGAGATCAGCTGGGCGAACAGGATCTCGATGAGGGCCAGCGTGCGCACCTTGGCGGCCGTCTCCAGCGCAAAGGCCAGGTACCACATCTGCGAGGCGAACGCGCCCATGAAGCCGGCGAACAGCGACGGCCTCCAGGCGCGAATGATGGCCATCAGCGCCTTGCGATCGGCCAGCACCAGGTAGGCCGTCAGCATGACGGTCTGGATCACGAGGCCCACCACCAGCGTCGTGGTCGCCGCCACCACGAAACTCGGCGTGTCGAGCGCCCGGATACCGCCGCGGTAGCCGATGGCGGCGATGGCGAAGAGGGCGCCCGAGCCGATGCCGAGCGCGGCGGGCTTCCAGGAGAACACCTCGCAGGACGTGCTACGCGGCCAGGAGACGATGAGGACGCCGGCGGTGGCGATGAGGATGGCGAGCGCCAGGCCCGGCGTGACCTGGTCGCCGAGGAACGCCAGACCGAAAACGGCGACCTGCACCGGCTCGGTCTTCACATAGGCGGTCGTGACGACGAAGGAGCGCTCCTGCATGACGGCCAGCAGAAGAGCGGTGGCGGCGAATTGAGCGATGGTGGCCACCACCGTCCAGGCAATCATCACGGCGTTGAGCTCAGGAACCGGCAGACCGGTCGCCGCCCGCACGACGGCAAGGAACACCAGCGCGAAGGGAAGGCCGAAGAGAAAGCGGACGTGTGTTGCGCCGACCGTGCCCAATGTGGCCGTCAGCTCCTTCTGCATGGCATTGCGCACCGCCTGGCCGGCGGAGGCCGCGACCGTGAACACGGCCCATAACCATGGCATGCAGCCCGCTCCCCCGACACCCGCACCCCATTCGGGATCCGGACATAGTACGGAGCCAGCGGCGGCACAACAGCCGCGCGCGCATGCCATCTCGGCGCACGGCGTCAAGGTCACCGCTGGGTCGGCGAAAACCTCACCACGACGACCACCCTCGTCCTGAGCCAGTCGAAGGCCGGCCGCACACTCCGCATTGCCGTGGTTCGACAGGCTCACCACTGGGTTGCGGGTGGGCCGCCTACTCTGCTGCCATCGGCCAGGCGTGGGGCGCGATCGGTGGCGTGACGGGCACTGGAGCGGGCGGCTCCTCGGTGGGCCCGACGAAGCGGGAGAACAGCCGCCAGCCGAGCTTGGCGATGTCGTCCATCACCGCGAACACCGCCGGCACGAACACCAGCGACAGCAGCGTGGAGGACATCAGGCCGCCGATCACGGCGATCGCCATCGGCGAGCGGAACTCGCCGCCCGAGCCCACACCATAGGCCGAGGGCAGCATGCCGCCGATCATGGCGATGGTGGTCATGATGATGGGCCGTGCGCGCTTGCGACCCGCATCGACGATCGCGTCCGTACGCGGCATGCCGCGCTTCATCTGCTCGACGGCGAAGTCGACGAGCATGATGGCGTTCTTGGTGACGATACCCATCAGCATCAGGATGCCGATGACGACGGGCAGGCTGATGGGCCGGCCCATCACGGCCAGCGCGACGATGGCGCCGCCGATGGAGAGCGGCAGCGAGAACAGGATGGTGATGGGCTGCAGGTAGCTGCCGAACAGCAGCACCAGCACCGCAAACACCATCATGATGCCTGCGCCCATGGCCTTGGCAAAGCTCTCGAATACCTCGCCCATGATCTCGGCATCGCCGAACTGCTTGATCTCGACGCCGGCGGGCAGGCTTTTGGCCGCCGGCAGCGCCATCACGCGCTCCACGGCCTTGCCCAGCGCCACGTCGCCCACGAGGTCGGCGCCGATGACGACGCGGCGCATGCGGTCGTAGCGGTCGATGGCGGTCGGGCCCTGGGCCAGATCGAAGCGGGCCACGGCCGAGAGCGGCACGGCGGCACCCGCGCCGGTCGCGACCTTGAGGGATTCCAAGAACCGCGCATCGCCGCGCGCGCTTTCCTCGAGCTGCACCCGGATCGGCACTTGCCGCTCGCCGACGTCTAACTTGGCGAGATTGGCGCCGATGTCGCCGATGGTGGCGATGCGCACGGCTTCCGAGATGGCTTCCGTCGAGACGCCGAGCTCGGCTGCCACATCGGTGATCGGCACCACCCGCAATTCCGGGCGATCGAGCTCCGCTGTAGAGACCACGTTGGCGAGCAGCGGGATGCGCTTGGCCTGACTGGTGAGGTCGGCCGCTGCTCTCGACACGTCGGCGCCGTTGCGGCCGGAGGCAACCAGCTGAAGTTGGCGCTGGCCGTTGTCCTTCAGGAACCAGAAGCGGATGTCGGGCACACTGGCCAGTCGGCCACCGATGGCGAGACGCACCTGGTCCTGGGTGAGATTGCGGCTCTCCTTGGGCGCCAGATTGATGACGAGCGTGGCCTTGCGCACCTCGGCGCCCGAGCCCATCACGCGGCCGCCGTTGATGAAGACGCTGCGGACCTCCGGGCGCTCGCGCACCTGGGCGGCGATCGCGTCCGTCACGGTGCGCGTCTCGGCGATGCGCGAGCCGGGTGGCAGCTCGACGGCCAGCAGTAGGCGTCCGCTATCCTCGGCGGGCAGGAAGCCCGAGGGGAGGAGATAGAAGCTGCCGATCGAGGCGGCGAAGATGAGGAGGCCGAGTGCCACCGACTTGTAATGATGAGCCACCGACCAGCGCACGAGCCGCGTATAGGCCTCGAGCGCCCAGCCTTCCTTGTCCTCGTGGTGCGAGGCGCGCATGAAGTAAGCGGCGAGCAGCGGCGTGACGAGGCGCGCTACCAGCAGCGAGAAAAACACGGCGAAGGCCACGACCAGGCCAAACTGCTTGAAGTACTGGCCGGCGATGCCGCCCATGAAGCTCACCGGCACGAACACGGCGATGATGGTGAAGGTGATGGCGATAACGGCGAGGCCGATCTCGTCGGCAGCCTCCAGCGCCGCGCGGTAGGGTGATTTCCCCATGCGCATGTGGCGCACGATATTCTCGATCTCGACGATAGCATCGTCCACCAGGATGCCGGTTACGATGGTGATGGCGAGCAGGCTGACGAGGTTGAGCGAGAAGCCAGCCGCATCGATGGCCCAGAACGCAGGGACGATTGAGAGCGGCAAGGCGATGGCGGCGATCAGGGTCGCGCGCCAGTCGCGCAGGAAGATGAACACCACGACGATGGCGAGGATGGCGCCCTCGATCAGGGTCTTCATAGTCGAGTGGTAGGCGCCCAGCGTGTAGACCACCATCGAGTCGATGAGCTTGAGCTCGACGTTGGGATGGGCCTTCTGCAGCTCGGCGATCTTCTTTGCCACGTCGGCGGCGACGACTACGTCGCTGGCGCCCTTTGCGCGCGAGATGGCGAAGGCGACCACCGGTCTGCCGTCGAGAGCGGCAAACGTCCGCGGCTCGGCTGTTGAATCCGTCACCGTTCCCAGCTCGTCCAGGCGAACCTTGCGACCCCTCGGCAACACGATCGCGGTGGCGGCGAGGTCGGCTACCGACTGCTTGCCGGCGAGCGTGCGGATGGCCTGCTCTCGCCCCGCGATCTCGCCGCGGCCGCCCGCGAGATCGACGTTGGTCACCCGCAGCTGCCGGTTGACGTCGCCGGCGTTGATGCCGAAGGCCAGGAGCCGGTCGGGGTCGAGCGAAACACGGATCTCGCGCTCGACGCCGCCGAAGCGCTCGATCTGCGAGACTGCCTTCACGCCCTGCAGCGCGCGCACCACCACGTCGTCGACGAACCAGGACAGCTCCTCCGGTGTCATGCCCGGCGCCCTGGCGCCGTAGGTGACGATCGGCAGGCCTTCGATCTCGATACGCGTGACGATCGGCTCGTCGATGGTGCGCGGCAGCTCGGCGCGGATGCGGGCGATGGCATCCTTGACGTCATTGAGCGCGCGATCCTGGTTGACCTCGAGGCGGAACTCGATGGTCGTGATGGACGAGCCTTCGGTGACCGCCGAGGTCTGGTGCTTCACGCCGTTGACGCCGGCAATCGCGTCCTCGATCTTCTTGGTGACCTGCACCTCGAGCTCGGACGGCGCGGCGCCGGACTGGTAGACGCGCACCTGCACGATCGGCACGTCGATGTTGGGAAATCGCGTGACGGCCAGTTGCCCGAAGCTGACGTAGCCGAGCGTCATCAGCACCATGAACAGCACGAGCGCCGGCACCGGTGTCCGGATCGACCAGGCGGAGATGTTCCAGTTCATGGACCGACCCCGTCAGCGCGCGGCGCTCAGCCTGGCGCGGTCGCCCGCCACCGGGCGCACCGCATCGCCATCGCGCAGGAAGGTGCCCGAACGCGCCACGACCACGTCGCCCTCGCTCAAGCCTTCACGCACCTCGGTGAGCGCACCTGCCACCAGCCCGGTCTTGACCTTGCAGGTCTCGACGCGGTTGGCGCGCACCACCTGGACGGACGCTCCCTCCGGCCCGTAGAGGATGGCGGAGGCGGGGACCGCGAGCCCACGGCCACGTGCCGTCTTAATGCTGCCGCGGGCGAAGGCGCCGACCCTCAGAGCAGGGTTGTCGCCGAGGAAGATGCGCACCCGGCCCAGACGCGTGCTCTTGTCGACTTCGGGCGATACGAGGCGGACGGTGCCAGCAATCTCGCCCAGACCCGTGATCTCGACGCGCGCCGACTGTCCGATCTTGAGGGCGGCCATGCGCGTCTCGGTGACCTCTGCGTCGAGCTCGACCTCGCCCTTGGCGACGATGCGGAACATGGGCTCGGCGGCGCCGGCCGCGTAACCGCCGATCCGCGCCATGCGGCGGCTGATGATGCCGTCGGCCGGCGCCACCACCTCGGTGCGGCCACGCCGCCAGGTGAGCTCGCGCCGCTGCGCCTCGATCTGTGCCTTCTCGGCCTCGGCCGCCTTGAGCCCGTCTTCCGCGGCGACGAGCTGCGCCTGCGCCGTGCGCGCTGCCTGCTCGCGCTGGTCGAAGGCGCTCTCGGCCATGTGGCCCGCCGCGCGCAAGGGCTTGGCCCGTTCGAACGCGTTCCTGCTCTCGACCAGGCGCGCCTCGGCTTGCACGATGGCGCTCCTGGCCTGGGCGATGCCGGCCGTGGCGCGGGCAAGGGCCGCGTCGCTCTGGGCGAGCTGGGCATCCAACGTGTCGGCGACCAGCCGCGCCAGCACGTCGCCCTTCTTCACGCGCATGCCTTCGTCGGCCAGCACCTCGGTGATGCGCAAGCCCTCCACCTCGGGCCCGACGAGGATCTCCTCGCGCGCGACGAGCGAGCCCGTGGCCAGCACCGTTTCCACGAAATCGGCGAGCGCGACGCGGGCGACCGTCACGGCCGCGGCGAGCACCAGCGACTCATCCGGCAGAGGCTGCTTGGCACGAGCGGCGGATGGATCGGCAATGCGCGGCAACGGCTTGCCGACGAGAATGAGCGAGACCATCACGAAGCAGAGCGCCAGGACGGCGCCAATCAGAATCTTTCTCATGACCGTCACTGCTTGGTCGGGTTGTTGTTGTGGTCAGGTGCCGGCGCCGCCACGGGGTTGAGGAGCGCGCGGATGAGTTGCAGCACCGCCGGCATCACAGCGGCAGGATTGAAAGCGGGGTCGACGGCGCGCCGCCAGAACATGCCGTCGCAGACGACCATGAAGGCCTTGTTAGTCGTGGGGATGTCGAGCGCCGGCGCGATGCGGCCCTCGGCATGCAATTTCGCAAACAGCTTCTCGAAGCTCTCGGCGATGTAGCGGTCGATGCGCTGGAAGATTTCGCCGATGCGCGGATTGCGCGTGGACTCCAGGCCGATCTCGATGCACATGAGATGGCTGTGCGCGGGTTCCTCCAGGAAGTACTGCTCGCCCAGCGCCCGCAACGCTTCCAGAAAATCCGGAGCAGCCGCCAGGGCATCGAAGCGCTCGGCGAACTCGGCCCGGTCGCGCTCGCAGATGCCGGCGATCAGCGCCTCCTTGCTGTCGAAGTAGACGTAGAGCGCGCCGGGGCTGACGCCCGCCTCCTTGCAGATGTCGTGCATGGTGGTGCGGTGGAAGCCGGCGCGGCCGAAGCAAAGCTCTGCCGCATCGAGGATGTGCTCGCGCCGGGCGCGCTGGATGTCGGGTTTGAGCTTGGGCATCGTCGGCGTCCCTATTCCGCGGATCGGGCGGGCCCCTGGCGGGCGGGCCACGGCTTACTGCTCGCACCGCACTGCACAAAACAAAACGAACGACCGTTTTATTTACAAGGACCCTGACGAAGTCGAGGCGTAAGCACGGAATCTTGGAGATGAGCCGATCACAAGGGTGTGAGGATTGAGGACACTTGCCGCAAGCGGCCCGCCGTCGTCCCGCGCTGCAGCATGTGCACGTGTGGGTGGGCTATTCCTTCGCCGGCGGTGGCCGCAATGGGGCAGGCGGGCGCTCCGAGCCACGCCAACGGTGCGATGTTGCGCGCCTGCCGCTGCGGCCCGGAAGTTGAGGGTTGCAGGAGCCAAAACGCGTCGGTCGTCGCTTGCGGAGCACGGTCGGCAACCAACGATAGTGTCCAGTCGCGGTTGCCAGATCCAGAGGTTAACTAAGGTCTGTCGAGTGTGGCGCGAGCGGGGTGTGCGCTCCGGCGTGATGGGTATGACTGCTGCGACGCTGCTGCTCGATCTCGGACTGAAGGTCACGATCTCTTCGGACCGTCAGCCAGTCGACACCACGTCATTCAAGGCCGGCGGACAGCGGGCGGTGTCTGTCGTCGAATTCAAGGGCAAGGAACTAGAACTCGCCGACATCATCAAGACCGCTTACATGATATTCAAAAACAGCATCGGCAAGGGTTTCGGCGTGTCCGAGCGGCCGAATTATACAGCCACGCGATCGCACAATCTCGATGTCGTGCTGCAGTATGCGCCTGGTCTCATTAGCGGCTGCCGGCTCGATCCAAAAGATGCGCCATCCGCAGCCGCAACGGAGTGCCCGATCGACGCCCCGTAACGCCCGGGCCGCTACAGGCTCGCTGACGTACAAACAGGTGTTCGAGCGCGTCGCCGGCGGCCAAACTGCCGTTGAAGAACGTGAAGCTGCAGAGGCGTGAGGGCGGCTGCGGTCGCAAGCTCTGGCTCTGCGCACATGCGAAACGCCTGGCTTGCCATCGCCCGACAGGCCCATAGGCGACGCGGCGCTCCGCGTGCTAGGCAGGGATACTGTCCTCCCCGTCCAGCCGAGCCCCCATCAGCAGCATGATCCCCCTCCTCAACGGCCTGCGAATTCTCGATCTGACCTCTGTCATCCTCGGCCCATATGCCACCCAGATCCTGGGCGACTTCGGGGCCGAGATCATCAAGGTCGAGCCGCCGGAGGGCGACAGCATGCGACCGGTGGCGCCGGTAATGGCCGGCAAGGTCAGCGCCATCTTTGCCAACAACAACCGCAACAAGCGCTCCATCGTGCTCGATCTCAAGACGGAAGCGGGTCGGGTGGCGCTGATGAAGCTCATTCCCACGGCGGACGCTTTCGTCCACAACATGCGCCAGCAGGCGCTGGACAAGCTGGGCTTCACATACAAGGCCGTGCGCGCCGCCAATCCCAACATCGTGTACGCCGCAGCTGTCGGCTTCGGCCGCCACGGACGCTATGCCGGCAAGCCCGCTTACGACGATGTGATCCAGGCAGCGTCCGGTTTCGCCGGGCTGTTCCAGATGCGGGACGGCGCGCCGCTCTACGCCCCCACGATTGCCGCCGACAAGATATCGGGCCTGCACCTCGCGCACGCCGTGCTGGCCGCGCTGCTCTATCGCGAGCGGAGCGGCAAGGCGCCGGGCTACGTCGAGGTGCCGATGTTCGAGCTGATGGCGGCGTTTAGCCTCAGCGAGCACCTGAGCCATGCGACCTTCGAGGACGCCGGCAAGGTCGGCTACGTGCGTGTGCTCTCACCGGGCCGGCGCCCCTACAAGACCAAGGACGGGTGGGTCGGCGTATTGCCCTACACCGAGCGCAACTGGACCAAGATTTTGAAGGAGATTGGCCGTCCGGAGGTGGCTGAGCTCGCCTGGTTCAAGGATGCGACGGAGCGCAGCAAGCGCGTCGATGATCTCTATGCCATCCTCGCCGAAGAGTTGCCTTCGCGGCCTTCGGCCGAATGGCTGGCAATCTTCGAGCGCCTCGACATCCCGCATTCGCCGGTGCGCATGCCGCAGGAGCTGCTGTCCGATCCGCATCTGGCGGACGTCGGCTTCTTCGAGACGCACTTTGCTTCGGAGACGCCGGTCAAGCGCACCCTGCGCCAGGCCATTAATGTGGAGGATGTCGGCAGCGCGCTGGATCTGCCGCCGCCGCCGCTCGGCGCCGACACGGCGGCCGTGCTCCGCGAGGCCGGCTGCAGCGAAGCGGAGATTACAGCGGCGATACCCCCCGCCAACGAGCGCTGAGCCCTACCGAGCCGTGCAACGCCGTGCTGAGCTTGCCTGCCCTCGGACTCGTTCCGCGGGTCGAAGCACACTTGGAACCCGCGGCCGGCCCTTCGACAGGCTCAGGGCGAGGGCGGCGGGTGCGGCTCCTGCAACCAGCGGCGCCTGCCAACCCAGTTGTGAGCCTGTCGAACCACGACAAGGCGGGTGCGACCGCCCTTCGACTGGCTCAAGGCGATGGTGTGATTGCGTTTGGCGAGGTTGCGAAGCCCTCAAGTCACAACCGGGGCCGCCGGGCAAAATATAGCCATTGCGGCGGTGTTGAATGCATACCGGGGCGTGGTAACACGCGAGCTGCAGGGAAGTCGGATTGGGAGCGCATTGATGCCGAAGATCATGAATTTATTGGCGTTTGCCCTGGGCCTCGCCGCGGCGGGCACGGCGCTGAGCGCGCCGCCGGTCGCCTCCAAGGAGTTCACGTTCGACGAGAAAGCAAACGCCGAGTTGGCGCGCCGGTTGAAGATCCCGGTTTATTTCACCGTGCCGGCCAGTGCCCGGATCTCCTTGCCCAAGACCATCGAGACCAGCGACCGCCTGATCGACTTCAAGCACCCAGACGGCAAGAGCGCGCAGGGCGATGTCGGCCTGCGCATCGTGATGGCGCAGCGGGCGGGCTTCGCCCAGCGCCTGGGCAAGAGTGGATTGATCCAGACGGGCGATGTGCTGCTGACTTTCCGGTCGGAGTGGGGCGGGGCGGGCCCCTATCCCAACGTGCAGATGGGTATCAGCCACACCGGCGTCGCCTGGATCAAGGACGGCGTGCTGCACAATATCGACAATCCACTGGATCAGGAGTACCTGGGCCCCGGCAATCGGGGCGAGTTCAACGGCTCGCACTATCGCACCCTGCAGTTCATCCACGTCATTCGGCCGCGCAATCTCACCGACGCCGAGCGCGCCAACATCGTCGCCTGGGCGACACGTCTCACCACCAGTGCCTCGCGCGTTTATCCGAAAGAAATCAGCTTCAACCAGGACTACAACGCGCCCAAGTTCAAGCCGGGCAGGCCGTACGACTTCGTCAAGCAGCTGGGCCAGATCGGATTGGGCCAGGACCCACCCGGCAACGTCGGCATGTTCTGCTCGGAGTTCGTCTGGTCGCTGCTGGCGCTCAGGGATTGCGACCCGACCAAGTCCGCCGATGCCTTCAAGAGGTCCGGCGTCCCGTCGTGCGTCAAGCCGATCATGGAGCCCATGAAGGCTACGGGCGACTACATTACGCGTCGCGGCCGCAGCGCCAATGCCGGCCTCGCCGAAGGCCCGCTCCTCGTGATCGACTCCTTGAAGCTTCCCAATGCCGAGCGGGACAAGCTGATGCATACGGTATTCGTAGAAAACAAGGCCGGCCTGGCCAAGATGTCGGTCGGCCACAGGCAGGTGGCGGAGAAATACAAGTCCGACTTCGAGAAATTGGAGGCGTACTATCTGGGCGTGAACGGCGCATGGGGCCCAAGCCTAAAGGCCCGCCTGATCAGCTCCGGCTTCAGAAGCGGCATCCCGCAGAACTATTCGCCCACGTCCTTCCTGATCAACACGCTCCTTCCTGCCAACAGCAACTATCGGATGATGGACTACGTCGCGACTATCATGTTCGAGTAGGAGGCGAGGGGGTCAGACCCCTTGCGCGCTCGACCGAGATCCCCGCAAGCGCAGCAGGCAAGGGGTCTGACCCCCTCGGAAAGCCCATGCATCGTCGCCAGCTCCTCAAAGCGGGTCTCGCTTGGCCGTTTGCGGTTGCGGGCGGCGCGTTCGCCAAGGAGCCCATCTTCATCGGCGACATGCACTTTCACTTGCTGTTCCTTGGGCGCAACCCGGCGGCCTTGAACCCGCTGGGCAAGAACATGGCCGGCGGCAAGGCTACTCTCGTCGCCTGGTCGCTTGTCGGCGACCTGCCGTGGATGGCGATCACGCCGCGCGGTTTCAAGCAGAAGAGCGTGCCGAAGGCGGGAGAGACGGTCACTTGGTTCCAACGTGAGCTGGCGCGGATCAAGACCCATATCGCCGAGCAGAACCTGAAGATCGTGAGAACAACAGCCGATGTCGACCTCGCGCTGAAGGGAGACCCGCACGTCGTGCTCTCGGTCGAGGGCGCGAGCTTCCTGGACGACGACCTCTCGCAGCTGCAGGCGGCCTACGATGCGGACATCCGCCACATCCAGCTCGTGCACTACATCCGCAATGCAATCGGCGATTTCCAGACCGAGAAGCCCCAGCACAGCGGGCTGTCCGATCAGGGCAAGAAGGTCGTGCAGGAATGCAACCGCCTGGGCATTCTGGTCGATCTGGCGCACAGCACGGCCGATGCCGTGACGCAGGCCTTGGGCGTTTCCAAGGTGGCGATGGTGTGGTCGCACAGCTCGGTGACGAGGACCCGCCAACCGCAGTGGACCATGCCCACCGCCCAGGCCCGGCAGTTGAGCCTCGAGAGCGCGAAGGCCATCGCCGCCAAGGGCGGTGTGGTCGGCCTGTGGGCGCTGCGGTCGGACGTGGGCCAGACGCCGGAGGCTTACGCCGACAGACTGTCCGAGATGGCCGATTGGCTGGGCGAGGATCATGCGGCCTTCGGCACCGACATGAATGGGTTGCTCGGCCCGGTCTTGAACAGCTACGCCGATCTGCGGCGCGTCGTCGACTACTGGGAGCAGCGGCGCATGAGCGAGAGCCGCATCCGCAAGCTCGCCATCGAGAACTACGGCCGAGTCCTCAAGCAGGCGATGGCAGCCAGACAGGCGTGACGCATCGCTTTGCGACGTCGCGACGCCTGCCATTCGACAGGCGTCGCTCGTCGGCGTGGCGCACGTCTCATTTTCAGTGGCCAGACTTCATCGAGGGTTGCGTCGCGGCCTGGCAAACCTGCTTGCTGAGCTTGAAGCTCGGGTCGCAGGGAGGAACGGGCTGCGGCTTGTACCTCGGCACCGAGTTCGGATCGAACTTGGTGACGTGCCACTTGCCGTTGGAGGTCGAGGCGCTGGCTGCGGCGGGGAGTGGGGTGCCTACGAGCACTGCCAAAAAAAGCGCGGCGGCGGCGGCATAGGCGAGCTTGCAAAGAGCATCCTGATTACGTACGATGCTAAGCCACTTTTTTGGTG